>OEQT01000181.1_pt1 | contig 16941 bp, 14 predicted proteins | sample 1539831 | NCBI WGS metagenome assembly OEQT01 (sample SAMEA3891243, study PRJEB23780) | metagenome | biome: terrestrial biome; feature: animal house; material: water of meat washing | place: Italy | collected 2015-05-12 | reverse complement strand
TAAAGCGTCCTGAAGATAAAAATCCAATGAAGCCTAAAGCACCAAGTGCTTATACGGGCAAAAAGATTTCTTTAGATTTCCAAGATATTGAAGTACGCCGTGTATTACAGCTCTTAGCTGATTTTACAGGCATTAACATGGTGGCTTCTGACACTGTACAAGGTAATATTACCTTGCGCCTGAAGGATGTTCCGTGGGATCAGGCGCTTGATATCATTATGAAAACCAAGAACTTGGATAAGCGACGCAATGGTAATGTGATTTGGATTGCACCTGTAGCTGAGCTGATTAAATCTGAGGAAGAAGAGGCGAAAGCCATCGCGCAAAGTATTAAGCTTTCACCTATTCAAACCGATTATATTCAATTGAGTTATGCTAAATCGGCGGATGTACTGAAGTTATTGGAGGACTCTCGTGATAGTAAAGGAGGTGAGTCGAACCGAACAGCGGGTTCAGACTCCTTAGCTTTGGAAAGTTTATTGAGTGCTCGTGGTAGTGCGGTTTCTGATTCGCGTACCAATACTTTAATTATTAATGATACGCAGCAAAATATTGACAAGATTCGTCGCATGATTGACTTGCTGGATGTCGCAGTGAAACAGGTGATGGTCGAAGCGCGTATTGTCACAGCATCAACAGACTTTTCTCGCGAATTGGGGATTAAGTGGAGCGCGAAGAAGCTGGGCAATAGCCCAGTGTGGGGTGGAGATTTCCAGCCAAGTTTTGATTTGGGTGTGGATTTAGCAACAAACACTGCTGGTACGTTTAACTTTGGTTTATTGAAAATTTCAGACTATATGTTGAACCTTGAGTTAAGCGCACTTCAAGCGGATGGTCATGGTGAAGTGTTATCAGCACCTAAAGTACTGACTGGTGATAAACAGAAAGCCTATATCTTGCGTGGTACAGAGATTCCTTATCAAACATGGAGTGCGACGGAAGGCTTAAAAACCGAATTCCGTGCGGCTAACTTAAAGTTAGAGGTGACTCCAAGTATCACCCCTGATGGTAAAGTTCAAATGGCGCTAAAAATTGAAAAAGATACAGTTGGTACACTAACATCAGCAGGGTATTTAATTAATACAAATGAACTTGAAACTAATGTTTTGGTTGATGATGGTGAAACAGTCGTACTTGGCGGTATTTTTGATGACATTAAGCAAAATCAATATGAGAAAGTTCCATTTTTTGGGGATTTGCCTGTAGTGGGTGCTTTATTTAAAAATAACACCAAATCTAGTGCGCAAACTGAGTTATTGATTTTTGTGACACCACGAATTGTTAATGACAGTGTTTCAAGAAATCATTAATATATTTTCAATTTGAACAAATCTAAAAGGTGACTCCTTGCCAAGCAAAGAGTTTGAAACCCTACCAAATATTTATTTGGTAGGGCCTATGGGGGCTGGAAAAACAACGGTAGGACGACATTTAGCTGAACTGTTAGGACGAGAGTTTCTTGATAGCGATCATGAGATTGAGCGTAAAACAGGGGCAACGATTCCATGGATCTTTGAAAAAGAGGGCGAGCTTGGATTTCGTAGTCGTGAAACGGTTGTAATCGATGAGTTAACCTCTCGACCCAACTTGGTCTTGGCCACAGGTGGTGGGGCGGTGACTCAGGCTCCAAATCGCGCATTTCTCAAACAACGTGGTATCGTTGTTTATCTTTATACTCCTGTAGAGATTCAACTACAGCGAACCTATCGTGATAAAAATCGTCCACTGCTTCAAGTGGAGAATCCTGAACAAAAGTTAACTGACTTGCTCAGCGTTCGAGATCCTTTATATCGTGAAGTTGCCCATTATATTATCGAGACCAATCAAGGGGCTGCACGTGATCTTGCGCAGCGTATCTTAAACTTGATTCTTGTAAAGTAGTTTTGATTCAGTTTTGAAGTGATTTGATCCATGCAAACCTTATATGTTGAACTTGGCGAACGCCGTTACCCGATCTTTATTGGTAGTGATTTAGATCCAAACGCTTTACTTGAGCCGTATATTCATGGTCGCCAAGTGATGATTGTGAGTAATGAAACGGTCGCGCCTTTGTATTTAGCGCGTTACGTGGCAGCAATTGAAGCGTTGGGAAAAACAGTTGCAACCTGTATTTTGCCTGATGGAGAAAAATATAAGAATATTGAGCACCTCAACCTGATTTTTGATGCATTGCTAGCGTCAGGCTTCAACCGTGATTGTACAGTTTTAGCTTTAGGTGGTGGTGTGATTGGAGATATGGCGGGCTTTGCTTCAGCATGCTTCCAGCGTGGGGTCTATTTTATTCAGGTGCCAACGACACTTCTTTCACAGGTTGATTCGAGTGTCGGTGGTAAAACAGGGATTAATCATCCGCTGGGTAAAAATATGATCGGGGCATTTCAACAACCGCAAGTGGTCTTGGCGGATATGTCTCAACTTAAAACGCTGCCAGCACGTGAGTTATCCGCAGGTTTGGCAGAAGTGATTAAGTACGCACTCTTGGGGGATACAGACTTTCTCACTTGGTTGGAACAACATATAGATGATTTGGTGCAGGGTGATGAAGCTGCACTGGCTGAAGCTGTGTATCGTTCTTGTGCCCATAAAGCGCGTATTGTTGCCAATGATGAAAAAGAACAAGGTGAGCGTGCCTTATTGAATCTTGGGCATACCTTTGGACATGCGATTGAATCTTATCTAGGCTATGGTGAATGGCTCCATGGTGAAGCTGTGGCAACAGGTATGGTGATGGCAGCAGATTTATCGCAGCGTATGGGATGGATCAGTGCAGAAGATTTGGCGCGTACAAAAAATATCATTCAACGCGCGAATTTACCGATAGTATGTCCGCAGATTCCCCTCGATGACTTTTTGGCGTATATGGCTCATGATAAAAAAGTCTTGAACGGGCAACTGCGTTTGGTTTTGATGCAAGCGGTAGGACAGGCCATCATTACCAAAACATTTGATGTAGAATTGATGAAACAGGCGATTTTAGCCAACCAAGAGCAGGCATAACTTTATTATGGCAACAACCCTTCGAACCCAGTGGCAGACAAAGCAAAATTATATTTGGCTTGCATTCGGAGGGGTATGCTTGTTTGGCGCCTTAGTCTTTTGGGCCATTACAGATCAAGAGACTGTGGTTGAAGTTGAAAAAAAAGCTGAATCTGAAGTTGAGTTACAAATTCAGCCAGAAAAAGTCGCAACAACCGCACATTTAGGTTCATTCCTCGATGAAGTAAAACCTTTGGATATGACGACACGTGTTGTAGCAATCGCGCAGCATGAAGCTGAATTCCGTGGGACCAAATTTATTCAGGAAAATAAAAAGAACAGTGCAGTTGAGTTGTTTAGAGTTTCAGAAGAGGCGATTATTAAGCGCTTTTTGCAAAGACAATCTGATCGTCAAGCGTTTAGTTACTTAAGACTGACGGGTGAAAACCAAATTGAGCAATATGTGCTGATCTATGGTGTGTATAAAAATGCCAATGAGGCGCAAAAGGCATTGGCGGATTTAAAACTGACGTTGCCGAAGTCGGTGCAACCCAAAGTTGAAAAAATTGAAAGCTATGCTGAATATGTCAATGATCTCGGTTCTGATGAACTTGGACTTAGCAATAAGCTCTATGCCGTGCAGTTGAAACCAGCCGCTGTGCCTGTGATTGATGAAGCTACGCTTGCTGCGCGTCAACAAGCGGCACGTGCAGCAGTTGAACAAAATAAACAATCGACCACATCGACAACGGTTACTCGTCGTGATGCGGATGGAAATGTGGTTGATGTGCAAAAGTCACAAACGACCGTAGAGAATGCGCCACAAAATAAAACAAATGAACCTGAAGTGACCGACCCATTTAATTAAAATTGGTTCATTATGGCGCATCAAAAAATGTAAATTCCATATGTGCACAGATATGGTGCAATAAATGGATTATCCTCGAACTAGTTTTTTACGTAAAAAACACAAACCTAATAAAACTAAAGCGCTTAACACACAAAATAAATAATTGGCATAAAACTTGCTTTAATGGTGCATGAATTGAGTTGATGTCACTGTTTTGGCGCAAAAAAGATTCGATTTATGAGCGAAATAGTAGCGGCCAAGTGCCTTAAAAAAGTGCGTGACTGCTGCATACATTTTTTCAATTAAGACATGCATAAAGACGAAAATCAGTCTATCTTGGGTGTGAAGAAAAAATGCTGTACTTCAATCAGAATCTGAATATGAGTCAATTGAACGAATCGGCAAGAAGTAATTAGATTGTTAGACGCCCGACAGGGCCTGTAGAAAGAAGGGTACGCTATGCACATGCCATCGCCTAATACTGTAGCTCCCGCTCAAGGTTTATACCAACCGGATGAGTTTAAAGATAACTGTGGTTTTGGTTTAATCGCCCATATGCAGGGTGATGCAAGCCATGATCTTGTCAAGACTGCTATGCACAGTCTGAGCTGTATGACCCACCGCGGTGGTATTGCTGCAGATGGTAAGACAGGGGATGGTTGCGGTTTACTCTTAGCAATGCCAAAACAGTTTTTCCGTGAAGAAGCGAAAAAACTCAGTGATATTACACTCAGTGAAGTTTTTGCTGTCGGCACGGTGTTTTTAAGCCTCGATCCAGCAATTGCAGCACATGCAAAACAAATTCTAACTAAAGAAATTGAATCTGAAGGTTGCCGAGTATTGGCGTGGCGTGTGATTCCGACCAATAACGATGCTTTAGGTTCGATTGCGATGCAGTCACTTCCTGCATTTGAGCAAATTATTGTGAACTGCCCAATGGGTGTGTCTGAAGTTGAGTTTAACCGTAAACTCTTCTTGGCACGCCGCCGTGCAGAACAGCAGCTTACTAATGACCCTTCATTTTATGTAACCACATTATGTTCAACAGTGATTAGCTATAAAGGCTTGATGATGCCTGAAGCGATTGCTGACTTCTATACAGACTTGGCAGACCCACGTCTTGAGTCACATATTGTGGTGTTCCACCAACGTTTCTCGACCAATACTTTGCCGCGTTGGCCTTTGGCTCAGCCATTCCGTTATCTTGCACACAATGGTGAAATTAATACCATTACTGCGAACCGTAACTGGGCGATGGCGCGTACGCCAAAGTTTGAAAACCCATTATTGCCTGGTTTAACTGAGCTCAATCCAATCGTGAACCGTACTGGCTCGGATTCTTCAAGCTTAGATAACATGCTTGAAATTCTTGTGGGCGGCGGTATGGACTTGTTCCGTGCATTGCGTATGTTGGTTCCTCCAGCATGGCAGAACGTGGAAACTTTAGATGCTGATTTACGTGCATTCTATGAGTTTAACTCGAAGCATATGGAAGCGTGGGATGGTCCTGCTGGTCTCGTGATTCAAGATGGTCGTCATGCGATTTGTATGTTGGACCGTAATGGTTTACGTCCAGCACGTTGGGTGATTACCAAAAATGGTTACATCACACTGGCATCTGAAATTGGTGTATGGGGCTACGAGCCTGAAGACGTGATTTCTAAAGGTCGTGTCGGTCCAGGTCAAATCCTAGTGATTGATACCTTCACAGGTAAAATGCTCGACACTAAAGATGTCAGCACGCATTTGAAAAAAATGCGTCCTTACCGTGAATGGTTACGTGAAAACTCGGTTCGTGTACAAGGTAGTCCAGAGCTTGAAGAATATTTATGTGATCAAGGCTTAAAAGGCGACGACCTTAAAGCATCACAAAAAATGTTTATGGTGACCTTTGAAGAGCGTGACCAATTGCTTCGTCCAATCGCTGAAAGTGGTCAGGAAGCAGTGGGTTCAATGGGTGATGATACGCCAATGGCAGTTTTGTCTCGCCAAGTACGTCATGTGTCGGATTACTTCCGTCAACAGTTTGCTCAGGTCACCAACCCACCAATCGACCCATTACGTGAATCGATTGTGATGTCATTGGAAACGTGTTTAGGTCGTGAGCAAAACGTTTTTGAACAAAGCCCTGAGCATGCGGATCGTTTGATCATTTCAAGCCCAGTGTTGTCAAATTCGAAAATGCATCAAATCCGTACGCTGGGTCGTAAGGGTTATGAAATTGCAGATATCGATTTAAATTATGCGGAAGATGAAGGTCTAGAAGCTGCAATTGCGCGTATCTGTGAAGAAGCAGCGCAAGCGATTCGTGACGGCAAAACCTTATTGGTGTTGTCTGATAAGAAAATTCGTCAAGGTTTCTTGCCTGCCAATGCATTGATGGCAACTGGTGCAGTGCATCACTACCTGATTAATGTTGGTTTACGTACGGATGCCAACATTATTGTTGAAACGGCGCTGGCACGTGATCCGCACCAATTTGCGGTTATTCTCGGTTTTGGTGCGACAGCAATTTATCCTTACCTTGCTTATGACGTGATCAATGACTTGGTTGCCAAAGGTGAGCTATTGGGTGACCCAATCCAAGCGCAAGTGAATTTCCGTAAAGGCATTGAAAAAGGCTTGTTAAAAGTCCTTTCAAAAATGGGGATTTCTACGGTTGCCTCTTACCGTGGTGGTCAGTTGTTTGAAGCGGTGGGTCTGTCTGAAGAAGTGGTTTCAAAATGCTTCACGGGTGTACCGAGCCGTATCAAAGGTGCAACCTTTGTTGACCTTGAAAATGACCAAAAGAAATTGGCTGATACCGCATGGAAAACACGTAAACCAATCGATCAAGGTGGTTTGCTGAAATTTGTCTTCGACAAGGAATACCATGCATTCAACCCAGATGTGATCAATGCTTTGCATAAATCAGTGCGTTCTGGTCAATATGCAGACTTTAAAGAATATGCTGAGCTGGTGAATAACCGTCCAGTGGCAACAATTCGCGACCTATTAAAGTTAAAAACAGATAACTCGATTGCTCTAGATCAAGTGGAGTCTGTAGAAGCGATTTTACCGCGCTTCGACTCTGCAGGCATGTCTTTAGGTGCATTGTCTCCTGAAGCGCATGAGGCGATTGCGATTGCGATGAATACCATTGGTGGCCGTTCAAACTCGGGTGAGGGCGGTGAAGATCCAGCGCGTTATGGCACGATTCGTAACTCGAAAATCAAACAGATTGCATCAGGTCGTTTTGGTGTAACACCTGCGTATTTAACCTCTGCTGAAGTCTTGCAGATTAAAGTGGCGCAAGGGGCTAAACCGGGTGAAGGTGGTCAATTACCAGGTGGTAAAGTGAATGGCTTAATTGCACGTTTACGTTATTCAGTACCGGGTGTGACCTTAATTTCTCCTCCACCGCACCATGATATTTACTCGATTGAAGATTTATCACAATTGATCTTTGACTTAAAACAAGTCAATCCTCAAGCGATGGTTTCAGTAAAACTGGTGTCTGAGCCGGGTGTAGGTACCATTGCAGCAGGTGTGGCAAAAGCCTATGCTGACTTCATTACCATTTCAGGTTATGACGGTGGTACAGCAGCCTCTCCATTGTCTTCAATTCACCATGCAGGTTCGCCTTGGGAGTTGGGTCTTTCTGAAGCGCATCAAGCACTTCGTGTCAATGACCTGCGCGGTAAAGTTCGTGTTCAAACCGACGGTGGTTTGAAAACTGGTCTAGATGTGGTGAAAGCAGCCATTTTAGGTGCAGAAAGCTTTGGCTTTGGTTCTACACCAATGATTGCTTTAGGTTGTAAATACCTGCGTATTTGTCACCTGAATAACTGTGCAACGGGTGTTGCAACTCAACAAGATCATTTACGCCAAGAACATTATATTGGCGAGCCACAAATGCTCATCAACTTCTTCACCTTCATTGCTGAAGAAACACGTGAGTGGTTGGCAGCGTTGGGTGTTTCAAGCCTCAAAGACTTGATTGGTCGTACAGATTTGCTTGAAATGCTTCCAGGTGAAACGGAGAAACATGCGCACCTTGATTTGAGCGCATTACTGGAGTCACATCCTTCTGCGCAAGGTAAGGCGCAGTACTGTGAAGTTGAAGGTAACGCACCGTTTGATAAAGGCTTGCTTGCTGAGAAAATGGTGGCAGAAATGTTGCCAGCAATTGAAGCTGGGACCACTGGTGAATATCACTTCACCATTGGTAACTGTGACCGTTCAATTGGTGCTCGTATTTCTGGTGAGATTGCGCGTCGTTATGGCAACCTCAGCATGGAAGCGCACCCAGTGAAGATGAACTTGGTGGGTACTGCGGGTCAATCCCTCGGTGTTTGGAACGCAGGTGGTTTGCACATTCGATTAGAAGGTGATGCGAACGACTACGTGGGTAAAGGCATGGCAGGTGGTCGTGTGTCGATCTTCCCACCAAAAGGTTCACCTTTCCAAACCCAAGAAACGGCAATCATTGGTAACACCTGTTTATATGGTGCAACGGGTGGTAAATTGTTCGCAGCAGGTACAGCAGGTGAGCGTTTTGCAGTACGTAACTCGGGTGCTTTCGCTGTAATTGAAGGTGCAGGCGATCACTGTTGTGAATATATGACAGGTGGTATCGTGACTGTACTTGGTAAAGTGGGTCATAACTTCGGTGCAGGTATGACAGGCGGTTTTGCTTACGTTCTTGACCTTGATAATGACTTCGTTGATCATTACAACCACGAGCTGATTGAGCTGAATCGTATTTCGACTGAATCGATGGAAGAACATAAAGAGTTCTTAAGCCGTATCTTAGATGAACACATTGCTGAGACTGGTAGTGCTTGGGCGTACAAGATCCGTAACGAGTTTGATTTCTACAGTCGTAAATTCTGGTTGGTGAAACCGAAAGCTGCCAACTTACAGACTTTGTTGAAAACCACTCAAGCTGATCCACAATAATTCCACTACTGCTGATACATAGGCAGGTGCAGACGATAGATAAACGGGCTGCACCTACCCACGGAGAGAGACATGGCAGAGCGCCTAAACAATGACTTTCAATTTCTGGATGTAGCACGCCAAGATCCAGAGAAAAAAGAGATTCAGGTCCGCAAAGCAGAGTTTGTGGAAATTTATAAACCTTTTACAGCGGAAGTGGCAGCAAATCAGACCCACCGTTGTTTAGGGTGTGGTAACCCATATTGTGAATGGAAATGTCCAGTACATAACTACATTCCAAACTGGTTAAAGTTGATTGCTGAAGGTCGTATTTTCCAAGCAGCAGAGCTGTGTCACCAAACCAACACGCTGCCAGAAGTGTGTGGTCGTGTTTGTCCGCAAGACCGTTTATGTGAAGGGGCTTGTACCTTAAACGATGGTTTTGGTGCAGTGACGATTGGTAACGCTGAAAAATATATCAATGACACTGCGTTTGCACTGGGCTGGCGTCCAGATATGTCTTCAGTAAAGTGGACAGATAAAAAAGTCGCGATCATTGGTGCAGGCCCTGCGGGTCTAGGCTGTGCTGATATTTTGGTGCGTAGCGGGGTTAAACCTGTTGTATTCGACAAACGCCCTGAAATTGGTGGTCTACTGACCTTTGGTATTCCAGAATTTAAAATGGAAAAAGATGTGATGAAGCGTCGCCGTGAAATCTTCACGGGCATGGGCGTGGAATTCCGTTTAAATACTGAAATTGGTACAGATGTCACCATCGATCAATTGCTTACTGAATACGATGCGGTGTTCATGGGTATGGGTACTTATACCTACATGAAAGGTGGCTTCGCAGGTGAAGATCTAAATGGTGTCTATGATGCCTTGGATTTCTTGATTGCCAATGTCAACCGTACTCAAGGTTGGGAAAAAGACCCAAGCGAGTACATCAGTGTTGAAGGTAAAAAGGTGATTGTTCTTGGCGGTGGTGACACTGCAATGGACTGTAACCGTACTTCGATTCGTCAGGGTGCAGAAGTGGTGAGCTGTGCATACCGTCGTGATGAAGAAAATATGCCAGGTTCACGTCGTGAAGTGCAAAATGCCAAAGAAGAAGGTGTGAACTTCTTGTTTAACCGTCAACCGATTGAAATCGTCGGTGAAAATGGCAAAGTCACGGGCGTGAAAGTGGTTACGACTCAACTTGGCGAGCCTGATAGCCGTGGTCGTCGCAGCCCAGAACCAATTCCGGGTTCAGAAGAAATTTTACCTGCAGATGCAGTTTTATTGGCATTTGGTTTCCGTACCAGCCCTGCGGATTGGTTTACAAATGTGAATATTAACCTTGATGGTTCAGGTCGTGTAGTTGCGGCTGAACAGCAAACCTATAAATTCCAAACCTCAAACCCGAAAATCTTTGCGGGTGGTGATATGGTTCGTGGTTCAGACCTTGTTGTCACAGCGATTTGGGAAGGCCGTCAAGCAGCTGAAGGTATTTTGGATTATTTAGACATTTAATCTAAATCGTTCAACACAAAAACCCGCTTCGGCGGGTTTTTTTATGATCACTATTTGCCTGAGATGATATGAAAGAGGTGGATCGGGATAAATCGAAAAAGATCTGGTGGAGAGTCCGATAAAAATGGACGAATTTGCAAACGCACTAAGCATTTTTGCCATATGTGAATGGCCTCTAAATTCAGATACTGAAGATCGCTCGGTTAAATGTTAGGAAATGGACATGACTCAAGTGACGACAGAAAAACTATATCAACATCGTCCAAAAGCTCAGGGTATTACGATTCGACGTTTGCAATTCAACCCCAAAGCCATTCGCAGGCATTATTTTGCCAATTCACCGGTCATGTCGCATTTGCTGACGGCATTGTCTTCGACTTTTCCCATAGGTGAGCAGTTCTTTGTGCATAGCGTGCGTAATGTACGTGACCAAGTGAAGGATGAAAATCTGCAAGTGCAGATTGCGGCATTTATTGGTCAAGAGGCGATGCATTCTCAAGCACACACGGCATTTAATGCTGCATGGCGCCGTGATGATTATAATCTCGACCGTTTTCAGGCATGGTTGGCGCGTAAAGATGATGATGTGAAAAATCTGCATCCTAAAATTCAGCTCGCAATCACCTGCGCTTTTGAGCATTTTACGGCACTGCTAGGCGGCTATATTTTAAGGCATCCTGAGGTATTGAGTACCTTGGATGATGATGCGGTTAAACTCTGGGTGTGGCATGCCATTGAAGAAATTGAGCATCGTGCGGTTGCCTTTGATGTTTATCAAGATGTGTATGGTGATGACAAGATTCGCCGTTTAATTATGCGCAGTGTAACGACAGGTTTCGCCAGTTTAACTTTTTACTCAGCCAGTCGATTATTTTTACAAGACCACAAAAAGAGTATACCGAAATTGGGTGGGAATCTCTTTGGGTTGTATTTACTGGCGAAGATGTTTGTGCAATTGCTGCCTGAATATCTGTCTTATTACAAAAGCAACTTTCATCCCTCAGATATTGATTACACCCAACTGTTGAAATACTGGAAAACCCGTTTGGCAGACAACTATCAACTCGAAGGTTTTCAGCAGGAATTGCACGCGGCTATTTAGTTTAAGTATAAAAATAAATAATCAAAACCGAGTGAATATCGCTCGGTTCTTTCATTTTTAGCTACTTTAACTAAAAGCAACAAAAGGATAATCAAATGTGTTTACAATCAGGTTATTGCAATAAATACAAAAGAAAGAGGATAGCTGAATGAATTTTATGAAAAAAACTGCTGTCGTTGTTGCCCTTGTGAGCACGTTAACGCTATCGGGCTGTGGTTATAATACCTTACAGGTCAAAGATGAGGCGGTTACAGCTGCGTGGTCGGAAGTACAAAACCAATATCAACGCCGTGCAGATTTGGTGCCGAACTTGGTGAATGTAGTGAAGGGGTATGCTAAGCATGAAGAGCAAGTCCTAACTGAGGTCACACAGGCTCGTGCCAATGTGGCAGGTTTAAAAGTCGATAAAGAAGTATTAGAAGACCCTGCATTATTCCAAAAATATCAAGAAGCGCAGGCGCAAATGACAGGTGCATTGTCGCGTTTAATTGCGGTCTCAGAAAACTATCCAGACTTAAAAGCCAATGAGCAATTCCGTGATTTACAGGTTCAACTCGAAGGTACCGAAAACCGTATTGCGGTAGCGCGTAATCGCTACATTAGTACAGTACAAGACTTTAACTCCTATGCACGTCAGTTCCCACAAGTCATGACTGCGAAGGTGATTGGGATGGACACCAAACCGAACTTTAGTGCGGAGCAAAGTGCGCAAAAAGCACCAACGGTATCATTTAACTAGTTGAAACCTCAGTGATCTCACGCAATCGTAGCTATAGGGTGAATGAATGATAGGACGGCAGCAGTTCTTACGGTTTTCCTATAAATGGATGCTTGCATTCATTTTATCAGGACTGCTGTGTCTAAGTTCTTTAACATGGGCGGAAGTTGCTACAGCAACAGATGGTGCTGCGGAAACAATCGTTGCTGGAAAGATGATTCAAGGTCAGCAAGCAGCGAGTTCTAATAAGGTAAGCTCTACCAATACTGATGCCGTGCCACAACCACCCATTGCCAATGATATGGCAGAAGGTGAATTGATATGGGCGTTACCGACCTTAAATGAACCCGTGATCGATCAAGCACATATTTTAAGTGCTGAAGATAAGGAAGCTATTGGCCAAAAAATTCGTGCCTTGCATGACACAGGAAAAGCCCAAATAGGCGTAGTGATTGTCCCGACCACAGGTCAAGAGGATATTTTTGGTTTTGCAATGCGTATTGCAGACCAATGGCAGCTCGGTTCAGCAAAGCAGGACAACGGTTTGCTGATTGCAATTGCCGTTAATGACCGACGTATGCAAATTCTTACGGGTTATGGTTTGGAAGGCGTCATTCCTGACATTATTGCGAATCGCATTATTAATCAACAAATCACACCGTATTTTAAACAAGCTCAGTATGCTCAAGGGATCAATGCAGGGCTTACTGAAATTGAACGTATTTTAAATCTTGACCCTGAAGTTGCAGCCCAAGCAGCGCAGGAATTACAAGAACGCCAAGACCAAGCCATTCGAGAGCAGGAAGCCAAAAGTAAAACCTTTAGTACTGCTTTATTTATCTTAATTGCTGGCGCAATTGGCTCATTTGTGGTGGGGAAGCGTTTAAGTGCCTCGACGGCTGCAGTTGCAGGCATCGTGGCAGGCTTGGTCAATGGAGCTGGTTTAGTCACCAGTTTGCTAATTGGTGGTGGGATTTTCTTTTTACTCATCACGGCCTTAGCCCAAACGATATTTCAGCTCTTTCTCTCTTCTGGCGGTGGCGGCGGACGCGGAGGTCGTGGCGGTGGAGGTTTTGGTGGAGGTGGATATAGTGGCGGGGGCGGTGGCTTCGGCGGTGGAGGAGCATCAGGGTCATGGTAACAACAACTGAAACGACGGACATCGTTACTAAACCAAAGCTAGATGAAGTTGTACAACCGAGTTTTAAGCGTTGGTTAAAGCATTTATTACATATGCCAGCGAGTAAACGCTTTTTTAATCAGCAAGATCAACATGCGATTGCGCAAGCGGTAGCTGCTGCTGAACATGGGCACATTGGGGAAATTCAGGTAGTAATCGAAGGGCATATGCCTGCACGAGAAGCCTATTATTTAGATACTCGTGGACGTGCAAAACAGCTTTTTGCTGAGCTTGGTGTGTGGGATACCGAGTTGAATAGTGGTATTTTGCTATACGTTAATTTGTGCGAACGTAAGGTCGAGATTGTGATTGACCGTGGAATACAGCAAGCCACCACACAACAGGTATGGGATGAGGTTTGCCAGAGCATTATTGAAAAAATGGCACAGCAACAGTATCGGCAGGCTTTAGTCGATGCCGTTACTGACGTTGGGACTATTTTGGATCATTTCTATGCCAATAAAATAGAGGATAAAGCTGATGAATTGAGCAATTCGCCAATTATGTTGAACTAGAAAGAGGGAAACTGACAATATTTGTCAGTTTTTTACATAAAAACACAATGCTCAAAAATAAATTTTTAAATAGTGAAATAAAGTGCTGTTTTTTATTTAAAAATAAATATAATAAAAGTTGGCATAATACATGCTAATTACAAAGTAGCTTAAAAAGCTTATAAAAAATTAACAAAACATTTGTGGAGAATGTTATGAACGCTCAAAAGGGTTTCACTCTTATTGATACTCCATAAGTGTCCATATAAAATGAACAATCCATAAGTAAGTCAATATGGACATAAAAATAATAAATTTGATATGAAGAATCACTATTATCTTTTTCTACTTTTTTCAATCTCCGGTTTTACTCATGCTCAAGAACTAGACTTCATTCAATATTCAGATATTTCATCAATTCCTCAAATTGTTTTGAATCCAAAAATCCAAACAGAACTTCAAACATTGTTAAAGCATGATTATCTAAAATTTCAATCTAATTTCGACAATTACTCAGCGCCCTATTTACTGAAAACAGATGAGGCTCTGTATTATGAAGGTCGGTCTGGAAGCAGTTTAGATGCTTCATCCGCGATTGTGTTTAAAGATGGGCGATTGTTTGCTGCAATATATTTTTCCAATACCAAGACTTTAAAATACTTTAGCAACGATGCCAGTTGCTCAGAACAGTTACATCCTGCGATTCAAGTTTTTGCTCAGCAGCGTGAAATTCAAGGTATTGAATATGCAACAGCTAGAGCCAATACCGCTTTAAAATATAATTTTGGCCCCGCTTCAAAATGTGAAACCTATTTTAAAAAATTAGGAAGATAGCTGTGTTAGCGGCAGTGTAAAAATGCCCCCCTAACGGCATTTAAAAACTGCCCCCCTTGGTTAATATAGTGGTCGATTTATTGTTCGTGTTCCATCATTGTTCATCAAAAACTTGCCTTGGAAGCAGCAGGGCGTGGTGTAAGTATGAATCATCAGGTGTTGGCAAAAATTAGCTTATGTGACTATTTCTGGTCGTCTAACAAGTAAGAATAACTGGTATGCTACGAACAGTAATAGGTGATCGTTTTATCTAGTAATTTGTATGATATTGTTAGATTTAAGGCTTGATCAGTAAAATTAGAGCTTGAGGTGATGCTATGACGTTATTGGAACAGCAGGTAGTACCAGCAGCTGTATTGGGAAAGTCAGTACTTAGGGCTGCTAAACTGCTTTCCCTTAGTCAGTCTCCGCTCGCAATAGTGCTAGATATGGATGTTGAGGCAATCACTCAATTGCAAAACCAACCTGAATTAGATCCAAATGGCTTTGTTGCACAAACCTAGCCTATAAGGTTTATTCAGTCCTATAATTTCAAAATGAATAAACCTACTCCTAAAACTTATCGTACAACCAACTGGTCTTCCTATAATCGCGCTCTCATTAATCGGGGCAACATTTCCATTTGGTTTGATCCAAACACTCAGTGGTATGCACAACCACAAAACAAGCAAGGTCGAAATCAAACTTACTCCGATACGGCTATTCAATGCTGTTTAATGATCAAATCTTTATTTAGACTCTCTTTACGCATGGTCACAGGTTTTGTTCAAAGTCTGATTAAACTTTGTGGATTAAATTGGACCGCACCAGATTACAGTACGCTTTGTCGAAGACAAAAACATATTGATATTGCGATTAGCTATCAAAAAAGTAGTGATGGGCTACATCTACTCGTCGACTCAACTGGCTTAAAGTTTCTAGGTGAAGGTGAGTGGAAACGTAAGAAACATGGACCTGAATATCGTCGCCAATGGCGTAAGCTTCATATTGGCATCGATGCTGAAACCTTGCAAATACGTGCAGTACAGCTTACTACAAATAATGTGAGCGATTCGCAAGTACTCGGTGATTTACTTGCTCAAATTCCCTTAGATGAACGAATTGATTCGGTCTATACCGATGGTGCTTATGACACGAAGCACTGCAGACAAGTCATTCTAGATCGAGATGCACATGCGCTCATTCCGCCAAGAAAAAATGCAAAACCATGGAAAGATCAGAAATTGAGATCTTTAGAGCGGAATGAGTTACTGAAAACAGTTAAACGTTTAGGAAGAACGCTTTGGAAAAAATGGTCTGGTTATCATCGTCGAAGTTTAGTTGAAACCAAGATGCATTGCATCAAACTATTAGGTGATAAATTAACAGCAAGGAGTTTTTCTAGTCAGGTGAATGAGATTCATGCACGCATAGCCGTATTGAACAAATTTACAGAATTAGGTCGTCCTCATACCCAAGTTGTCACTTGAATTCTGTTCAAATGAGCAGAGTGTTATCTTTTAAATCTTTGTGCAACAAAGCCAATCCAAGTTAAAAATCTCGACCCTGAAAAAGACAAATACAATTACGGCAAGTATATGTCTGCTTTAGATAAAGATGAGCGAAGAAGATTACTTAAACCACATATCATCGATAATAAGAAAATTAATTGGGCTCATGTCGCTTTAGCATGCCTTATGCAAAGTGGATACATTGAACGTGTCTTAACTTTTAATTTTGATAGTATTTTATCCCGCGCATGTAATATGCTTGGTTTACATCCTTCTATTTATGATTTTGCAACAGCAAATCCACACTTGTATCATCTTATAAATGACCCATCAATCGTACATTTACATGGACAAGGTACTGGTTTTGTTCAACTAAATACGAAAGATGAAACAGAGAAACATACAGCAAAATTAGGTGAATTTATTGCCGCAACATTAAACTCTAATCCAAGTTTGTTTATTGGATACAGCGGAAATGCAGATGCTTTTTTTCCACTACTCGAAGAAAAATATTCAGAGCAACACCGTTTAATTTAGACTGGCACTAAGACTAATATTGATAATATAGAATCTGATTCAGTTAAAAACTTTTTAAAGAAAAATAATAATTTGACACACTATATTGGCAATATTTATGCGGATGACTTTTTGATTCAGCTTGCTAAAGAACTTGAATGTTTTCCTCCAGAACTTTTTTTAAACCCTTATACTTTTTTAAACACACAATTAGATTTGATTCAAGACTATCCTCTCTCTGATGGGTTAGATGTTCTAAGCAATCTAAGAGAATATTTAAAAGAGCAATCAAAAAAACCTTTAATCGATAGCTTGGCGAATTCAAACATGAGGTGCGACAGTTTCA
>OEQT01000159.1_pt1 | contig 18543 bp, 10 predicted proteins | sample 1539831 | NCBI WGS metagenome assembly OEQT01 (sample SAMEA3891243, study PRJEB23780) | metagenome | biome: terrestrial biome; feature: animal house; material: water of meat washing | place: Italy | collected 2015-05-12 | reverse complement strand
TGACTGTCCTGTAACGCAATAATATTCAGCTTCGGTGGATTGCTAAATAAACGGCGGTCATCCTCACGTGCTTTCATCAATAGCGCAAAACTCGCCAATTGTGCCGCACGGGTATCAATATCAATGCCGTACAGGTTATTTTCCAGAATCAAACGTGGAATATCACGGCTACGGTAACCACGTTCTAAATAAATCGCTTTTAAGCAATCATAGGCTTCCACCAGAATATGCCCCGAACCACAAGCCGGATCCAGTACCGTAATGCTTTCAGGGTTTAAAGTATCGCCATCTTCACTGATCCGCACATCAATCAGCTGTTTTAACTGTGCATTGACTTCATTACTTTGCTCAGCCGGCTGAATATAGTATTCCCACTCACTGGCAAGCATACTTTCTGGCTGTGCCATCATCCATAGACGACCAACACTATTCTGCACCAGATATTTTACAATCCAGTTTGGGGTGAAGAGTTGTGTCGCTGCAGGAATGTCTTCACTCTTGACGACTTTACCAATCACCTGATCTTTCTTTTCAGAAATATAGAACTGATACAGCCAGCCAATAATCTGCACATCCGACCAGTCTTCTTCCGGAATACTGCTCACCAAATCACGGATCAAGGAGTCGGTTTTGGTGAGGTTATCCGGTAACAGTAGTTCAGACTCATCAGAAACCTGTTCAAACAAGAGTGGCATGACCTGATTCAACGCATGACACTGCGCCAGTAACAATTCACGATAGAGTTCTTCGTCTTTATTGCCATCCAGCTTGAGTTCAGCCACACGGCTGGCATCTAAACCTGGTAGGTCAATATCCAGACATTCTTCCAGAATCTGTGGCAAGCCTGCACTGCCATCTGCACTACTCAGTACACGGCGACCATGATCCAGTAAGCCTTTGCATTCCATGTAGCGAATCGCACAGAGACGGTTAAACCAGCTGTAAGCGATATAATCAATCGTCTGCTCAAAACTGCTGGTTTGAATGCGTTTGATCAGCTTGTCACGTGGTTTCATGACGGATAGCGGAAAAACCTGATCGCCAATCAGCAGCAAGTCGCCTTTCTGTTCTGCCGGTAAAATGCTGTCTGCGGTGATGCCGTATTTGGCGGCCTGCTTGCGCATCGCTGCGATAAAATCATTACGTGCTTGCGGTGCGTATTTTTTAATATTACTGGTATTCATCTTTAAACCTTTAATTAATGACTGATGCCGATATCCCTAACCCAAGTTAGCGGATACGCACACGCTTTTTATCACTCACAATTTTTTTCAATTCAGCTTTGAGTGCGTCTACAAACTGATCCACTGACTCTTCTGTTTCCAGATAGACACTGCTGGAGGTTTTGCTGTAAATGCTGGCGACATCGACTTCGACAACAGGTTTCGGTGGCACTACGGCTGTCACAGGCTGTACCGGACTCGCAGCAGGTGTTGATGTAGCTGGGCTGGAGGTGGTTGCAGTGTTGGTTACACTCTCGGCTTTGCTCTGAGCCAGTTGTGCCGCTTTGGCCTGACGCTGGATTTCCGCCTGAACTTCGCTTTCCAACTCATACAAGGCTTCATCAAAACGCTCCACGGCGGTTTGGGTTTGCAGCATATAGATGGTGGACAGGCTAGTTTCCACTTCAATATCCGTTTTCAGCAGTTGTAGTGGGCGTAATAGCTTGTTACTCAGCTCAGCGCTAGCGATGCCACTGTTTTTAATCTCGGCTTCTAACTGCTTGATCTTGTCATCAATGTGTTCTATCGCTTGATTGCGCTTCTCAGTCAGCAATTGCTCATTGACGCTTTCCACTGTGCGAACCAAATCAGCAACTTTATTTAATAGGCCATAGGGCGATTCAAGGGTGGATATACGATGTAATTCAGAGAGGGCTTTTTTTGCCACCTCATCACTGCCCAGCGCCTGTTTGTTTTTCTCAAAATGACGTAAGGCCTGTTGCAGTTGCTGCCAGCTCGGCATCTGGTTACTAAAGAATTCATGAATATCACGGTAGTCTTCTTCCAGATCCAGATAGTCGTCCTTGTTCTCAACCACGGCTTTAAAGAAATCGAAGCTGTCGCTATTGGTCAGCAGACGTTCCAAAGTCAGAATCGACTTTTCAATCACTTTCTTGCCCGGGAACTGTCCGACATCAGTTTTACTCTTATACGACTTAAAGTTGGCTAACCAGTTTTTAAAATGTTGGGTATAGAATTCAAACAGCTCTTTTTCTGTCGCTGGTCCCATGGCCGAGAATAGGTCTTGGGTGAGTTGGCGTGCCTGTTTCAACACCTGATCATCAGTCTGGCGCTTTTTAATAATGGAAACATCACGGCGACGGCGGCTGTTTTGTAAAGGCTCAAAGGCATCTTTTAACTGTAAGCTGCCACCATTTAACTGCAGTGAAATCCGCCCCATTGCCGCCAGCTGACCCACCAGCAATAAAATCTCGGCATCTGGCCAGCCATAAGGGCGTTTGACAAAACGATCTATCACATCTGAGACCAGAATACGTTCGCTACCGGTGGCCCGTAGTGCAATGTACTGCTCCACTTCCTGTAGGGCTTTGGGATTGCTCTGACCGCCATCCAGAGACAATCCGAGCTGCGCCATATCATCCACAGTCAAGACGGCGTTCAGTTCACGCCAGGCATCCTGCTGATAGACCTGCAGATAGCTCAGTTTGGTATAGGTGTTTTCCAGCAAATAACGACAAGCCTCATCCAGCTTGGTGGTTGGACTTGAAGATGAAAGTTGTAGATGTTGACCCAAGGCATAACTTTCCGCGTCCAGCAACATTTCTTCGACCCGGGCACGCAGGCGTTTTTTACGCTCCTGGTTCTCACGGCCACGGTCTGCCAGGATACGGGAAATATCGGACTGAGTGCCATCATCATTTAAGCGGATGAATTTATTGGTTTTCAGCCAGGTGCGCAGTTCATTAAAGAACTGTTTATCATCTGCCAGTTTAAACAGCACTTGTCCTTCGGCCTGAGTACTTTTACCAATACAGTAAGCTTCAGTGTAGAGGTTGTATTCCGTATCCAGTGGAGAAATGATTTCAACTTTCAAATCGCTCTCATACTTGCCATCCAGGCTATGGCTATCTAGGAAACGACCAATCTGATAGTCCATCTTGTTGGCTTGATGGCGGTATTTGTTCTGATCGCGCAGTAAATCTTTAAAGATCAGATTGGCTAACTCTTTATTTTCTTCTGAAGCTGCTAAGTCAGTGGCTTTAATTTTGCGGGTAATGTCCCGCTCTTCATTGGTCAGGAACAGGAACTCATCGCCATTCCTCGTAATCAGGCTCTCTTTTTCCAGACGCTGCAGGCTCTCTTCAATCCGCTTGCGCAATGCCAGCTTATCTTCATCAATTTTCTCAATCGACAAAGTCACCAGGTTATCCAGCGTACCTTTGATGATATCGACATAGCGGATCATGAACAGGGTACGCAGCATCTGCACATCAAAACCATCCAGGGTCTTATTCTGCCCTGCCTGGTCGATGGTACGCTTCACTGCTGTATCCAGGAAGCCTTCGACTGAAGTATAGAAGCGGTGGAAAGGAACCAGGGCACCGACTTCATCTGTGGCAATCGCATTCGCGGCCATCTGGAACGCATCCAGCATGGACCGTTCACCATAGGCCAGGTGTGCACCGGTCGCACCGACTTTACGGATTTCTTCAAAAACTTTTTGCACCAGCTGGAAATGGTACGGCGCAAAAGGATAGTTATGAATAAAGCTGTCTGGCCCCTCATAGTTCTTGAGGGTTGGGCCTGAACGGTCAAAGGTAATCTGATTTTTTAAGATATCGCCCTTTTGCTCAAACACCGATCTGAGCAATGCTTCTGCTTCTGGGGTTTTACGTAATAAACGTTTCTGGATGACTTCATCGGTATTGGAACTGGACAGTGATAAACGGGTTTTAAAACGTCCAGCAATCTTGGAGAAGTCATTGGCTTTGGAAGAAGACATCTCACCTAAAACAGCATCGATGTCTGCCTGTGAGGTGACGATAATCCAAGCGCGGCCTTTACAGATCGTACCCAGGTTTTCAGTAATGGTTTGCAGTGTCAGCATCAAGCGGGTATCGCTGCCAATAAACTGCCCCACTTCATCGACCAAGAACAACATGCGTTGCTGGGGTCCTTTGCTGTCCAGGTATTCTTTCACCCACTGACAGAAGTTTTCAACCGAAACACTAAAGGTCTGCTCAGAATCCTCAAACCATTTATGCGCAGCTTCTGCTGATAAGTTGAGGGCTTGGGAAATTGCGGTTTCGACATCATCCTGATAGAACTGATAGCCGTCACGTTCTTCTAGCCAAGACATGCCGCTAGATTCTTCAAAAGCCTGTTTAAAGCGCTCATACACCCCTTTCTGGCTCAGGTGACGTTCCATATGTGCAATATGTGGATGGTCAGCACTAAAACCCTGATACTCGTTAAACACGCGTAAAAACACATTCAGAATCGGATTGCCGTCATCATTGGAGCTGGCTTTACTGTCGATGTTAAATAGGATGACATCGGCATGATGGCTAACGGCCTTGCCAATATCCGCACGGATAAACGCATCACGGATTTTGCTTTCATCAAAGAATTCTGCAGCACTGCGTTCGTTACCTTCCGCGTCACGTGCCACTTTATTGGCCAGAATATACGACAAGGTTTTCAGGAAATGTGATTTACCTGAACCAAAGAAGCCTGAAATCCACACACCGACTCGGTTGGCAATGGAAGGATCGCTTAGATCTGTGCCATAAGACTGGAAAAAGTCACGAAAATGCTTTTCCAGCTCATTGGTGACCACGTATTCATCGAGTTCCTGATATACCGTGGTATTGTCATTCTGATCTGCCTTGACCACCCCGTTTATCGCACGATCTAATGGCTTGTAAAAAAGTTCTTTAATGTTCATCTCAATCCATTCCCCCGAATTCTTATTTCTATTTGCCGTGTTTAAGGCACTAATCTGAATGCTCTGTAGTAATTGTTGCTTGGAATTTTTCCAAATAAACTCATCGCTTGACCGTCGTAATAGCCTGGGTAAAACAGCACCACTGGCTTATGCCCCAGTAACGAATGCAAACTGTTCAATAAGTGATGGGCACGTAACAGTGGCCAAACCGACCCTACCCCAGTCATCAACACAATATCTTGCGCATTGGTGGCATATTTACTCACCAGATAAGGCGCGAACTTATCCATATGCAGTGGGCCCTTTAAGGCTTTGAGCAGCGCTTCATCGCCTTTGGCTTTTTGCATTTGAATGGCTTTATCGATGAAGTTACGCTCAGCCAGATAATCCACCACGGCTTGCAGCAGGTTGATATTCACCACCTTCAGCTGACTGTGTTTTTTCTCCAGCATCCCGTCTAGAAAATGCAGATATTCGCGCACTTTCAACTCATCTTCAGGTGCATAATCAAAAATCCAGAAGCCAATTTCATTGCCCAATCCTTGTCCAGTGAGAAACTCAGTGGAAAGAATTCGCTCTGGAATCTGGTTCAGACGCTCATGTATTGTTTGACTCATTGCTGCCCCTCTACAACTAACGCGTCCATACCGACACTTCCATAGATCTTTTAATGCGTTGTTTATAATGTTCTTCCAACAGGCTACGCAGCTCTGCTCTGACGATCACGCGCTGCAACTCCAGCTTACGGGTACTTTTTAAGTAACCGGCTTCTGCCAGCATGCGAAACACCACCTGCCCCATTTTTTTCTTGCTGGACTCTTTCCAATCACAGATATCCGGATCACGTTGTGAGCGTTCATCCAAAAAATCTGACCAGATATAACTGTCCAAGTGTTGCGCCTGGGAGATATAGGCATCCCTCATCACCGTTTCCATAAACTCAAGCAGCAACAGGTTGCGTTCCAGTGCGCCACAAAAAGCCACCTGGGTCGCCAGCTCATCATCCCCATCACGCAAAGCTTTCCAGAAATCAGGCTCTAAGCGCTCAAGACGCTTACGAATGGCAGTGGCGTTACGTTGGGCTGAAGCAGGCGTTCTTTTTTGCAGAATATTGTCAATCTGAATGGCCTGATGCCATTGTTCTGGAGTCGCTTCTCGTAATAACAGATCCGCGATCAGCCGGCTTTCACGCACCATCAGGGAGCCACCAATCAGGTCACTGTCATAATGAAATTGTTCTAACATGGCCAATCTCCTATGAGGCCTGATCAAACAGGTAAGACGACAGCTTTTCGATATCTGAGCGTTGTAGTACCAAGGGATATTTCAAGGCATCATCCGCCTCAGCCAGCGTGATCGCAGCCTGATAGCGCTGCAAGGTATAGTGAGCCAGGGCTTTTTTCACCGGAATCTGTAATCTGCCATCAGGCATGCCGAAGTCTTTTTCGACCAGCGCTTTTTGAGCTTCATTCAATTTTGGATTAGGGATCAGCGTCAGTACAATTTCTTCATGCCATTGCTGATCCTGAGCAGGGTCTACTGACTCAATCGCCACCACAACAGGTGTGCGATCAATTCTGGAGAGTAAAAAGTCCTTAAACTGCTTGCTCTGATGGCAATAGGCACGGACATGCCAGCGAAAACCGGTATACACCAGGGTGTGTGGGGAAATGATGCGTTCATGCCACTGCGGATTCTGCATCGAGGCATAAATCATTTTTAAAGTGTTTTGGTTTCGGCAGGCACGCAAAACTTCCCGAATCACTTCAGGACGTACACTGCGATCAGGTAATTGAACTGCTGCAAGATTCGGTTCTGGTGTCGCAATCAGGGTATGCGATTCACTAACCAAACCTGACAGCATATTGAGATATTCATTGATATGCGCTGTAGTCAGTACAGGCTGGAAGCTGGCCTTAGGCACATAACCCTTGACGGAGGGGTCATGAATCAAGGCATCGGGGTTATACAGCGTATTGTAACGCTTGATATCCGCAGAAGCCTGCTGTCGACTGAGCCCAAACCAGCTCATCAAACGATTGGTAACCAAACGACCTTCCCAGTAAGCAAGCAGCTCGATCGCTCGCATTCGTAGCAGGACTTCATGCTTATCTGTCGTCATATACCAATCAGTCAATAAATAGCAGCTTTAAGATTACCCTACAGCAAATATACAGTAAACATTTTTGACGGTATTTAAAGGTAGTATTGCAATCACCAGATAAAAAATATACTAGTATCCTGATGATAGCCGTCAAAGTACGATCTCTAGCAGATCATGGATCCTGGTATAGCGCGTGAATTGAGCTAAGTTTTAGAATGAGAGCAATATGGGTTTTAGATTTCGTAAAAGTATTAAATTATTCCCGGGTTTTAAAATTAATCTGACCCATAAAGGCATCAGCAGTGCCAGCATTGGCAAACCTGGTGCTTCTCTAAATATTGGGAAAAAAGGTACGCGAACCAGTGTCGGTATTCCAGGTACGGGACTATCTTACTCTAAACACCAGCCTTACTCTAAAAAGACCCGTGTTCCACAACCGACATCGCTAGAACACACGGAATATAATCCTCAGAATTTAGAACAACCGAAGACAAAGATCTGGCCTTGGATTATTTTTGGAATATTGTGTTTTATGGTGGGTGCCGTCATTTTTTAGCAAAAACAACATTGTATTTTGATCAAAAAAAAATGCCCACATGGGTGAGTGGGCAAACTAAGGATATTAAGATCCTTCAGAAACTTCAGCGCGATTCTCTCTACTTCTCTATATTTAAATCAGCGACTGTGGCTCACAGTATATTGATGATCGCACAGCTTAAAAGTAAGTTTTGTTGTAGTTTTAATGAATTGCGGTTTTTTAAAGGAGCTTTTTTATAGCTTCATTATTTTGTGTGTTTTTTTAATTATTCAGACTATTCTAAATAGTCAGTACGTAATAGTATCACCTGTTGATCTTGGTATTGGCGATGAATGGTTAAATCCATTTTAGCAATTGTTTGTGAGGTTAAATCTGACGGCTCACGTACTAATAAGCCTTGTAATGTTGTTAGTAAACTTTTCATTTTGCAATCCCCTATTTGATTTAAATCAATCACATGAATAGTACTATTTTGTAACATCAATATTTCAATACGATGAATCAAAGTGATATTAAAAGGACTGCCCCCTGTATATATAGAAATCAGTCCTTAAAAACGGCTTAATCAACGATCCAACTTTATAGAATCGGATCGTTTAGGCATTATGTTCAGGTTAAAAACAAGAGTATTGATTAACCATGACTTGCAAGGCTGGTTAGGGTAAATCAGCCAGACCAAAGCCATATCTTGCTGATAAATTAGTACAAAAGCTCGTCAAACAAATCCGCTCTAGTCTCCTCTAAGCTGATATCTGATTTTCTTCTATTACAGAGCAGATGAACCAGCAGACCATTTTCTAGCACACCTTGCCCACCTGCGGCTTTGGTAATCCTATGATCCGATTCAGTAGAATCGAGATAGATTAATCCATCACAAATGGGGCAAAAGTTATGATTACCCACTAGAAAATTATGCTTAAGCAAATTTTTGGTTAATGCTGAAAAGGCCTTGGGCTTTGATCGAGAAATTAGATTGTCGATGCCTACACTCCACTTTACTTATTTTCAGACAGCAACCAATCGAGAGCGTTCATTTTTACAATACCATTATAATTCGCTTCAGTCCCTATCGTGTCTAAGGTAAGCAAATACTTGGGATACGAATCAGAAATTTTCTGTAATGGACGTAACTCTCGGCTGAGTGTCTCCTCATTGAGCGTTTCTAATGCCACCTGATAATAAGTTAAATTCTGTAAAGTATCGACAGCAACAAAATCAATTTCATATTCATCAACCCGCCCTACATAGACCGTATAACCTCGTCTGACAAGCTCAAGATAAATCACATTTTCTAAGATATGACCTTGATCAGCATTAGCATCAGGCAACATAATCCGGCGCAATCCGACATCAACTAAATAGTATTTTTCAGAGGATTGTAATAACTCACGCCCGCGTACTTTAAATTGTGCGGCACTATAAAATAACAAACTGTCCTGTAAGCCCTGAATATAGCGTTTTACTGTTTCAAATGAAATTTTAACCCCACTTGAAACAAAGGTATTTTTAATTTTATTGATGGAAATAGGTGAGCCTGTCACGCTTGCCAAATATCTTGCGACACGCTCGAGAGAGTTAATATCGGCAGTATTCAAACGGGGAATAACATCTTTAAACATTACACTGGCATAGACCGCTTGCAAGTAATCATAAGTTTCCTGCTGGCTAGTCATGGCAAGCGTATAAGGGAAACTACTGCGCGTATACATGGCATACAAATCACGATTGGATAATTGTTGGATGATCGGATTATTTTCAATATGCCACTGTTTAAATTCTTGGAATGACAGAGGTAGAACGTGTTGCTCGATATAGCGTCCTGTAAGTAAAGTCGCAAGTTCTCCACTTAGAAAGAATGCATTTGAGCCTGTAATATATAAATCGATATAATCCCGAACATATAAGGAGTCGACTACTTTCTCAAAATTTGTAACATGTTGTATTTCATCTAAAAAAACATAGTTTTTTTTACTTTTATCAACTTTGGACAATACATAATCATGTAGTTTACGGTAATCGGTGAGTTCTTCAAATTCCATAAATTCGAAGTTGATGGCAATGATGTTTTCGGCTTGTACACCCTGTGCTTTTAGGTCTTGTTGAAACATCGCCAATAAGGTGGATTTTCCAGAGCGACGCACACCTGAAAGTACTTTAATGACATCACGGTCTTGCCATGTATTCAGAAATTTTAAGTAGCCATCACGTCGAATATTAGCGCTTCTCATTATTTACACTTAGAATCTAAAGTTTTAATAAATTCTATCAAATTTTAGAACGCATATGTAAATATATTTAATTTTAAGAGAAGTTTAAAGGTTAAGTGAAACACTCAAAGCTGCTGTTAAAGTATGCGGATAGTAAATGTAACAAAAATCTAGATTCTATCTTTTTTGATTATTTTCCATGTCATGTTATGTCATTGATGCTGCGACTTAACTGCTATATAAATTAAGTGAAAAGTAAAAGGAATTAATATGTTAACTAGAGTGGAACTCATTTTTGTTGTGCTGATGGTCTCAGCCTTAATCCTAATTGCTTATGAAATGCTAAAAGGTTTATTTTAGAGCATCTATACAATTTTTGATCAAAAAAAAGCCCACAGAGGGAATCTATGGGCGAAACTAAGGACCTTGACGGTCATTCAGAAACTACAGCTAGTTTCTGGTTGTGATTCTGGACTGAATTAAAAATAACCACATTGGCTGAATGTATCAAAAGTTAAATCATGTGATTAATCATTGATACATCTGCAAAAATGAGCTCATCGCTCTGCTGCTCAATACAGTAATTCACCAAACAAATCCGCTCTAATCTCTTCCAGGCTCAGATCTGATTTCATCCTATTACAGATGGGATGAACCAGCAGACCATTCTCTAGAACACCTTGCCCACCTACGGCTTTGGCAATCCGATGATCCGATTCAGTAGAATCAAGATAGATCAATCCATCACAAATGAGGCAAAAGTTATGATTACCCACCACAAAATTGTGCTTAAGCAGACTCTTGGTTAATGCCGAAAAGGCCTTGGGCTTTGACCGAGAAATTGGACTAATCGACTCCACATATCCCACCACATGCTTGACGACTGCATCATCATAACCACCCAAAAATCTTTCGACATAGAATTCGTTAAAGTTTATGTACTTGAAGGCCTTAGACATGGACAGAATAAAGGTATTCAGGCATTTCTCATCATCAAAATCAACCTCCATTTCCAAGCTTAAGCAAATAAAGGCTTTATAGACAATTTGTAGCCGATCATAGCCCTTGATACCACTGCCGAACTTGCCGACCGTTTCGGTGGTCGCCACGGGGAAATTGGCGATCAAGAACTCAATACTACGGCGTACCCGGGTGAAGTCCTTGAAACTAATCGTTCGATGATGAATCTGCATGCGGCTTTCATGAATTTCATACACAATTGAAAACCATGCAAGAAAAGAAGTAATCTGAAAACGCTGATCCTTATAAAAATATAAGTATGGATGTAAGCCCAAACTCGGAACCCCAGCATTTTTTACAGGCGTCGCTATTCTGCAAAGAATGGTCAACAGATGCGACATTAGGTTTTCAACGCGCTCCCCCTGATTCAGACTCATAATATTATGAATCTGATCACCCGCAATGATATTCATCAGCTCATTGACCAAGCCAATTTTTTTGCCATGACTCATTTCATTGTCTAATAAAATGGTCGAAAAAAGTAGCTGGTGGATCCTCTCCCCTAACTCAATCAACTCATTTAAACGTGTATATTGGAGCTCTTCTAGGTTAGATTTATTGTCATTGATATAACAACAGGCATAGATCGCATAATACGCGTCACTACCGCGATTTCTTAGGTGATATTCCTCATATTTATCTAAACGTTTAGTATCTGAGTTAATCGATTGAAATACCCGTCGCGCATCTTCCGGAGTCCCCAGTACCTGCCTGAAACTGATTTTAATATCTTCTAACTTCGACTTTTTTTCTGCAAATTCAGCATCAGTGCAAATTCTTTGAAAATCAGCGAGATCTCCTAAATAATTGCGGAGGTAACGAATATCTTGTTTTTGTGGATCATTGAAATTAGGTGCTTGAGTGACTTGCTCATCCGCAAAATATCTATTGATCCACGCATAGATACAGGAAAGACGATGTGCCCCATCAATAATGTAAATATTGCCGTGTATATCTTTCCAATACAAAATGCATAAATTGATGTTTTGATCTTCTGTGCAATCCTCAATAAAGTTTGCAATTTCTTGCACGCTCCAACATTCCGTAGAACGCTGGTTATCCGCTTTAAATAAACATTTGATGATTGGATGCTTTTCAAAATCAGTCAGTGCCACTTCAAAATTGTCACGCTGCATTGAAGGTGACATTTCTTCTGGCAACATGACTTTACGCTGAATAATATTGGTCAATAGTCGTGTAGAACCCATTTCTTATTTTCTCCAGGCAACACTTTCCTACTTTCGCTCAAGTACGAAATTTGAAAATGTATATAGTTCGATTTGGTTAAAGCTGTGAATTAAATGACCGTCAATATCCAGTCAGCGCTAACAAAAGAGACCTAAGAGAAATGGGTACTTTTAAGATGATATTTTTCATATTGTAATCTCGTTGATCAATGTGAAATTTGCCAACATCTTTTCCACGAGATGGTGGCAAACCAAATAGGGGTGGAAATACCGCTCAACGAAACGGCCAGTCATAGACTGCCCTACTTGGCCTGCCATAAAGCATTGCCATGCAGACACAAAAGAGCCACTAAAAGTGACTCTTTAGTACGTTGAGATGCGGGTTTCCACGCCCGATTACAGATTTTGCTGTAACGTAATTATCATATGGGTATCTTTTTCTTTGGTCAAACCAAATTAGACTTTTTTTACTCATTAATTCTATGAAAGGACCTCAATAAATTAAAATATTGAGGATTATTAAAACAAAAAATCAAATTCGCGGATTCCCAGGCCTTTGCTTGGCAAATCAGATTTTGACAAAGCAAAGGCCTGGGCCCCTTAAATTGAACGATATCTGCTTAGGCTATTCCCATAAGGAAGGGTGTTGTACAGCTTCCAGTAGCAAATCAAATGCAAGGGATAATGTAATGTTTTTATTGCTTTGTTGATCGATAAAATAGACGTGAATCTCACGACTTTTTTGCGTGAGATCCACCGGATAGTTATCGTACTGTAATTGGACATCTTCAGGTAACAACAGCTGCATCCCCTCGATAAAATCCTGCATTTCCCAATCCATTTTTGGCTTTTGCTGGGCATCAAAACGACATTGGAAACAAAACTGGTTTCTTCTGAGTTTGCCATGCTGAATCAATACAGCTAAAGCCGACAGAACTTTCTCCTTTAAAAGATCTTTTAATGCGATAAATAGCTGTAGGCTCTTTGGCTTCAGCTTGGTTTTGATCTGCTTGTCATATAGGTCGCTTAAGTACTTTTTCTCGATCGATGCAGCATTGTCCAAATTCCATCCAAGTTTACTGAATGAAGGTACTTGCCATTTTACAGCAAGCCAAAGCGCACGCTTAATCCAAATATCTAGGTTATCCACTATATGAGGTGCTTGGATCTCTGCATCTTGATATGTGTTGAGATACGTGTAGATGACCTTGTAGGATAATGGCTTCAGCTCGAATTGCATCTTGGGCATCAGATAAGGTTGTACTTTCTGATCAATACCCAACACCGGTTGCTCACGTTCAAAGCACTTTCGGTGTTGGCTGTCGCGATTCAGATCCACCGCTTCAGTTTTTTCACGATCATAATGCGTATTCAGAACAGCAGGATGAACTACACAGGGCGTATTGTAAATTCGATCAATCGCCAGCAGATCCAAGGTATGCAGGTAGTGTGAGGCCGTTTGTTCAATCGAGCTATGCCCCATCCAATCGGCCAGCAAACGCCATTTATGCTGAATCACCGCTTCATGCCTGATAGCCTGTTCACCGAACAGATGCTTGCGCATAGACTTAGCCTGCTGCCAGCTGTAGTCGGTATAGGTCATCACCATTTCTTTCGATCCCAACCAGGCGATTGCCAAATGAGTGGCGGCACTATGGCGGAAACTGTGAAATGTATAGCCATGACCTGGATCGATAATTTCATCAAACAGCAGTCGGGTCATTTTTGAGATATACAGCTCGCTCAGGATTTCTCCACCGATCTCAAAAACCAGCTGCTCGTTCGCCTTTTTATTATTCGGCTGCTGAAAACAATCTAGCAGATAGCTTTTCACCGCTTGCAGTTCATCATCCAGTAATACCGCATTCAAATCGAGTTGACGTTGCGCATTTTGGCTTTTCAGTCGTCGATAGACATTATTTTTCAAGGTGATGCGTATGGCGACCGTTTGATTGCCTGGATCGTCTTTCCACAGCAGTTGAGGACAAATGATTTCACCCAGCGTCAGTCCCCGGATTTCATTGAGTCGACATCCCAAACGATAAGCCAGGATGTACATTAGCAACAACAGCTGCAAATGGACTTTTTCTTTTTGAGTTGAACAGGCCTCAATTTTCTGAATGACTGTTTTTTTTAATTGAATAAACAGCTGTGGGCTGATGAGCTTGGCTTGGCAGAACTGGATACGTTGAAAATCACTGTGGTCAAAGCTGCTGACCGCTGGCACATTCTCCGGATATTCTTTCTGGCAAAAAGCATGGAAATCTTTCAGTCGTCCAAAGGCATATTGTGCCCGACCCTGAGTGCGAGTGTCTGTGTATTCACGCTGTGTTTCAGCACGTTCATCGATGCGGTTCAGGATGGAGGCATACAATTGCTCATAGTGCTCTACATTCATCTGTTCAAGGTCATTGTCATACATATAGATATGAAAGAAATAGTCTTTCGCAAAACTGCTCAGATAACGCTTGATACTACTCAATTTTAATTTCTTGCCGTTTTCTTTTTCTTCTTTTCTCAAATAAAAGATCCAGCTCAATAGTCTTAACTGTGCTTCTATCAAATTGCATTCTTTATAATTGTCGCCCGCTAAGGCTGCCTTCTTTACACTCAACCGGGTTTGAATATTGCGCCATTGCTTAAACTGCTGCTGATGGCGTTGTCTTTGGCTTTGCTTATTTTTCCCTGCCGGGGCTCGCTCTTGTTCAAAAAAATCCAACTCAAATGGAAGCTCGTTCAGTTGCTGATGTGCCGTGATAACCACCGGTTTGGCTGTTTCAGTCTCTAACGGGAGGATCTCATGTTCTACTTTGGCAAGATCAGCCGTGGATTTCAAGGGATTGAACCAAGCTACACCTTGGTCTTCTGCCGTTAAAGACACGGTTTTCAGATGATTCTGTAACACTTCACTTAAACACATATCCAGACTCAAGTCGGGATGGATTTCCAGCGCCAGGTTGACATGCTGAAAGGGCTTGAGTGCAGTGATCTCAATGAGATCCTGATCCTCGGATCGCAAGATTTTTTTTAATGCCGAAATCTGTTCCGAGACCTTGAGCTGTTTTTTAAGATTCTCGAACACACTCAGAATCGCTTCCAGCACCTTACGCGGATGTTGTGGTTGCAGGTCCTCTGCTTGCTGTTTCAGGATGTGTAAAAAAAGTTGTGCATAAGGATTGAACCAGACATGCCGCCACTGATAAATCATCTTGTCTTTAATTTCATTGCCGTAATAGCGGTGTGGCATGCAGTAACTGAGAACCAGTGGATTGGTAATTTTTTTATAGTCACTTCGATACAGTGTTGAATACCCAGACAACGGATTGCTCATTTTCTCCTTCTCTTTCTCCTCCTCCAGCAGACGATTGCCGATGGCGACCAGCTGAGTGAGATCACTACAGCCTGAACAATAAATCAGACTTAAATACAGATGACCCAAGCACTGTTGTGCTGTTGGCATCTGCAGTGTCTCGCTACGCCAATACGCTTTCAGTCCTCTGGCAATATGAAAATGCTGCTGTCCCAACCGCAGTCTGGCTTCAGTGCTGAGAATCTGCCGCGGTGGCGGATCAGCAAACAGCGTCGTGGGACTCAGCTTAATCGGATAAGGCTGGTGTTCCTCATTCTGATACTGTTCTAAACAGGCTAAAAAACTGGCTTCACTGTGTTTGATATACGGTTTGCGCTTGGCACGAGTGGTGAAGTCTTTGTTCCTTAAGAAAGTCTCCAGTCCTTTGGCGAAATTCGCCCAGATTCGGGCAATCTGGTCATCGACATCCTGCTGGCTGTCCTTCTGTCCTGCAATAGCCTCCTTCATTTGTTGAAAAGTAAAGGCCACTTGCTGAGCAATCTGATGATAAATGGTTGATGGAATCTTAATCAAATAAGCATCTTCCGACGCGCTTTCATAAGCTTCTTTACGCTTAATCAAACAGTCTTCAGCCCATTGTAAATAAGGGGCTCTCAGCGCGACCGTGGCAATCTTTCTTTCCTTTAAAAATGCCTTGATTTCTTCCTGACAATCCACCCAAATTTTCTCAATTTCGCTATCGATTTCAAGCGTATTACCCTGATTTTTTTTAATGACATCCGACATCTTATTATTAAAATCCGCTTCGACTTGCTGCTTGATATTTTCATATATCAGGGACATGATTTTAATCGGATAAGCCTCTTGCGTTTCGCTCAGGTAGTCTTCCTTCAGTTGAAAAAAATAGGCTTCGCTCTGTTGTAGATAAGGGGCTCGGAGTGTTGCCGTGCTAAGCTTATGGTTCTTCAAAAATTTCTTCAGCGCTGACTGAAAATCTAGCCAGATTTTCTCAAGCCCTTTATCAATATCTGTCGTACTTCTTTTACGCCCTGCAATCGATTGGAGCATCTGCTGAAAAGTCAGTTCAACTTGCTCACCAATATGCGCAGCAATCACATCATGCTTTGTCATGTGCTTTATCCTTTTCTGGCATCGGACTGGATAAATGCTCAACCTGCAATATCTTGATCATCTCATCGATGCCTTGACTGACATGGCATATATACTGATACAAGGAGGCTGAGGAATAACGATAAAACAGCTCCTGATCGCGTTGATCATGGCCGTACAAGGCCTGAATCACATTAAACGCCACTCCATGATCCATCAGCATATTCATTGCAAAATGGCGCAGCCAGTTATTGTAAATAGGCGCTGAGGCATAGCGCGACAACGCTTCATTCACCCAAGCTCGGCTAAGAGGCTTGATCCTGATTTTAGGACTGTCCCATGCTTGAGCCGTCACCGGCAGGCTTCCCGGATAGACAATCACCTTGCCAAACAGATCTTCAAGGGTGATATTTTTCTTGAAGACAAATTTCAGTAAGTCAGCATAGTGAGTGACCACACTGTTTAAGAAATCGAGATAATGCTTAAACGCCTGAGTAAAAAACTTCGCTAACGGAATAAAACGCCCATCCTTACGTGATTGGCTATTCTTTTTATCATTCACATATAGCAGTCTTAAATCCAGATCATAAGCACTACACTCCCCCAACAAATGTTCTTGCGGACGTCGTGTTAAACATAACAGGCTGATATGCCACATCCACAAACTGTAGGCATTGATCCGCTCGATCAAGTGCTGATGCAACTGAATTTTCTCATGACAGACCTTGTGCAGCTGCTGGAAGAAATCAGACACAAAATCCGGAGTCAGGGCCAATTGACTCCCCAGCCGGATGATATCCGCTTCACTCGAGCTTTCAAACTGCTGCTCGACGATCTTGATCTCGGCTTCCGTGTCCGGTCTGCACAGCGTATTCAGATAAATCCGGTACTTCTCATTCAGCTGCTTCTTTGCAACCCCTCCGTAAAAACTGCCGGGAAGATCATGAGAACTATCTTTACCCGACAGCACATGTGCAATATATTCATTAAACGTGTGGTGAAAAACATGGAAGTACAACTGTGCCTGTAACTTTTCGACAGTGATTGAACCAAGCTGTTGTCCTGCTATGCATTTTTTCAGATATTGATTGACCTCTTGCACCGTCACAGGCGCAGTACCACAACGTAAATGTAGATATTCAAACCAGCTGCTGGACAAATACAGCTCATGAGATACCGTATGATTCAACTGATGTGGCATTAAACTTTCATTTTTTTGCTGAGTAATCGCCAGATACAGTCTCACCTGATATTCCGGCCACTTGGCGCTCCCCGTTTTCAGCAGCACCCCCTTTTCAATCAGCTGTTCATAGTTCAGGAGTGCAACAGGTGACAAGCCACTGCTCAGGCTGAGTAAACAGGCGGCAGCCATGGCAGAACTGTCCGGATCTTGGCTATTTAATTCGCCATTTAACAGGTAAAAAAGATGCTGAATTACATCCTGACTCATATAATAAGAGTTGGTCACCAGCGGTTGTAAACGACGCTGTCGATGTCGCAACATATGCGTCGCATATTCATTCACAAATCTAAAAAAACGACCAGTTCCCGGATCTGTGGTTTGGATCTGCCAACCTTGTTCAATTACATCGATCTCGCCCTCTTCATCTATGACTATCCATGGATCAAATGTGATATCGGCCGGCAAATCCGTTAAATTAATCTTATCCTTCGATGGGTAATCCTCTTTAACGTCCTCTTCTTGAAAGGGCCAATCCGGCACAGGTTTCAGCTTTTTAGGTCTTGGTTTTCTCGGTTTCCGTTTTTTAGCTTTTATTTTTTGTAATATCCGTTTTCTTCGTATTTTCCTACGAACTTTTCGATACACGATTATTCCGTCAGATAGACGTTTAAAAATGATGGTCAGTGCATGCAAGTAGCTGGAAAAGTTTTTCTCTTTTAAGGAAAGATTTTGAATAAACCCCGTCCATTTTTCATAAATTTTCCCACTGAGCTTTTCCTGTTGGAGCATAAAATCTAAGCAGCATTGCAGTAATAGTCTGCTGTCCCTTTCTTCACTGCTTTCCTCTTGCTGTTGCAGACCAAGCTTAACCAGCGGTTTACAAATGTAGCGCAACAAATCACAGATTTCTTTTTGCTTAGCGTCAGAAGCCTCTAATGAATAAATCGCCTGATATTGCGTGTAAAAGAAATAA
>OEQT01000152.1_pt1 | contig 19006 bp, 17 predicted proteins | sample 1539831 | NCBI WGS metagenome assembly OEQT01 (sample SAMEA3891243, study PRJEB23780) | metagenome | biome: terrestrial biome; feature: animal house; material: water of meat washing | place: Italy | collected 2015-05-12 | reverse complement strand
ATTTAGTAAGGGTAGACTTATAGACTTATCTTGCAATACTTTTATACAACCTTGAATAGTAATTGTTTCCTTTGGGCCTTTGTATATAGATTCACCAGAGTCAAGCACTAAATCTTTCAATATTAATTCCACTGCATTTGCCAAATGCAAAATCAACAATTTTCGGTCTAGCTCTTTCTTACCATTGTAATGTGTAATAGAGTGACCAAGTAACTCCATTGCACTCTGAAATAATGGTGATTCTATTGCCAAAGTTTATCCCTCATAATTTCAAGCCAGCCTTAATATCGCCTAACGGTAATAGGATGGAAAACACTATTAATGCCTTCGTAACGCCTTCCATCTAGCTCCGCCCTACCACTCGTCATTACAACCAATAAAATCACTTTAAAATAGCGCAACTACCAACCAACTTATGATTTATCAGTGTATTATCAACTTCTTAAGTCAGCTCCACTTGTACCACTGGATAAAACCACAGTCAACAAACGGAAATAGAAAATGCAGCCTATCTCCTCTTTTATCGGCTTGCCGCGATGTTTACTCCGCTATTTGCATGATATAAAAAAGGCCTTATCACAAGGCCTTTTCAGAAATATTCAGATTCCGGCTGGCAGCCCGCTTTTACGGCAATCAACCCGGCTCTGGTGACATGGGCAGCACCTGCCCATCCAGCGCCTGATCACTGTGGGATGGATAGTCCGGCACCGGCTCGCAGTAGGGAATGCGGCTTAGCACCGGCGCCTTGACCAGGGCGGCCAGTTGATCGGAGCGGCGCAGGCTGGCATCCGCCAGTTCGGCCACCAGCGCCAGACCGCAGCCCAGCCCCAGCCCGCCAACAATGCCCGCCAGCAGAAACAGCCAGAGCGGGTAGTTGCTCGGCTTGCTGGGGGCAAAGGGCTTGTCGATCACCTTGATCCGCTCCCCCTGCTCGAAGTTGCCCAGATCGCCGGTCACCTTGGCCTTCTCATAGCGCAGCAGCAAATCCTGATAGAGGGTGCGCTTGACCGCCAGATCCCGCTCCAGCTCGGCGAGCTGGCGCTCGGTATCCCCCTGGGAGTCGACCACCTTGTCCAGCCCATCCAGCTGACTCTTCAGGCCGGCGGCGTTTTGCTCCGCCTCCGTCAGCTGCGTCTGGGCCAGCTGCCACTCGGGCCCGCGGGCCATATCCGGCTGGGATTTGAGCTGCTCGAACTCCTGCTGCAACTGGTCAATCTGATAGCGCAGACTCTGCACCTTGCTGTGCTCGTCGCTGTAGCGGGCCCGCAGCAACACCAGCTCGGTGCGCATCAGCTGCAGCTTCTCATCCAGTTGGCGGGCCAGCTGGCTCTCCTGCCCCAGCGATAGCTGATCGACCCGGGCCTTGGCCTGCTGCAGGGTGATCAGGCTCTCGGCATAACGCTCCTGCAAGCCATAGAGACGGGCGACGTTGGTACTCTGCTGCTGGGGCAAGGCGCTGGCATGCTCCCGTTTAAAATCGGCGAGCAGCTGCTCGGCCGCTTGCAGTTCGCTGCGGCGGCTGTCGAGCTGGCTTTGCAGGAAACGTTCGGACGATTCCGCCGACTGGCGCCCCTTGCTGAGCAGGTTGAAGAAAAAGCGCCGCGAAATGGCTTCGAGCAAACCGGCGCTGTTGGCCGCCGAATCCGCTTTGACCTTTATCTCGATCACCTCATCGCCAATCAGCCGCAGCGAGACGGCACTCGAGAGCCAGTCCATGATGGCATCGCGCTGAGCTGGCGGGGTCTCGTCATTGACCAGACCGCGATCCCGCGCCACTCCATCCAGCACATAACGGCTGCGCAGCAGGGCTTCGAGCACCGCAAAGCGATCCTTGAGACTCTCCTGAGTGATCAGATCCTTGAGGGTCGGGGTCTGGTTGGCATCTTGCGGCACCATAAAGGTGGTGCGGCTCTCATACTCCTTGGGGGTGAGCAGGCCGACCGTCACGCCCACCAGCGGCATCACCAGTACCGGGATCACCAGCAGATAGCGACGGCGCCAGGCGGCAAAGAGAATGATGTAGAGGTTGTAATAGAACTGGACAGGCATGGCATCACTCCCTGAGAAAAGCCCTCCCCCCGCACGATGCAAAGGCAGTGCCACCAGAGGAGCTGATCGCCTCTGTGGGCAGATCGCAAGAGTGGTACAAGATTCGCATTCTCCCGCTATCCGGGGTGTCACCCCTTCCCTTGCCGGAGCGCGAACCATGTTGTCATCAACCCCGTCGCACAGACCCCATCCCCGCAGAAGCTCCATCGTTCAAATCGTGCAGCACCTGCAGCCCGGCGGGCTGGAGACCATGGTGCTCAACCTCACGCAGGCGAGCCCTGCCGAGCAACCGGTGCATATCATCTCCCTCGAAGGGCGCAAAGGGGATGTGCTAAGGGCATGGCCCGCTCTGCATCCCTTCGCAGGCAATATTCACTGTCTGGAAAAGCCCGCGGGCTGGTCGCTGGCGACCCTCTGGCGGCTCACCCGACTGCTGCGCCAACTCAAGCCCGTCGCGGTACATACCCACCATCTGGGGCCCATGCTCTATGGCGGCCTCGCCAGTCGGCTGGCCCGGGTGCCCACCCTGGTACACACAGAGCACGATGCCTGGTATCTCGATGATCCCCATCAGCGCACGCTGGCCCTGTGGGGGCTGCGCGCCTTCAAACCCATTCTGGTGGCCGATGCCACGCCGGTGGCCAACCAGCTGCTGGCCAAGCTGGGCCAGCTGTCGCCAACCGTGATCCCCAACGGCATCGATGAGCAGCGCTTTGCCCCGGGCGCCGCCGCCCTCGCCCGTCAGGAGATGGGATTGCCGCAAGGGGTCAAGTTGATTGGCTGCGCCGCCCGCCTTGAGTCGGTCAAGGGTCACACCTTGCTGCTGGAGGCGATCCGCGCCCTGCCGGAGGAGGTGCATCTTGCGTTGGCAGGGGTCGGCAGTTTGCAAAATGCGTTGCAACAACAGTGTCAGCAACTGGGGATCGCCCATCGGGTCCATTTTCTGGGGCTGGTCGAAAACATGCCGCGCTTCTATCAGGGGCTGGATCTCTTCTGCCTCCCCTCGCTGGCGGAGGGGATGCCGCTTTGCGTGCTGGAAGCACAGGCGTGCGGGGTGCCGGTGGTGATGAGCGATGTGGGGGCGGCCAGAGAGATCGTCTGTCAGGCCAGCGGCCATATCCTGTCGGAGCGGGATCCCGGCCGCCTTGCCCAGCTTCTGGCACAAGGGTTGCTGCAGTGCCATAGCCTGCGTGCCGTCACCCGAGAGTTTGTGTGCCAGCAAAGCAGCTTGAGCCGGATGGCTCAGGCCTATCAGCAGCTTTACAGCCGCTGATCAAGCGACCCGATGACCAGAGGAGCATCCCATGGAATGGATCATGATCGTGTTCTGGCTGTGCGCTGTACTGGTGGTCTACCACCATGTCGGCTATCCCCTGCTGCTCAAATTCGGTGGTCGGCAGGCGCGCAAGGTAGCCAATCCGCCCCGCCCTCTGGATCGAGGGTTCAAAACAGACGCCACCGATGAGGCGCTGCCGACCATCACCCTGCTGATGCCGGTCTACAACGAGGCGGCGACCATCGCGGCCAAGCTGCAAAACCTCGCCAGCCTCGATTACCCCGCCGACAAGCTGTGGGTGCATGTGCATTTCGACGGCTGCAGCGACAACAGTTACCCCATTGCGCTGAGCCAGCTCGGTGATCCCGCCCTGCAGCAGTTGCAGATCAGGCTGTTTGATCACCCCCGCAATCGCGGCAAGGTCGCCGTGCTCAACGAGGCCATGACCCGGGTGCACAGCGATCTGGTGGCCCTCACCGATGTCTCGGCCCTGCTGCCCATCGACAGCCTGCTGCTGGCGGTCGCCCATTTTGCCGATCCCAAGGTAGGGGTGGTCGGGGAAGCGTACCGCTTCTGGCAACCGGGCTCCCAGGGCGAGGAGAGTTACTGGCACTATCAAAGCCAGATCAAGCTCTGCGAATCGGCCCTTGGCGGCATGCTGGGGGCCCACGGGGCCTTTTACATGATGCGCCGGGAGTGCCTCACCCCGCTGGCCGCCGATACCATCAACGACGATTTCATCCTGCCGATGCAGGCCATCGCCAAGGGGTATCGGGCGGTCTATGACAATCGCTGCGCCGCACTGGAGCTGGAAGTTTCCAATGCCGCGCTGGAGGCGACACGGCGCAAGCGGATCGGGGCCGGCAACACCCAGCAGCTGCTGCGGTTGCTGCCCCTGCTGCACCCCAAGTTCGGCTGGGTTGCCTTCAACTTTGCCAGTGGCAAGGGGCTGCGGGTGTTGATGCCGCTCTGCCTGACCCTGCTGTGGCTCTGCGCCATCCCGCTGGCCACCCAATCCCTGCTGTTTCAGCTGTTGCTGGGGCTGCAACTGCTGGGGTATCTGCTGGTCATCTTGATCCAGCTGACCCCTGTGCACCCCTGGCCCAATCTGTTTCGCAAGATCCACTATCTGGTACTCGGACACTGGTACAACGGCATGGGCACCCTGCGCTACTGCCTGCGCGCCCCCATACGTTTCATGTCACAGGAGAAAGCCGTATGACACACCCCATTCCAAGATTGACCCTGGTGGTCAAACGCAGCATGGATCTGCTCGGTGCCACTCTTGGCCTGCTGCTGACGCTGCCACTGTGGCCGCTGATCATGCTGGCCATCCGGCTCGATAGCCCGGGGCCGGTGTTCTTTCGTCAGCTGCGGATCGGGCGCAGCCACGCCACCCATACCGAGCTCTTTTTCATGATCAAGTTTCGCACCATGCGCGCCGACGCCGAGGCGGCCACCGGGCCGGTCTGGTGTGGCAAGGGGGACAGCCGGATCACCCGCAGCGGCGACTTTCTGCGCAAAACCCGGCTCGATGAGCTGCCGCAGTTTATCAATGTGCTCAAGGGGGAGATGTCGCTGATCGGCCCCCGCCCGGAGCGACCCGGGATCGCCAACCGGCTGGAAGATGCGGTGCCGTACTTTATCGAACGCACCTATGAAGTGGCCCCCGGCATTACCGGTCTGGCACAGGTCAATCAGGGTTACGACGAGTCGCTCGATGATGTGCGCAGCAAGCTGGCGTTCGATCTGGCCTACTCGGTCGCCCTGCTCCACCCCTGGCGCTGGCTGGTGCAGGATGTGCATATCATCGGCAAGACGATCGCCATCATGGTCGGCAAGAAGGGGCGCTAATCCCGCCGCGCCGACCTCAACCACATCTCAACGCCCATCAGGCCATTGCCACTGCAATGGCCTTTTTTATGGCGCATCCTTGTGGCACGTCCGCGGTGATCACCGAGAAGTCAGCGACCTGATCGCCATCATCTGGCCCCATCCACAGGCCTGATGTCCGCTTGCCCCACCGCAGAAACCCAAGCGTTGCGTGATCACAGAAGCAATCCGCCCCCTGCAACCCCTAACACCGGCACATAAAAAAACGAGTGGCCAGCGGCCACTCGTTTTGACAGGTTTCTCCGTGATTCAGGCGCCGTAGACGGCCAGAATATCGGTCACTCTGTTGTTGACGCTGTACCCGCGGGCGATGGTGTTGCGGGCCGCCTGACTCATTTTGCTGCGCACCACCCCATCGCTGCGCAGCCAGTAGTTGACCAGCTCCGCCATATCCCGCACATGGCCGGGCTCCACCAGCCAGCCATTGGATTTATGGTCGATCAGATTGACCAGGCCCCCCACCGCAAAGGTACAAACCGGTATGCCGTGAGCCATCGCCTCCAGGGCCACCAGCGGCAACCCTTCAAAGCGGGAAGTGATGCAGAGCAGGTCGATGTTGTGCCACTCATTGGCCATGTTCTGGAAACCATGAAGCTGGACGCGATCACCATACTGCTGCAACAAGGCGCTTTTCATGGGGCCATCCCCGTAGAGATGAAACGCCCCCTCCGGGCAGAAGGCGGCCAGCTGGCAGAACGCCTCCGGCCCCTTTTCCGGCGAGAGGCGGCCGACAAAGGCAATCCGGTTGCCAGTTACCGTAGCCGGCGTCGCAGGCATGGGGACAAAGTTGCTGATCACCGTGCTTGGCACAGGCAATTTGCGAGCGATGGGCTCGCTCACTGCAATACACTTCGCAAAACGCGCTGTGGTGCGATCCAGCCAGCTGTAAAACTTCAGCAAACCCTCCCCGTCATCTCCACTGTGAAAAGTCGAGACCACCGATTTACCGGTGAACCAGGCTGTCAGCCGCCCCAGCACCCCGGCCTTGTAGCCGTGGGTATGGATCAGCACAGAAGCAGGCTGGCGGGCCAGACGGCGCATAAAATCGCGGCTGTTTTGGCACACCTCGTAGGGCAAGCCCTGTTGTTTGAGCAGGGTCGTAAAGGGGGTCATACCGTGGTTGCTCACCAGCACTATGGTGGGGCGAAATCCTCTGGCCAGCAGATCGTTGGCCAAGTGGATAATGTGAACTTCTATTCCACCGACCTGACGCGCATCGATGGCCAGCCAGATCTGCTGCATGGGTAACATAAGGCCCTCCTCCCGTGGCTCCATGCCACCTGAAATGAGGCGCTGCATAGAGCGGGCCAGTCAGGCAAAGAGGGGCAGGATCAGGCGCCGGGACAGGCGACCAGCAGGAGGGTCATGTCATCGAGGGCGGCATCATTGATGCGTTCATCAAACCAGCGGGCAATGCGATGAGCCAGTTGCTCAAGACCGGGCCCCGAAGTCAGGCAGATCTCTTTTAGCTGCGACTCCCAGCGCTGGCGCTCTGCGGCATCACGGCTATCGAGCAGGCCGTCGGTCCAGAACAGCAGGATCTCGCCGGGCTTGAGCTGACGCTCATTGGTCACGAAGTGGGGATCCGGGCGCAAACCGGGCAAGGGGCCGGTCACGCCGACCTGACGGATGGTGCCGGGCCCGACCAGCCAGGGCGCAGGGTGGCCCGCGCTGGCCCACTGCACCCGCCCCTCGTTGCCGAGTTCAATGCAGAGGGTGGTGAGCAGGGTAGCCCCAAGGAGCGGATCACTGTGAACCGCATTGGACAAGATGGTCAGCAAACGGGCGGGGGCGCGCTCCAGATCGTGCGCCGTCAGCAAACCGCGCAGATAACCGGCATAGGCATGGGCAAAGAACTTGGCTTCTGCATCGTGGCCCATCACATCCCCGAGCCACAGCACCCGATCCTTGACCAGCAGAAAGTCACCGCCCCCCACGGTGGCCGCGCGGGTTTGCAACGCCAGCTGGTATCCCCCTATGGAGGTGGCGGGCAATAACGGGCGCAGCGCCGAGGTCATGCGCTGATCCAGCTGCTCGCCCCATTGCGACTTGAGCTGCTCCGAGCGTTGCAGCACCCGCGAAACCGCCAGCAACAGGTCCTGCTTGGTGATGGGTTTGACCAGAAAGTCATCGATCCCCAGCGCCCCCGCCCGACTCTGGGTCCACTGATCCTGATGACCGGTCAGGAAGATAAAGGGCACCCCCTTCATCTTGGGATCCTTCATCAACTGCTGGCGCAGCCCAAAGCCATCGATCCCCTCCATCTCGATATCGGAGAGCACCAGCGCGGGGGGCTGCTTTCCGAGCGCCAGCAGGGCGGCATGGGAGTCGGCATAACTTTCAACCCGGTAGTGCTCATGGAGATAGGCGGTGAGCAGGGCACGCATCACCTTGTCATCGTCGATCACCGCGATCACCGGCAGTTGGTTGACCGGGCCCTGCTGGCGAAGGGTCACGCGATTGCGATCACCGTCGCGAGAGAAGTGCACCTCGGCAAACAGCTGGTGCACCAGCGCCAGCCCGTATCCCCCCTCCTGCAGCTCATCGGGTAACGGCGCACTGGCAAGACCGGGTTGCGGGCCGCCATCATCCTCCAGTATCAGACTCAAGCCCGTTTCATCCTCTTTCAGAGTGAGCCAGAGCCGGGTCGCGGGAGGAGCTGTGTGTTTGACGCTATTGGTGGCCAGCTCACTGAAACAGAGCAGCCAGTTGGCTTGATCCTTTGGGGAGACCTGAAACAGGGAGAGTCCCTGCGCCAGCCGGTTGCGCAGTTCGCGCACCGACTGCAGGGTTGCCGGAGCAGATCGCAACCAGTCATCCATATCGGGCCTCCATCAGCGGGCGATCAGATCCGGAAATTGAGCAAGGCACTGCGCCGGCACCAGCGCTTGAGCCATTCGGTCACCCGGTTGCTGGGCAGCCGGTTGAGTTCGCGCAGGATCTCGCTGGCCAGCCCCGGGTTGAGCTTGTCGTTATAGACTGCGCCAATCAGATTGGCCTCGGCACGAGTCAGTTTATCCACCGCACTTTGTACCACGGTCGTCGGGGTCACCCCCGCCAGCACCACCAGCAGCGCCCCTTCACAGGCCCCACACACCTGATCGGCCGGAATATTGCCCCGATTGAGGGCGGTGAGCGGCGAGGTATCGAAGATCACCACATCGTAATGCTCCAGCCAGCGAACCAGCAGCTGACGCAAGGTATCCTTGTTGCGAAAAGCCATCAGATCCTTGCCCGGCGCCGGGAGCAGCGACAACGACCGGCCAGTGGCCACCGGCTCGGGCACATCATTGGGCCCCCAGGCAACCGCCGTGGCGCGGCCGGGATGATAGAGGTTGAGATCCACCAGCAGGGTGCGCAGCCCATCCGCCTCCGAGCGCCTTGCCAGCGCATCGCAGATGGAGCTCACCCCCTCTCCCCCTTCCGACGAGGTGACCGCCAGCGAGCGGATCCCCCGGGCGACCGTCGCCGCGTAGAGGGATTCGAGCTCCAGATATTGAATGGGGATGCTCATATCAAAGCGTCCCGACCAGGGCCACCACCGAGATCGTGGTCAGGATGTCGCGCATGCCATCCATGAAGATGGCCCAGTTGCTGCTTTTGCTATCAGGGATAAAGACGGTGTCCCCTGCGCGCAGCACCGGCAACTGGCTAAAGTCGGGCTCTTTGGCAAAGCCGTCGAGATCGAAGCTGCGGGCCTGATCCCCCTGACCACTGGTGGCCATGTTGATCACCACAATCTTCTTGATATAGGCGCTGCTGGTCGGGCCCCCTGCCTCTGCCAGCAGATCCAGCAGGGTCATGGAGGAGTCAAAACGGTAGCGACCGGGGCGGGCGATCGCCCCCAGCACCCGAATGGTGTTCTCCTTGGGCTCGTCGAGCCAGGGACGATTCTTCTCCGGCAGGTAGATGGAGTCGCCGGGCAGCACCTTGGGCAGCAAGGTTTCATCGCCGGTTTCAAAGTAGAGGGCAAGGTCGAGCTTGCTGACCCGCGCCGTGCTGCCACTGCGATGGGCGATGCGCACATTGCGCAGATCCGCCGCCGCAGTCGGACCATCGGCGGCCGACAGGATGTCGATAAAGCCCATCTGCTCATTGAAGGCATAGCGACCGGGGGCTCCGACCTGACCGAAGATATAGATGGAACTGTCCGGTGACTGGCGCACCCACTGGGACTTGTTGTCACTGGGATCGGTGGGCAGCTCGGGGATCATGATGGTGAATCCGGCCCGGATCTTCGGCAGGCTGGCCAGCGCCCCGCCCTGATGAAGGAACTTGTCGAGATCAAACAGGGTTGGCGTGGCCTGCCCCCCTTCGGCGGTCAGGATCTGCACCTTGGCGATATCGGCCCGCTCGTTGGGCCCTCCGGCGTGGGCGATCAGATCCAGCAGCGACATTTCGTCAGACCATTCATAGCGGCCCGGGATCCGCACCGCCCCCATCACCATCACCGCCCGCCCGGGTGCCACTTTCAACCAGGACTTCTCGTTGATATCGGTTTTTTCCGGCACAAAGATGGCATCACCGGGTTTGACTTGGGGCAGCGCCTTTTGCATCCCTTCGGTATAGGCCTGCAAGTCGATGGGTTCGATCGTGCCATCGGTGCGCAGCAAACGGATCTGGCGACTCTCGGCATAGCGGGTCGGGCCGCCGGCATTGGCCAGAATATCGAGGAAGGAGTCCCCTTCCCGCCCCTCATAGGCGCCGGGTTTGAACACCTCGCCCATGATGTAGATGGTGCGTGCCCCCCGTTTTATCTGCTCTTCATCCTTGGGCACGAAGATGGTGGCGCCCGGCGCCAGATTGGGCAGCAGCTTGTTGTTGCCGGAGTCGAGATAGGCTTTGAGATCGAACAGTTCGGGGGCATCACCATTGATCACCCGGATCCGCTCCACCCCGGCAAAACGGGTCACCCCACCGGCTCGCATCAGCAGATCCACGATGGAGTTGCCACTCTTGAAACTGAAGGCGCCGGGGCTGTTGACCTCGCCAAACACCTTGATCGCCTTGCCGGTATCGCCATCCCCGCCTGCCGCCAGGGTTGCCGCATCAAAATCTATTTGCACGTTGCCGATCAGCGGAGAGGCGGGTACGAACACCACATCAAGGGATTGCAATGGCGGCAACACGCTGGCATCGCCGGTATCGAGATAACGCTTGTAGTCGAAGCTCGAGACCGTGCTGCCGCGCCGCACCTGCATATTGTTGAGCTGGGCACCGGGCACCAGACCGCCAGCGGCATCGAGGGCCATCTGCACGTTGCCATCGGGCGCCAGATCATAACTGCCGGGTTTTTTGACATAGCCCATCACGCTGATCAGCAGCCGCTTCTCCAGCAAGGTGACGGTCAATTGAGAGAGGTTGTTGTAAACAGGTTTGAGGGCGGTGCGGATCAGCTCATCCGCCTGTTGCAGGGTCTTCCCCCCCACCACGACGTTGCCAACTTCAGGCAGTGCAATCTCCCCCTGCTTGTTGATCTGGAAAGGCTGATCAAAAGCAGGCTCACCGGGTTGCACTATGGCCAACCGATCACCGGGAGCCAACAAGGTGGAGGCCAGTAACGGGCAGGTGAACAACAGCAAGAGAACACAGATCAATCCTTCGAGAGCGCCCCGTTTCATAGACATCCTTTTCGTCTGTTACGTCTGCCCCCATTGGCGTAAGGGGAGCCCTGACCAATCAGCACGACAGCCATCCGCTGTTGTCTGTTGCAGCCGCAAACGTACTTGTTGTAGTGATTGTGCCAACACGGTCTGACGCCAGGCTACATCCGACCAGAGCCGTCCGTGCATATCCCGTTCGATATCAATACGTTGAGATTGTAGTCGTTTCAACTCGGCAGGCATACACCCCTGCAGACTCGCTTGCTTTAATTCCGTCAGCTGCAAGTCGAGTTCCTTCTGACGCTCATCATAACGAGACCAGACCCGCCGTTCATCCTCATTGACCGGAATACGGGTGGGTCTTGCCTCTGCCATGCCGCCATACCCCTCCGGCGGCCACTGCGCACAACCCGACAGCAGAATGGACGAGAGCAGGATACCAAAGCGTTTCATGATGCAGCGGCCATCATGCCACGGGAACGCATATAGGCCTTGATGCTCTCATGGCAGGGGATCACCCGGTCGATATGCAGCATCTCCAGCAGGTCATGAGGTTGACCGGGTCCACAGACAAGGGCCATCTGATGCCCGTTCATAATCAATCTTTTATAGAGAAATACCAAGGCTCCGATCCCCGACGAGTCGATAAAATGAACATCGCTGATATCGGCCAGGATATCTCCCGGGTGGGTCGAGAGGGTTTCAAACAACGGGCGGAGCTCACTGACGGCCATCGCGTCAAACTCGTTTTCCAGTACCACTACCTGGATATCATTAAGGGTGTAAGTCATGCTTTCCATCGCTAGCTCCTTGTCGATTCTCAGACTATTTGCTGTCACGGCATTCAGCACGTTGCAAATGTTATGCCGGGCAGTGCCACGGCACTTGTTCTCCAAATGATACTCTTTGCGCCTTATTCGCCGACACCCACTCCTCGTTTTGATTGCCAAATTGCAATTAACCTCCCCCGCACGTTGCAAACTGCAATTCACCTTGGCCGAGATCGCCCGATAACAGGCTAAATGGCTGATAATTCAAGCCCATTAGACTGGGCCCGATTATTGCTTGCCTTTGGACACACTTCACAAGCCACCGTTGGCTCGGCCCCCATGCCGCCATTTTCCAGGAAGGAGAGATCATGAAAGCAGGCCTTTACATCGCACCACTGCTGGCAGCCCTTTGCGGCACCGCATACGCAGCCCCCTCCCCTGACAGCGCCGTGTTGAAGGTTGAAGGCGCCATCAGCAGCCCCACTCATCAGGCTCTGGCCCTGTGGGACAGCGCCATGCTGGATCAACTGCCGGTACACGAAATCAAAACCCATACCCCCTGGTATGACGAAGCCAAGACCTTTCGCGGCCCGCTGCTGCAAGATGTATTGGCCAAGGTCGGGGCAACCGGCAAACAGCTCACCATTACCGCGCTCAATGACTACTCGGTACAGGTGCCGACAAGCGATGCCGAGCAGTATCGGGTCATCCTCGCCCGCACGATCAATGGCAAGCCACTGTCGGTGCGTGACAAAGGGCCGCTGTTCCTTGTCTATCCGTTCGATCAATATCCCGAACTGCAAAACAAGCTCTATTACGGTCGGGCTATCTGGCAGATCAGCGCGATAAAAGTGGAGTAGATCCCATCATGCGTTCCATGGCGGCCAGTCAACGTTTCTTGTTTGTGGTGCTTTGTGTGCTGCTCCTTGCCTTTGCCGGTATTGGTACCATCCAGTACCGGCAATTTCAGGATCTGCAGCGCAGTACCAGCCAGGGCGAAGACAACGTGATGTGGAACTATTTCCAGCTCTATAACGAAGCGCTGCGTTTTCAAAGCTCGCTGCTCCATGAGTCGCAACCGACCTTCCAGCTCAGATACGATATTCTGGTCAGCCGCATGGATCTGGTGCTGGAGAGCAAGGATCGCAGCCTGCTTCAGCAAACAGAGATCTACCAGCAGGCAAGCAAAGCCATTCGATCCTACATCTCTCTGGCGGATATCTGGCTCGGCCCGGAAGCCACCAAGCCGCTGGACAATCTTGCCCATCAGGAGCTGCGCCAACAGCTTGCCTCCCTGCTCCCCCTGCTCCATCAGCTGACTCTGGAGGTGAACCAGCAGGCGACCCTGTTTGATGTGGCGCGTCGCGACAGCGTGAGGGAGCAGATCATCACGACGACACTCATCGCGACCCTGCAATTTGCGCTGCTCTTTGTGCTCGCCCTGCTGATCTGGCGGCAAATGAATATCTCGTTTCTGCAACACAAACTGATGCAGCAGCTCAATGACAAACTGCTGCGGGCAAATCAGGCGGCAGAGGCAGGCACAAGAGCCAAAAGCAGCTTTTTGGCCAACATGAGCCATGAAATTCGCACCCCCATGAATGGCATTCTCGGCATGCTCTCACTGCTGGCCGACCGGGATATGGATCCGAGGGAGCGAGACTATCTGGAGACGGCGCGCGAATCGGCAAACCATCTGCTCGGTCTGCTCAACGACATTCTGGATGTATCCAAGCTGGAAGAGGGCAAGATCGAGCTGCAACTGGCCCCCCATCACTTGCCCCAGCTGCTGGAGGATATCCGGGCCCTGATGCAGAGCAACTGCGATGCAAAAGGGATCAAACTGACCCTGACTGTTGCCCCCGATACGCCGGAGTGGTTGATGATCGACCCGCTGAGGGTGCGCCAGATCCTCTTCAACCTGGTGAGCAATGCCATCAAGTTCACCCATCAGGGGGAAGTAAAGATCCACGTTGATAGCACCCTGTTGGAGCAGGATCGCCACTCGATACGCATCTCGATCCAGGACACCGGGATCGGCATGAGCAAAAGTCAGCTAAAGAACCTGTTTCAACGTTTCGCCCAGGCGGATGTCTCGATCACCCGCCAATATGGCGGATCGGGCCTGGGACTTGAAATATCCCGTAACCTCGCACGCCTGATGGGCGGCGATATCTCGGTAGAGAGCAGCGAGGGACATGGCAGTACTTTTACCTACATCTGGCCCGCCAGAGCCACGACCCCCTCGATTGTTTGCCTGCCGTCCAAGCCGCTGGATCAGGAGAGCTATCGCATCTTGCTGGTTGATGACAATGCCACCAACCGCAAGGTGATCGGCGCCATGCTCGACTCCGTGGGCCATCAGGTCACACTGGCCGTTCAGGGAGAAGAGGCGCTGGAGAAACTGGGTCACACCGAATTTGATCTGGTGTTGATGGATGTCCAGATGCCAGTGATGGATGGCCTGGTGGCCACCACCCGGATCCGCACCTCCCAGATGCCTTGGGCAGATATCCCCATCATCGCCCTGACGGCTGATGCGATGCCGGAATCCAAGCAATACTATCTCTCCCATGGCATGAATGGATATATCACCAAGCCCATCAATAAAGAGACGCTACTGAGCGAGATAAACAGACATATTTCCCATGGGCGGCTCAAATACAACGCAGCCATGCGTGTCACCAAGCAATAAAACCGCGGATTCCGGGCTACTGATTGCTCATGTGGGGCAACATTGACCTCTGCAGGCAACTGAATGGGCTTGGGTCTGGAACCCACGCAGGCAAGCCGCTTCGCAACAGCTGCACGGGCCGTCAGCTTGTCTCGGGTATGCAGGGATTTTTTGATCTGTACAGATCTAGTAATCCCCTCCCTACAACGTCCAGACCAGAGTGAATGACTATATTTATGTTTTTAATGCATCAATAACCACTCTTAATGCGGGTGAAACATTCCGGTGGGGATAATAGAGGTACAGACCAGCCAAACGGTGACTATAGGGTTTCAATACCTGGATTAAGATGCCGCGCTCAAGTTCATCGCTCACCAATTCCTCTGGCACATAGGCCAGTCCCAGCCCCATTTTGGCAGCAGCCGCCTCCATATAACTGTCAGAGAAGACCCACTGCCCCTGTGGTCGATGCTTAATCGCCTTCCCCTCTTGCCACAGTTCCCATTGATAGAGGCTGCCATCGGCAAATTGGTAAGCGATACAGGGATGTCCCGCCAGATCGGCAGGCGCCTGGGGAAATCCGTATTGAAGAAAATGATCTGGTGTGGCTACCATCACCATCTCCAGATCGGGCGTAATGCGCACGGCCACCATCCCCTCATCCACCTCGTCACCCAGCCGCACGCCAGCATCAAAGCGCTCATCGATGATGTTCACGAAGCGGCTTTCACTGATGAGTTCCAGCCGAATATCGGGATAACGCTGCCTGAAGATGGTCAGCTTGGGAAGCAGCACCTTGTCGATGGCATGTTGGCTGGCGTTGATCCGTACCGTGCCTGAAGGGGTATCACGATAGTGGGCGAGCGTGGCCAGACCCGCATCAAGGGACTGAAAACAGCCCTGCGCCGTGCGGTACAACTGCTCACCCGCTTGGGTTAAGGAGAGGCTGCGGGTGGTGCGCATCAGAAGCTGCACCCCGAGCCGGGCCTCGAGATCCCGAATCGTTCGGCTGACCCCGGACTGGGCAAGCCCCAACCTAGCTGCGGCCTTGGTAAAACTCCCTTCCCGAGCGACCAGCATAAAGACGTGGAGATCGTTGTAATTCTCGCGGCCTGTCATTTTGTTCACCCCCTATGTTCCTGTCCGCCACGACCTGAGTCAGGTGCGCGTCAGACGTCTTAATTTAGAACAAATAAGCATTAATGTTATCAAAAAACCGCCTCTAATCATCACTATTCGTTCTAACTAGACTGTGTGTCGTGGTTCACAAAACCAGCCCTCCACCACCAGGACCACGCATCAGAAATCCGATTTCGAGGAACTTTGCCATGAATGTTCTCCCCAAGAAACTGACAGCTATCGCGTCTACCCTGCTGCTGGGCGCCGCATTAACCGGAGTCTCTACATTGAGTCATGCCCAAACAACCAACCCCACTGAACCTGTCTCCATGGTCACCCAATGGGACAAGACCTTCACCCAAAGCGACAAGGTCGATCATCGCAAGGTCACCTTCAAGAACCGTTACGGCATCACTCTCGTGGCTGACCTCTATCTGCCGAAAAACCGGGGAGACGCCAAGCTGGCGGCCATTGCTCTGAGCGGCCCATTTGGTGCCGTAAAAGAGCAGTCGAGCGGCCTCTATGCCCAGACCCTGGCTGAGCGTGGTTTTGTCACGCTGGCGTTTGACCCCTCTTACACCGGTGAGAGTGGCGGCCAGCCGCGTGATGTGGCCTCGCCAGACATCAACACCGAAGATTTCAGCGCCGCCGTCGATTTTCTCGGCCTGCAAAAAGAGGTCGACCGCAACCGTATCGGTCTACTGGGGATTTGCGGCTGGGGTGGCATGGCCCTCAATGCCGCCGCTGGCGACACCCGCATCAAGGCGGTGGCAACCAGCGTGATGTATGACATGAGCCGGGCCATGGGGCATGGGGTGGGCGATGGCAAGGATCGATTTTCCACCGCCGATCGCCGCGCCGTGCTGGCATACCTGAATGAACAACGCTGGAAAGATGAGGAAAGTGGCACCTATGCCCATAGCAATCACGACCTCTATGTCGATGACAAGGGAAATGTCACCGCTGCCGCCCGCACCCTGCCAGAGGTTCTGCCGGAAAACCCGCACCCGGTACTCAAGGAGTTCTTCGATTACTACCGTGTACCGCGTGGTTTCCATGCCCGTTCGGTGAACTCCAACGGGGCCTGGACCACTACCATGCCGCTGTCATTCATGAATATGCCGCTGCTGAGCTATGCAAGCGAAATATCCATTCCCACCCTGATCGTGACCGGTGAGCAGGCTCACTCTCGTTACTTTGCCGAAGATGCCTTCAAGGCCGTTGGCAGCAAGCAAAAAGAGCTGGTCGTTGTGCCTGGCGCCAATCATGTCGACCTGTATGACAACCAGGCTGGCAAGATCCCGTTCGCCAAGTTCGAGCAGTTCTTCAAGACCAACATGAAGTAAGCGTCGAAAACGCGGCGGCCTCTTCGCCGCGTTTTCTCACTGGTTTCGACGCCACCATTCACGTCACATAGGGAGAAGCTCAATGATCAGAGGAGTGTTTGTTGGCGCGATGGCTCTGTTGCTGGGGGTGACCAGCACAGCAACCGCTACAAGTGCTAAGGCTCAGAACAAGGCAGATAGTATGAACATCAAGATGACGATAGCCAGCCAGATCATCACGGCCACCCTGGAAGATAGTCACAGCGCCCGGGACTTTTTTGCCATGCTCCCCCTGACACTGTCCCTCGAGGATTACGCCGACACCGAGAAGATTGCTTATCTGCCCCGCAAATTGACCACACAGGGCGCCCCAAAAGGCATTGACCCGAACGTGGGGGATCTCACCTATTACGCCCCGTGGGGCAATCTGGCGATCTTCTATCGGGACTTTGGCTATTCGACCGGACTGATTAAGTTAGGGCGCATTGAATCGGGTCTCTCCCACCTGACCACAACCTCGGCCGCCAGCATCACGATCGAAGCAATCGAATAAGCCCATATTTCACTTTCAGGTCATGCCATGAACGTAACATCGTTATCATCACATACACCCGCTGTCGTCAACGAACACTGGTCTGCGGTTGCTGCCATGTCCCTGTGTGTGGCACTGCTCATTGCCGCCGAGTTTATGCCGGTCAGCCTGCTGACGCCGATCGCCACCGATCTAGGTGCCAGCAATGGCATGGCCGGTCTTGCTATTGCCATCTCCGGCCTGTTTGCCGTCCCGACCAGTTTGCTGATCGCACCTCTATCTCACAGGCTGGACCGACGTCATGTGCTCATGGGGCTAGCCGTCGTGATGCTGACCTCTTTAATCGTGATCGCCCTAAGCCCCAACTTTACCGTGCTGATGGTGGCACGCGCTCTGCTCGGGATCGTTATCGGCGGTTTTTGGGCGCTGGCAACCGCCACCATCATGCGGTTGGTCTCCAGCCAATCCGTCCCCAAAGCGTTGGGCATCCTGTATACCGGCAATGCGGTCGCGACCGCCTTTGCGGCCCCCATTGGCAGTTACTTGGGTGGACTGATCGGCTGGCGAGGCGTGTTCTGGCTGCTGGTACCGTTGGTAGTGATCAACCTGCTGTGGATGGTACTTTGCCTGCCTTCCATGCACTCCCAAGCACGCCCGCACAGCGCATTTCGCCTTATGCGCAGACCCAACGTCGCCATTGCCATCATGGGCGTGACGCTGACCTTTGCCGGCGCCTTCAGTGCCTTTACCTATTTTCGCCCCTTCCTGGAGACACGCACCCAGGTCGACCTGCCACAACTCTCGGCGCTGCTGCTGGCTTTGGGGCTGGCCGGTTTTGTCGGCACCACAGCGGTAAGCATGCTGCTGCGCCGTCATCTTTACCGGATGCTGCGCTGGTTGCCACTGGTGCTAGGCGTTATCACCCTGGCGCTGCTGGCGGTGGAGCATCACTTCTGGAGTGTGGCCTTGATGCTGATCCTCTGGGGCGCCCTTAACTCCGCCATTCCGGTCGCCTGGTCAGCCTGGATCACCCAGGGCATCTCAGATTCACCCGAGAGCGGTGGAGGCCTGATGGTGGCAGCTATTCAGCTGGCGATCACGTTGGGGGCTGCCGTGGGGGGGTGGTTACTGGATTCCCTCTCTATCAGGGCCACCTTTATGGGCAGTGCCCTGTTACTGACCGCCGCCTCCATGGTGGTCGGCAATGGCAGCCGACTAAGGCCCGTCACGCTTGACCAGTAAGTTGACCCATCCGTTAGCAAATCCATTCGCCATCGCACAGTGCAATTTCACCCAGCGCCTTGATGAAGCAGCCGATGTAGTTCTTCTGGTTGCTGAGCTCTTTCGGTGCCCAGGAGAGGGCCTTCTCTTTCAGATAGCGGTCACTCAAGACCGACAACAGCGGAGCAACCGGTTTGGCCGCCGGAACAGCAGGCTTGATATTCGGCTGAGGTTGAGGGTTCTCTGGCTCGCTTGTGGGTTGCACAACTGGCTGAGCTTTGGAACGCACACAGGCAAGCAGCTTGGCCACCTTGTTACGTGCACAAAGTTTGTCTCGGGTATGCAGGGATTTTTTGATCTCTTTACGACGACCACAGGGGAGCGTGGTGACTTTCCGGTAATACCAGATGCCGTGGGGACTGAGCCAGAGATTCATCGATGAGCTCCTCGTCGTCCACACAAAGTGGATGACCAAGGGCTTTAGGAAGCTAACTTATTGAATTGCAGAAACAAGTGGTGGCCCTACCAGCCACATCCCGGCACT
>OEQT01000150.1_pt1 | contig 19036 bp, 19 predicted proteins | sample 1539831 | NCBI WGS metagenome assembly OEQT01 (sample SAMEA3891243, study PRJEB23780) | metagenome | biome: terrestrial biome; feature: animal house; material: water of meat washing | place: Italy | collected 2015-05-12 | reverse complement strand
ACGCTGTACAGCATCAGCGACTCGATTTAATCAACTCGGATGAGCTGCACCGCTTCACCCCGAGAGCCCTCAATGCAGTGGAGCAGGTTTGCCAAGCTATTACCCAACCCAACAGCAAGTAGCCAAAAAACAGCCATTCAGATCACGCCTGCCAATATACGTCTGCAAATGGCATAAAAAGTGCTTTAGAATTCTATAGATACCAATCTTCATCATGGGACACCGTCATGTTTAATGGAAAAACAATCCTGGTTACCGGTGGCACGGGGTCATTTGGCAAGAAATTCATTGCAACCGTGCTATCCCGCTACCAACCCGCACGACTGATCGTCTACTCCCGTGATGAGCTCAAGCAGTTTGAAATGCAGCAGCGTTTCAACCATCCCTGCATGCGCTATTTTATCGGCGATGTTCGCGATGCCGAGCGCCTCGACATGGCGATGCGCGATGTCGACTTTGTGGTGCATGCCGCTGCGCTCAAGCAAGTGCCAGCTGCCGAATACAACCCGATGGAGTGCATCAAGACCAACGTTGGAGGAGCCGAAAACGTCATCAAGGCCGCGCTCAACAATGGCGTACAGAAGGTCATTGCACTCTCAACCGACAAGGCTGCCAACCCGATCAACCTTTACGGGGCAACCAAGCTCTGTTCTGACAAGCTCTTTGTCGCCGCCAACAATATGGCAGGCAAGAATCCCACCATCTTCTCGGTCGTGCGTTATGGCAACATCGTCGGCTCAAGGGGCTCAGTAGTTCCCTTCTTCGACAATCTGATCAAGAGCGGCGCCAGTACGCTGCCTATCACCCACCCCGAGATGACCCGCTTCTGGCTGACCTTGCAGCAAGGCGTAGATTTTGTTCTTAGCAACTTCCAGCGTATGCGCGGTGGCGAACTGTTCGTGCCGAAAATCCCGTCGGTCAAGATCACCGATCTGGCGGCAGCCATGGCTCCGACCCTTAAGCAGGAGATCATCGGCATCCGTGCGGGGGAGAAGCTGCACGAGGTGATGTGTCCGGCTGACGACTCTTTCCACACTTATGAGTTCAACGATTACTACGTGATTGCCCCCAGCATCAGCTTCACCAGCCGCAACAATGATTTCAGCGTTAATGCTCTGGGTGAAACAGCCACACTGGTTGCACCGGGCTTTGAATACAATTCCCTAAATAATCAGCACTTTCTGTCGATAGCCGAACTACAGAGCATGAACCAGCAGGTATTGTCCGAATGATCCCTTATGGCCGCCAATCGATCAGCGATGCCGATATAGAAGCCGTCGTTGCCGTACTGAAATCTGATTATCTGACCCAAGGCCAAGCCGTTCCCGCTTTCGAACAAGGACTGGCCGATTACTGCCAAGTGCCGCATGTGGTTGCTTGCAGTAACGGCACCACTGCGCTTCATCTGGCCTGCGCAGTTCTGGATATTGGCGCCAAAGATACAGTTTGGGTTTCTGCGGTCAGTTTTGTTGCCTCGGCGAACTGCGTTCGATACTGCAATGCCAACGTTGATTTTGTCGACGTTGACCCTGCTACCGGTAACCTCGATGTAGTGGCACTGGATAAGAAACTGCAGCAAGCTGTGCGCACCCACTCCCTTCCAAAAGCGCTGATTGCTGTACATCTGGCCGGACAGCCCTGCGATCTCGAAGAGATCGGTGCGCTCTGTCGCCAGTACGGAATCGTTCTGATCGAGGATGCCTGCCATGCACTGGGTGCCCACTATCAGGGGTCACCTATCGGTAGTTGCCGTCACAGCGATATGACGGTCTTCAGCTTTCATCCGGTCAAACCGATTACGACCGCAGAAGGAGGCGCTGTCACCACCCGGGATCAGGTGCTGGCCGACAAATTGCGACTCTATCGCAGCCATGGAATCACTCGCGATCCGCAAGCGCTGCTCATGCCCTCTCCCGGAGAGTGGTATTACGAGCAACAACTTCTGGGCTTCAACTATCGCTTGACCGACATTCAGGCGGCACTAGGGCTTAGTCAGTTGAGCCGTCTTGATCAGTTCATTACCCAGCGTCGTGAACTTGCCAGGCGATATGACGCGCTGTTATCCCTCTTGCCAGTCCAGCCGTTGCAGCAGAGTAATAATCGCCAGAGCGGTTATCACCTCTATGTCATTCAGGTGGCTGAACGCGATCAGGTGTTTGCCCGCCTGCGTGCTGCCGGCATTGGCGTCAACGTTCACTATATTCCTATCCCAGCCCAGCCCTACTACCGTGGGCTGGGACATGACCCAGCAGCCTATCCGGGCGCACAAGCCTACTATCAGGGAGCAATCTCTCTTCCACTGTTCCCGGCTCTGACTCTCTCAGAGCAGCAACAGGTCGTAGATGCGCTGGAGCAGGCACTATGCGGCTAGCTCTGGGCACAGTGCAATTCGGTCTGGATTACGGGATCAGCAATCACGACGGACAAGTCAGCGATGAGGAACTCGACGCGATCATTGCGTTAGCTCGTCAAGCAGGTATCGATACCCTGGATACGGCGCAAGCCTATGGCAATGCCGAGCAGAGGCTGGGGCAAAGAGATATCACCGGCTTCACTCTCATCGACAAGCTGGCACCAGGGCTACCGCTGTCCGATGTTAAGGCAGCGCTCAACAACAGCTTGCATTGGCTGGGGCGAAAACGGCTCGATGGTTTGCTGCTGCACCGTAGCCAAGATGCCTCACCTGCCTTGTTCGAGTTACTCACCGATTTGCAGCAACAGGGCGCGATCGGAAAACTCGGGATCTCCGTCTACTCCCCGGAGGAGCTCGATACCTGGAGCGCAGCTGGCTATCCTCTGGAACTGGTGCAGTTACCTGCCAATTTGCTCGATCAACGCTTTTTACGCACTGGATGGCTCGACAAACTGGTAGATATAGGGTGTGAAATCCATGTTCGCTCGCTCTTTTTACAGGGCCTGTTATTGATGCAACCAGCGCAGCGACCTGACTATTTTCAGCGTTTCGCTACCGCACTTGAACGGTTTGACCACTGGCATCCCTCGGTGGCCCCGCTTGGCAGAGCCCTCTCCATCATGACAGCCCTACCACAGGTAAGCCGCTTTGTTGTCGGTGTTTGTCATGCCCAAGAGCTGGCCGCCATCGTTGCGGCCAGTCAAGTACAGCACGAGTGCTACGAGGCCGATATCGCACACCTGGCGTCTATGGAACAGGAACTTATCAACCCCGGACTCTGGAGAACACGATGATCTTGGGTATTCTGCAGGCCAGAACCAGTTCTTCCCGCCTGCCCAACAAGGTACTAAAGGAACTGCTGGGCGAACCCATGCTGGCAAGGCAGATTGAACGGCTGCAACAGAGCAAGCTGCTGGATAAACTGTTGGTTGCCACCAGCGATCAGTCGGAAGATCGCGCCATTGCCGAGCTGTGCGAGAGGTTGAATATCCCCTGTTTCTGCGGTCCTCTTGACGATGTGTTGCTGCGTTTCTATCTGGCGGCCCAACCCTACAGTCCGACCCATGTTGTGCGTCTCACCGGTGACTGCCCACTGGCTGACCCTATGGTAATAGACGAGCTGATAGCCCTCCATCTCTCGGGCAAGTTCGACTACAGCAGCAACTGCGGCAATCCCAGTTATCCGGATGGGCTGGATGCCGAGATCATGAGTGGAGCGACTCTGGCAACCTTGCAGGAAAAAGCCACCACGCAGACCGAGCGGGAACATGTCACCTATTACGTTCGCTGTCATTCCGAACAGTTTTCTATCGGCGAACTGCAGCGCTCGCCTTCGCTGGCCCACCTGCGCTGGACTGTCGATGAGCCTGCCGACTTTGAACTGGTAGAGCGAATTTATCAGGCTCTCTATCCTGCCAACCCAACCTTTACGACCGACGATATCCTCGCCCTGCTGGCGCAGCAGCCGGAGCTGACAACACTTAATACCCGGCACAAGCGCAACGAAGGATTGGCTAATTCGCTGGCCAAGGAGAATCATATATGACCTCACGTTATCAACATTCACTTGCTCTCTCGGCACGTGCGGAACAGAGCATTCCACTCGGCTCCCAAACCTTCTCCAAAAGTCGCCTCTGTTTCCCCTATGGCGCCGCCCCACTCTTTATCGAGCGCGGCAATGGGGCGCATGTTTGGGATGTAGATGGCAACGAGTATCTTGATTTTGCCAGCGGCCTACTGGCCATCAGTCTTGGATATTGCGATCCGGATGTGAATGAAGCGGTAATGGAGCAACTCAGTCTTGGTTCGATCTTCTCCCTTCCCCACCGGCTGGAAACTGAAGTCGCTGAACAGCTCATTGAGCTCATCCCCTGCGCCGAAATGGTTCGCTTTGGCAAAAACGGGACTGATGCCACCTCAGCCTGTATCAGGCTCTCCAGAGCAGTCACAGGCCGCGAGCGGGTAGCCGTCTGTGGCTATCATGGCTGGCAAGACTGGTACATCGGCTCAACCACCCGCCATTTGGGGGTCCCCGAGTGCGTGAGAGAGCTGACCCACAGATTTGACTACAACGATCTTGCCTCGCTGCAGTGCCTGCTGGAAGCTCACCCGGGCGAGTTTGCAGCCGTCATTCTGGAACCGATGAATGTAACCTGGCCAACCCCGGATTTTCTGCCTGGTCTGCGCCAACTCTGCGATGCCCATGGCGCACTACTCATCTTTGATGAGACCATTACCGGTTTTCGCTACCACTTGGGCGGGGCACAGAGCCTCTTTGGTGTGACGCCGGATCTTGCTGCGTTCGGCAAAGGCATGGCCAATGGTTTCCCGATTTCCGCCGTTGTTGGCCGCCGCCAATATATGAAACGGATGGAAGATATCTTCTTCTCCGGCACCTTCGGCGGGGATGTAATTGCCCTCGCTGCGGCCAACGCCGTCATCAAAAAGATGCGGCGACTGGATGTACCAAAGAGGCTTGCAGAGCGGGGACAACAGGTACTGGATGGGCTCGATAGCTTGCTAAAAGAGATCGATGCCCCGGACTGGCTGCATACCGCCGGACATCCGAGCTGGAGCTTTCTGCTGGTTGCGGATTCAGTAAACCACTCTACCTGGCTTCTCAAGAGCTATCTGATCCAGGAGTTGTGCAAGCGAGGGATCCTCACCCTTGGCAGTCACAATATGAATCTGGCCCACAGCGAACAGGATGTGGCCGCTTTGCTGGCCGCCTATCGCGACATACTGCCAGTGCTCATTCGCCACGATAGAGATCTGACACTGGCCAGTGCGCTTGATGGAGAACCTATTCAACCTGTATTCAAGGTGAGATAATTGCTACCACTATGGATATTTACCGAAGGAGATCTACAGCGCGGCATGGGACATATAAGCCGCTGTAGTGCCTATGCATGCGCATGGAAACAAAGAGGTGGTGACGTCTATTGGATAATAGATGGGGATTCATGTGCGCAGAATTTTATTCCAGATGAAAATATCTCCTGGATATGCTGGCAAGATAATCCGGGGGTAGTTAATAGCATCACTGGCTTTGCACTTATTGATAGTTACTATGCATCACCACCTGTTTTAAAAAAGATTTCTGATTGTTTTTTACAAACTGTGTATCTTGATGATACTTTCCGATTGAATTATCCAAATGGATTAGTAGTTCACTGTATACCAGAGCAAAAACCTGATCATCTTGTTGATGCAAAATGGCTTATGGGTATTGAGTGGCAACCATTGAGACCAGCTTTTTGGAATACTGCTGTGAGGGAAAAATCGACCAGCGACATTATTAATATTTTAATTATTATGGGTGCAACAGATATCAGAAATCTGACTGAGCGTATATTCAACCTAGTTATTGCCATGTATCCAAACGCACATGTAAATATTATTTCAAACAATCAAGATGTTGCGTTTAATAAAGAGTGCACCATCTACAAAAATATTAATGACATTGAGATGTTGCAATTGATGTCTCAATGTGACCTTGCCATTAGCTCGGCGGGACAAACCATGTTTGAACTTGCTAAATGTGGCTTACCTAGCATTTTGGTTTGTGTTGTTGACAATCAAGAAAAACAATTTAAATGGAGTCAGGAAAATAGCTTATTCCCAGATGGGATATATTGGGATGATCCATTTTTTGATGAAAAAATAGCCACTCAGTTAACGAAAATGTCATCCCCCATATATAGAGATTCAATTGCCAAACATGCACAATCACTCATCGATGGGCAGGGCGTTAACAAATTAATTAATGTGCTGATAGGTTCTTAAATGAAGATATCAATAATTTGTTCCGAGAGTAACCACCCTGTAAATAGTTGGATTCACACTTGGGCGAACAATATAAGTGAACGACACGAGATCAACATAGTAACTAAATCAAACCAGTTAACCACTGGCAACATTCTCTTTTTAGTTTCTTGCCATGAAATAATAGATAAAGAAACAAGAGACAATTTCGATTACACACTAGTCCTCCACGCAAGTAATCTGCCTTATGGTAGGGGCATGTCTCCTCATATTTGGCAAATAGTTGAAGGGAAAAACCGTATTCTCCTAACACTTTTAGATGCAGAAGACAAACTAGATTCTGGGAAAATATGGAAACAAAAAGAAATATTCTTTGATGGTAGTGAGCTTTTCGATGAAATAAATAATAAAATTTTTTCATCCGAAATAGAGTTGATGTCATGGGCAATAAAAAATATTTACACATCATCTCCATTTGAACAAGTTGGTGAACCAACTTTCTACAGAAAGCGAACGCCTGAAGATAGTAGAATTGATATCAAAAAGACCATTGATGAGCAATTTAACTTGCTACGCGTGGCCGATCCAGAACGCTATCCCGCTTTCTTTGAAAGAAATGGTCACACGTATAAAATAAAAATTGAAAAAATCATAAAATAATTTACTTCGAGTAAGTAATACATAGCAAAAAGCAATGTAGTCAATTTTTATGATGGTAACTGTTTATTTGACAGATTGCCTGCAAAAATGAATACTTCAACTATGATCACATGTTAAGCAAGTAGGACACCATGTCATATTTTTCTATTGATGGAAGAGAGATTGGGCATCACAAAAAACCCTTCATTATTGCGGAGCTATCAGGTAATCATAATGGGAGATTAGAAAATGCACTAGCGCTCATCGATGCAGCTGCGGATGCTGGTGCTGATGCCATAAAATTACAAACCTATACTGCTGATACAATGACATTGGATATCGATTTGCCAGAGTTTCATATTCAAGGTGGATTATGGGATGGGTATACACTGTATGATTTATATAAACAAGCCCATACGCCGTGGGAATGGCATCAAGCACTTTTCGAGCGAGCAAAAACTAGAGGACTAATTATTTTCTCGACACCATTTGATGAGAGTGCTGTCGATTTTTTAGAGAGTCTAGGCACACCTGCATACAAGATTGCCTCATTCGAAATCACAGATCACCCTTTGATAAGGTATGTGGCCAAACAAGGAAAACCAGTCATTATTTCTTCAGGAATGTCTAGTGAAACCGAAATAGCCCAAGCTCTGACCATTTTACGTGAGAACGGATGTACACAGATTCTATTACTTCATTGTGTAAGCGGCTACCCGACACCACTTGCCGATATCAACCTCAAACGAATCACTCGTTTGGCCGAGACCTTTTCAGTACCCGTTGGTCTGTCTGATCATACATTGGGCAATACCGCCGCTCAGTTGGCTGTCGCCTTGGGCGCTGTAGCCATCGAGAAGCATGTGACTCTGGCTCGTGAAGATGGCGGACCTGATGCTGAATTTTCTTTAGAGCCAGATGAATTGAAAGCACTATGTGACCAGACCAACCTCTGTTGGCAAACATTGGGAACCGGTGAAAGTGGTAACAACCAAGCTGAAGAATCCAGCTTAATATTTCGTCGCTCTCTTTATTTTGTCTCTGATATACAGGCTGGAGAAATCATCAAACCGGAGCATATTCGAAGGATAAGGCCTGGCTATGGACTGCCACCCGAAGCTTTACCAAAGATACTGGGAAGAAAAGCTCGTCATGATATTCATCGAGGTAAATCTGTCCATTTTGATGACGTTTTATAATACCTTAAATGACATTTTCTGATAACTTGCAATAAAGGGGTATTTACATGATACAGAAAAACATCTTCATGCAAGAAGAGGCTGATGCATGGTATGAGAGAAATAAGTTCTGCATCAATCAAAAATCTCTGAGTAATGACCCCATATTCACAGCACTACAAAATATCGGCTACCAACCGAAACGAATCCTTGAAATTGGCTGTGCCAATGGTTGGCGATTAGCACAACTGGCTAACCATTATGGTGCCACCTGCTATGGTATAGATCCCTCACAAGCAGCTATTGAGGATGGAGCTAAGAGCTATCCCGCATTAAATCTAAGTGTTGGAACTGCAGATGGTTTACCTGACTTTGAACCTGTCGACCTGATTATTTTCGGTTTTTGTTTATATCTATGCGATCCACAGGATTTATTCACAATTGCGGCTAATAGTGACAGATTGCTCGCAGACAAGGGGGTAATGGCTATTTACGATTTTTGTCCTCCGACAGGACACTATCGAAATGACTACCAGCATCATGCCAACCTATTTAGCTATAAAATGAATTACAGTAGTATGTTCAGTTGGCACCCAAGCTATTGTCGAATATTTGAGCATATCAAACATCATGATGGCACCAATGAGCTGGAGCCAGATGCATTGGTTTCTGTTCAACTATTGAAAAAAGACTCACGGCTTCTTGATGCAAAAAATCCATATCCCCACCCAAATTAATAATAAAAAAGGGAGGTATTAGCCTCCCACAAAAAGAATAATGCATTGTTCACTACATCAGAAACATCATTATTTTCTAAAAAATGACATAATTTCATTATCAACCATATCAACACTATCGAAAGCTCTTGGATACATCTCTTTTATTTTCGCCAAAAAGTCTAACCATAAGCTGATTGCTGGCCTCATCAGCGCCATCGTTTTTTCCTCTCCATCAAAAGAATAGAGAATTGAACTCAATATGGTAAACACATAGTTCATTGAGCCAATCATAATTTGAGATATATGTTTTTGCCGAGTTGCTGCAATCTGTGCGAGATAACCAAAATTACGCAACATTAATTGATTAATTTCATTTCTAGATGAGAACTTCTGTTGCCACTCACCCATCATTTTATCGATTAAAACATCGAAAAACTCAACATCCAGATATGGTTTGAAGTCTTCTTTTGACAGAGGGATCGGGGTTGATAGCTGTGTAATTTGGTGAATCAGCTCAGCTTTATCTATGACTCCTGAAAAACTGATCTCACTATCAGGCAATGGCCTTGCTTTTGCAATTTTAGCCCCGTCGCTGCAGTTAAAACACTGAACATGTTCATTCGCAGCTAATACTTGCTCAATAACTTTTCGAGATGTATTAAACATGGCGTTACTTATTACAACACCACCAAAATTACCTTCATGCTGCCACTGGCTGTCTCCATACATCAACTCACCTAGTACCTCAGCACCTTTATCACTGTTATAATAAGCACTAAATTTCGAGTGATGATGCCCTTTGTTTTTATAACCATTATCGAGGCCAAATAAATATATATTTTTAAAACCAAGATGAATAGGTGCACTCACCCCGATATTCCCGACTAAAGGGTTTACCCCTCCCAATGCAGCATATTTGGGAAGATGAGGGAAGTTAACATGATAGAGGATAACTCCAGGCTCACTAAGTTTAAACATTAATGCTGATTTGTCGAACAGCGTTGAGCAATAGGGGTGAATAACATCCGTGCTTAGGAAAAGTATATCTCTAAGATAATCTGGGTCATTCATATTAACCAAGAAATCATAAACAACCTTAGTTCGTTCAGTCTCAACATGAATATCTGGTTTAATACCTACTTTATGCAATGCAGAAATAGCACTACCACATGAAATTAAAATTGCTTTTTCTTTATTCCTTTCAATAACAGGAAGAGATGCATCCAAAGATGGACCATTCGCAATCACAAAAACTGGGGTTCTATTATATTCCGATGGAATTTTCTTCCCCTGCACCAGGAACGGAACAGTTCGTTCAAGATTATCAACCGTATGAGAAAGAGCTATCAGATTATCATCAAAAAAACCCCACCCCATCACCAGAAGATAATACTCCCGCTGGATTCTCTCAATTAAATATTTAATTTTATCATTTTGGTAACCCCACATGATAAAGGCATTAGCGATAAGAAAAGAACCACGGCTATGAATAGCAGATGCAAAATCATTAAAAATAGTATCTTCATCCTGGCCTAACAGGATATGGAGACCAAGGTTCTCTTTATGTAAATAATCAAGCAGAGGTGCCCAATCGAAACAAAAAAGAGATGCATAAAAAAGATCTAGATCTGGTTCAAAAAGAAATAAGGTGCCAATTTTGCATTGTTCATAAAGATAACCAAGGTGGTAACCCAACCCAACCCCAAACACCAGTGCGGTCGGAACTTCAGTTGGTACTTTTTTTAATGGTTCTTCTCGAGCAGCAAGATCATCAAGATAAGCATTGAGTTTATTAAGATACTCAACGTGCATAAATCCGAGTGGGTTGGCTTCTTGACTAAATGAGAACTTGGATAATCCCCCTTTATCCATGAACTCTTTAACTAATGTCTCACAGATAAGATACGGCTCATCACCATATACCGCGACATCATCATCGATCCAAGCCATATTTGGCTGGCCATTTTCATTACAAAAAAAACGAAATGGTCGGCTTGGTTGATATGACTCATACATATCTGCAATATGGGGGATATATTTACGAAATGCAGCAATATTCTGTGAGAATCGAAGCGGCAAGGCCACCGACATGGCAGCCTCTTGCTCTGCACGTTCTTTTAGTCGTAAAGCAACACCTTCAGCTTTTTCCAAAATATCATCAATATTTTCCGACATCAGAACTCCTTGCTATTCACACTATAAATTTGCTTTGCTTTACTCGCCAACCCAATCACAGACAACTCATTGAAAATGATTTTACGGTGATCAGATGCCACTTTTTTCATGCTTTCTTCTTGTTGAAAAAGTAATGTAGCCAATAAAGTGGCATCTTGTTTTAGTGAAGGCTCACTTTCAACGAGATACAACAAACGGTCAATCAAAGAAATCCGATAATCCATACAGACCAGAGCATCATCATAGCTTTTTCTGGCTAATAGATATTGAAGTTGCTCGTAATTTTCTGTGAGAGCTTGTTGCAAAGAGGCTAAAGTGGTCATTACAACTCACCCAGTTGCTGTCTCATTTGATAGCCCTGTTGTTTAGCAGAATCTGGTAACTGATCCCAACCAGATTTTATAGTAACCATCAAAGCCATGACCTCTTCAATCGGGGCTACATCCAATGCAAGGCTTGCATCCCAAATTCGCTCGTCCATATAGGAATAGAGGCTATATAAATCTTCAGCAATAGCCCCTTGACTCATATCAAGTGCATCCTGCAAACCATGTAATAACCCCTGAGCTTTCGATACAGCGGTAGATTTTGCTTCCATATCACGACGCTCAATTGCACCTTTGGCTTGAGCCAAACGTTCAAGTACACCTTGCATCATGAGCTGAATAACACGATGAGGATCGGCAACAGCCAAGTCAGCAGCGACACTGGTTGCCTTATATGCTTTAAGATTACGCTGGTACATAGCCTGCTCCTCGTAATATAAATTTATTTCTTGTTATTAATCTGTAATGATTGCAGTGCTGCCGCTGAGTGATTCATTTTCACTAACAAGGCGTCTAGGCTACCATATTGAGCACGTAGTGAAGCTTCGTATTTAACCAATTGAGCGTTTGATGTGGCCTGCTTCTGGTTCAAGCTACGCAGATCGGCATTCAAAACATCTGTACGTTGATCCAGCATACCGCCAGACTTGGAATACTCTTTTAAACCTGTATTCAAGGTTGCAGCAATACCCTTTTCTCCACCGAAAAGCCCAACGACTTGGTCAAAGTTTTTATCAACAGCATCATCAAATTTTGTTTTGTCCAGAGACAACTTGCCTTTATTATCCATCTTAATGCCTACTTCAAAGATGGTTGAGTAAGTCGTACTGGTACCTGCTTTATTTGTTACAGTATTAGCCATAAAACTGCTAATGGTACGAGTGCTCGCATCACCAGCGAGCGCGCCACCATCATCTTGTCTAACTCCACCAACGATACTATTACGCTTGCCCAACGCGTCCATTTTATCTTGCAGCGCGTTATAACCATCAATAAACTGCTTGACCATATCCTGAATCGCAGTTTTATCAGTTGTTATGGCAACTTTATTGGATTTCAGAGTTGTGCCATCACTCTCTTTATCGGATACACGTAAAACCGTTAATTTTAAGTCCTGAATAGAGTCGTCAAACACATTGGTATCACTTTTAAGTGTATTACCATCAACAGTAATTTCAGCACTACTAGCGGCTTGCTTTTGGCTCATCGCAGAACCAGTAGCACCAGTTGCAAAGATATCCAGCTCAGAATTATTACCAGTGATCAGCAAATCTTTGCCATCTCCAGATATCCCAGAGTCAATAACAAATTTTGCCTTACCATCGGCAGTATTGACAATATTTGCACTAAGACCGAAGTTATCTCCGTTGCTATTAATACTTTTACGAATGTCTTGCAGAGTATCCCCTGCCTTGACATCAACCTTGAATTCCTTGTCACCGGCTTTGAAGGTCAACTGACCATCCTGAGTCACAAGTGGAGTTGTCGAACTGGCAAATTCACCTTCAACACGGCTAGTGGTTGCCAATTTATTGACGGTAATATTGTACTGACCATTGGAGCCACCACTTTTACTCTCCACCTTCATCACCGGGTTATCTTTATCTTGGGTGATGGTGACGGCTCGCTTGTTGAAGGCCCCTGGTTTGCTCAAGGTATCGAGAATATCGGTGAATGCGGTGAGGGATGACTTCAGCTGGCCTATACCAGATATGCTGATCTGGGTGCTGTTTTGCTTGGTCAAAATCGGTTTCTGTAGCTGGGCCTTCTTGGCCGCTACGCTAGCAGCGATGACGCTCTCAAGATCAAGCCCAGAGCCCGCCCCGGCAGAAGTAATGGCCATGTTATCTTCTCCTCATCAATTCGGTTCAAATCTCGCTATCAAACAACAGTCCGCGTTTAGGGTTCGCCCCTGCTTCACCTTGCTGCAACGCCTGGATCCGCTTGTGGATAGCAATCAACTCTTCTGTAGGGATCTGGCGGATCACCGAGCGGGTATCAGAGTCCATTACCTTTATTACCACCTGGCCAGACTCCTGCTCCATGCTGAAATTAACGGTCCACCCTTGCAATTTGCCAAATTCCTGCAAGTTTTGTACCTGTTTTTCAAAATCTGCCTGGCTCTGCACTTGTTGAAGCTCAGTTTCCTTTGCCTGCTCCTGACTTTTTTGCTGTACAGTCCCGGCATCCTCTACCGTGCCAGAAAGCAGTTGAGCGGCCACTTGGCCGCTCTTGTCACTTAGCTGTAAGGAAGCGCCATTGGCAGATGACAGATTGCCTATTTCGGTTGCCATCTTATCTCTCCCATCTTAGTCAGCCTAGTCAACCCATTACCCAAGCAGGGAAAGAGCAGACTGCGGTCTCTGGTTAGCCTGAGCCAAGACACTGGATGCGGCCTGTTGCAGAATATTCTGCTTGGTCATGTTAGCAGTCTCGGTCGCAAAATCCGCATCACGGATACGAGAGCGAGCGGCACTAACGTTTTCCGCGATATTAGCTTGGTTACGAATAGTCGAATCTAATCGGTTTTGTACCGCACCAAGCTCGGCTCGTTTGCTATCAACCACTCCCAACATTGAGTCCACTGCCGCCAATACGTTTTGAGCGTTACTCTGACTACTAATGCTGATACCACCAGCACTTCCACCAACAAAAATGGTCGTGACACCAACAGCAGCTGCCGTTGTAGCAATAGTTGTCGCTGCGGCGGCAGCAATACCGGAGATGCTAAAACCAGCGGATTGATCAAGTGCAAAGCCGATCGTCTGATTGGCGTCAGCACCGACCTGGAAAGTACCTGTATAAGAACCATCAAGTAACTTGGTTCCCGCAAAAGTCGTATCTTTGGAAATGCGATTGATCTCTGACCCCAGCTGGTCAACCTCTTTCTGCAATGCTTCACGATCTTTGGCTGAGTTGGAACCGTTAGCAGATTGCTGTGCCAACGTACGCATGCGCTGCAACATACCGGTCACTTCATCCATCGCGCCTTCAGCCGTTTGAGCCAGAGAGATACCGTCGTTGGCGTTACGGTTACCCTGATCCAAACCGTTGATCTGGGAGGTCAGACGGTTGGAAATCTGCAGACCCGCTGCATCATCTTTTGCGCTGTTGATGCGCAGACCGGATGCCAGACGCGTGTACGAGGTATCCAGAGATTTGGTGGTATTCATCAAATTACGCTGGGCGTTCAGTGATGACGTATTGGTGTTAATGAACATGGCCATAATAAATTCTCCCGAAGAACATGCGACTGCGGGTTGCGTCGTCTAAACAACACGACGTCCCACCGTTTGAAGAGCAGGTTGAACATGCCTGTCTCTTCAGGCGGGTGTCTGTTTGAACGAACAGGTCACCCGCAGTAGTGCAAACGTTGGATTCCGAACACCCCTCGATTGCTTCACTTTATTTAACGGCAGCGCAGAGACAAGCTTTAGGAAAATTGTTGCCGATAGCGGCAAGTCTTCTCCTGTGAGGGGTAACATACTCAATCACCCCACCCTCTATGGGAGAGCCTTCCAGCCATGCCCATAGATGAGCCTGAGGAAATATAATTTTGGCATGATGTATGCACACACTGGGAGGAGTGACGCCAATTTGGCGACACAATAAAAAATGGCCGGAGAACCGGCCTAAAAATGAGCATATGCTCAGGAGAATATGACCAAGCGTGACAGAACTGAACAGCTGGACAACACTTGGCATTACTAGTAGAGAATTATATCTCTCCCGATAGAACAGAGTGCGACCCGAACACCCCTTTGTTCCATCTCTTGACCAGGGCGGCCTGAACAACCGCCCTGTTTTCTTTTGTTAGCCTTGCAGCAGTTGAAGTGCTGACTGAGGTCTCTGGTTGGCCTGAGACAAGATACTGGAAGCTGCCTGCTGCAGGATATTCTGTTTGGTCATATTGGCAGTTTCGATCGCGAAGTCAGCATCACGGATACGCGAACGAGCTGCACTAACGTTTTCCGAAATGTTGGCTTGGTTGCGAATAGTCGAATCCATCCGGTTCTGTACTGCACCAAGTTCAGCGCGTTTACCATCCACAACCGCTAACATCGCATCAGTTGCTGCAAGAACGTTCTGTGCATTACTTTGACTACTGATGCTAATCCCACCAGCACTACCGCCAACAAAGATAGCTGATACCAGAACGGTCCCACCGGTAGCTGTCGTGATAGAAGTTGCAGCCGCCTCAGCAATACCCGAAATGCTAAAGCCCGCATTTTGACTCAAACTGAAACTAATGGTTTGGTTGGCATCAGCCCCAACCTGGAAGCTCCCAGTGAAAGAACCATCGAGCAACTTGGTCCCCGCAAATGTGGTAGAGGTAGAGATACGGTTGATCTCTGCTCCCAGTTGATCCACCTCTTTTTGCAGTGCTTCACGATCCTTGGCAGAGTTGGAACCGTTAGCCGACTGTTGTGCCAAAGTACGCATACGCTGCAGCATGCCGGTCACTTCATCCATGGCCCCTTCCGCAGTTTGTGCCAGAGAGATACCATCATTAGCGTTACGGTTACCTTGGTCCAGACCGTTGATCTGAGAGGTCAAGCGGTTGGAAATTTGCAGACCCGCGGCATCATCTTTGGCGCTGTTGATACGCAAACCAGATGCCAGTCGAGTGTAGGAAGTATCCAGTGATTTGGTCGCATTCATCATATTACGCTGAGCGTTGAGTGATGAAACGTTAGTGTTGATAAAAAGGCCCATGACTATTCTCCTAAGCTATTAAATTTACTCTTCTATTTGCTCGAGCTTTATTATTTTCTGTGCCCGATGCGTCTTATTTAACGGCTCGTTTTTGGATGTCTTTAGCATTTTTTTCAACGCTTCATCGCATTAACGCCGCTTACCTTATATATCGGCGGGTCGGGGGGATACTTAAGGAAAAAATCGGACCTTAACCTGTGATGGGCTCAACCTTCTGAAGCCCGCCAACGGCGGAGAGCTAAGGGCACGCACGAGCCTCACCCGGTTCATGCCGCGAGAAAAAATCCGTCCCGACTCTCAATTTTGTCGAGCACTGTTGGCGATTGGGCTCACCAGCCCCTAAAATCGCGGCCCCATCAACAATTTGGCGTGAGTTGTTCTCCATGCAGACACTGGTTGAGCAGATTGTTTACATCAGCGACATGTTTGGTACTGCGGTATTCGCGTTTTCAGGGGTATTGGTGGCTGGCCGACTCAGAATGGACGGGTTTGGCGTCATGGTTTTGGCGGCGGTCACTGCCATCGGCGGCGGCACCATCCGTGACATGATCCTGGGAGCCACCCCCGTGTTCTGGGTGCGCGATCCCCTCTATATCTGGGTCGTCATTGCGACGGCGCTGATCGGTATGTGGATGGTCAAGCTGCCCCGCAGGATGCCCTGGTATGTGCTGCCGGTGGCGGATGCCTTCGGACTGGCCCTCTTTACCGTGATCGGTGCCCAGAAGGCCCTCAACTTCGGCACCCCGGGGCTGATTGCCGTGATCATGGGCACCATGACCGGGGTAGCCGGTGGCATGATCCGCGATGTACTGGCGCGGGAGGTGCCCATGGTGCTGCAAAAAGAGATCTATGCCACCGCCTGTATCCTTGGCGGCATTCTCTATACCCTGGCGCTGGAGGCAAACATGGACAGGGTAACGGCCATGCTCATCTGCATGACGGCCGTGTTTGGCCTGCGGGTCGCGGCTATCTACTGGCATCTGTCGCTGCCCACCTTCTCGCTGCAACGCAATTGAGAGCAGGCCCACAGCGTCATCATGTCGCTGTGGGCCGCGCGTTGAACCAAATAGGCTTTTCTGTTGTCATAGAAGCAGTCGTTGTTAGCCGGAACTTCTCATGCGCAAAATCGGTATGCTTACCACCCTTCTCCTGGCGAACGTGACGGCAGCCCACGCCGAAGCACAAGTGGTATTTGGACGACTGGCCTCGGCGCCGGTGCAGCAGTTCAACCAGCAGATACGCCAGGCAAGCCATCAACAGCAAAACTGGGTTAATGACTACCGTGAGGTAGCTCTGCGATTCGTCGGTCATGGTGACACGCCCAGCCGCATCCATGCCCAGCAGCTGGACAATGATCTGGTGCTCTCGGTCGCCCTCGACGGCAGCAAGAGCGACATGATCTACATCCTGACCCTCTATCGCAGCAACAACCTGTGGCAGATGCGGGAGGCGGAAATGGGCTGGCGTTGTCAGGGGCAAGACTCCTTCACTCCGGTTCCCTGTCCCTGATAGTCATTGCTCACTCTGTGAAATAAAAAAATCCGGCACATTGGCCGGATTTTTTATTGAAAGTGAAAAACACGCTTACGGGCGGTACACCTTGACGTTGTCAAAGCCCTTCTCTTTCAGATAGAGCGCCTGCAGCTTGCTCATCACGCCGCGATCGCAGTAGAGCAGGTAGGTCTTCTCTTTGGGCAGATCGCCAAAGGCGGTGGCCAGCTTGAAGAAGGGGATATGCAGCACTTCACGATCTTCCACCACCAGCGGCTTCTCGTCGTGTTCATCGGCAGAGCGGATATCCAGGATCACCTCGTCAGCGCCCAGCACCTGAGTCGTTTCCACCTCTTGCACTTCAGCGGCAGTCTCTTCACCGATACGGCGGATATCGAGGTAACGGGCCTCGGAGACCACCTTGTCCAGAATGGAGAAGTCAAAATTGGCCTCTTCCTCTTCAATGCGGGAGAGCTCGGCCTTCACGGTCGGCTTCTTGGAGATGACGCCACAATACTCCGGCATGGTCTCGGCAAACTCCAAAGTGCCGATGCGGCGGGCTTCACTGATGATATCCGGCTTGTCCCAAGTAATGAGCGGGCGCAGGATCACCTTGTCGGTCACCCGGTCGATCACGTTCAGGTTGGTGAGAGTCTGGCTGGATACCTGACCCACACACTCACCGGTCACCAGCGCCGGGATCTGGAATTCATCGGCCACCTTGGCGGCAGCACGCATCATCATCCGCTTGAGCACCACGCCCATCTGACCGTTGTCGATCTTCTCGAGGATCTCGGCGACCACCGGCTCGAAGTCCACAGCGGTGAAACGTACCCGGTGGGATGAACCGAAGCGGTTCCACAGGTGATAGGCCACCTGCTTGACGCCGATCTCGTGGGCCGCACCGCCCAGATTGAAGAAGCAGTAGTGCACCCGGCAGCCGCGCTTGATGAACTGGAACGACGCCACGCCGGAGTCAAAACCGCCGGAGAGCAGGCTCAGCACATCTTCCTGGGTCGCGATGGGCATGCCGCTCAGGCCCTGATGGATGGCGCTGACGATAAAGAGCTCCTCGCCGTCGATCTCGAGGTTGATCTTCACATCCGGGTTCTTGAGGCGCACACCATTGCTTTCGCAGTGCTGGTTCAGTCCGCCCCCCACATAGCGCTCAACCTCGAGGGAGGAGAACTCATGCTTGCCGTGGCGCTTGGCGCGCACGCAGAAGGTTTTGCCCTTGAGCTGGTCGCCCCATACGGCTTTCACCTGCTCGAAGATGTCGTGCAGATCGGTAAACTTGCTGGCCTGAACCTCGAGGAAAGCCTGAATGCCCGGAATACAGGCCAGGGCTTCGATAGCCTGCTCGCGGAACTGGTCATTGCGGGAGCTCACGATCAGCTTGTCCCAATCCATCCGTACGCGGGCATCGTCGTCGAAGCGGCGCAGGACATTGCGGATATTGCCCTGCAGGATCTTGATAAAGCGCTGGCGAACCGACTTGCTCTTGATGGTGATTTCCGGGAACAGCTTGATAATGAACTTCATGGTAATGACTCGGGTGACCTTGATTTAAGGGCGCGAATTATATCAGAACTTTGTGGCCAGCGCCTACTGGAT
>OEQT01000148.1_pt1 | contig 19239 bp, 18 predicted proteins | sample 1539831 | NCBI WGS metagenome assembly OEQT01 (sample SAMEA3891243, study PRJEB23780) | metagenome | biome: terrestrial biome; feature: animal house; material: water of meat washing | place: Italy | collected 2015-05-12 | reverse complement strand
GCACCGTCATGGGGTGTCGGGGGTCGGAGGTTCAAATCCTCTCGTGCCGACCAAATTTCCCCCAACGTTTTGTCTAATGAAGTCCAGACAAGACTATAAAGAACAGAATAAACAGTAGGTTGCACAGACCTTCTGTTTTTCTGTTGTCTAGCAAAGTCCACACTGATACAGTGAAATCCAACATTTTTAGGCATATCTTTAGGCATACAATCCATTGTGTCGTCTGAGCCATATGCCTAACCAGTGATTGGAGAATGATATGGCGCGTCAGACAAAGCCCCTTAACAACACCGAAGTCAAAAATTCCAAAGCGACTGAACGTGCCACTATCCTGTATGACGGGGACGGCTTAGAACTACTGGTTAAGCCCGGTGGCTCAAAACTCTGGCGATTCCGCTATTACAAACCTTTCACTCGCAAACGCGCCATGATTAGCTTTGGTGCTTACCCTGCTGTATCTCTCTCTGAGGCACGTCAACTTCGTGAAGATGCCCGTCTTCTATTGAGCAAAGATATTGATCCACAGGAGCATAAAAGAACCGAACAGTTGCGGCAAAAAAATGCTACTGAGAACACCTTTCAAAAAGTTGCTTCCGAATGGTTCAAAACCAAAGAATCTGCGGGGCTGGCAACCCATACGTTAAACGATATCTGGCGATCTATGAGCAAGTATGTGTTCCCACATATTGGCTCTATACCCATTGCTAACATCACGGCTCAGCAATTCATTGGAACGTTAGAGCCAACACACGCTGCCGGAAGACTCGAAACGGTTAAACGTCTAAGCCAGCGTATCAATGAAGTTATGGATTACGCCCTCAATTCTGGGCTGGTATCTGTAAACCCCGCAGCACGAATCGGACGAACATTCCATAAACCAAAGGTAAAGCACCGCCCTGCCCTACCTCCAGAGCAACTCCCCCTTTTGATGAAAACATTGGCATTTGCCAGCATCGGACGACAAACCCGCTGTCTCATTGAATGGCAATTATTGACGATGACTCGCCCAGCAGAAGCATCAATGACTCGCTGGGATGAGATCGACTTCGACGCAAAAGAATGGCGTATCCCTGCTGGTCGCATGAAGATGAAGCGTGAGCATATCGTTCCGCTTTCTGAGCAGGCTTTGTCTATTCTGGAAGTGATGAAGCCCATCAGTAAGCATAGAGATTATGTTTTCCCAGGCTACCGTAATCCGCTTGAACCAATGAATAGTCAGACAGCAAACATGGCATTGAAACGTATGGGCTTCAAAGATCTGCTGGTGGCTCATGGTATGAGATCAATCGCTTCAACTATTCTTAACGAGAAAGGATTTCCTCCTGACGTGATCGAAGCTGCGTTAGCTCACATTGATACTAACGAAGTCAGGAGAGCCTACAATCGCTCTCAATACCTTGCACAACGTAGAGAGATGATGAGTTGGTGGGGTAAGCATGTGGAGGCTGTTTCTTATGGTAAAACCAGCATCATTTCAGTTGCTCATCACATTTAGCCTTAAAGAAAAATCTTGTAGTTTACAAACAAGAAACCAATAGTTTAAATTAACGTATAGCCTTATAAATAGTGAACTGGTCAATGAATAAATAATCACAGTGAGATTTGAGATGGATAGTAAAACTAAAGGTGCATGGATAATACATCATACTGGAAAACTTCAGAAAGTAACCTCCCAAGTTAGCTATGAGAACACTTATCTTTCAGGGAAAGCTGGTATTTTATTATCAGCGATTTCAGCAACAAAAGATCTTTCGGTAAGTAATGACAAGCTACTTACTTTAGCACACGCATCAAATATAACTAAATTTGAATTACCATATTTAATTGACGTTTTAGAAAAACAGGACTTGGTAGAAAAAGGAAAGTCTGGTATTGGTGTCTTAGGTATTACTAATAGTACAATATTAACCCACACATCAAATATATTTGACTCACTCACACCAAATTCAAAAGAACAATCATCTCTTGTGATAGCTGAAAAATCCTCTATAAAGCCGATTTCAGAATCAGAATTAACAGAGGAAATATCAGATCTTTTCAGATTATCTCAGAATGAAATTAAAGGGGTGATGGAAGACAGTGAGGTTATAGGATTTACTGATGTGGAGAAGTTGGATAAAACAAATAAAATATATTTCAACGGAAATCTTTTCCGACGAGACTCCACTCAAAAAATAAAAGCAGTTCTTGATTCTTTAAACTCTGATGAACAGTCTAAATTGAAAGAAATTGAATTAAAGATCAAATCGGTTGCATGTCTGTCAGTTCAAGAGGTAAAACAAAAGCTTGGAGAAAAATTATTCTCAAAAGTTAATTCAATAGGACTTTTTGACGTAAATATTGTTAGCAATAGTAGTGAAACTATCGGATATATTACACTACCCTCAGCTTTTTCAAAATATGGAAACTCATTAATTGAAGATGCTTTCGATTTAGCTAAAGCTTTCTTAAGTTCATTAACATATGGAATGACAAAAAGTTCTTATGCACGAGGCCAGATATCAGCGGTGGAATTATTACTTCAGGCATTAGTTGACGGTCGAGAAGTTGGGCCTGTAAGGGCAATTGGTGAAGATTATAAAGTTTTAGAATTAAAAGGAGTTGTATCGGTCCGAGAAGGGGTTCGTAATGGTCGTCGTGGCCCAATGATGAAGTTGCTCAAACGGGAAATTGGAGAATTAGCTTTACAAGCAATAAAACAAGGCGATATAAGCGAACAATCACTACCTGATCTACCCAGTGCAGTTATCACAAGGTATATTGGTCCAGAAGATAATAGAACAGATATAAGAAGAAAGCAGTTGGCACAAAATCCGAATGATACAAATGAAATGATTCAAGCATTGAGAACAGGGAAAGGATACTAATATGAAAAAAGTTAATAAAGGCGAGGTAATGGAAGAATTACTAAGAGATTATTTCATGCAGGCCGGTTATTATGTTGTTAGAGGCGTACCCTTTGTTTATGAAGGGTTTGATATCACTGATATTGATTTATGGCTATATAGTAGAACATCTTCTATTTCGAGAGAAATTACAATTGTTGATATAAAAAATAAAAAAACACCACAGGCAATAGAAAGAATTTTCTGGACTAAAGGTTTAGCTGAAGCAGTTGGTGCCGGTAATGCGATCGTTGCATCAACAGAAAAAAGATCCGAAGTAAAAGATTTCGGACGTAAACTAAACATAACTGTATTAGATGGCAACTTTTTAAGTAAATTACAAAAATCACAAACCCGCTTAGAAATGAGAATATCAGATGAAGAATTGTTTCATTTATTTGATAACTATGGTCTTGGAAAATTAGACGGTGATTGGAAACAACGGATTTTAGATAGCAAAGGTTTATTATCTCAGGGGTTAAACTTCGACAATTGTAATTCATGGATAAATCAAGCCTATTTCTTTCTTGAGCAAATTTTAACCAAACCTAATCAAAAAGAAATTGCTTCTCGTTCATTTTATTATCTTATGTCATTGGTATGTATTGGAATAGATTTTTTGCTAAAAGAACTATCATATCTAACAGTGGATGAAAGAATAGTAAAACTGGCAGATGGGTTTACGTATGGAACTAAGGGTAGAGATGGTATGCGTAAACTTATAGAATTATCTTTATCGTTGGTCGAGCGATTTGCTTACGATGGTAAAATTACAGCTAATCAAATAAGGTCAAATATCAGCACACAATTTGAAATGCTTCCATCTCAAATACTTGGTGAATATTTCTCCAAAAGAGAAGTTTATAAGAACCTTTTTGTGGTGGCAAGAGAGTTAGAAAGCCTGGCAATGAACAAAACATTTAAATCTCATACTGATTCATCTATTGAATTAAAGAGTATGATTTTTTGTTTTCTTGACTACTGGAACGTGCCAAGAAAAAACTTTACTGATGCATTCACTATTTGATAAAGAGGCCTCTCAATGAGGCTTTAAACTTAACAAAGTAAAATGAATACAATTATATACTTACCCAGCTATGTTCTACAGAACATAGCAATAATCAACCAAGTAATTACTCCCGATTTAATATTTATCTTTTTAAACTCACCCTCAATTAATTCGTCTAATAGTTTATTGTTGTAAGTGTTGGCTTTGTATTCGATATCTGACAGACTGTATTGTTAGAAATGATACTAGCCGTCAAGCTACAGCAAGTCTAAGGCCGTAGTATGTAGATAGCATTGAGAGAATTTCATTGTTGTAATAGAATGAAAGGTACGGACTTTCCAATTTATCAATATAAAACAACATGTTATAGTTTACTCAACAGTCTAAATTTTATTCTATCGATAACTTCTATATAGGTATCTTGAAGCAAATGTAGGTAATACATCTGTCCAAAACTTGGCAAAAGACGTAAGTTAATTAAGTCATTGACAAATTGATAGAAACAGTGTATAACTTGTAGAAATATTGAAGGTGTAAGGAGGTCATTAAATGAGCACATTCGAATTGCTAAAGACTGCAAATGAAATGACTTTTACTAATGAAAAAGTTCTGTTGTTGAAAGAGTATCTTAAGAAAGAAGATAGAAAGTTTGAGCTGGAATCCAAAAAACGTTTGATTGACGAGCAATTACTTTCAAAATCTTACGAAGCCTAAGATCCTATAAAAAAGAGCAATTTATGAATTGCTCTTTTTTTTATTTATATAAGTATGTTAAGGAAAACATTTAATTATGACGCCTTATCTTATTTGTAAATTTGAAAAGCAAACCCTTAGCAATCTTATTAAAGAGTGTTTTGATTCCAAGTTTCCTGATGTATATAATAAAATACAGATTGATTATATATATCGATACTTGAAAGACATAAAATGCAAATCAGTTTTGCTTGAACCTGTTTATATTGATAAAGATTACCTGGAAGACTACAAACAATATTATGTAAAAGGATTTAATAATAAAGGATATAAAACGTCTCGACTCCATTTTTTTTCTACTGAGTTGAGTCATAAAATCCTCGACAAATATTTAGAAGATGGTATTACTTCTGATGAAATAAAAATATTTCAAGAAACTTACCTTGGTTTTATGGTCATCAAACCATTACCTAAAACATTCATTGGGAAAACATGCCTGAAGCCTTATGATAGTTTAATTAATAGTGATGATAAAAAATGCATAACACGTGAGTATTGTGTTGATCTTTTTGGGATACCGCTCAAAGTTGAATCAATTGCTTTCCAAGAACAAGATATGGTAGTAGCAGCATATTCAACTACTGCTGTTTGGTCTTCACTTCACGCCTTAAATTATTGTGATATACGCACAATACCATCTTGCAGTGAAATTACAATTAATGCAATCAACCATATAAATAACTCTCACAATAGCTTCCCAAATACTTCATTAACTACTAAACAAATGTTGAGAACTATAGATGTAGAGAAAATAAAGCATCACCTCTTCAAAGTAGAACAATTAAACAATGAATCTTTTCATGACATTGTTAAAACACATATCGATAGCAAGATCCCACTTTTATTGAGGGGGTCAATTTATGGAATAGCGGAAAATAACAAACATACAAGAAAAAATGATTATACAATTACTATATTAGGCTATAAGGAAAGGAACAAAAGTAAAGCTATATATATTCATGATGACCGATTAGGCCCCTTTGTTAGGGCAAGGTATAAAAAGGTTAATATTGAATCAAAATTTAGCTGGGGATTGATAGTCCAAGAAAAAGATGACCAAACAAGGTGGGTGGCTCCCCATGAAGTTTTCATACCTGACATACTAATATCCCTAACACCAAAAAAAGTAAGACTGTCTTGTGATTTTGCCATCAACACTTGTAGTCTAATTCAATTAATATATTTAAAGGTGCTGGAGATCGAGACTTCTAATGTCGATGCCCTTCCAAAGGTTGAATTCTCTATAAAACTAAAGGAAATATCAGAGATTAGGGAAAATTTCTTGAAATATGACTTTAGTAAGAGTAATGATTTTGAAGCAGAGATACATTGTAAAAAAAGTAGAATTGACTTTTTAACCCAATCATATGCCCGATATCATTGGGTAGCATCATTTAAATTGAATGGCGAAGACGCATTCGATATTTTGTTTGACGCAACAGATATTCCTCAAGGTGATGCCGTATCAGCTATAATATATAAAGATATTTACAATTCCAATGCTATTTTAGATGTAATGAAAATTCTTGCCTCCAATGAGGAAGTACTTCATGATATTCTTAATGAGATTCCATCATATAGAGAAAATAGTTTCCTGCTTTCATTATTTTCTTTCCTGATGACTAAAGAGTATGATTATGCAAGCTATCTGGATGATTCCTATGGAAGATTAAGAGCACCAACTTATCTTAAGCAGGAAGAATATTATGGCGGAAAAATTACAGGCAATAAAACTTCAGAGATTTTCTATGGCCGCAGCCAAAAATCACTTAAAGAGATTACAAAAGATTTAAAAAATAATGTTAGAAGTTCTTTCTTGATCTGGGCTATCACACATGAAGGTGCCTTGGTAATTGGTAAAGAAATAAATAATAATGGTCATCCATCATTAACCGGTTTCAAACCAGCCAGGATTGCAGGCGAATTATTTATTGCAGATAATATCTATTTTATTAACTCTAAGTCTGGTCGCTATAGCAGAGATTATACTAATCCAAACAAGCTTCTTGAAAATGCTATAAAAAAATTCTGCGAAATTTTTCCTGACAATGATCTGTATATAGAAATAGAGCCTTTTAATCCGTAGATTAATCTTAATTGTAAAAGCAAGGGCTAACTTATCGAAGCTACGCTTCACTAAGTTCCCTTGCTTTTCTTCCCTTCGGTTGAAAAGGAAAACAAGTCTATTCTTTGATCACATAGCCGCTTCCCAGCTTCACCATCAGAAAACGAAGACAAAAGAATACAGATTCTTTAAAGAAAGTTAGCCACAGGTTGCAAACCCCGCCACAAACGTGATATTGATCACATTTACAATAATTAAAGCTAAATCCTATTGATGTTATAATAATAAAATATCCACAGAAAGTCATTTCCCCTTAGCAAGGAGTCATTCGTGGGTGAAGAACGCAAGAACATCAATCATAATACGCATATAGTTTTATATGATGAGGTAAGTGGTCTTTGCCCAAAATGCTTTAAACCTTTAATGGTTCAGAATGGCAAACGAAAAATAAAGCTCTATGAAGTAGCACACATATATCCATTTTCCCCTCGTGAAGAGGAAAAGGAATTACTTAAAGATGAGCAACTTCTTTGCGATGATGTTGATAGCGAAGATAATTTAATTGCCTTGTGCAGAGACTGTCATAAGTTGTTCGACAACCCAAGAACGATTGAGGGTTATCGGGAAATGTACGCTATCAAAAAGCAGTTGAGACAAGCAGCACAAATCAAAAACAGCCAATTTAATTTTAAGATTGAAGAAGAGATCAAAGAGATAATTGATATACTATCAACTCTTGAACCAAGTGAGGGTTCTCAATTATCGTACAAAGCTATGAGAGTTGATGATAAAATTCTTCCCGACTCTGGCCCTGCATTCAAGATAAAGGTCAAAGCTCAAGTTGCTTATTTTTACACTGAAATAAAAAAATTATTCCAACAACTCGATCAACGAGTTCCAAACACATCAGAAATAATATTCAACGAAGTTAAAACATACTATTTGATTTTAAAAAGAGAGAATTTATCTCAATCCGAAATATATAACCATTTGATTAATTGGATAAAAACAAACACAAAGAAAACTAATAGTGTAGCCGCCGAAGTTTTGGTGTGTTTTTTCATCCAAAATTGCGAGGTTTACTCATGATTACACCAAGTAAATCTATCTCAATCCAAGATTCAATATTATACAAGATGACAATCATCTTAGAAACTGAGTTTAACGAAATTAAGATTACTGATTTATACGAAAAAACATCAAGCAACTTCTCATCTCTGGACGAATTTGTTTACTCACTCGATTTTTTGTTTATTTTAGAGAAAATCATACTAAACCCAGTTAATGGGACGGTAATAAAATGCTAAAGAACATATACTGTGAAAAATTAATTAGAAAAGAACTGATTTTCAAAAATGGTTTGAATGCCATATTGGGACCTAAAAATGGTGCCAACTCTATCGGTAAATCATCAGTTCTAATGTTAATTGATTATGTTTTTGGTGGTGATGATTTTATCACCCTATGCAAAGACGTTATTTCTCAAGTTGGTCATCTAAACATCGAATTTACTTTTGAATTTGATGGAAAATCCTATCACTTTATAAGAAATACCGAAACCAATAATAGTGTTTTTTTTAGAAATAACGAAGAAAAATTAGAGTGGTCAATTGAAGATTTTAGAATCTTCTTGGCTCAGAAATATGGTTTTTCATCAAACGATCCTTCATTAAGAAATTTAGTTTCCAGATTCACGAGAATTTGGGGAAAAGATAATTACAATCCAAATAAACCTCTTCTACGCTATACCGGGGAAGGATATGCATCTATCAAAGAATTTCTCATTAAGTCCTTCGGCTATTATAACTTAATTGAAGAAATTGAAAAAAAGAAATCCGAAAACGAAGTAAACAGAAAGAATATTGATATAGCGTTCAAGCAGGGTTTTGTCAAAAAAGTAAATTTAAAAGAATATAGGCAAGCAAAACAAGATTTAAATGTTATCGACAATAAAATTGACACTATAAAAAAAGATCTAGACCTTTTTGCAGCCAACATAAAAGCTATCCTTGATGAAAAAAGCCTAAGTTTGGCCATCGAAAAAGATAAATATCTCAAACAAAAATACTCTCTCGAAAGTAAGTTATTTAGAATTGAAGAAAATATTTCTGATACAAAGCCTATTCCAAAAAGATATTTCAGCAAAGTTGTCGATTTTTTCCCAACTGTTAACATTGATAAACTAAATGAAGTCGAGGGTTTCCATTTATCAATTTCAAAAATCTTGAGTGATGAGTTAAAAAAAGAAAAAGAACGCCTTATATTCCAATTAAATGAGATTGATGCTGAAATTAGTATAATCGATCTCAAAATCAAAGAAATAGCTGCATCAGTCGATAGACCAGACGAGATTATTGATGAAGTTTTGTCATTATCTATAAAGAAAAAAGAAGTTGAAGATACGGTTAATTACCGCGAGCGCCAAGATGCTCTTAAACAAGCATCAAGCACTATAAAGGTAGAATTAAAAGAAAAGACAGAAGAAATTCTGTCAAAAATATCTAAATTATTAAACGAGAACCTCAAATTATACAACACAAAATTCTATGGTTCCGACAGAATACCACCACAGATCATTTTCAGTGATACAAATTATATTTTCGAACATCACTCTGACTCTGGGACAGGTAAATCTTATGCGAATATGCTGGCTTTGGATGTGAGCTTTTTACATACAACAAAATTACCCATAGCAATTGAAGATTCCATTGTTTTCAAAAACGTTGAAGTCGCAGCTATAGAAAAAATAGTTAATACATTAAACACTATTGATAAACAAGTTTTTATATCACTCGATCAATTAAATATTTATAGTGAAAAAACAAGATCAACTTTGAGAAAGGCAAGCTTTATGCGTATAAGCAGAAAATACCCTGCATTCAAAGTTTCATGGAACATTCAATCCAACAACAAATAATTATTTATAATGGCCTCCATGTACTAATGTGGTGGCCATTATTATATTGTTTATTACAAAATAACACCTTCACATTGACATCCCTCTTGAATCAAATATAAGTAAATAAGAACATAAGGAATATGTTTTTGATAGAAAACACGAAAGGAGTTCGTATGAAAAATACTTTTAATAAAATATATAAAAAAGAATCACCTGAAAGTTTGTTAAGAACACATTGCATCAGTGTTAGGTTGAACCATGAAGAACTACAGCTTCTCAATGCAAGGCGTGGAGACAAAAGTAAAGGTGAATGGTTTCGCTTGGCTTTTCTCGATAAGATTCCAGTAGCTGTGCCGCCTATCAACATTGAAGCCTGGAAATCCCTTAGCGAAATTTCACAGAAGCTGAACAAGCTACTTATTCATCTCGAAAGTAAAAGCACTGGTGGTCAGCTTACAAAGACAGAAATCTTCGCAGTGAAGCGCCAGATCTCAGAGCTTCGCTCATGCCTTACCGCTTCAAGCACATCTGTCAGGTAGGTTGCATGAAAGGGATGCAAAAAATCAAAAGAGGAAAAACCTTTAATGGACTTATTTCTTATTTATTAAAACCTGCTTCGCACCACAAGTCAGATCCGTATGTAGTCGGCGGCAATGTCATAGAAAGCTTCGCAGAAGCACTAAGTGCAGAGTTCAACGCTACGAAGCTCCTACGCTCCGATGTCAGTAAACCTGTTTGGCACAATTCTCTGCGTCTGCCTGCTGGTGAGAGTCTACCTATACACCGATGGAAGCTGTTAGCCGATGACTATATGAAGCGTATGGGCTTCTCTGATACGCATCTACGCGCTTATGTCCTACATGATGATAAAGATGGACAACATATACATATAGTTGCAAGTCGCATAGATGCAACTTCGGGGAAGCTCTACTTAGGTAAAAATGAGAACCTTACCAGCACCCGTATCATCCAGGATCTTGAACAAGACTACCAGCTAACAAGAACCAAAGGACCGAAAGCATCTCTAGCAGCGCCCTCACCTAAACCGAAGCTCAAAAAATCCCGTAATGAGATGATGATAGAAAAGAGAACTGGTGAGCTATGCCCAAAAGGATTCATCCAAAACGCCCTTAACGAACTGCTTGATACCAGGCAATCGATTACCGACTTCGTGCAACAGCTTGTGGCACAAAATATCAGGCCAATCCCTAACATTGCCTCTACTGGACGCATGAACGGCTTCTCATTCGAATACAACGGGATTGCTTTCAAAGCATCTCAATTGGGAAAAGGGTATTCCTGGTCTGCCTTGCAAAGCAGAATCGACTACCAACAGGAACGTGATAATGCTTTCCTGTTTAAACTGAAATCATCTGTCAGAGAAACATCTGTTAGTGCAACTCATGATATGGTCATAACTATAGATGCTCCTGAAACCACGACAGAATACGTTAACCGCCCCATAGAAGCACTTATCCTCGATAAACGAGCTGCTGGTCAGGACGAATACTCTATCGCTTCTGTCGAAGCGCTTCTCCCAGAAGCTGTTGCAACTAACAAAGAAGCGATAGCAACCGAAACGTTAAAAGTAGCGCCCAAGCGAAGCTATAGGGCTTCAACGTTCAGATGGTTAGAGACCATCCCCTATCTCAATACCATTATTACCATCTTCAAAAACCTCAAAATCCCAACCCTTAAACGCCCTCAAAAACACAAAACCATCACTAGCGTGAGAATGGTAGAGATTACGCCTCTCCCCCAAAAAAATCTCATTGAATCAGCACCTCAATCCAGAAGAGCTTCGCTTTCGATGTAAGGCTGGCAAGCCTTTTTGATAGATACAGGTCAATAAATTGATCGTTTATACCGATCGATATTCTAGTGTTGATAGTCAATTCCTATCATTAATCTTTAATCGATCGGTACAAGTGATTTGCCTTTCCTGTAAACCCAGTCAAAATGTGATTTCACACCAAAGAATATAACAGACTGATTTAACTAGCCTATTTACGTATTCAAATAACATGCAGGTTTTGAAATGGCAGATACCATCTCATCTGTAGTCCCTGATTTCTTCATACATCGAATATGAATTTAACATCTAACACAAAGGAACTTGTATGAGCATCTCCACCACGAAACGCCGCAATGAAGAAGTCAATGTTGGTCTTTCTGATCGCCGGAAAGCAGAGATTACAGCCTCAAAGTTTGATCTGTTTGGTGAAACTTACACGTTTGTTAAGACTTTCTCTGGCACTGTCATTAATTCCAACCCAAGCAATAATCAGATCTGGGTAAAAACCGACGCTGGCGATGAGAAGCAGATTTCCGACTATGGTATCCCCTTCAGAAGTTCACATACTATTTATAAATACGAGCTTCGCCAGTATAGTGAGGATGGTTCGTATAATGTGTATAAAGATGCACTTATCGTTAATAAGAACACGGGAGAACATGAAGTAAACTTAAACAGGAAAAAAGTTGTCATCCCCGCTTTTCTGACAATGCTGTTCCATAATGCTTCTACAGCATCGTATTACAGAGCAATGCCTGTTTCGAAACTATTCTCTATTGTTTTCATTTTACTTTGTGCTGCTGCACTTATTTCATTTCTCACATTGCCTTGGGGCTTTAAAGATGGATATGTGTGGGATGAGCACAAGTATATGTGGCTCACATATTTCCTATCAAGGATCGGAAGCTTCGTTTGTATCAAATGGATTAAAAGAAGAAGCGCTAGATTTGATCATGAAATCAGAAATCTTATCGATTTAGTAAAAAAATAAAAAAATATAAGCAACAAAGAGTTAGCCCGTAGATTCCTACTACGGGCTTTTAAAATAATTACAATCCATATTTTCTTTTCTTCTCTTTGATGGATAACGATCTTTTTAGGGTCGAAGCATCATATTTCCTTTTCTCATTAGCATAGACTTTCTCTGTTCGGCTACCATTACTGACTATAAAGTTAATCAATGAAGAGCATACATGCTTCATACGCTCTTTGTTGATCAAATCATCATCAAGTTTATTTATATGAATATAATATGAAAGTAGCAGAAAGGTTAAAACAACCTCCCTGTTGGAGAAGGTCATTTTTTCGATACCACTTTGGTATTTGATATAAAATCCTGCACAAAAAAGATATGATTGTTCTATAATTCGTTGCTCTGAGAAACCTGATTCAGCGAGTTTATCAACGAATCGATCAAGCAGAAGAAGATACCTTTCCATAAGATTAATATTTATTTTTTCCATAATATGCATCCTTGCAATTTTTTTTGTCATCCTGACAATTAAAGAAATACCATAATTATTAATCATGTCAATAGTTAAAACCTATCAATTTTATTAAAGGTATTTTGCAGGTAACGGATTATTAAGTTCTTCAATCGTTATTTGTTTAAGGTGAGCATTATAAAGCCATACTTTGAACTGCTCTAAATAGCGTTCATTTAATGCCTTCAAAGCTTCATTTTCTGCTTCAAGTCTTCTAATTCGTTGAGAAGCCACTTTTAAATTAGCAGGTTTTACAGTGTGTATTGCACCAGATTTGATAGTGGCCTTTTTCACACTGAAGCTTTCTGCAATCCTTACATGACTACTTAAGGATTGTCTTGATGGTCTTTTCCCAATAATCCTTACTAACCTGTCGCACAAAGCATCCCAGGTTAGTTTTTCATCTATAGACCATGTGTTAATAACATCTACAATCTTCTTCTCATGATAACCATTTATATGCTTAGCCATTTATTCTCCTTTTTTTATTCTCTTATGGAATTCATACCATCTATCAGCATTTATGTTCCCATCATGTTTATCATACAGTGTTCTTTTTAAAATTTTATCGTGAATGTTTGAAATCGTTTCGTTATCTAAACCAGAATTCTCAATCGGATAATGTTCACACGGCTTAAACGCATATGAGTGCTTGCAGTAGCCATGTTTTGATACAAGTACTGCACCACTACTAAGTGAGTCAAACTCATTAAGATCCACCACTGGAATATCCTTTATTCTGTGCTCATTAACACATACTGATAACTTTTGTTCTCTTATTACTTTAGACATTTGAAGATGCGTTCTGTGGTCATAAGAAACATTTTGAGAAATAAGCTTACGTCCAGACCAGCGAGCAATACTAAATTCATCCATACCATTTATTTGAGCAAATGTGTTGAGAAGATGCCTCAGTTGATGTGTTCTTAGCAAATATGGGCTACCATCTTCATTTATATAACCATGTCTTTTAAAAACATTAAAATACCCTTTTATATAATCAGAATCAACGATATCAGTTTTAAAAAAATTCGTTGTAGGTCTGAATAATTTATCTGACATTTCCTTTTTATTTTGATTTAACTGTCCTTCAGTTAACAAGCAAAGCGCATTAGAATATTTGATTTTCTTCTCTCTATCATACCAAAAGAGATCAGGAGGTATATTTTCTTTAAGGGTTCCCTTCGTTGAATTAGAGTAATTCTTTTGAATTTCAGCAGCCAATAACCTCGCTTGACTTGATAATTCTTTTAATCTGCTAATAGCCTTTTTAGCTACAGGTATCATTAAAGTTGGAATCCATTTTATATTGCCTTCATACCCTTTTGCTGAAAAAAATCTTAAACCGTATCTTTGAATGCCCTTTCCATCACATTCTGTGATTTCACAATCCGCTGGCAAAGCTAAAATTTCCGATATCCTACTCGGTGCACACATAAGTAAAGCAAGCACAGATGTAGTAAATATATCTCTTGACGATAATTGTTCATCCCGCTTTGAAAAAATCTCAGCAATCGCAATAACTGATTTGATATCAGGCAATCTAGAATGGCCTTCCAGTGAAGAATCATAACCAGTCCAAGACTGAGTAATCCTATACCTAATTGGATTCACCCAAAATAAATAAAATGAGTTAGTCATCCTATTATCATTTAAAAATGAACTCAATTTCTCAAGTTCTTTCCCAATAGCAAATGCATGTGCTTTAGAATACTTTTCAGAGGCTATCCTTATGCATTCATCAAAGATTGAATTGTTGCAATAGTTTACATTAGCTTCCATATTGATTTTAAGTAAAACGAATTCGACAATCTTCAACATTGATAATGTTGAGTGTTTCGTCTTAGATTTATTGAATGAATGCACATGCAACATATATGCTTTAGCAAAATTAATAAAGCTATCATCTAAGCACTCCTTGCTGTTTAGGTTGTTTTTTGAGTTAAACTTAGTAAACCTATATAAACCTTTCCATTTATTGCTTTCCCATGAAGTTGTTAAATTATTATTAGAAATAGTACTCTTACAAAACTCGATAAAATTAATAACATTATCGTGAGGGTTGTTTTTATTGCTTGGTTCAAAAATAAATATATTGTTCATAATGCTCTCCAGGGATTGAATTTTTTACACGTTAAACATTTCAAATCCTCTTTCGTATCTTCCAATAAGAAAAATGCATCTGAAACATACTTGATAAAAAAGTTCTTGTTTTCTTCAATCTCTATGCCCATAAGTATATTAGATAAGGGGTTAAAAAACGCACTTAGTCTCTTATCGATGTCATAAACGTTGTCAGGATTATTTTTTATATATATCATAGAAGAGTTTACTGATTTATGATCTAACACTTTAGCAATCACCTCAATTGAGGCACCTTCATTAGCCAGTCGACTTCCTAACGTATATCTGAATCTTCTAGCATTAAGTTCTATATAGCTGTTAGTCCTTTCTGACCTAACATCGAATTTTGACGGAAAGTGTTTTAATAGTTTTGACATAACTGAATTTTTCATATGGAAAAAATCTGTTGTTAAATCATATAAAAAATCCTCAATCCTTTTTGTTTCCGTAATCTTATCTAAATTCATGAAGATTGGTAATTCGCCTCTATAGTTACTAATCCCAACACTGAATTTATCTTCAACAAACGCCTGATTTTGATTAATTAGCATTGATAAGCTGTCATATAAGAACGGTTCTATCATAACCATGTTAAATTCTTTTCTGAAACATTTTCTTTGTTTTACTTTTGGTACATTCAAAAAGCACCCTCTCTCATTTTTAATGAGATCTTTAGCTTTTAGAGATATTAATTGTAATGGCCTTCTTCCTGTTATTGCCAGCAAAAGGATATAACAATACAAAAAGCATTGAATTTTCTTCTCATGATAAAATTTTCCAACGGCGTTAATGATGTTATTGAATTCCGTTTCAGTTAAAGGTCCTTTATTTGGATCTCGTCTTTTAACTGCATCTCCTGTTTGGTTTGGAATGATTTTTATTTTCTCCAGCATTCTAATGGCAGTCGCTTCTACCCCAGGGTAATTGAGATTTTTCCATTTAATGATGAAAGCCTTAATTAAGTTTAGTTTGTAGTTTCTTTCTGAACCTAAATAAACATTCAATTGATATATTGCTTTGTCATCAATAGTATCGGTAGTTATTGCACCAAACCACTTATAAAATAGAGTGTTAATATTTTGTATATAAAAAGAACTATATTCAGACGCATAGTAAGCTAATGTTTTTAAGTAGCTAAGTTTCATTTTTGTAGGCAATATATCTACAACTTTATGAGGGTATACGCAGTTTTCTTTATCAAGTTGCCATTTCTTATCTGACAGTTTGAAACTATATCTATTCATCTTAGCAAAAAAAATTTGCTCACTTTCAATACATTTGATTTCCACATTAAACCCCACTAATTATTTTACTTACTGATTTATAGACCTTTAGGACGACATCCTTCTCTTGTTGGGATATATATTTAAAATTGTATCTATCACACATGATTGACTCCTTTGACCAACCCATTAGATAATTCCTTAAATCTTTCCTTCTACTATATTCTAATTCAGCGCCTTCTATTCCTTTAGAATACATATAATTCCAAGAGTGCCTTAACCTATGACCTGAAAGATTATATAGCTTTGGACTTGCTCGTTTCAGTGTTGATATCACCTTCTCATAAGCTGAAATGCTTAAGGGTTCTCCTGCGTTTTTTCCGGTGCAATGAGCCACCAATAAGAAATTATGCTTTTTCCTTTTTGTCATTTTTTCCCTGCTATTGCTTATGTAATCAAAAATTTCACTGGCTAACTCATCAGATAACGGAATAACCCTTTCTCCAGTCTTTACTAATGGTTGATAAGATCTTCCATCTTCTTTTGAATCATGTCTTCTGACTATACTTAAAGTGTTGTCTCTGAGATCAAAATCATCTATTTTAAGATTGAGCAACTCTCCAGCCCTTAAACCTAAATTTAAGAGCAAGGTAAATATTAGTCTGTTCCTGACCTGTACTTCCTTATGGAAAGGGTTTTCAATCCCGCCAATTTCCAATAGACGGAAAAGCACATTGATCTCTTCTTCGTTTAACGATTTTTCAGATATTTCATTCATATTCAATGAACTGTTTCTTGGAATATGTGCTCTGATACTTTCAATAAATACTTCTACTTCATACTTTGCATGAATCCCCTTTGACGAATGAACTAATCCACATAACCACTTAAGGTAGCGTGAAAAAACGTGTACTCTATAACTAAAGGTTCTCTTCGCAATAAACTTATTACTTGCTGATTTTATATTTATAATTTTTTGTCTATCGAATCTTTGTTTCGCATATCTTACCAGATCATCTATTTCTGCAACACTGAGATACTTTTTAAGCTCAATTCTCTCAACTATATTAATTTTCCTACCATCTAAGAAATTACTAAAAATTAGTAAGTTAGTTGCAATTATTTCCATAGTTGAGGCGGTTGCACCTCTATTTCTTATGTCTGTAGTAAGAAATAGATTTTGATAGTAAGCTGGTAAATTACTATTTTTATCAAGGATCAGGCATCCTCGCTCCCCATTACTCATGATGAATTTCTTTACTTTATATCCCATTTTGACCTCATTCTTTACAAATTAATATCACTCTCACTTATTAAATATATTCCAATTCAAAATAATTCAATTTTTTTACAATGACTTTAGTTTATTTGGTATATATATTAATGGCTTGAAAAAATTTATTTGACGTCAAATAAACAGGTACGGCTAGTAAAATGTATCCATACCCGATATTAAGAAACCACCTTTAAATACCTATGGCATAAGCCCTGCCTGAAAAAACGTAAAGAATTACGTTAAATATAGGTTTTTTTAAGATATAAACTTTACAAATCTGAGAATTAATCTTCATAAATATGAAGGCTGTAATTTTATTTCAGGCGACATGCTTTCTTGAATTTTCGATAGTTAATTGAATCCACTCTTCCACTTCACTTTCAATGAAAGCAACTGCACGAGATCCAATTTTCACTGGTGATGGGAAACATCCTTTGCTGATTAGATGATAGATCCAGGCTTTACCATAACCGGTTCGATTGAGAACTTCAGGGAGGCGAATAAGACGGGTGTTGTGCTGATTCATAGTCGTTTCCTCTTCTTTCGTTTTGATGGAAACGACTATACGAATGAATCAGCGGGAAAGAGACAGAAGCTGAGAACGCCAGAGCTAATGGAGGTTGGCCTTAGTCAGAATCAGCGATTTTCATCACGTCTGAAACTCTGATGTTTTTGAGATGGCTGTTTTTGTTGATGAACAGATGAAACTGTCGGATGAAAGGTATACTGGCTGCTTTTATCGCCAGTGGTCTGTCTGTGTCCCGAATTTGGTGATTAAGTCGGGTCTGTTCTTCATCATCATCGTCGGTGTAAAGGAGGCGTGAAAGTCGATCTTCTGATATGCGAACCTTATGCAAGGTTGACCATACAAGGATGTCGATCATGGGTATCAATCTGTAGTTGATGAGTTTCTTAATCGTTCCATAACCGAAGCGGATAGCGTCCGTTGTATCTGCCTCGATACCTCTGACTTTACGCCATTGAGGTAGCGCTGCTTTGAGTGATTCAGCTATTTCCTCATCAGTTCCATTCGCAAGGTCAATTTCGACCATGACCGTATCCCTGAACAACTTGGGGAGAGCTTCTGATACAGGGCTATCGAGGAATTCACGGTTAACCGAATACTCATCACTCCCATCCCAAAAGAACAGTGAATTTCGCAGACCGTTGATGCTCAACTGTGCCAGTCGTTCGGTGGTTGTGAGAAAGAAGTGCGGTGGCTGGTAAAGGGTATCCTCTCTTGTGAGATAGCCGAGATGCTTTTCTGTGATGAGAAACGGTTTTCCAGTGAAGATCCTGTCGATGTAAAGCCTGACCGCTTCTGCTTCAAATTCCTCATGATACGGCTTAAAGAACAGTGTTCTTGCCAGTAGCTCATGGTAAAGCTGTATGAGCGGAAGCTCTTCAAACTTACGATAGCTATCAACATCCAGCCATTTTTTAACTTCTTTGGTGTGTTCCGTTGACCAGTTTTTCATCATCCAGCCCGCCCCTTGAATCCATGTGGTGGCTTTAGCTTACTGCAACCCTTCAGTCAGGTGAAATTTTTAGGGTAGCAGTGTTTTTCCTCCATCTAAGATGACTTTACCTTTTAGGCATACGCTTAGGCATACACTGATACAATGCAATTAAAAAAATCAATTATAATCAATATATTATATTGTTTTATTTAATCCTCTCGTGCCGACCAAAAATCCCAAGAAAAAACCAACCTTTACGGTTGGTT
>OEQT01000142.1_pt1 | contig 19705 bp, 15 predicted proteins | sample 1539831 | NCBI WGS metagenome assembly OEQT01 (sample SAMEA3891243, study PRJEB23780) | metagenome | biome: terrestrial biome; feature: animal house; material: water of meat washing | place: Italy | collected 2015-05-12 | reverse complement strand
GGCTCTGCCCCAGCCCCAGCGAGAGCTGGCGCAACTGTTGCTCGGCCTGTTTGCGCTCGGTGATGTCCAGGTGTATGCCCAGCAGGCGCAGCGGTTGCTGTTGCGCATCCCGATAGACGCTGCCCTTGCTGCTGATCCAGCGTACGCTGCCATCTGGCAGCAAAATACGAAATTCGAGATCCAGCGGGCGGGGCGGTTGGGGCAGTTGGGCCAACAGCGCGGCGATGCGGGGTTGATCATCGGGATGCAGACAGGCTTGCCAGTCATTGAAATGGCCGAGTTGTTCCACGCTGCGGCCATAGAGACGGGCGCATTCGGCCGAGAAGAAGATCCTGCCGCTCGGGATCTCCCACTCCCAGATACCTGCATGGGCCCCTTCCTGCGCCATCAGCAGCCGCTGTTCGCTTTCCCGCAGGGCGGCGCTGGTACTTTCGGCCTTGATACGGGCGCTGATGGCATCATCCATCAGATTCAGCGCCGCCAGACGGGCACGGCGCTGGGTATCGAGCGCCAGTTGCTGATTATGCAGCAACTGCTGCTCGGCCAGCTTGCGCTCGGTGATGTCCTGCACGGTGCCATACAGCTCGACGATGGTGCCGTCACTGTTGCGCAGCGCCGCTCCCCGGGCAATGATCCAGACAGATCCTTCGTGCTCGTGGAGCACCTCGGCGTCGCACTCGTAGGGCTGACCGTCTTGCAGGCAGCGTTCTACGGCCTGGGAAATAGCGCGCCATCCTTCCTGACTGAAATACTTTTTCACTTCCGGATAGATGGCTGGCGGCAGCGCGGGATCTCGGCCATAGATGCGGTAGATCTCCTGCGACCAGAAATGGGTGTCGTCGGCAATGTGCCAGCGCCAGTTGCCTATCTTGGCCAGGTGCTGGGATTCACGCAGGATCACCTCGTTGCGGCGCAGGGCCTCTTCGGTCTCCTTGCGCTGCTGATTATCCTCGATGATGGAGATGAAATAGTCTGGCTCGCCGTTGAGATCCCTGACCAGCGCCACTGTCAGGGTGACCCAGAGTACCTCGCCGCCCTTGCGCAGGTAGCGCTTCTCCAGGGTGTAGTGGGGGCGTTTCCCCGCCAGCATCTGGGCCACATAGGACTGGTCGATGAACAGATCGTCCGGATGAGTGACCTGCTGAAACGTCATGTTCATCAACTCGTCGGCCTGATAGCCCACCATGTCGCACAAACGCTGGTTGACCCGCAGCCACTTGCCATCGGGAGAGACGAGGGCGATGCCCACTGCGGCTTGCTCGAAGGTAGCCTGGAAACGGGTTTCACTCTGCTGCAGGCGGGACTGGGTACTCAGCAACTCCTGCCAGCGCTGGATCTCTCTGGCCCGCGAGTTGTGCATGGCGGCACTGAGCAGACTGATGAGGACACCGTTGGCAATCAGGATCCCCCATTGCACCAGATCCTGTCCCATGCCGATGGCGAGCTGATGCAGCGGCGGCAGCACGTAGTAGGTGGTGATCAGGGCCGTCACCAGGGTGCTGAGCAGACCCGGCAGCAGGCCGCCGAGCAGGGCACAGACAATGATGGGTAGCATGAACAGCACCAGCAGGGGCCGCTCGCCAAAGGCGATGGGCAGCTGGATCCTGAGCTGCAGCATCAACAGTGGCAGCAGCAGAGCCAGCAGGCATGCTCCCCACTGTTGCCGAGACCCTCGTTTTTGCCATGCGCCGAGCCACTGCATCATAGGGACTCCTCGGGGGGCGGTGGTGCCTGTGGATAGGGCGGTTGCTGTCCGAGCTGGCGTGACAACTCATTGATCTGATGTTTGAGCGCCAGCATGGCCAGCTCCCTGTCCACCATCACCCGGTTGAAACGCTCCAGTTCGCTGTTCTGCTGACGCAGCTCCATGGCCTGTCGGGTCAGCGCCTGCTCGACCTGCTCCCGCTCGGTCACATCCAGCAACAGGCCAAGTACGGCGGGTTGGCCGCGGTAGTCCACATGCCGTCCGTAGAGCTCTACCTCTATGTTCTGCTGATCGTGATGCAGCGCGGTGAAGCGGGTGTGGATCTCGCACTCCTCCTGCTCGCAGTGCTGCAGTTGTTCCGCCACTCTGGCGCTGTCTTTCGGGCTGATCAGGGCGGGCAGGGTCCCCACCCTGAGCAGGGCGTGGGTGGAGGGGTAGCCAAACAGGCGGGCAAACCCCGGATTGATATAGCTAAGCTCTCCCCGCTGAATGATGTAGATACCGGCGAGAGATTGCTCCACCAGCGCGCGAAACAGCCCCTCCCGCTCCTGCAATCCGGCCTCGGCGCGCTTGAAGTCGGTGATGTCGCGGGAGATGCCGAAGATGCCGATCACCTCGCCATCGCTGCCTTGCAGTGGTCCCTTGGTGGCGAGAAATACCCGGTCACCGCTGGGCAGGGTCAGGTACTCTTCCCGCGTTTCGACCTTGTTGCTGGCGATCACCTGGCGTCCCAGCTCCATCAGCATCTGTGCCTGATCGGGGGGAAAGATGGCCAGATCGTCCTGTCCCAGGATCTCTTCGGGTGACTTGCCCACAAACTGGCAAGCAGCCCGATTGAACAGGATGTATTTGCCCTCCTTGTCCTTGGCGAAGATGGCATCTTCCGAACTGTCGGCAATGGCGGAGAGCAGTTGCAGCGCCTGCAATCGACCCGCCTGGGAGTGGCGTACCTGCTCGGCGATTTGCAGCTGTGTATGCTGACGCAACAAAATGATGCCGGTGTTGGCGATGAAAAGCACCAACAGGCCAGTCAACACAATCCAGATGCTCTCCCGGAGGGCGGACTGATTGAGCTCGGATTTGTCTATCTTGGCCAGCAGATACCAGTCGGTGCCAACCACCCCGGTGATGGTGCCAAATACGGCGATATCACGGTAGTCCTTGCCAAAGAAGAGCCGGGGACCGCCCGTTTTGTCATGCTGGCGCAAAAACTGGGCGGCCAGCAGCTCCTTTTGCTGCAGCGGCAGTTGCAGGGTGAGCGCCGAGCCGGGCCGGTAGCGTACATCGTTGAGATATTGCACCTGTTCGCCGTGCTGGCGAAAGAGCATGGCTTCACCGCTGCTGTCGGGAATGGGCCAGCTTCTGAGGATCTGGTTGATCCAGTCGCTGCCGTTGGTCTGCAGCACGATGAAGGAGAGAGGGCCCGTACCGGCGGGCAGCGGTGCGACAAAATCGAGCCGGGGCTGTGACTGGCCATCGAGATAGGGGCCTACCCGCAGGATCTTGCCGGCTTCCAGTCCCTTGAGCGCCTCGCGCAAAGGAGGGGTCATGTCACCGGCTAACGGAGTGCTGAGCAACCGCTGTTGATCCGGTCCAAACAGGGTGGCGCCATCAAATCCGCGCAAGGAGACAAACTCAATGAGGCGTTCCTGCAATTGCTGACGTCCGGCCGGGCTGTCAGCGCGGGAGAGCGGTCCGGTGTAAAGCGGGTTTTCAATGAGCTGGCGGGCATCTTGTTCCCGGTTTTCGAGCCATTCGGTAATGCGTGTGCTTTTAAGATCGGCGATAGCCTCGATACGGGCGACCTCCTTGTCCCGGGTCTGTCCCAGATTCTGGGCGATGGCCATGCCGGTCAGTACCATGATCAAGCTGTTGAGCAGGATAAAGGGGAGCAGTTGGCGTCTGGAGAGGCGGCTGCTCACCGTGGGTTGATCGATACGTCGGCGCAGCATGGCATAGAGCATGAACGCCGTAATCAGAATAAACAGCCAGCCCTTGAGGGTGCTGGCCAGGGCAAACTGGGCCGGTGAGCGAAACAGTAACTCCACCGCCTTGTCAGAGAGCAGGATCCACAGGCTGGCCACCGCGGCATAGGTGAGTACCACATTGAGGACATGGGCGCGGGTAAACGGAGGCTGTTTAGCCATGCGTCGCCTCACTGTCATCCTGATAGCGCTCGGCAATGGCGACAAATTGCTCGAAATGGCTGTCAAACGCCGCTACCACATCCGGATCGAAATGTTGGCCGCTCCCCGAGAGGATCAGGGTCCTGGCCTCCTCATAAGGCATGGCGGGTTTGTAGACGCGGACATTGATGAGGGCATCGAAAACGTCAGCCAGCGCCATCAATCTTGCCGAGAGGGGAATGGCATCCTCCTTCAGACCATCGGGGTAACCGCTGCCGTCCCACTTCTCGTGGTGCCAGTGGGCAATCTCCTTGGCCAGGGTGAGGAATGCCAGGGGTTGCTCTATGTCTTGTTCTGCCTGCTCGATGGCGTCGCTGCCGAGTTTGGCGTGAGTGCGCATGACGTCCCACTCCTCTGCGGTCAACTTGCCGGGCTTGCGCAGAATGTGATCGGGAATCCCCACCTTGCCGATGTCGTGCAGAGGGGCCGAGCGACTCAGCAGATCGATGTAGCGAGGCGTCAGGGTGTCGCTAAAGCGGGGGTGGCTGGCCAGCGCGCAAGCCAGTTGCCGCACGTAGCCCTGGGTGCGCAGGATGTGGTTGCCGGTCTCGGGGTCGCGGATTTCTGCCAGATGAGCCAGCGCCCGAATGGAGACCTGCTGGATAAGGTCATTTTCGGTCATCCGGCGGGCCACTTCCGCTTCCAGCGCGGCATTTTGATCCTGCAGCCCGTCACGGGCCCGCTTGGCATCCAGCTGGGTACGTACCCGTGCCTGGACGATGGTCGGTTTGATGGGTTTGGTGATGTAGTCGGCGGCCCCGAGAGAGAGACCGAACTCCTCGCTCCGGGGATCGGCCAGGGCGGTCAGCAACACCACGGGAATGGTGCTGGTCTGCGGGTTGGCGTGCAACTGCTTGAGGACATCATAGCCATCCATGCCCGGCATCATTACATCCAGCAAGATGAGATCGGGCACGGTTTTACCGTTGGCAATGCGCAAGCACTTCTCTCCGCTCTGAGCGGCCAGCACCCGATAGGTGGGAGAGAGCAGGTCGGTCAACACCATCAGATTCTCGGGAGAATCATCGACAATCAGGATGGTGGCGGAGTGAGATGTGAACATGAGCGCTCCGTGACAGTGTCGCAATGAGTTCGAGTGTAGAGTCAATTGTTACCAATGGGTAGGGACTTGGCGCGATCTACCCCTTGATGGAGAGGCTTCCGGCCGGATGGTCTGGCAGGGAGCCTCTTCTCAATCAACGTCCTGATGGCGACGGCTTCAGCTGGCTTATTCCTGGCCGCCATTCCCCCAGCAGGCGATGGCGTCACCTACCGAGAACTTGCCCTCCAGCAGGGCGCGGCCAAGGATGATCCCCTTGACGCCGGAGCCCTTGAGCGCCTCGATATCCGCGATGCCGCCAATGCCGCCGGAGGCCTGAAAGGCGACGCTCGGGTAGCGGGCGCAGAGATCCCGATAGAGCTCGACGTTGGTGCCAGCCAGGGTGCCGTCACGGCTGATGTCGGTGCAGAGCACATGCTTGAGCCCGGCGGGGAGGAAGCGCTCGATCAGCGCCTCGATGGTCACGCCGCTGTTCTCCTGCCAGCCTGCCACCGCGATATGGCGATTGCCCTGCTCATCGATATTGACGTCCAGCGCCAGCACGATCTGCTCGGGGCCATATTTCTCCATCCAGCTCGCCACCAGATCCGGGGATTTGACGGCGGTGGAGCCAATCACCACCCGGCTGGCACCGGCGGCCAGCAGATCCGCCACATCCTGTTCGGTGCGCACGCCGCCGCCGACCTGCACCGGCGCTTCGGTGGCCGACAGCAGTTGGGTCAGCAGGGGCAGCTGGCGCGCCTTGGCATCCTTGGCACCGTCCAGATCCACCAGATGGAGCTGCACCGCCCCCTGGGAGACATATTCATCGAAGCGGGCCTGCGGGCTGCTGCTGTATTCGGTCTTCTGCTCGTAGTCCCCCTGATAGAGGCGAACCACCTGACCGTTGATAAGGTCAATTGCGGGAATGATCATGCTAGTCACAGCTCCAGAAAATTTTGCAGCAAACGGGCACCGGCTGCGCCTGAGCGCTCCGGGTGGAATTGGGCGCCAAAGAAGTTGCTGTGCTCTGCAACCCCACCGACGATGGCGGTAAACGGCTGGCCGTAGTCGCAGGTCGCCAGCGTCGCTTCGGTCACCTCCAGCGCATAGGAGTGCACGAAGTAGAAGTAGCTGCCGCTCGGGATCCCCTTGAGCAGAGGATGGGTCTCGTCATGCTCAATCTGGTTCCAGCCCATATGGGGCAGGCGCATGCTTGACTGGTGTAAGGTGCCGACCTCCATCAGCCGGATCTTGCCCGGCACTATGCCAAGGCAGTCGATGAGATCGCCTTCACTGCCATCGGCACTCATGCTCTCTTCGGAGGCCTCCGCCAGCATCTGCATGCCGAGGCAAAAGCCCAGCAGCGGCTGCTTGGCGGCGCGAATAAGGGGCACCAGCCCGCGCTCGTTGAGGTTTTTCATGGCGGCCACCGCGGTGCCGACACCGGGCAGGATCAGCTTGTCCGCCTGCTCGATATCGGCCGCCACGCTTGAGACCAGCGGCTGCACGCCGAGGCGCTCGAACGCCATTCTGACCGAGGCCAGATTGGCGCAGCCGGTATCGATAATGACCAGCTTCTGCTTGCTCACATCCATCACAGCACTCCCTTGCTGGAGGGAAGCTCGCTCCCTTCCACCCGAATGGCCTGACGCAGGGCGCGGCCAAAGCCTTTGAACAGCGCCTCCACCTGATGGTGGGTGTTGCCGCTGCCCACCTTCATCTGCAATGTGATGGCCATGGCGTCCGACAGCGAGCGGAAGAAGTGGGGCACCATCTCGGTGGCCATCTCGCCCACGTTGTCGCGGCCAAAGCCGCTCGGGCAGTCAAACACGAAGTAGGGGCGACCGCTGAGATCCAGCGCGGTGCTCACCTCCTGCTCGGTCAGCGGGCGCGCATCGATCACCGCCTGCACCTCGTCCATCGCCAGCACGAAGCCGAAGCGGCCGATACCGCGCTTGTTGCCAAGGGCCTGACGCAGCGCCTGACCCAGCGCCAGCCCCACATCTTCCACCGTGTGGTGATCGTCGATATGCAGATCGCCGCTGACGTTCAGCTTGAGCTGGAAACCGGCGTGGGTGGCAATTTGATCCAGCATGTGATCAAAGAAGCCGATGCCGGTGGCGATCTGGTTGCCGCCGCTCTTGTTTGTGGCAGAAGGGTCCAAATCCACCGCTACCTGAATACGGGTCTCCTTGGTGTAGCGTTCCACCGAGGCTACGCGCCCCTTGGACAACAGCTGATCACGGATGGCGAGCCAGTCGTGATCCTGCGGGTGGTAGCGAATACCGCCAATGCCCATGTTCTCGGCCAGCTGCAGATCGGTCTGGCGATCGCCAATCACGAAGGAGTTGGCAAAGTCGATGCGACCGGAGGCGAGATACTCCTTCACCAGCCCGAGGTGGGGCTTGCGGCAGCTGCAGCCGTCGGTGGGGAAGTGCGGGCAGATCAGCACCTGCTCCCACTTCACCCCTTGCGATTCAAACAGGTGCATCATCAGGTCGTGGGGTGGCTGGAAGTTCTCCAGCGGCAGGCTGGCGGTGCCCAGCCCATCCTGATTGGTCACCATCACCAGCACGTAACCGGCGGCCTGCAACTCGCGCAGCACCGGAATGACCATGGGCTCGAAGCGCAGCTTGGCGAGGCTATCCACCTGCTTGTCGGTCACCGGCTCTTCAATCAGGGTGCCGTCGCGGTCGATAAACAAAAACGGGGTCTTCATCGCTACATCCTTGTCTTACAAAGTGGGAGAGGGCAGATCACGCAGTACCGCCAGCACGGCATCCATCTCGCCCTGATAGCCGATGGTGACGCGAATGCTGTTATCAAGGCCGGGTTTGGTCGAGAAATCCCGCAGTATGATGCCGGCGGCCTTCATGGCGGCAAAGACGGCGGCGCCATCCACAAAGCGCACCAGCACGAAGTTGCCCTTGTCCTCGAATACTTCCTTCACGCAGGCAAGCGTTGTCAGCTCTGCCTTGAAGGCGGCTTTTTGCTTGTTGAGCTCCATCACTCGCTCGCGCATCAGCTCCAGCCCCATGGGGGAGAGGGCCTGCGCCGCGATCTGGGCGATGGGCTCGGGGATGGGATAGGGGGCGATCACCTTGGCCAGCATGGCGATCACCTCGGGGCTTGCCAGCGTAAAGCCGCAGCGGATCCCCGCCAGGGCAAAAGCCTTGGAGAGGGTGCGGGTCACCACCAGATTGGGGAAGCGGGCCAGCAGGTCCACCACGGACGCCTCGGGGCAGAACTCGATATAGGCCTCGTCCACCACCACGATGGCGCGATCCCGCGCTTTTTCCAGCAGGGCGATGAGGCCGTCGCGACCCACCAGATCCCCGGTGGGGTTGTTGGGGGAGCAGAGAAACACCAGCTTCACGTCACTGAGGCGATCGGCGATGGCGGGCCAGTCCGGCTGGCGGCTGGCGGTCAGCGGCTGCTCGACGATGCCGACGCCACAGGTCTCGGCGCTGATGGCGTACATGCCGTAGGTGGGCGGGCAGATGAGGATCTGATCTTCACCCGCTTCGCAGAAGGTGCGAATAAGCAGCTCGATGGCCTCGTCGGCGCCGCGGCTCACCAGCACCTGATCGGGATTGACCCCGGCGTAGGCGGCATAGCCGTTCACCACCTCGGCCGGTTGGCACTCGGGGTAGCGGTTGAGGCGGCTCCCCTCGATGGTGAAGGGATAGGCCTGCGGCGCCTCGTTGGCGTTGAGCCAGACGTGGCCCTTGCCGCCGATGCGGCGGGCGGATTGATAAGGGGTGAGGGCCCGCACCACGCGGCGCGCCAGATTGGCAATGCTCATGACAAATCCTTCTGCTGTGCTGTTGGTTGGGGCGCGGCGGCCAGGGCGTTCAACCTGAGGGTGACGGCATTTTTGTGGCCATCGAGCCCTTCGGCCTGGGCGATGCGCTCGACGATGGGGCCAAGGCCCTGAATGCCGCGCTCGCTCAGCTCCTGCACCGTGTAGCGGCGCTGATAATCGGCGAGGCCAAGGCTGGAGCAGGTGCGGGCATAGCCATAGGTAGGCAGAGTGTGGTTGGTGCCGCTGGCGTAATCGCCGACTGACTCGGGGGTCCATGCTCCCAGAAAGATGGAACCGGCATTCTCAAGCTGGTCCAGCAGCTCGCGGGGTGCGCGGGTCTGAACGATCAGGTGCTCCGGCGCATAGGCGTTGGAGATGGCACACGCCTCGGCCAGATCGTCACAGAGGATCACCAGACTGCTGCCGAGCGCCTGGGCGGCGATATCGCGGCGGCTCAACTTGGCCAGCTGGCTCTTGATTTCCCCTGCGATGGCATCGGCCAGCAGCGGCGAGGTGGTCACCAGCACCACCTGGCTGTCGGGGCCGTGCTCGGCCTGGGAGAGCAGATCCGCCGCCACGAAGGCCGGGTTGGCGCTCTCGTCGGCAATCACCAGCACCTCGGAGGGGCCGGCGGGCATGTCGATGGCGGCGCCGCGCCAGTCGCGGGATACCTGCCCCTTGGCTTCGGTCACATAGGCGTTGCCCGGGCCGAAGATCTTGTCCACCTTGGGAATGCTCTCGGTGCCGTAAGCCATGGCGGCGATGGCCTGGGCGCCGCCGATGGCGAACACCTTCTCGACCCCGCAGGCGCGGGCGGCAAACAGGATCTCGTCGCTGGCGGGGGACGGGGTGCAGAGCACCACTTCACGGCAACCGGCGATAGCAGCCGGAATGGCCAGCATCATCACGGTGGAGGGGAGCGGCGCGCTGCCCCCCGGCACATAGAGGCCGACCCGGCTGATGGGTTGGGTGCGCAGCTCGCACACCACCCCGGGCTGGGTTTCTACCCGTACCACTGGCTGCACTTGCGCGGCGTGGAAGGTGCGAATATTGGCAATGGCCGCTTCGATGGCGCTTTTGATGTCGTCATCCAGCCGCGCGCAGGCGGCTTCAATCTCATCTTCGCTGACGCGCAACTGCTCACGGGGGGCGCGCTCGAAGCGCAGGCTCAGCTCGCGCAGGGCCTCATCGCCACGGCTACGCACCGCGGCGATGATATCCCGCACCACGGCGCCGATATCGGCCTCGTCATTGAGGGCGGGCCGGGTCAGCACGTCGGCCTGCTGGGCAGGGGAGAGGGTCTTCCAGATCAGGGTCTGCATGATGTCCCTTCCTTATTCCATCATTTTTTCGATGGGCAGCACCAGAATGGAGCTGGCACCGAGGGCCTTGAGCTGCTCCATGGTCTCCCAGAACAGGGTCTCGCTGGAGACGACGTGCAGCGCCACCTGATTGGTGTCACCGGCCAGCTGCATGATGGTGGGGCGCTCGGCACCCGGCAGCAGATCGGTGATGGCATCGAGCTTGTCTTTGGGGGCGTGCAGCATGATGTACTTGCTCTCGCGGGCCTGCTGCATCCCCTGAATGCGGGGCAGCAGTTTGTCGATGAGCTTCTGCTTGGCATCGGACAAGGGGTTGGGGGCCTGTACCAGTACCGCCTTGGAGCGGTAGATCACCTCCACCTCTTTGAGGCCATTGGCTTCCAGGGTCGCGCCGGTGGAGACCAGATCGCAGATGGCATCGGCCAGGCCCGCGCGGGGCGCCACTTCCACCGAGCCGCCCAGCATCACGCTCTTGAAGCCGAGCCCCTTTTCGTCAAAGAAGCGCTTGAGCAGCCCGGGGTAGGAGGTGGCGATGCGCTTGCCGGCCAGGCTCTCTGGCCCTGTGTAGGTCACATCTTCCGGCACCGCCAGCGAGAGGCGGCAGCCACCAAAGTCCAGCTGCTTGAGGGTTTTGACCTCGAAGGGGAGGCCTTGGGAGGCGCGAATAAGCTGCACCTCTTCCAGCACGTTCTCGCCGATGATGCCAAGGTCGACCACCCCTTCCATCACCAGACCCGGGATGTCGTCATCACGCACCCGCAGGATATCGATGGGCATGTTCTCGACATGGGCGATAAGGCGCTGCTCGCGCAGGTTGATCTTGAGGCCACAGCTCTTGAACAGGGCTTGGGAGTCCTGGCTCAGACGACCGGACTTTTGCATGGCGATACGCAGACGTTGTGTTTCCATTGCTCGATTTCCTTCTAGTCAAAAACGAAAAAACCCTCGGAAGTGGGTGCTTCCGAGGGTTTATGAATCTTGCGGTCCTTTTGGAAGTCACCAGTTAAGTGTCTTCCAGCAGTCAACCTCCTGAAAGACTAGTCGGGATGATGATGGTGGTGATGAGTCTTCAGGGTGGTGAACTTCATGTAATCAATCCTTTACAAAATAAGATGTCGTAATTGACGCCTGATTTAAACTACCTGCCTTGACAGAAAATGCAACCCGAAATTGTGATTTGATCGATTAAAGTGGCGAAAACGGTTTTCTGGTCGATAACTAGACAATAACCCCTGCAGGAGTCGCCATCATGCCCAGCCAGGACCTGTTGTTCCCCATTTTGCCCCGGGCGCCCGCTGCGCCCGGCAGCGAAGAGATCAAGCGGGAAGTGAACCAGATCAGCAAAAAGCACCAGCTGCGCAAGACCAGCACTGACAACAGTGACTCCCAGCAGCGCCAGCAGGCGTATAGCACGCCCGCCAAGCGTGATCAGCCCAAGGCGGAGGAGGGCGATCACAAGCCGGACCCCGAGCATCAGATCGATCTGTTCGTCTAGGCAGATTATCTGTCCCGCTTTTGCCGCGCTTTTGGCATAATGGCCGCTTTTGCTGCGGGACGCCCTTTTGACCATCCAGACCCTGTTCAAGCCAGATGGCCCTCTGGCCAGCCATATCGACGGTTTCAAAGCCCGCGCTCCCCAACTGGAGATGGCCGAAGCGGTCGCGCGCGCCATCAAAAGTGGTGGCCGTCTGCTGGTGGAGGCGGGGACCGGTACCGGCAAGACCTACGCCTATCTGGTGCCAGCGCTGGAGTCCGGCAAGCGGGTGGTGATCAGCACCGGCTCCAAGAACCTGCAGGAGCAGCTCTTCTATCGGGATCTCCCGACCATCACAGGGGCGCTCTCCTACACCCCGCCGGTGGCCCTGCTCAAGGGGCGCAGCAACTATCTCTGCATCGAGCGGATGAACCGGCTCTTGAGCGAATCCCATCTGCAAAAGCCTGAAATCCTGAACGATCTGGTGAAGGTCAAATCCTGGTCCACCGCCACCGATAACGGCGATGTGGGGGATATTCCGGGATTGCAGGAGAACGCCGAGATCCTCGCCCACGTCACCAGCACCAACGACAACTGCCTCGGTCGCGACTGCCCCTATTACGACGACTGCCATCTGGTGGTGGCCCGACGCCGCGCCATGGATGCCCAGGTGGTGGTGATCAATCATCACCTCTTCTTCGCCGATATGGCGGTGAAAGACACCGGATTTGGTGAGTTGGTGCCCGAAGCGCAAGTCTATGTCTTTGACGAGGCGCACCAGCTGCCGGAGATCGCCACCAACTACTTCGGCAAGTCGGTAGGCAGCCGAACGATTCAGGATCTGGCGCAGGATATCCAGCTGGCCTATCGGGCAGAGGCCCACGACATGGCCCAGCTCGGCAAGGCGGCGGACCGGCTCGCTATCGCCAGTCAGGACTTGCGTCTCGCCTTCGGGGTGGATGGCGGTCGCGGCAATACCCGCGACATGCTGCGCCAGCCGCTCTGGGGTCAGGCCTTGGCTCGTCTCAACGATGCCATCGGGCTCTGCTACGAGGTGCTGAAACTCGCTCTCGGCCGTGGCGAGCAGCTGGATCACGCCTTCGAGCGCATCAGTGAACTGCGCACCCGCCTGGGTGAAGTGCTGGCGGTCAACCAGACCGGTTTCTCCTACTGGTACGACTGCTCACGGCTTCATTTCACCCTCAATCTGACGCCGCTCTCGGTGGCCGAGCGATTCAGTGCCGAGGTGCAAAGACCGGAAGTGGCCTGGGTCTTCACCTCCGCCACCCTGACGGTGGATATGCGTTTTGATCACTTCAAGGCCGAGCTGGGGCTGGCGGGCAGCGCCGAGCTTATTCTCGACAGCCCGTTCGACTATGGCGAGCAGGCGCGGCTCTGTGTGCCCCGCTATCTGCCGGAGCCCAACGCCTTTGGCCGTGGCGAGCAGCTGGCCAATCTGATGATCCCCCTCATCAACAAGACGCCGGGGGGCTGTTTCTTCCTCTGCACCAGCCATCAGGTGATGCGTCAGGTGGCCGAGGTGCTGCGCCGGGAGATTGGCCGCACCGTCTTGTTGCAGGGGGAGGACAACAAGCAGCGGCTGCTCAAGGAGTTTGTCGAGAATGGCCGCGCCGTGCTGGTGGCGACCAGCAGCTTCTGGGAGGGGATCGACGTGCGAGGGGCGGCGTTGTCGTGTGTTATCATCGACAAGCTGCCGTTTGCCAGCCCCGATGATCCGCTGCTCAAGGCGCGGGTGGATGATTGCAAGCTCAAGGGGGGCGATCCCTTCGCCGAGCTGCAGTTGCCCAAGGCGGTGATTGCCCTCAAACAGGGGGTGGGGCGGCTTATTCGTGATCGCAGTGATCACGGGGTGCTGGTGATCTGTGATCCACGGATGGTCAACAAACCTTACGGCGCCACCTTTATCAAGAGTCTGCCCGCCATCCCTCGCACCCGGGAGTTGGGAACGTTGGGGAGTTTTTTCGATCGCACTGAACGCGGTGAATAAGTGTGCCGCCAGCTAACAGATTTGAACAACGGGTGAGCATATCTCGCTTGCCGGTTATGTAATTGACTGATTTTATAGAGATTGGAAAGCATGAACGAGTTGAAGATCCTGGCCGTTGATACCGCCACCGAAGCCTGCTCCGCCGCCTTGCTGGTGGGTGACAAGCTGTTCTCCCGCTGGGAGGAGGCGCCACGGGATCACACCCGAAAAATCCTGCCCATGGTTCAGGCTGTGTTAGAGGATGCCGGGATAAGTTTGAGTGACCTCGATGCCATCGCGTTCGGCCGCGGCCCGGGCTCCTTTACCGGCGTGCGGATCGGCATCAGTGTGGCGCAAGGTCTGGCGTTTGGTGCGGGTGTGCCGCTGATTGGCATCTCGACCCTGGCCGCCATGGCGCAAGGCGCCTATCGACTGGATGGCGCCCAGCAGGTGCTGACCGCCATCGATGCGCGGATGAACGAGGTCTATTTCGGCCGCTATGAGCTGATTGATGGCCGCATGCAGCTGGTGGGGGACGAGGTGGTGAGCGAGCCCGCGGCACTGGTTGACGTCCGTGGCAAGCTGGCGGGCCCTGTGACCTGCGTCGGCACCGGTTTTGAAACCTATGGCGAGACCCTGAGTGGTCTGGCCGATGAGCTGGCGGTGAGCCAGGTGCGTTTCCCGGCGGCAGAAGACATGTTGCCGCTGGCCCGCGCCGCCTGGCTGGCGGGGGAGGCGGTACCGGTTGAACAAGCAACGCCGGTCTATTTGCGTGACAAGGTGACCTGGAAAAAACTGCCGGGTCGCGAATAAGGGCAGGAGCACTGACAGCATGTCGCTCTTGCCGCTCATCAGCTGCAATAAAAGCGGGTGGCCCGACGGGCCACGCCGGCAACAGGAGAGTGACATGATGCGTAATAGCAGAAGCGACATGATGAAACGCACTATGGTGGTCGGGGCGCTGGCCCTGCTGCTCGGGGCCTGCAGCTCGGTCCCCAAGGAGCTGGCCTATGAGCCAGAAAACCAGCTGGTGGCCTATCAGCCCGCCCTTGGCGGGATGGAGGGCAAACCGGCCCGCTGGAGCGGCGTTATCTCGGCGGTGCACAACAAGGCGGATCAGAGCGTTATTGAAGTGGTCTATCTGCCGCTCAAGTCCAACGGTGTGCCGGAGCAGACCGAGCAGAGCCCGGGCCGTTTTCTGGCCATCATGAAGGGTTTTGTCGATCCGACCCTCTACGCCAAGGGGCGCAGCCTGACGGTGCTTGGCACCATAGGCCAACCGGTTGATAGCCAGATTGGCGAGCACAAGTACCGCTTCTCGGTGCTCAATGTGACGGGCAGCAAGCTGTGGCCGCCAGTCAAGGAGGTGGAGGTGCGCTATATGGACCCCTACTTCTACGACCCCTTCTATGATCCCTTCTGGCCGAGACGGCCGCTGCGTCGCTAAGGCTTGCCATGATCAAGAGCATCAAAAGCACTCTGCACGAACGTCTGCTCACCTTGGCAGATGGTCGGCAGGTGGCCCTGCTTGAGAATCAACTCGCGGATCAGGCTCAGCAGGGCAAACCCCTGCTGATTGCCCTGCACGGCTGGCTCGACAACAGTGCCAGCTTCTTGCCGCTGGCGCCGCATCTGGGGGATTTTCACCTCATCTGTGTCGATCTGCCGGGGCACGGTCACTCCGATCACAAAACCACCCCTTATGTCTTTGTCGACTGGCTGGACGATCTCTACCAGATCGTGCAGGCGGCAGGGTGGTCGCGCTTCACTCTGCTCGGTCACTCCCTCGGGGCGTTGATCGCCTCCGCCTATGCCGGGGTGTTCCCCGAACAGGTGGAGCGGTTGATCATGCTGGAGGGGCTGGGGCCGCTGAGCCAGCCCGATGAGGAGGTACCTGCCCAGCTGCGACGTGCGATTTTAAACCGCAGTCGCACCCGGGAGCGCAGTGCCAACGGCTTTGCCTCCATCGATGAGGCTGTCGCCGCCCGTTGCAAAGTGGCGGATATCACGCCGCAGGCGGCGCGTCTTATCTGTGAACGGCAGCTTGAAGAGCGGGCAGGGCGCTGGCACTGGCGCAGCGATCCCCGTTTGCGGGATCTTTCACCCCTTAGAATGAGCGAAGGGCAAGCCCGGGCACTGATGGCGGCTATCCGTTGTCCTGTGCTGTTGATTCAGGGGGAGCAGGGCTTTGCTGCGCTTGAAGCCCAATGGCAGGCCCGTCAGGATGCCTTCCAGCAGATCGAGCGGGTCATATTGGGTGGAAACCACCATTTTCATATGGAAAATTCGGTTGATACGGCCGTTTGTATCGTAAAGTTTTGTCAAGTTCGGTAGAATCGCCAGCTTTCAATAATTCCAGGTTTGTTTTCTCCCTCACATTTTTCTGTTGTTAATTTGCTGTTAATTGATGTTGCGCTGTGTAAATATGTGCGGCATTAGAGCATCAGCTTAAAACAACCGATTAAAATGGATGTGAACCGGGACGGAGGCAACACAGTGAGCGCACAGGTGCTAGTTATGCAGGAGAAGTTTGTGGAAAAAGTCTGGCTGAAACGTTATCCGGAAGGGGTCCCCGCCGAGATCAATCCAGACCAATACAGCTCCCTGGTCGAGATGTTCGAATCCTCGGTGACCCAGTTTGCCGATCAGCCCGCCTTCGTCAACATGGGCCAAACCATCACCTACCGCCGGCTGGAAGAGCAGTCCCGCGCCTTTGCTGCCTACCTGCAAAACGAGCTGAAGCTGGAGAAAGGGGATCGGGTTGCGGTGATGATGCCGAACCTGCTGCAATACCCCATCGCCGTGTTCGGCATCCTGCGCGCCGGCATGATCGTGGTCAACGTCAACCCGCTCTATACCCCGCGCGAGCTGGAGCATCAGCTCAAAGATTCCGGTGCCAAGGCCATCGTCATCGTCTCCAACTTCGCCCATACCCTGGAAAAAGTGGTCTACGACACCCCGATCAAGCACGTTATCCTGACCCGGATGGGGGACAACCTGGGGCTGGCCAAGGGCACCCTGGTCAACTTCGTGGTCAAGTACGTCAAGAAGCTGGTGCCGAAATACAATCTGCCCCACGCCACCACCATGCGTCAGGCCCTCTCCAAGGGGCGTTTCCTGCAGTACATCAAGCCGGAGATCACCAACGACGATCTCGCCTTCCTGCAGTACACCGGTGGCACCACCGGCCTCTCCAAAGGGGCCATGCTGACTCATCGCAACATGATTGCCAACGTCGAGCAGTGCCTCGGCGTCTATGGCCCCATGCTGGAGCGTGGCAAGGAGTTCGTGGTCACCGCGCTGCCGCTCTATCACGTCTTTGCCCTGACCGTGAACTGCCTGCTCTTTATGCGTATCGGCGGTTACAACCTGCTGATCAGCAACCCGCGCGACATCCCGGGTTTTGTCAAAGAGATCAAGAAGTACCCCTTCACCTGCATTACCGGGGTCAACACCCTGTTCAATGCGCTGGTCAACAACGAAGAGTTTCAGGGGATCGCCTTTGACAAGCTCAAGCTGACCATCGGCGGCGGCATGGCGGTGCAGCGCGCGGTTGCGGAGAAGTGGAAGACACTGACCGACACCCCGCTGCTGGAAGGCTATGGCCTGACCGAGTGTTCGCCACTGGTGAGCGTCTGCCCCTACGATCTGACCGATTACAACGGCTCCATCGGTCTGCCGGTCTGCTCTACCGAGATCCGTCTGGTGGATGACAACGGTCAGGTGATCCACGCCCTCGGCACCCCGGGCGAAATGCAGGTGCGCGGCCCGCAGGTGATGGTGGGCTACTGGCAGCGTCCCGAGGCGACCGCCGAAGTGATGCAGGATGGCTGGCTCTGTACCGGTGATATCGCGGTGTGCGACGAGCAGGGCTTCTTCAAGATCGTTGACCGCAAGAAGGACATGATCCTGGTCTCCGGTTTCAACGTCTATCCGAACGAGATCGAAGATGTCGTTGCCCTGCACCCGAAAGTGCTGGAAGTGGCCGCCGTCGGCGTGCCGCACAAGGTCTCCGGCGAGCTGGTGAAGATCTTTGTGGTCAAGAAAGATGCAAAATTGCAGGAGGACGAGATTATTGCCCACTGCCGCAAACATCTGACTGCCTATAAGGTGCCGAAACTGGTAGAATTTCGTGACGAACTTCCCAAGACCAATGTGGGCAAGATCCTGCGCCGCGTACTGCGCGACGAGGAGATTGCCAAGCAATAACCGGACTGCGGCTGCAGAAGCCTCTGCAAACCAGCACCGTCGTTATGCAAAACCGTGGGTCATCCCACGGTTTTTTCTTTTTGGCCCTGATCAACCGCGCAGGCACAGATGCACTATCAACTTATCACTCAGCAAGACGAACTTGAGCAGTATCTCGCTTCTCTGGCCGACGTTCCCCTGGCTATCGATACTGAATTCGTTCGCACCCGTACCTACTACCCCCAGCTTGGCCTGTTCCAGATCTATGACGGCGAGCATCTGGCGCTGCTGGATCCGCTGACGCTGGATCTCTCCGCCCTCTGGCAGCGACTGGGCAGGGAAGGGCAGATCGCCATCCTGCACGCCTCTGGCGAAGATCTGGAGCTTATCCAGCATCAGGCGGGCCACCTGCCCAACCAGATGCACGACACCCAGCTGGCAACCGCCTTTCTCGGTTACGGTGTCTCGGTCGGCTTTGGTGCGCTGGTGAACGAATTCCTCGGGGTCGAGCTGGAAAAAGATCAGGCGCGCACCGACTGGCTGGCCCGCCCGCTTACGCCACGTCAGCTCGAATACGCGGCGGCGGATGTCTTCTACCTGATGCCGCTCTACGAGAAGGTGATGGCCAAACTGCGGGAAAGCGGCAAGTTTGCCTGGTTCGAGCAGGAGTGCCAGAACCACTCCGCCCGCAAGACCCAGGGTAGCGATCCCCGTCAGGCTTATCTTGACATCGTCAACGCCTGGCAACTGGGTCGCCGCGAGCTCGCCATTCTGCGCGAGCTGGCCGCCTGGCGCCAGCAAGAGGCGGTGCGCCGCGATCTGGCCCTCAACTTCGTGGTCAAAGAGCTGCACCTGTTCAAGGTGGCAGAGCGTCGTCCTGCCTCCCTGCGGGATCTCAACGAGCTCGGCCTCTCGCCCATCGAGATCAAGATCCACGGCAAGCGGATGCTCGATATCGTCGCCAAGGCGCAGCAGAGCGATCCTGACAGCTGGCCCGAGCCCATTCGCCGGCTGGTGGACTTCCCCCAGTACAAGGCCGAGCTCAAGCGCATCAAGGCCATGGTGGAAGAGAAGGCCAAGGCGAGCAATATTCCGCCCGAGCTGATTGCCAGCAAGAAGATCATTCACCAGTACTTCACCTGGAGCTGGCGGATGAACGACGAAGAGCGGGCCCGCAGCGACAAGCCGATGCTGCTGCAAGGGTGGCGTCATGAGCTGGTCGGTCACCTGCTGGCACAATAAGCCACCAGACGGTTGCACCTATAAATCAATCCTCACCCTCGGGTGGGGATTTTTTATTTTCAGGGGATATTTATGATTTAAAATGTCAGAATATCTTGCGGTCGCTTATCAAATAATTGTGGCTCAAGAACAAGAGGTAGAAATAAACGCGCTTATTTTCATGACTGTGATGGCAATAAAAAATTATATATCATTAATTGTCTTGTTGAACTTAATAGTGAAAATTCTTACAAGATAAATAGAGGTAAGTCCGCTACCAATAAGACTGCAAACATGTAGATAGGGTGATGCTTCAATAATTCCATTTCGCATGGCAGATGGGCATACTATAAAAATAGTCAACAAGAAGCACATAGGGATATTGATTGTATGCTGTCTATTTATTGCATTTCTATCATCTGGCCATATGAAAAAACCATATCTATATGCCATAACTAAAAAAATGGTGATCAACAATAGGTAGTATATAACTTGAGGCAGTACATAGGTTAGTAAGCTGCTGTAACTGGCCTGAATGGGGACAAACTCAGCTCTATATATTATTTCAAATGCGATATTAACGAGTAGTATTATTATCCCATGAATGATTGTTGGGCGTTTGTAATCTCTGATTCTATATCTGGCTCGTGACTTCTTCAGGAAAAAAATAAATAACAATATGGCAATAGCTAAAGCAAGATACATTTTTGTTCCCAAGTTTTGATGGTCAGAGACAAATCATGGTGAATTATAAAGACTCGCTTGTACCTATAGC
>OEQT01000141.1_pt1 | contig 19705 bp, 14 predicted proteins | sample 1539831 | NCBI WGS metagenome assembly OEQT01 (sample SAMEA3891243, study PRJEB23780) | metagenome | biome: terrestrial biome; feature: animal house; material: water of meat washing | place: Italy | collected 2015-05-12 | reverse complement strand
AGCTGGAGTGGGATCTGAACGTTCTGCTCAACCACTGGGACTCCATCCACAAGGCCTCTCAGGAGCGCGCTGCGCCGGTGCTGATCCACCAGGAAAGCAACGTCATCGTGCGTGCCATCCGTGACTATCTGCGTCGCGATGTGGGCGAGATCCTGATCGACAATCCGGTGATTTTCGAACGCGCCAAGGCCCATATCGAGCTGGTACGTCCCGATTTCCTCAACCGTGTGAAGCTGTACAAGGGTGAAGTTGCCCTGTTCAACCACTTCCAGATTGAGAGCCAGATTGAATCAGCCTTCCAGCGTGAAGTGCGCCTCCCCTCCGGCGGCAGCATCGTTATCGATCCGACCGAAGCGCTGACCTCCATCGATATCAACTCCTCCCGCGCCACCAAGGGCGGCGATATCGAAGAGACTGCGCTGCAAACCAACCTGGAAGCGGCCGACGAAATTGCCCGTCAATTGCGTCTGCGCGACCTGGGTGGCCTGATCGTAATCGACTTCATCGACATGACCCCGGTTCGCCATCAGCGCGAAGTGGAAAACCGTCTGCGTGAAGCGGTGCATCAGGATCGTGCCCGCATCCAGCTGGGCCGGATCTCCCGTTTCGGTCTGCTGGAGATGTCTCGCCAGCGTCTGCGCCCCTCCCTCAACGAGTCCAGCAGCCATATCTGCCCCCGTTGCCAGGGTCAAGGCGTGATCCGTGACAACGAATCCCTCGCCCTGTCCATCCTGCGTCTCATCGAAGAAGAGGCCATGAAGGACAACACCGAGCAGGTTCACGGCCAGGTGCCGGTGGATGTTGCCGCCTATCTGCTTAACGAGAAGCGTGCCGCCATCGCCAGTCTGGAACAGCGCAATGATGTGCGTGTTTACATCATTCCGAACCAGCATCTGGAAACCCCGCACTACGAAGTGACTCGCATTCGTCAGAACGAGATCCCGGAAGCGGCCAGCTACGAGCTGAAAACCGAGATTGCCAAGCCGGTCTACCAACCGAAGCAAGCTCAGGTGATCGAGCGTGAGCAACCGCTGCTGCAAGGCTTTGCCCAACCGGCACAACCGGCCCCTGTTGCACCGCAACAGCCGGCGGCTCCCGTTGCTGCGGCCCCTGCCGAAGCCGGCTTCTTCAGCAAGCTGATCAAAGGCATTACCGGCCTGTTCAGCAGCGATGCAGCCCCTGCCGACGTGAAAGCGCCCGCCGAGAAACCAGCAGCTCGTGAAGCACGCAAGGATGAAGGTCAACGTCACCAGCGCGAAGAAGGCCGTGGCCGTGGTCAGCGTCCTCGTCGTGATGACAATCGTGGCAACCGCAACAATGCGGAAGCTGGCGAGAAGCGTGAAGGTGGCAACCGCGAAGCCGGTGAAAACCGCAATCGCCGTCCCCGCAAAGAGCGCGAGCCTCGTCAGGAGCGTGAAGCTCGTGGCGAAGTGCGCAGCGAACAGCGCATGGAACGTGAACCCCGTCAGGAGCGCGAGCCTCGCGAACCGCGCCAGGAACGTGCACCACGTCCGGCCCGTGAACCTCGTGCTCCCCGTGAGCCGCGCGCCGAAGTCGTTGTTGACGCGGTAGATACCGTCGATGCAACTGCCGCCCAGCCACGTCAGGAAAAAGAGCAGAAAGTGGCCGAGCGCCGCGAACGTCGCCAACTGCGCAAGCAGATCCGCGTCGATGTCGCCGCTGCTGACACCCCTGCCCTGCCGGTTGACGAAGTACCAGCGCAAGCTGAAGTGATCGATGCCACCGTGGGTAACGAGCAGGAAGAGCAGAGTGAAGGCCAGCGCCGTTCACGCCGCACTCCGCGCAGCCAGCGTATCGAAGGTCAGCGCCGCAAGCGCATCAACGAAGATGCCCGCAGCCAGCGTGACGAAGAACAGCAAGATACCACCACTCTGACCACCGCAGCCCAGGCAGATATTGCCAAAGCGCAGGTTGAAGAGCCGGTAGTGCCTGTTGTTACCATCCCGAGCGCTGAAGCCGTCGCTGCTGCCCTGCAAGCCTCTGCGGCACTGACCGAGCATGTGGTTGTCGAAGCCGTTGCTGAAGAAGCTGCCGAGCAGGCTGCTGCCCAGGTCGAAGCAACTCAAGCCGATGTGATCGCTAGCCCGGTTGTTGCAGCTGTCGCAGAAGTCGTGGTTGCAGCAGAGCCGGAAGTTGCCGTTGTCGCCGCTCCGGCTGTCGACATGGCTGCCACTGAAGTCGTTGAAACTGCTCCGGTTGTTGAAGAAGCCCCTGCTGTCAGCACTCCTGTCGTGGAAGCTGCACCGGCTGCAGTCGAAATGCCAGTTGCTGTTGTCGAAGCCCCGGCTCCTGTCGCTGCGGTTGCGGTGGAAGAGACTCCGGTCGTGACCAAACAGGTAGCTCACGGTGCTGGCCTGCTGGCTCGTGCCCGCAAAGCATCCGCCCCGATGGCAACCCCTGCCGAAGCCCCTGCCCTGCCTGCTCGTGAGCCGGTTAACTACCCGCCGCTGGTACGCAACGAAGTGAGCACATCAGGTCGTCATGGTGGCAGCACTGCCGCCGTCAACGTGGCCACCTGCCCGGCCGGTCGCCCCTAAGCAACCCGGGTTGACCCCCTAAACAAAAGCCACACCAACCGGTGTGGCTTTTTTATTTCTCTTTTCCCCTGTGCACTCACAGACACATTAATACCCATGCTCTGCAAAGCCGCTTTGTCTGTTATCTCTCTATCATTGAACACTGCGTTAACTCATGTTTACTTTTTCACGTAACAGAGAAAGCCAGTTTTTCAGCGCCTATGTTCAGCATGAGGCCAACTGATTTTGTCTGTTTAAAATCTTGTTTGTTGGCATACAAAAAGTTGTATAGATGACGGTCTGCAATGGGCTGGTGTGGGGTTCAAGATTCATTTGATATGGAACCCTCTGGTTCAATGCATACTTGCCAACCAGGGCATTCGGTTGTACCGAAACCTGAATCCTCCTTTCGCAGAAATGGGGAGGTTCGACATAAAGCAAACCTGCCTCAGGTCTTGTTCAACTGATGATCAACTCAGGTTGCATCTACACAGATGTACATATAGGTAACTGTTGGTTGATATAGATTTGCTTTCCGGGAACTAGCCAGCTCCCCTATCTTGGCGGCAACACAATCAATGCACGAGATATTGGTTACGGCCCTTCCCCACACAATTAAGTGTTGAAACTGAGCCTGACGCTGGCCCTGATACGCGAGACTTCAGTAACCGCTGCTCAACGATTCTGTTTAAAAGGCATATAAAAATGCCGCCCGGCTTTGCAACCGGGCGGCATTGATCATCTTCTGTTATCGAGGATGAGCTATCAGGCCGTGGCCAGCTTGGCCTGCTCTTCACCGCGCTTGAGCATGGCGTAGGAGACACCGGTCAGCAGCGAGCCTGCGGCAATCGCCACGATATACATCATGACGTTGCTGATGGCGTGCGGGATAAAGAGCACGAACAGGCCGCCGTGGGGTGCCATCAGCTCGCAGCCGAACAGCATGGAGAGCGCACCGGTCAGGGCGCCGCCGACCATGCAGGCCGGGATGACCCGCATCGGATCCTTGGCGGCAAACGGAATGGCCCCCTCGGAGATAAAGCACAGACCCAGCACGAAGGAGGCTTTGCCCGCTTCCTGCTCCGCCTTGATGAACTTGGTGCGGGCCAGGAAGGTGGCGATCCCCATCCCCAGTGCCGGCACCATACCGGCGGCCATCACCGCAGCCATCGGGGCGTAGGTTTTGGAGGCCAGCAGGCCGACACCGAAGGCGTAAGCCGCCTTGTTGACCGGGCCGCCCATGTCGAAGCACATCATGGCGCCGATGATGACACCCAGCAGCACGGCGTTGGCAGAGCCCATGTTGTTGAGGAACTCGGTCATGGCATTCATGATGCCGGCCACCGGGCCACCCACCACGTAGATCATCACCAGACCGGTAAAGAGGCTGGCAAAGAGCGGAATGATCAGGATGGGCTTGAGCGCTTCCAGGGTCACCGGCAGGCGCACCTTGTCGCTCAGGTACTTGGCGCTGTAACCGGCCAGGAAACCGGCCACGATGCCGCCAAGGAAACCGGCGCCCAGCGAGCTTGCCAGCATACCGCCGATCATGCCGGGAGCGAGACCCGGGCGGTCAGCGATGGAGTAGGCAATGTAACCGGCCAGCACCGGGATCATCAGGGCGAAGGCGGAGCCACCACCGATCTTCATCAGAGCGGCGGCCAGAGTGCCTTCCACCTTGAACGCTTCGATACCGAACACAAACGAGAGCGCGATGATAAGGCCGCCCGCCACCACCATGGGCAGCATGAAGGAGACACCGGTCAGCAGGTGCTTGTAGGGGCCGGCTTTTTCCTCTTTCTTGGGCTGGCTGGCACCGCTGTGGCGATAGAGTGTCGCCTCGTTCCACGCCTTGTCGAGCTCGGCGCGGGTTTTCTTCAATGCCGCACCCGTGCTGGTGCGATAAACCTGCTTGCCATCGAAACGGGCCATGTCCACTTCGATATCGGTGGCGAGGAACACCAGATCGGCAGATGCAATCTCCTCGGCAGTCAGGGCATTCTGGGCACCGACCGAGCCTTGAGTCTCGACGCGGATCTGATAACCCAGCTGTTTGGCCATGGTCTCCAGCGCTTCTGCCGACATAAAGGTGTGGGCAACGCCAGTCGGGCACGCTGTCACTGCCACGATGCGCTTGCCAGCGGCGGCGGGTTTAGCTGCTGCGGGAGCGGCTTGATGACGATAGACGCTGGCACCGCTGGTTGCGGCTTCCAGCAAGGCAGCCGGATCCTGCAGGGCGAGATCCATGCTGCCCTGATAGACTCGCTTGCCATCATAGGCGGCGAGATCCACCGGGGCACTGGCGACAACCAGCACCAGATCGGCGGCGGCAATCTGCTCTTTTGAGGGGATCTGGCGCGGTTGCACGCTGGAGCCGACGTCGAGGGTGAGTTCCCAGCCAGCCAGTTTGGCCTGCTGTTCTATCCGTTTTGCAGCGAGAAAGCTGGTGGCAATGCCCGCCGGGCAAGCCGTAACCAAGATTGCTTTCATTGGGCATCTCCTGAGTTTTCCATTGAGGGGGTATTGCATTGAACCGGTGCCAGCTCATCCAGAGGCTGTACGCGCACCTGTTCAAGTAAGGGGTTGAGCACACTGATATCGTCAAAGCCGACCGCCACCTGACTGACCGCCAAGGCCGAGACGGCGGTGGCCAGCCGCAGGGTCTGCTCCGGCGCCCAGCCAAGGCTCAGACCATGGGCAAGACCGGCGACCAGGGAGTCGCCAGCACCGACCGTGCTGACCACCTGCATCCGCGGCGGAATGGCCTGCCAGACGGCATCCGGGGCAAACCAGATGAGGCCATCGGCGCCGTTGGAGATCACCACGTTGGGGATCCCGCTTGCCTGCAGCGCGCGGGCACACTCGGCCTGCTCGCTCAGGGTCTTGATGGGGCGGCCCGCCCACTGGCTCAGCTCCTCCAGATTGGGTTTGACCAGGGTCGGCGCCGCCTTGATCCCTTCGCTTAAGGCCGCGCCGCTGCAATCGAAGATCACCTGCTTGCCCTTGGCCTTGAGCAGGCGGATCAGATGGGCGCAGTAATCGGGGGCCACCCCTTTGGGCAGGCTGCCCGCCAGCACGAACCACTCAGCATGCGGAGCCAACTCGTCGATGGCCTGCTCCAGCGCGCTCACCTCCCCTTGCTGGATGGTGAGCCCCGGCAGGTTGAGATCGGTGACCCGACCGGACTGCTCGGAGATCTTGACGTTGATGCGGGTGCTGCCCGCGACACGGACAAAGTGATCATCCAGCGCCCGCTCTGCAAACAGGGAGACAAAGCTCTGCTCATTGTCAGCGCCCAGCCAGCCGGTGACGCCCACCTCGCGGCCCAAGTCCTTGAGCACCATGGCGACGTTGATCCCCTTGCCTGCGGCACGCAGGTTGGCCTCGCTCACCAGATTGACCTCGCCCAGGCTCATCGCCTCAAGGCGAGTAGTGAGATCAAGGGCAGGGTTGAGGGTAATGGTGACAATCTTCATCAATGCGCCCCCTCGCCGAGACCAGCGGCGATGGCCTCACCGATCCCCTTGAGGGCGGCTTCGGCATCTGCCCCTTCGGCGCGAAATGCCAGACGGTGACCGCACTTGACCCCAAGGCCGATCACCTTCATCAGGCTCTTGGCGGAGACCGCCTCGCCGCTGCCATCCAGATTGGCAACCCGGATGTCGGATTCAAACTCTTTGGCCACCTTGACCAGCATGGCGCCCGGACGGGCATGCAGGCCGTGGGGGTTGATGATGGTGAAGGTTTCGGAAAGACCGCTCGCAGGACCAGCTTGCAGCATGGCCAGAGCGTCATTGCCCGCCAGCGTCGCCAGCTGACCGGCAGCCGCCAGTTTGGCCAGATTCTCCAGTTGCGGCAGATGGCTGCTATCTGCGGCGCACAGCAGCAGCATGGCGCTGACCGGCAGCTCCCCTGCCGTGAGGGCGCTACTCGGGGTGGCCAGCACCCAACCGGTCTGGGCCGATGCTGTTTGCTGAACATTGGCCCGCGCCAGCCAGACGCCCTCACCCAGATAGGCAGGTTCGCTTGCCAGCAGGGCGCTCACCATGGCGGCATCGCCCCAGCCCGCCGATTTGGCGCGGGCGGCTGCTCCCAGCAGCAGTTGGTCGCGATCATCGGCCGGGAAGTCAGCCAGGGTCAGGTATTGCACCTCTTTGGCGGCAGTGGCGCCAGTCAGGATGTTGATGATGGTGTCGGCATCGGTGGCCTCTTTGAGCTGGGCTGCCGCCTGCTCGTCACCCAGCACATGGGTGAGCTGGCGCAAAATGCCCAGATGCTCGTCGGACTTGGCGGCGATGCCGATGGCGACATAGGCGATCTGCCCCTCATCCCACTCGATACCATTGGGGAACTGGGCCACCATGACGCCTGTGCTCTTCACCAGATGACGGGTATCGGTGGTGCCGTGGGGAATGGCGATGCCGCTGCCAAGATAGGTGGCATGCTGCGCTTCACGGGCCAGCATCCCATCCACATAGCCCGCTTCCACCAGACCGGCTTCGGTCAGTTTGCCTGCCAGCAGGGCAATGGCGTCCGACTTGGTTGCCACCGACTGTCCCAGCAAGATCTGCTCTCGCGCCAACTTCAACATAGAGACTCTCCATCAGGTTCCGGCCGCGCCGGTACGTCACAATTGAACATTCGGGTAACTCGCCAGCTGACAATAGACCCGAACACGGTTGACTGTGATCGGAGCCTGATTTTCAGGCCACTGGGTCTCTTCGTTGCTGACAGGCTGAATCGTTTCACTTACACTCAGACTGAATCGTTTCAGCGAATTGATCAAGTACCCACAAAGAGTGCTTTTCAATGATATGATCCCGCGCACACTTTTCGGTGCCCTCACCCGGCAGTGACCGTGGGCCTTGCAACTCAAACAGAGCCAATATGATGAAACTGGATGAAATCGCCGCCCTCGCCGGTGTCTCGCGCACCACGGCAAGCTATGTGATCAATGGCAAGGCCGACCAATACCGCATCAGTCAGGCCACCCGCGACAAGGTGATGGCCGTTGTCACCGCCCATAACTATCAGCCGGACAGCCGCGCCGCCTCCCTGCGTGGCGGCCAGACCAAGACTCTGGGCTTTATCCTGCCCGACCTTGAGAACGCCAGTTACGCCAAGCTGGCCAAACGGCTGGAACAGGGGGCCCGGGCGCAGGGCTATCAGCTGCTCATCGTCTGCTCGGAAGATGAGCCCGCCACCGAAAAAGAGCTGGCCCAGATGCTGGTGAGCCGCCATGTGGACGCCCTGCTGGTGGCCAGTTGCCTGCCGCCAGACGACCCCTTCTACGGCAAATTGCAGGCGCAAGGCAGCCAAATCCTCGCCATCGACCGGGCGATGGCCGCCGACAAGTTCGTCACCGTCGCCAGTGAAAACGAGAAAGCGAGCTTTGATCTCACCAGCTCCCTGCTCACCCCTACCTTGCGCCATATCGCCTTGATCACCGCGCTGCCAGCACTCACGATCAGTCAGGAGCGCAAAGCCGGTTTCGAGCAGGCGGTCGCCAGTCACAGCGCGGCTCGCCACCTGTGCGAGGGGGATCACTTCTCCCGCCTTGAGGGGTATCGCCTGATCAAAGATCTGCACCAGCAGCTGGGTCAGCTGCCCGAAGCGCTGATCACTACCTCCTATATCCTGATGGAGGGGGTACTCGACTACCTGTTGGAGCAAGAGATCGATATGAGCCAGCTCGCCATGGCCACCTTCGGGGACGATCGGCTGCTCGACTTCCTCCCCTTTGGCATCAACTCCCTGCCCCAGCAGCACGACGCCCTGGCGAGCCAGGCGCTGGAGCTGGCGCTCAAGGCGGTGAACGGCGACTACCAGAGCGGGCTGCACTATGTGAGCCGCACCCTCAAGCGCCGTCGCTAACCTGACCGCAGCAGACCCGATTTGCTGTCAATGGGTGGGTAAAGCGAACAGATGACAATAAGGCTGCCAGCATTGGCAGCCTTATTGTTTTTCCCCACAACCCTACCCGCCCGCTTTGCTTTCTCTACCGTCTGGCCGACTAAACAACCGGCCTCCACACTCCTTTCACCCCGCAACTAAACGCCAACGCCACGACAAGGCACTCCCCCATCCGTGCTGCAACCACTTGGCTGACCTGTATCAATGAGCCCCTGCCAGTCATTTTTTCGGTGCTTTTTTCTGCAATTAGCCACCGCTGTCATCATTTATTTCCACTTATTGCCACAAGCCAGCACAAGATCCGTATAAAAGGGGTTGTTTCCGCTATTTTGATCCGCTAACGTGGCAACCATCTTTTACAACTGACAGGTTTTAGGTACAGATGTTCCCGTTCCGATATTGCTAGCCTCCGGCCCTATCACCGGAGGCACCTTCTGATAACGCCAATTGGCCCCCTCTTGTTGACGTCACTGCTGACATCGCCTGTTTGCACTGACACCGCTACGTTCGGATGGATAACATGAATACCAAAACCCTGGGTTGTACCCTGTTGATCGCCGGCACCACCATAGGCGCCGGCATGCTGGCCCTGCCGCTGGCCTCCTCCTCCCTCGGCGGCCCCGCCACCCTGATGTTGATGGTCGGCCTCTGGGCCCTGATGGCCTTCACCGCCATGCTGCAAGTAGAGGCAAGCCTCAACACCGGCAAGTGGTACCTGCACCAGCTGGCGGATCATCTGCTCGGCCCCTGGGGCAAGCGCATCGCCTCCTTCTGTATCCTGATGCTGTTCTACTCGCTGGCCTCCGCCTACATCAGCGGCGGCAGCAGCCTGCTGGCACAGGCGCTGGCCGATGCGGGCATGACCCTCAGCCAGGAGCAGGCCGCCTGGGCCTTTACCCTGCTGTTTGGCGGCATGGTCTGTGTCGGCACCCGCTCGGTGGATTACCTCAACCGGCTGATGTTCACCGTCAAACTGGTGATCATGGTGGTGGTGCTGGCGTTGCTGCTGCCCCGCACCGAAGGGCAGCATCTGCTCTCGATGCCGCTGGGTCAGGGCCTGTTGCTGGCGGGCCTGCCGGTCATCTTCACCTCGTTCGGCTTTCACGGCTCCATTCCGAGCGTGATGCTCTACCTCGGTGACTGCCCCAAGCAGCTGCGCCGGGTCTTTGTCTGGGGCTCAGCCCTGCCGCTGATCCTCTACGTGCTGTGGCAGGTGGCGATCCTCGGTCTGCTCGGCCAGCAAGCCCTGCTGCAAACCGGCGGCGCGCTGGACAGCCTGCTGGCCAACGTCGGCAAGCTGGTGAGCTGGCCTGCGTTTAATCAGGCGATGCACCTGTTTGCCGATCTGGCGCTCGCCACCTCCTTCCTCGGGGTGACGCTGGGGCTGTTCGACTTTATGGCCAAGGTGACCCGCCGCAAGGACAACTGGCAGGGCCGCACTCAGACTGGCCTCATCACCTTCGTGCCGCCATTGCTGTTTGCCCTCTACTTCCCGCAGGGCTTTATCATGGCGCTCGGCTACGCCGCCATTGCGCTGGCGATCCTCGCGGTACTGCTGCCGGTGGCGCTGGTGTGGCAGAGCCGCAAACAGGCGCCTGCCCACCACTACCGCGCCCCGGGTGGCGTAGTGGCGCTGGGAGTGGCCGCCGCCATGGGCGTGCTGATTGTTGGCGTCCAGATCAGCGTCAGCCTTGGAATGCTGCCAGCGCTGTAATCCCCGATACTGAATGCCCCAAATAGCCAAGCCCCGCCAATTAACTTGACGGGGCTTTTTGTTGGAAAAGAAATCAAGTTGGATACAGGCATCCGCCATTAATTAAGAGAGCGACCCTTACCAAACAAACACCCAAACCTTCAGCTATATACCGACCTTTTTACTACCCAACCCTGAATAATCAGTTCAAAAACCGTTCATGCCCCTTCGCTACACTGCCCGCTCGTTTATCGCGTTCAGGAGTTTGAAAACAATGATGTTGCACCTCAAGAAGAGCACCCTTGCCCTCGTCCTGCTTGCCGCCAGCGGCGCACTTAGCGCCGCCGAAATCGCCAACAACAATATTACCGAGGCGGAGATCAAGGCCGCGCAGGATGGTTGGGGCGCGGCGCTTATCAAGATCAGCGATGACTATCGCGCCGGTGGGATTGAGCGCGCCAAGGCGACCGCCGAGTCGGTGCTCGACAGCGCTTATGGCTACCAGCAGGGGCCGGTGCTGTTCAAACCCACCCTTGCCGGTGGCGAGCAGACCTTTCGCACCAACCGCGAGGGGGCGCTGGCCTACTTTGTCGGCAACAACAGCGCCTACCCCACCGACAAAGGGTTCGCCCTGAAAAACTGGCAGAGCTATCGCTATGACAATGCCGCCGTCTATATCAACGGCGACATGGCGCTGACCATGGGCAAGGTGCATCTGGTAGATCGCGACAACAAGGAAACTACAGTCGACAAGACCTGGGGTTTCAAGAAGGGGGATGATGGCAAGGTGCGTATCGTGCTACACCACTCCTCCCTCCCTTACGAGGGGTAATGACGGGGCGCAGCCCACCATCAACACGGTCAAAATACAGCCCTGCCACCTCGGCAGGGCTGTTTGTTTTGCGCCTGCGCTTGGCCGATGGCGAGTGAGTGGATGACGGTCGTGCTAAGGCAGTTTGCTGCTACCCTCAAGGCAAGCCATTGAGATGCCGAGCAATATCGCGTCTCTGAACACCAGCTACTCGATATCATCACACAAGGAGCCAGATACCATGACCATACTGCCTGTTTACGCGGCCCTGCTCGCTCTGCTGTTTGTGTTGCTGAGCATTCGTACCATTCGCACCCGCCATAGCCGCAAGGTGGCGCTGGGGCATGGGGATGACCCCGCCATGCTGCGGGCCATGCGGGTACACGCCAACTTTGCCGAGTATGTCCCCCTCGCCCTGCTGCTCATCTATTTCGTCGAAACCGGCAACCAGACCCCCTGGCTTATCCATCTGCTGGGGAGCGCCTTGCTGCTTGGCCGCCTCTGCCACGCCTTTGGCATGAGCCGCACGCCGGAGAACTTCCGTTATCGGGTGGCGGGAATGGGGCTGACCTTCACTGTGATCCTGGTGAGCGCGGCCCATATCCTGATCACGGCGCTGCTCCCCTGACCCGGCCGTCACGAATAGCTGGCGAAGCGGTCTGGCAGCCATCCCCATCGGCTATTCTTCACTGCACAGATAGTCGCAACAGTGCTGCTTAAACAAGCCCGATTCAGGAGTGCGATATGAAGTGGATTGGCTGGTTACTGCTTGTCGGGCTGACTCCCGTTGCCCACGCAACCCCGCTAAAGCTGGCGGCAGCGGTCGAACACACTGCGATATTGCGCCCTTTTATTCATGACTGGTTTGGCCGGGCCGGCATCGACTTTCAGTTGATCCCCTGCACCTATGCCCGCTGCGAAAAGTTGATTGAGGCAGACCATGCCGTCGATGGCGATATGGCCCGGATCAAGGGCTTTGATCAGACCTATCCCCACTTGCTGCAGATCGGTGCCCCCATCTCGGAGGCGGCGATTTATGGTCAGCCACGGGATAACCCGAGCTGGCCCCCTGCCGAGGGTACCGTGATTGGCTGCCTGCGTGGCATCCAGTGGTGCGAGCGCTTCCTCGGCAACTATCAGGTCATCTGGTTGAACGATGAGAAGCAGGGGCTTGCCCAACTGCATCGAGGCAAAGTGGACTGGCTCATCAAGATGCGCCCCGCCTCTCAACCTGCACTGGCGTCCCCCTGGCAGAAGATCACCAAAGAGCAGGTCTTTCTCTACCTCGATAAAAAGCACCGGGCGGAAATTGCGGCCCTGCTCAAGGTACAGCTGGCGTTTATCAATAACGGCCGCTGGCTGGCGATGCAAAAGCAGTACCTCTCCGCCATCTAGCGCGGTTCTCGCAGCACCACACAGTGCCGATTACATGGCTGAAAAAACAAAAAGCCCTGCCAGATTGGCAGGGCTTTTTCAGTCAACCGCATAGCTGGGGAGTCAAGCTCCCGAGCCGCTTACTGGTTGTGGGTAGAGCGACGTGGACGACGGGCCTGAGCCGGTTTGCCAGCGCCATCAGCCGGACGCTGACCACCTTGCGGCTTGGGCTTGCCACCGTTACCGGTACGTGCACCACCCGCATTGCCATTGGAGGCGGAACGACCGGCACCTTGACGCTGGCCTTGACCTTGCGGACGCGGCGCACGGCGCTGCTCGCTCGGATCGCGGGGCTCTTTGCGCAGCGGCGCGCCGATACCACGGGCGATGTTGTCGAGGGTCTCGCGGGAGGCTTCAAAACCGGCCACCTGCTCGCACGGAATGTTCTGCTTGGTCAGACGCTCGATCGCCTTGATAAGCTTGCCTTCATCGGCAGCAACCAGGGAGATGGCGTGACCGGCAGCACCGGCACGGCCGGTACGACCGATACGGTGCACGTAATCTTCCGCCACGTTGGGCAGCTCGAAGTTGACCACTTGCGGCAACTTGTCGATGTCCAGACCACGGGCGGCGATGTCGGTCGCCACCAGCACCTTGACGCTACCATCCTTGAAACCGGCCAGTGCGCGAGTACGGGCACCCTGGCTCTTGTTGCCGTGGATGGCGGCGGCGCTGACGCCGTTCTTGTCGAGGGTCTCGGCAACGCGGTTGGCCATGTGCTTGGTACGGGTGAACACCAGTACCTGCTGCCAGTTGTTGCTGGTGACCAGATGGCTCAGCAGCGCGATCTTGTTGGCCTTGTCGCACGGATGCACCAGCTGCTCGATACGCTCGGCAGTGCTGTTGCGCGGGGCCACTTCGATCACCGCCGGGTTATCCAGCAGACCGGTGGCCAGTTCGCGGATCTCGTCGGCGAAGGTGGCGGAGAAGAGCAGGTTCTGACGCTTCTTCGGCATCAGGGCCAGGATGCGGCGGATGTCGCGGATAAAGCCCATGTCGAGCATGCGATCCGCTTCGTCCAGTACCAGGATCTCCACCTCGTCGAACTTGACGGCGTTCTGGTTGTAAAGATCCATCAGGCGGCCAGGACAGGCCACCAGCACGTCCAGACCACGGCGAGTCGCCATCATCTGCGGATTGATGCTGACGCCGCCGAACACGACGTGGCTGCGCATCGGCAGGTGTTTGCCGTAGTTACGCACGCTCTCGCCCACCTGGGCGGCCAGCTCGCGAGTCGGGGTCAGCACCAGCGCACGAATGCGGTTCGGAGAAACCTTGCGCTTGCTCTCCATCAGACGTTGCAGCATCGGCAGGGTAAAGCCTGCGGTCTTGCCGGTCCCTGTTTGGGCCGCCGCCATCAGATCGCGGCCAGCCAGAACGGCGGGGATCGCTTGCTGCTGAATGGGAGACGGGGTGTCGTAGCCTTGTTCGGCAACGGCACGCAACAAGGGTTCGGCCAGACCGAGGGAAGTAAAACTCATAATTACCTGCTAGAGATAGGGGCGCCGGGGATTTGTGGTGGGGCTCCTCTGCTGAGCCGATGCCATCTCACAAGATCTGGGCCTATTGAGAAAACAACGATTTCCCCGGGGAGCAGAGCAAAGGGGAAAGAATAGAGGCGCAGTCTAACGGAGTTGCCCGGGATAAACGAGAAAAATGTGATGCTCCTCCCAGCACGAACAGAAAATCCCCCTCCTGCCCCCCGAATAATCCCGTTGATTGATGTAGCACGCACCACACTATTAACTGGCAACACAATATCAGCCCTCGCAGGCATGGCTCGCAGGGCAAAAGCACGGGATAAAAGAACACAATAACGAGGTTTAGCTATGACCACGCCATATCGTCCCCGCGGCAGCTGGCAGGCAAGGATTGGCCTGCTGCTTCTGCTGCTAAGCCCTGCGCTGCAGGCCAGTCAGACCCTGACCGTGGCCTGGAGTCACTGGCCCCCCTTCAGCCAAATCAACAACCGGGGTGAGCTGGATGGGCTGGATGTCAGCCTGACCCGCCAGATCCTCACCCAGGCGGGCTTTGCCCCCAAGTTTCGCGAGCTTCCCTGGGCGCGGGCACTGCATCTGGTAGAACACGATCAGCTGGATGTGGCGATGGCCGCCCTCCCTCTGCCGGAGCGCCAGAGTTATGCCCGCTTCTCGACCCCCTACCGCCAGAGTGCCTATGTGCTGCTGAGCAATGACCCGATTCCCGGCCATCAGGATCGCTGGGCGCAGCTCGATAATCTGCCCGCGTTGTGCAACGAGAAAGGGCTCAAGATAGGCAAGTTGCGCGGCACCCGCCCCATGCATCAGATGGATAGCTGCCCGGCGCTTAAAATGGCGACCGAATACAACGCCGATGAGCGGATGATCGATCTGCTGCTGGCTCGCCGCCTCGATGGCATCATCATGGAGTGGCAATATGCCCGCTACCGGCTGGCCCAGCTGGGGGCCGAAGAGTTTATCAGCTGCCAGCTGTTGCTACACCACCAGCCGGTCAGTCTGATGTTTGCCAAAAACAGCGTGAGCGAAGAACAGATCCTCAAAGTCAACGAGGCCATTCATGCCTTGCCCAAACCCCACAACAAGTTCTCGCCCCCCAGGTGTCGCCTCAATGCCGATCCGGGCGCCGCGGATCTGCTGACCCGCACTCTCCGCAAGCATTGACGGGATAAGCCGCCACCTGAAATAGCAAAGGCGACCCGAAGGTCGCCTTTTTGGTATTGTCGAACTTGTTCCCCAAACAGGGAGCGATCAGTCGATGAGCAGCAACAGCGATCAGCGCAGCTGCGGGGTATGGGTCAACACCCCCTGATTCTGGGCGCGATGGCGCAGCAGGTGATCCATCAACACCAGCGCCAGCATGGCTTCGGCGATGGGCACGGCGCGAATGCCGACACAAGGATCGTGACGACCCTTGGTGATCATCTCGATAGCCTCGCCTTCGGTATTGATGGTCTTGCCCGGCACAGTGATGCTGGAAGTCGGTTTGAGCGCCATGCTCACCACGATATCCTGACCCGACGAGATCCCACCCAGAATGCCGCCCGCATGGTTGCTGGCAAAGCCCGCCGGGGTCATCTCGTCGCGATGCTCGGAGCCTTTTTGCTCCACTACCGCAAAGCCGTCACCGATCTCCACCCCTTTCACCGCATTGATGCCCATCATGGCATGGGCAATGTCGGCGTCGAGACGATCAAACACCGGCTCACCCAGGCCCACCGGCACATTGCGCGCAATGACCTGCACCTTGGCACCGATACTGTTGCCCTCTTTTTTCAGGTCACGCATGTATTGATCCAGTTCTTCCAGCTTGCCCGCATCGGGGAAGAAGAAGGGATTCTGCTCGATCTGCGCCGCGTCAAACGCCTCGGCCTTGATGGGGCCGAGCTGGGAGAGAAAACCGGTGATCTCGATGCCATGCACCTGTTTCAGGTACTTCTTGGCAATGGCCCCCGCCGCTACCCGCATCGCGGTCTCGCGTGCCGAGGAGCGACCACCGCCGCGATAGTCCCGCTGACCATACTTCTGGTGGTAGGTGTAGTCAGCGTGACCCGGCCGGAACAGATCCTTGATGTCGGAGTAATCCTTGGAGCGCTGATCGGTATTCTCGATGAGCAGCCCGATGGAGGTGCCGGTGGTCTTGCCCTCGAACACCCCGGAGAGGATCTTCACCTCGTCCGGCTCGCGGCGCGGCGTGGTGTAGCGGGAAGTGCCCGGCTTGCGCCGATCCAGATCGCCCTGCAGATCCGCTTCGCTTATCTCCAGCCCCGGCGGGCAACCATCGACCACGGCGCCCAGCGCCAGGCCGTGGCTCTCGCCAAAGGTGGTGACCCGAAAGAGTTGACCAAAACTGTTCCCTGCCATGCGCGCTCCTGCTTAGTTCTTGTAGATGGCGAAATGATCCTGATACTGCACCAGCTCGTCACGGGTCATCACAAAGACGCCGTGACCGCCGTTTTCGAATTCAACCCAGGTAAAGGGGATCTCGGGGAACTGGGCTTCCAGATGGATCATGCTGTTGCCCACTTCGACCACCAGCACGCCGTTATCCTTGAGGAAATCTGCCGCATGGGCCAGCAGACGCTTGGTCAGCTTGAGACCATCGGAGCCGGACGCCAGCGCCAGCTCGGGCTCGTGACGGAACTCGTCCGGCAGATCCGACATATCTTCGGAGTCCACATAGGGCGGGTTGGAGACGATGAGATCGTACTTGTCGCCCGCCGGCAGATCGCGGAACAGATCGGAGCGGATCGGAATGACCTGCTGCTCCAGCCCGTGATCGTTGATGTTGCGCTCGGCCACGTTCAGCGCATCGATGCTGATGTCGATGGCATCCACTTCCGCTTCCGGGAACTCGTGGGCCATGATGATGGCGATGCAACCGGAGCCGGTGCACAAGTCCATGATCCGGGTCGGTTCATGTTTGAGGAAGGGCGCGAAACGGTTGGCCACCATCTCGGCAATGGGGGAACGGGGAATGAGCACCCGCTCGTCCACGTAGAACTCCCAACCGGCATACCAGGCCTTGTTGGTCAGGTAGGCGGCCGGTACCCGCTCCTGTACGCGGCGGATAATCAGCTCGGCGATACGGTGACGCTCGCTGCTGGTGAGACGGGAGTGGCGCATGGCCGGGTCTACATCCGGTGGCAGATGTAACGCGGGCAGTACCAGCTGCACAGCTTCATCCCAGGCGTTGTCGGTTCCATGACCGTAAAAAATCCCGGCGTCGTTGAAACGACTCATGGCCCAACGCAACATGTCCTGGATGGTGTGCATCTCGGCAACCACCTCATCGATAAATATCTTGTCCAAATCCACCTCCAAGTCGAGTAATATCCGGCCCGAGCCCCGTTTACGTTGCGGGCAAGACGCATACCTAATACATGAGCATCTGATGAAAAAAACGCCCTCACCGACAGACGAGGAAACCCTGCTGTTCCGCGATGCGATAAAAGGTACCCGGAAAATCAAGCAAGATACCATAAGGGCCGAGTTACGCCCGGTCAAGCAGAAACGCGAATTGCGCGAAACCCGCGAAAAGCTTGGGGTTGACCACTATTTCAGCGATGAGTATCAGCCCCATCTCGACGATGATGGGCCGACCCGTTACGTGCGGGAAGATGTGTCAAAATTTGAGCTGAAAAAGCTCAAGCGGGGCATTTATCCGCCGGAGATCTATCTCGATCTGCACGGCATGAACCAGCAGCAGGCAAAACAGGAGCTGGCCGCCCTGCTCACCCTCTGCCAAAAAGAGAACATTCACGTCGCCTCGGTGATGCACGGCATCGGCAAACATATTCTCAAGCAGCGCATTCCCAGCTGGCTGGCCCAGCACCCCAATGTGCGCGCCTTCCATCAGGCTCCCCGCGAATGGGGCGGCGACAGCGCCATTCTGGTGTTGCTGGATATCGAAGAGTAGTTAGCCAAACGACCACACTATACTGAATATCAATATGTTATTCGCCGTGGAGGTCGCATGTTTACACAGGGTTCCCATGCCGACATAAAGTCATCTCTCGACGCCATCGGCGCTGCCGTGGCGGTGTTCAGCCTCGACAAGGATGATCACTTTGTGCTGGTCTCTGCCAACGATACCTTTGCCAAGGCGTTCGAGCTGGATGTCCTTGGCAGCATTGGCAAACAGCTGAGCGAGATGTTTCCCCGCTACATCACCAATACCATCGAGCCGCCAATGCACGAATGTGTGCGCATGCAGACCGGGCTCGAGAGCGAGCTGCCCATCGACAGCCTCTCGCGTACCAGTTGGTGGCGCTTTATTCTCTCCCCCATCATCCCCGAGCAGGCACGGATCAACCGGATCATCGTCACCGCCATCGACATCACCGCCAGGATGCAGCTGGAAGAGGCGCTCACCACCAGTCGCCGCCGCTTCGAGGCAGTGGTCAACTCCGCCTATGACGGCATCATCAGTGTCAGCAGCGAGTCACGCATCGAGCTTATCAATACCGCCGCTTGCGAGATGTTCGGCATCGACGAGAGCTATCTCGGCAAGCGGCTGGAAACCCTGCTTCCCCAGCGTTTTCGCGCCAATCACGAAACCTATTTCAAAGCCTTCAGCAGCTCCCCCATCAATTCGCGCCCGATGCATGCCCGCGCCTCGGTGATGGGTCTGCGCCGCGACGGCAGCGAATTTCCGCTGGAGGTGACCATCGCCAAGATCAATCTGGGCCCGACCACCGAGATGACCGCCATCTTGCGGGATATCTCGGAGCGAGCCCGACTGGTGGAGGAGTTGAAGGTCGCCGCCACCACGGATCCCCTGACCGGCATTGCCAACCGGCGCCGCTTCAACGAGCTGGTCAACGCCGAGATGCAGCGCTGTCAGCGTTTTGGCCATACCATGAGCCTGCTGCTGATCGATATCGACCACTTCAAGGAAGTCAACGATACCTTTGGCCATCAGCAGGGAGATCTGGCGATCCTGAGTCTGGTGAAACGGATCAGCAAACAGCTGCGGGAGGTGGACATGCTGGGTCGCTGGGGTGGCGAGGAGTTTATCGTGCTGCTGCCGGAAACCTCCCTCGAGCTCGCCTGGGCCAGCGCCGAGCGGATCAGGCTAGCCATCGAATCCCAGCACCATGCACTGGACGGGGCTCTTGAGATCTCCCTCACCATCAGTATCGGGATCAGCGCCAGCAAGGGCAGCCATGACACTGTAGAGAAGATGGTTAGACGAGCCGACACCGCCCTCTATCTGGCCAAGAAACAGGGGCGCAACTGCTGCCGCAAAGAGGAGCCGGAGCCGACCTGATGGCGCACGCCCCTGCCCTCTGGTGACACTGCTAACCTGTGCCTGCAGAGATAACCAACCGCAACGAATACAAAAGACAGCGCTACTCTCTTCGGTAGCGCTGCTTTTTTCATTCTGCTTTTGGTGCACTCTTCAATCACAACCATCAAGGGGACGGCTAAAGCGCAGTGGGCCGCCATCAGCCAGAGAGAGCCTCACCGACAGCATGCCGCCGTTGGGCAATTGCCACTCGAAGAAGTCATCAAAACCGGCAATCGTTACGGCGCGGATCACCTTGGCGACCACACCGTGCGCCACCAGCAGTATCCGCTCCCCTTGCATGGTCGAAACAAGTTCCGTGAGTCCCTGCGAGACCCGAGCAATCACCTCATCAATGGTTTCACCACCGGGTGGAGATTCAGCCCAGCGCCGGGTGATATTGCGCGCCCACAGCTCGGGATAGCGTGTTCTTGCCTCTACCTGCGTCAACCCTTCAAACTGACCGACATCCCGCTCACGAAAGGTTGGCACAAGCTCCACAGGCAATCCCAACTGACGAGACAAGATGGC
>OEQT01000126.1_pt1 | contig 20429 bp, 17 predicted proteins | sample 1539831 | NCBI WGS metagenome assembly OEQT01 (sample SAMEA3891243, study PRJEB23780) | metagenome | biome: terrestrial biome; feature: animal house; material: water of meat washing | place: Italy | collected 2015-05-12 | reverse complement strand
TTTCCTGCAGGGCGTGGATCAGCGCTTCCTGTTCGGCCAGGCGCTGTTTCAGCAGGAAGATGTCGTCAGAAGAGATGTCGTTCATAAGCCCGTATTTTACCGGGCTTATTCTGTGACAACCAGGATAAAGAGATTTACAGCATGGTCAGGGAGGTCAGCAGCCGCTTGGGCTGTCGCCAGTCGATACCTTCCAGCAGCATCGCCAGCTGCGCCTGCGTAAGGAACACTTTGCCATCACGGGCTGACGGCCAGGCGAAGCGCCCACGCTCCAGCCGTTTGGTCAGGAGGCACAGCCCGTCACCGGTGGACCACAGCAGTTTAACCTGACTGCCGCTGCGGCCCCGGAAAATGAAAACATGGCCGGACATGGGATCGTCTTTCAGCGCCGTCTGTACTTTCGCAGCCAGGCCGTTGAAGCCATTTCTCATATCGGTGATACCGGCAACCAGCCAAATTTTGGTCCCGGAAGGTAACGGGATCATCGCTTCAGTTCCTGTATCAGCAGAGTCAGGAGCTTTTCGCTGACATTGCCATTGAAGCGGAGCGTCCCGTGCCGGAACGTTACCTCACAGCTGATACTGAGGGTTTCCGGGTCCTCTGCGAGCGATTCTGGCTGTTCGGCAGCTGCATCGAGAGTCACAGGAAGTAGCTGGGGGCTCTCTGAAGAAGGTAATAGCAGCTTTCCCTCGCGCCATTGTTGTCGCCATTTGAACAACAGATTGGCGTTAATGCCATTTTCAAGAGCAAGTTTTGAGATGGATATCCCGGGTTCACAGGAGGCAGCAACGAGCTGCTGTTTAAATTCGGGAGGATAATTAGGGCAGCCTTTTCGCCTGGCCACCTGATGCAACACGGTGACGTTGATCTCTGCATTGTTGGGACCGATCGAACCACGGCCAGAGGGGATGTCTGTAATAAAATTGGTACCTATCTTAAGGCGCTGGCGGCCCATGATAACCATGTTCCCTTCTACGTCGCGTTACCTTCTCCCACTATTGACTGGACTATCGAGGACGGAAAAAGCATTCCGATTGAGCAACGTGACGGAAAAGAGCAGTCCCATGTCTATGGGATAAACCCTCAGGGAGAATTGAGCTGGGTCAATACCGCCCCTGAAGGAACCCGTTGTGGGAACTACGCTTTCGACGTCACGCCTGCCCGATACATTACCGGCTTCATTACTGAGCGGGGAGTCTGTGCTGCCAGTAAGTCAGCGCTGGCGGATATGTTTGCTGACCTGAAGAGTAAAGCACTCCAGGGGGAACAGCATTAAAACAGCGGCCATTGCTATTAAGGATCAGGAATGGAACGGATTAAGTTAGCAGAAAAAATCATTTCCACTTGTCGGGAAATGAATGCGTCAGGTCTTAATCAAGGAACATCAGGTAATGTGAGTGCCAGGTATACCGGTGGCATGTTGATTACGCCGAGTGGGATCGCTTATTCAAAGATGACGCCGGACATGATTGTCTTTGTAGACGATAAGGGAAAACCTGAAGCGGGTAAAATACCATCAAGTGAATGGTTAATTCATCTGGCGTGTTATAAAGCCAGACCAGAATTGAATGCTGTCATACATACGCATGCGGTGAATTCCACGGCGGTGGCAATACATAATCATTCAATTCCGGCCATTCATTATATGGTGGCGGTATCGGGGACGGATCATATTCCCTGTATTCCCTATTATACCTTTGGCAGTCCTGAACTGGCCGACGGTGTATCTAAAGGAATCAGAGAAAGTAAGTCCTTGCTGATGCAGCACCACGGTATGCTGGCCATGGACGTCACGCTGGAAAAGACGTTGTGGCTGGCGGGTGAAACCGAGACGCTGGCTGATTTATACATCAAATGTGGCGGATTACATCACGATGTTCCCGTGCTGTCTGAAGCCGAAATGACCATCGTCCTTGAAAAATTCAAAACGTATGGTTTGAAAGCGTAATTACAGCTTTATTTTAATTAATAACATATGACAGCCATTCGCAGAATGGCTGCTATTCCCTCTGTCCACAACGATTGATTATAACTACCACAAGGAGTTATTTATGTTTATCGTGGAATCGTATGCTGTCGCCATAATAATGTGTTTTATTACCATGATTTGCTGGGGTTCATGGGCGAATACAACTAAACTTGTCAGCAATAAAAAATGGGAGTTCCCTCTATTCTATTGGGATTATTCAATTGGATTATTGCTGTGTTCTTTGTTATTTGCCTTCACGCTGGGTTCTATGGGCGAAGCCGGTCGCAGTTTTATACCTGATATTCAGCAGGCGAGCAGCAGTAGTCTGATGTCGGCAATACTGGCAGGGATTATCTTCAATATTTCCAATATTCTTCTGGTCGCTTCTATTAATCTTGCCGGTATGGCGGTAGCTTTTCCTGTGGGTGTGGGGCTGGCACTGGCTCTGGGTGTGATCACCACCTATATCGGCAATCCGCAGGGCGATCCGCTCATTCTGTTCCTCGGTGTCGTCTGCGTTGTGATCGCCATTATTTTTACCGCGATAGCCTATGGTCGTGTCACGCAGGAGGCGGATAAATCTCGCCGTAATAAAGGTCTCATTACTGCCATTCTGGCGGGTATCATCATGGGATGGTTTTTCCGCTTCCTGGCGGACTCCATGTCTGACAATTTCAGCCAGCCTGCCAGCGGTCTGATGACGCCTTACTCAGCACTTGTTCTGTTTGCCGTGGGGCTGTTTTTGTCGAACTTTGTCCTTAACAGGCTGGTCATGAAAAAACCTATTTCAGGAGAACCGGTCAACGGGAAAATGTATTTTTCCGGGAGTTTACGGGATCATGTTTGCGGCTGGCTGGGCGGTATGATTTGGTGTGTCGGTCTGGCATTCAGTCTGATTGCGTCTGGTCAGGCGGGGTATGCCATTTCCTACGGTCTGGGACAGGGGGCCACAATGATTGCCGTGATCTGGGGAGTCTTCATCTGGAGAGAATTTGCCAGTGCGCCAGCCGGAACCAATAAACTGCTGCTGACCATGTTTATTTCATACATTGTGGGTATTGTTCTTATTATCGCCGCTAATCAATAAAATCCTGCCCCATATCTACATGGGGCAGTTGTTCATTCTTTTAGTGTGGTAATTCACACGCCAGCAAAAACTCTGCCGTTCCTTCATCAACAATCAGGTCCGTGACATATCCTCCCAGCAGGGCACCCAACGTTGCGTCATAGCCTCTTTCCCCACCAGCAAGGAAGATCTTCCGTTCAATCTGCCTTAGCTGAGCCAGACTGATTCCCAGAATACGCTGGTCAACATCAGCCACGACGGGCATCCCTTCCTTGTCATAGAAGCGACCACAAATGACACCTACTGCGCCTAAATCCCGATACGTCTGCATTTCCTTCTTATTCAGCACGCCCACCCGAATCAGGGGATTTTCATCAAGCGCGTTACCCACGACAAAAAAGGCTTTCGTACAGCGAGTCAGAACGTCAAAATTCGATCGAATAATAGGCTCTGCCTGTAACTCCATGGCCAGTCTGGCGCTTGATACCACGGCGGGCACGTGCAGCGAGGCGACACGGCCTGAAAGCTTGTAGGCGATTTGCGATGAGGATTCAATGATCGTCAGGTCTGGCTGAGATGGCATGGAACCGAGCATCTGTATAACGGTGACATTTTTACATGACTTCGGCGTCATGGTTTTGCTCATCTGATGGATTGTTCTTCCCCAGGCAACCCCCAGCACATCACCATTCTCAATCACCTGATTCAGATACATGCCACCGGCACGTGAAAGGCGAGTCCGCATCAGCTTTGTATCATCACGTTTTCCGGCATGTTCGCCATCCGGCACGATGATCACTCTCTGGAGATTGAATTTATCGCGAATTTGCAAAGCAGCGTCGATAGAGCCAAAGACATTCACATCCAGGTTGATATGAACCAGTCCATTTTCCCGGGCTGTTTGCAGGTATTTGACAACCGTGACGCGGGACATCCCCATGATAGCTGCAACTTCAGTCTGGCTTTTGCCTTCCTGATAGTACAGCCATGTTGCATGAAGTACGGGATCATCATTGAACAGGCTGCTGTTTGTTTGATCTCTATCCACTTTTGTATACCTGTATTAAACCGGGGAAATGCTCATCTTAACCCTGTTTACCCGGAGAGTTGATGCAGATTGCCAGTGGCATGATTTTATACAGATATTTTATTCTTTTACATGAAATAAACCAGCATACCATTTGAGCGATCGCCCGCTGTTCCCCCATACTGTAAAGCCGGAGACATGCTCCGGCTTTACAGTATTACTGAGAATACACCCATCAAGCATAATCGAAGGTTCAATATCGCCCCTTTTTGATCGCCAGCGATTCGTCACCGTGCAGACGGTTGCCGTCACTCACTAAATTATGGGGGACAGTGAACAACAGGTTGGCTCACTGGCAAGAACCCGATTATAAAACTAAGCTGGCGAGCAGAATAAAAATCAGCCCACTGATGGATAAGAGTGTGGACATCAGCGTCCAGGATAACAGCGTTTCTTTGGTGGTCAGGCCAAAAAAGTCTTTAATCATCCAGAAACTGGCATCGTTAACGTGAGAACAAATACAGGATCCGGCACCGGTAGCCAGCGTAATCAAGGCCAGGTTGGTATTGGGATGTACTGCCAACAATGGGATGACCAGACCGGCGGTAGAGATCGCCGCGACGGTGGCTGAACCCAGACAAATACGCAGGAATGCGGCCACGCCCCAGGCCATCAGGATCGGGTTAATATCCATACCCGAAACCAGGGTGGAAATATACTGACCAACGCCAGAGTCGATGAGAACTTGCTTGAATGCACCACCACCACCGATAATCAGCAGCAGACCGGCAATACCCGCGATAGCTTTTCCGCAAGAATCCATCAGGTCAGGGATTGTTTTCCCGCGCCCCAGGCCCATGGTATAGATCGCGAATAGCAGTGAAATCAGCATGGCGATCGTTGAATTACCTAAGAACAGTATCACGTTGTAAAATAAGCCTGAATCCGCGGCACTTTTGGCATGAGTCATCTGGATGATGGTGACAACCGCCATCAGGATCACCGGCAGCATTGCCGTGAGAAAACTGATCCCAAAGCTTGGCATTTCGCTTTCGCTGAATCGGCGGGTCGCGCCGAGAGAGGCTATATTCCCCTCTTTTTTAAAGGCGTCCGGAATAATGCGCTGGCAGAATTTATTCAATACCGGGCCGCAAAGAATAAAGGTTGGAATGCCGACAATGATACCGTATATCAGTACCAATCCTACATCAGCGCCATATTCCCTGGCGATAACAGTCGGGCCGGGGTGCGGCGGCAAAAAACCGTGTGCGACCAGCAAACCAGAAAGCATCGGCACACACATAAACATCGGTGATATTTTTGCTTCACGGGCAATAGCGAATAAAATAGGTACCAGAAGAATTAAACCGACTTCGAAAAAAAGTGCGATACCGACAATAAACGCCGAACAGACCACTGCCCAGTCAAGTTTATTTTTCCCGAAATAATTCAGCATGGTCAGCGCTATTCGCTGCGCACCACCCGCATCGGCCAGCAAGCGACCGAGCATAACACCGAAGCCAAATATCAAACCAATATGGCCCAGCGTACCGCCAAGTCCGGATTCGACTGAGGTGACGACTTTACTCAAATCCATACCACTGGCGATGGCGACAGCAATCGAGACAATAATTAACGAAACAAACGTATTAAGCTTAATTTTTATGGTTAAAAGCAGGAGTAAAGCAATCCCTGCCACAACGATAATTAGTGGCATAACGTCCTCTCATAACAGGGTAGCGACCCATCATTATCCGACTGAGCAAATAACGAATGATGCAGAGTCGGATAATTCAGGTGTCTGGATGTTTTTATTTATGCTTTCAGTTTTTATTCATAAAATCGCGCAAAGCCGCGCCAATTTTGTTTACATCATAAATACAACCGGTCCATGTCCCACCACTCACGGCCTGAAGCATTGCCCATAGCCGGGTATCATCTGGCAATTCAGGATCGGGAAGTAAATCCTGATGGCTGGGTCTGGCATTTAATATTGCAGTTGCCTCCTCCTGTGAAGGTAATTGTTCATCGCTACGGGTTCCGAGGAAATTGACTTCGCCGTGAAGCTCGCGACAATCAATTTTAATTTCAATTAAATCCCCGGTGCGTAATTTACCGATGGGGCCTCCGGCCAGCGCTTCTGGCCCCACATGGCCGATGCACGCGCCAGTAGAAACGCCCGAGAAACGTGCATCGGTGATTAACGAAACATGCTTACCGTATGACAGATGCTTCAGGGCACTGGTAACCTGGTAGGTTTCTTCCATCCCTGTACCTGAAGGTCCAACGCCAATAATGACCAGAATATCGCCCGCCTTGATCTTGTCATGTTTGATATCGTAAATCGCACTTTTCTCGGACAGATAAACCTTCGCCACACCTTTATGGTAATAGATACCTTGCTCATCAATCATCGAGGGGTCAATGGCGGTGGATTTGATCACCGAACCTTCTGGCGCAATATTGCCCACCGGGAAGGTGATAGTTGAGGTTAATCCGCGCGCTTTTGCTTGCTGCGGAGACATGATCACTTCGTCAGCGTTGATTTGTTCCTGATCGAGCAGGAGTTGCTTGAACCGCTGACGCCGTTCGGAGTGCTCCCACCAGTCGAGGTTTTCTTTCAGCGTGCTGCCGGTAACCGTCATAACGTCTTCATGCAACAATCCGAGGCTGCGCAGATGCAACATGACTTCCGGCACACCACCTGCCATAAAGGCATTGACCGTTGGATGATAAACCGGGCCATTAGGCAGTACGCTCACCAGTCGGGGCACGCGCTTGTTGATGCGGATCCAGTCATCAACGGTCGGGATATGGCAACCTGCCTGGTGAGCAATTGCCGGGATGTGTAACAGCAGGTTTGTTGAACCACCGAACGCGGCATGGACCGTCATCGCATTCTCTATCGCTTTATCGGTGAGAATTTCCCGGGTGGTGATGCCTTTTTGACTCAGGTTCAGCGCAGCTCGCGCGGAAGCTCTGGCGATCTCCCGCCACACAGGCTCACCGGAAGGGGCCAGGGCTGAATGTGGGATTGCCAGCCCCAATCCTTCGGCCACCACCTGAGATGTCCCGGCAGTGCCCAAAAATTGACAGCCGCCGCCGGAAGAGGCACAGGCTTTACAGCCCGCACGGCGTGCGTCCTGTAGAGATAATTCGCCATTGGCGAAGCGTGCGCCAATGGTTTGCACCTTGCCGTTGTCTTCTCCATCCTTTGCGGGCAGCGTCGCGCCGCCGGGGACCAGCACGGTTGCGATGTTGTGCTGCGCGGCGAGTGCCATCATGGTGGCCGGAAGCCCCTTATCGCAACTCGCCACACCAATAACTGCTTTCGCGTCGGGCAGAGAGCGAATAAGGCGGCGCATTACCATCGATGCGTCATTTCGGTATGGTAGCGAATCAAACATCCCCGTTGTACCCTGAGTACGCCCGTCACAAGGATCGGAGACGTACACGGCATAGGGCAGGGCATGGTTGGCTTTAATAACCTCGGCCGCCGCTTTCATCTGGATGTCCAGTTCGTAATGCCCCTGGTGCAACGCCAGCGCCACGGGTTTACCGTCTGCGCCGCGTAAGCCACCGAGTGTACTGAGCAGTAAAATACCGTCCCGATCCAGCTCGTCCGGAGACCAACCCATTCCGGCATTCATGGTCATACCGAACAGATCCCCGCTCGGGCGGTTGATAAGCATCTCTGCGGTTAATGGGAGTTCGCCGTCCGGGCCATCGGCGTGCGTTCTGACGGTGTAAATATCGTGGCTCTCGTCAGCAAAAATATTGCGAACAGACATGAGTTTCTCCTCAGACTGGTAAAATGCCCTGCGCGGTAAGCAGCACGTGGACTTTATCTTTTGCTTCTTCAGATGCTTCAAGAATCGGTGGTAAGCAATATGTCTCTACAGGCAGCCCGACACACTGCATGCTGTATTTGATCAGTGAGACAAACGGTGTTTCGAGGGCGTAAATAGCGGGCAGTTGTAGTAGTTTTTTATTCAGCGTCGCAGCGGTCGCCAGATCGCCTTCACGCCAGGCGCGGTAGATGCCGACGGAGAGTTCCGGAGCAAAGTTAGCGCTGGCGGTTATCGCACCGTCGCCGCCCAGCAGCATCGTATTCAGCAAATGATCATCGTAACCGCAGAATACCGAAAACGACGGGCGTACCGACTTAACTGTGTTGATCATCGTACGCAAGTGACCAACGCTGTCGATGGTGTCTTTGATGCCAACGATATTCTCGTTTTGCAGAGCCAGACGCGTCACGGTTTCCGGGGTTAAGTCCTGACCCGTCAGATCCGGAAAGTTGTACAGGATCACCGGTAGGGTGACGCTACGGGCGATCTGCTGGTAATAGTCGTCAAGATTTCGTGGTGCGACTTTCCAGTAGTAGGGGTTGATGGCGACGATACCATCAGCGCCGTAGGCTTGCGCATGCTGCGCCAGTTTGACCGCTTCGTCAGTGGAAGGGGAACCGACGCCAATCAATACCGGCACTCGCCCGTCGACAATGGTTACAGCTTCTTCGGCGAGTGCCATGCGCTGGGCTGTATTCATTTGGCTAAATTCACCACCGGTACCCAGATAAAACAGCCCGTCGACCCCTTTATTAATCAGGAAGTCGGCAACTTCGCGCATTGCCTTTTTATCAAGGGTTCCGTCACGATGAAACGTGCTGGATACCGGTGGAATAATGCCGCTGAATTTTTTCATTACCTCAGTTTCCTTTTCGTAAGTGCTCATTTTCGTTTCTGTATCCCAGCCCATATGATATTTGCTCAGCGCATTTCCGGAGCAATTCCAGATAGCTGTCTATCTTATTTCCTGAATAAACTACCGGATCGCCAGAAAGTGAGATTGCATAGTTAACTCTGTTATACATATTGAATACCGGCATACTTAAACATACCGCCCCATAGGTTGATTCTTCGTTGTCTATGGCCCATCCCCGAAGGCGTGTTTTTTGTAATTCTTCCAGAAACAATTTTTTATCGGTAAATGTATTGCGCGTATGTGGAGTTAACGTGAGTGCTTCTAAAAAATAATCCAGTTCTTCTCGTGTCTTCCAGGCTAATAATGCCTTACCCAACGCGGTAATATGCAACTCAAGTTTTTTGCCAATCCAGCTTTTGCTCGTCGGTACAGAGTCCGGACTTTCGATCTTGTCGAGATAGATAGCCGAAATGCTCTCCATCGCCCCAAGATGACAAACCAGTCCACTTTTCAGCGACAACTCCTGCATTGGCCGCTTAGTCACCTCAAATATATTTTGACGGTGTAACGCCTGACAACCCAATTCGTAGTTTTTTATTCCCAGTGAATAGTAGCCGTTTTTGTTTTTAATTAAGAAACCACAATCCACCATTACATTCAATAAATTAAGCAGGCTGCTTTTGGGGTACTGGAATTTATTTAATAACTCCATATAACTTGCCATACCAACCCATGCAATGTGGGTTAATATTTTTTCAGCACGGACTAATGAATTACACCCTTTGCGAACCATAATGGCTCCTCCTTGCTCATGGAATAAATGGTATCGGCATTACATAGTGGAAAATATGCTTTGTTCAGCATGCTGAACCGTAATGATGTGATTAAATGTGATCTTGTACACACTTTGAATAATGAATCCAGAACAGCCACATTTAGTGAATGAGAATAAAAAGTAGATGGCGTGTTGTTGCAACATCGTAGTGTGTGGATTGCGCCTAGAGCTTCTTTATTCGTTCGAGCGCATCGCCAATATTTTCTATTGGGTGCCATTGATTATTTTTGCTTGAAATCCCTCTCGAATGAACTTACTTATCACTTTATTGAATGAGGTAAAAACAACTGACATCCGGCTCGCTGATAACGCTGTGCAATAGTCTCAGGTAACCCGCTGTCACTGATGATCGTTTTAATACATGATAGTGTTGCTACAGCATGCGGCTCAACGGCATCAAATTTTGAGTGATCGGCCATGAGAATAACTTCACGCGAGCGTTGAATAATCCGTGTTTTCACCCCGACCTCAAACATGGTGGCATTGGTGATCCCCGTCTCCAGCGACAGCGCATCGCAGGAGATAAACGCACGTTCTACGGAAAAGGCATTGATCATCTCCAGCGCCAGACTCTCTCCTACCGAAAAATAACCTGGGCGAATCAGTCCTCCGATAATGTAACTTTCCACATGGGGAAAACAGCCCAGTTCATTGGCGATTTTAATGTCGTTGCAGATGACCTTTACCCGCGCATCGGCCAGGCATTTCGCCAGTTCAAGGCAGGTTGAGCCGGAGTCGAGAAAAAAGCAGTCGCCATCTTTGATCATTGTTCGGGCAAGGGCAGCTATTTCTCTTTTCGCCACAGATTGCAATGTACGTTTCACGTCGAAGACGTACTCTTTGTCGTCTGTACTGTCGTCGAAGTCCAGGCAACCGTGACCGCGGATCATGCCTGGATACTGGTTGACAATATACTGGAAATCACGACGGACAGTCGCTTCCGCATAGCCAAAAAGCTCCATGGCCTGCTGTGTGGAGAGGTGACGATGTTGCCACAGGTAGTGCAGCATCTGTTTGATACGGTCAGGTCTCTGTTGGCTCATCAGAAACAATCTCCTCTTACAGGGTGGCGAATTGAGCTAAGGTCGCGCGATAGTCAGATGAAGAGAACAGGGCGCGCCCAATCACCATATGTTGCGCCCCAGCTGCTGCCAGTTGCTGTGCAGCTGCCAGCGTAATTCCACCGTCGGCCCAGCACTCGGTCTGAGGAAAAGCCGTGCGTACTTTTTGGATTTTCTCGCACATGGAGGGAATAAACCGCTGTCCCTGCCCATCGGGCTCACTGGTCATCACCATCACTCCGTCCAGCTCAGACGCCAGATATCGCCAGGCGTCGATCGGGGTTGCCGGATTAAATACCAGTCCGGCTCGTGCGCCGGTATGGCGGATCTCAGTTAACGTTTCCGAAGGATAGTCCAGCGTTTCTGCATGAACGAAGATCCACGCGGGTCTGATTTCAGCCAGCGCGTTAAACCAGCGCTGTGGCCGGGCAAGCATGAAATGAAAGGACAAGGGATGAGGCGTCTGTCTGGCGACGGCCTGCACCGTTTTCATCCCAAACGTAATGTTGTTAATGAAGCTGCTGTCCTCAATATCCAGATGCAGGCTCCCAAAATCCAGATTGTCCAATGCCGTCAGCTCACGACCATAGTGCAGAGGATTTGCGCTGGCGAGAGAAGGGTGCAGGATCATAAGCGCCTCCGTTAACCTGATACCAGCGCAAACAGTGCATCGTCTGTGCTGGCATTTCCCACTGCCGTTAAGCGTTGTGGCGAATCAATAAACTGGCTGATGCGCTGAATGGTCAAAATATGTGCGTTGGCATCCGTGGCGCTGACGCAGAGAAGCAGCCAGACGGGGTCGCACTCCTCGTTACCAAAGGCGACCGGGGTGCGTAGCGTGGTGATACTGACCTGATTATAGTTTGCGCCTTGCTCTGGTCGGGCGTGAGGCAAGGCGATTCCTGGGGCTATCAGATAATAAGGCCCCCAGTTAAGGGTATTTTCGATGATCCCATTAACGTAGCATGGCTGCGCGGCACCATAGGCTACCAGCGGGCGGGTGGCGATTTCCACGGCCTGACGCCAGTCGGTGGCTTTACGTTGTGCCTGTACCCATTTAATATCGTTAATCATCCGTCGTTGACTCCATGCCGATTCGGGTTAATCTGGTAGCGATCCCCGTCGATACTTTTGACGAAGGCGGCAGGGATCGCAGAAGGGTTATTGCTCTTTGCCGGGGATAAGCGCTCTGCTTATCCCCATCTTATCGGCGTATATGATGCACTTTCTCCATAAACTGACTGACTCGCGCCTGGTCAACGAAATTGGCAAAAACGCCGTCCTTTTTAAAGGTGGTTGCGGTCACACAGCCATCGGCGATACTGAGTTGTTCCTCCACGTTTTCCAGGCAGACGCCCGTGTTGGCCAACACGACGGTGTCAGGCACCGTTTCTTTGACCCGTTTTAACAGCGCGCTGTCGGTACGCGTCCCGGCGGTCAGGCCAGAAACACAGAGCGCATCAGGATGGTTGTTAAATACTGTCGATTTAGCAATAGAACAGATATCGCGATTGCCCAGATACACGGCGGCCTCTGGGACGATATTGAACAAGGTTTTCACTTCGCCTGCACCAATCCGGTGTTGATGACGGATGGTCTCACCGACGTTAGTGTCCCAGACGCCAAAGTCGCTGGCATAGGCACCGGTAAATATCTCGCGGATAAACTTAGCGCCGGTAGCCATCGCCAGGTCGAATGAGGCGACCGGATCCCACAGAACATTCACGCCAAACGGGATGCGGATATCGCTCATTAATTGCCCGATGATTCGTGCCATTGCCGCAGTGGTTTCCGGACGCACCTTCGTGAGATAGGGAAGACTAAACTCGTTGGAGAACATGACTGCATCCACCCCACCATTTTGGAGCGCCATCAGATCGTCCCAGGCTTTGTCGATAACCCAGTTCATCCCCAACTGCGCATCAAAACTCGGGTCGCCGGGCAATGCACGTAGATGGCACATGGCGATGACCGCTTTTTCCGTCCCAATAACCTCTTTCAGCCAACTCATTGAAAGTACTCCTTATTCCGATAATTCACGTTTACGTAAGAACAGCACGACGCTGGCGACAATACCGACCGCCACGACAACGCCAATAATCCCAAGCGACATCAATTCAGAAATCGACCAACCGAACATATTGCCCACGGACAACGCTGAGATTTGCGCACTTTCACCGGCAAAACTGAAACCGCCTTTGAGCGCCATTTCAGTGAAGTAAGGCGCGAACTGGGTGGCGATCAGCAGGACGGTAATCATCACGATGACCCCGCTTATCAACGTCCTGACCAGGTCTCCGCGGTGGATAACCGTAGCCATACAGATAAAGAACGGTGCTACCGGCAGGTCTGCGAGGGGTAACACTTTGTTGCCCGGTAAAATGCTGGCCAGAATTAACATAATGGGTATCAGTAGCAGACCGACAGCAATGGTGGTTGGATGCCCCAGCGTCACAGCAGTATCCAGACCGATATACACTTCACGTCCTTTGAAATATTTCTGGAAGAACTTTCTTGCACCGTCGGAGATGGGCAGCAGGCCCTCAACAATCAGGCGGATCATGCGCGGGAACAACACCATGATTGCCGCAACGGTAATCATCAGACTGGCGCAACCTTTAAAGCCTTCACCAGCCGCCAGGCCAAAAATCAGACCGAGCACTACGCCGATAATCACCGGATCGCCGACCATGCCGTAGCGTTTCTGGATCTCCTGAGCATCGATATTGCGTCCCTTCATGAAAGGGATTTTTTCATAGATAGCATCAAGTAGAACGAAAAGCGGTACTGAACTGGAACCGTAGCCTTGCGGTATCGAAATACCTTCCAGCCCGACGATGTTCTGTACCCGTTTTGCCGTCCAGTCGGCCATTTTTAACGATAGCGCCGCATGGCAGATTGCCCCCAGCACACCATAAATCAGGCTACCGGTCATAAGCTGGACCACCGTACCCGTAATGGCGTAGTGCCAGTAATTGTAAATATCGACGTTCATCGTTTTGGTCAGACGGGTGACCAGCATGGCGACATTGAGAAGAAAAATAACTGGGATAATCATGGCGCCAATGGCTGTCGCATAACCAACGCCGGAGGCAGGGCCTGCGCCAACGTCAAAGACATGCAGGGCTAGGCCGAAACGCTCAATCATCACTTTGATAGGGGGACTGAGGCTGTCGATCGCCATGACGATCACCAGTCCCATACCGACAAAACCAATCCCAACCGTTACCCCTGCCTTAATCGCCTGCAGCCAGGGGATGCGGAAGATAAGGCCAATCACGATCATGATGATAGGGACGAAAACGGTACCGCCGAGAGACAGGATGTAATCAAACATAATGCCTCCTTTTATTGAGTTAACAGAGCCTTGATTTGTTGTTTTAACGCGTCGTCGTTGATCCCTGTGAGCAGGGCGGCGCCATTAAGCGTAGGGATGCCGTAATCACTGTTGGTTCGCATGGAGGTTACAATAAGGTCCATACCGTTACAGTTAAGAGGGATCTCATTCAGACAGCATTGGGCGGTAGTGGCTGAAATGCCCTGTTCAGTCAGGAACTCTTGCAGCTTGTGTGCAATCATGGTTGAAGTCGACATGCCGGTACCGCATGCCACAAGGATCTTTTTCATAATGGATGTGCCTCTTGTGTAGTGCCTGAATCAGGCTCAACGGGGAAATGTGCTGCTGACATACCTGCCAGAGCGGTCAATAGGCGGATGCAATCAGTCAAATCACGCAGGCTGGCAACCTCCGCCGGAGAATGGGTATAGCGACAAGGAATAGAGAGACTGGCGCAGGGAATACCATCCTGCTCAACCTGGATATAACCGGTTTCTGTTATCACGCCGGGAGCCACTTCTCGCTGCACCGGAATGTTGTGTTCAAGAGCCGTCTGTTCCAACATCCGTATCAGGCGAGGAGGCGTGATTAATCCGGCCAGCGTTCCCCGACCATGGTAGTTCAGGCAGGTGATCCCAACGCCCTGATTAATCCTGACCTCGGAATAATCGTGTAAATCAGGGGTGTCACACGATGGAGTGATATCAATACCAATCGCCAGGTCAGGTTTTACACGGCGTAATACGGGAACAATGCCGCGGATATTAAATTCTTCCTGTACCGAAGCCACCAGATAAACGGCGATATCAAGCTCCATAGTACTGATAGCATCCGCTACACCGAGCAGGGCAGTACAGCCCAGACGATCGTCTAGTGCTTTACTGCACACCAGATCGTTTGCCAGGAGTTGCGGCGGGTTATACAGAGTGACAGGCGTACCGACCTGAATGCCCATCCGTATAGCGTCGTCTTTGTCTTTGGCACCAATATCAATCCACAGTTTGTCGACAGAAGGTGACTGCGTGCGCTCGTCGCCTTTGGCAAAGTGGTAGGACTTAATGCCGATACACCCCATGACTGGCCCTTTGTCCCCGGTGAGGGTGACGATGGAACCAGCCATAGTGACCTGCGCAGGACCGCCTACGCGTTCAAAGCGTAAAAATCCAGACGGCTCTATTTTGCGCACCATAAAACCGACTTCATCCATATGCGCAAAAATCATCAGTCGCAGCGCATCGGGTTTATCACTACCGTAGCGCGCGACGACATTCCCAAGCCTGTCTCGCCAGACCTCTTTTGCCTGACGCCTGAATTCGCACAGCATGACGTCAGCGACAGCGTTTTCGTGTCCTGAAATCGCATTGTGCTGCAAAAGCGAGAACAGGGTTTCCTGCACAGAAAATGACATAGCTATCTCCGTAGACCGTAAAACAATCACTCGTTGAGCGTTTTATAGGCGCAGACTGGTCGAATAATTGTGAGAACGTTCACGTGAAAACGCGCAAAGCTGAACAAATAAAAAATTATGTGAGCCGAGTGGAATAAAAGCGCTCAACGTTTGTGAAAGTTACGGGCTGGAGAGACCAGTGATTATGGTTGAAATAATGAGGATGAATAAAACGCGGTAACTGTTATAGCACCACTTTGTTGCAGGACGCTCCCTCTTCATTACGTCCTGCACGTGGATACCCCAGCATCTCCATCAGCGGATCTTAGAATGTAATGGCGCGTGGCAGGTCGTTGGTTCCCAGCATAATGTAAGAAAACATCGGATCTCCTGAATAGATTCAGAGGGAGTATAGATAATCAGCTCAAATCACTCTCCGCTTTATGAGCCCAGGCTGGCATTGCCGTCAGATAACGTTTTGCACGCTTATGTGCTTCCTCCGGGCCGACTTTTTGCCAGGAATCAAGGAAGCTGGCTAAACCTGATACCGCTTCTTCCCAGGGTTTGAGATTGCCGTTGCTGTCGCTGCATTACGCACAATATTGATCACTGGCACTGTGTGCATCTGGTGCCGACATCGGCATTCCGCAAGCCTGACAGAACTGTTCATGTTGTGACATATGATGCTCCTTATGGTGACATCTTGATTAATAAACATACTGAATATGTATTGTGCAGGTGATACATCAGATCAAAGCAAAGGTAAAGCCTCGATATTTCCAGCCAGAAATACCGGGAACCTGTTGTTACCGGGCGATGAGTGCGAACACGCCCCAGCCAAAGCATTCCCGCGCGTAGGTCACGTAGCGTTTCGGCGCGATGTTTAGTTCGGCCCTGACTTCGGCGGCGAAGTCATCGTCAGGATTCGCTTCCAGCCAGCGGCGCATGGTCAGCCATTTTGCGGCTTCATACCGGTCCCAGCCTTCCTGGTCTGCCAGTACCATTTCCACCACGTCATAGCCGAGATCGTCGAACGCTCCGACAAGTCCTGGCAGCGTCAGGAAATCGCTTGTCGAGCTGACGCCGCAGGCCTGGGCTATTTCTTCTGTTGCTGGTAGCTGACGCCAGTAGGGTTCGCCGATAAGCATGATCCCGCCCGGTTTCAGGCTTTGCGCTAGCAGCTCCTCCGCCCCGGCAAACCCACCGGCAATCCATGTCGCGCCGACGCAGGCCGCCACGTCACATTTTTCATTTGCGACGTAACCGGCCGCATCGTTATGAATAAAATGTACGCGTTCGCTGACGCCGAGTTCTTCCGCGCGACGCTTTGCCTGCGCGGTGAAGAGCGAACTCATGTCGATGCCAGTCCCCGTAATGCCATGATCCCTGGCCCAGGTGCAGAGCATCTCGCCCGAGCCGCTGCCGAGGTCAAGAATGCGGGTGCCCGGCTTCATGCGCAGCACGCGACCCAGCGTGGCGTACTTCTCTTCGGTGAACGGGTTATGGATGCGGTGTTCACTTTCGCTGATGGTAAAAATACGTGGGATATCCATTATTTAATTCCTGTTATTGGGTTAAGCCTTAAAAAGGACACAACAAGATTGTTATTCACGTCAGTGCTCCGGTTTCATCAGGGTCTGCGCACCGGATGTGGCCGGTCAGGGTCATGGGCTGAGCGGTGAGTGATTGCATCATCCAGCAGGCTTTGTGCTCCTCCGGGATGGGATAAGGTGCCGGATAGCCTTTGTCTCCGGCACAGGGTTCGAACCCATGTCGGGGGTAATAGGTGGCGTGGCCGAGAACAAAAACCGTCTGGCAGCCCATCAACCTCAGGTGCTCGATGCCAGTGCGTATCAACCGTCCTCCCACGCCCATCCCTTGGTATTCCGGTATGACCGCCAGGGGAGCGAGGATGTGCATCAACGGTGAATCCATTTCTCCTTTGAAGGTTGCCCGGGTAAATAAAATATGCCCGACGGCTTTGCCTTCATACCGGGCTAGCAGCGATAACGCGGGGCGCGCGCTTTCATCCTCAAGTAAAGAGGTCACTAAATCGGCTTCTTTGCTAAAGCCAAATGCGCGGGTTTCGACTTCCCGGATATCACTGGCATCACTTTTATCTGTGATATGAAAAGTGAAGTGGTGTACTGTCATAGAAACTCTCCTTAGCGATTATCGAGCTGAGCGCGAACTTTATTCAGCTCGGTGGTGTTGATTCGATAGGGCTGGCCATTGACGGACTTGATAAGTTTTTTGGTTTTGAGTTTTTTGAAGACGGCGAGCGTGCAGTCGGTCAGCAACAGCCCTTCGCGGCTGTAGCATTCAACGGAAGTGACGCGGCCTGAAGAATCGCGGACGTGCGCAATACGTCTACCTTTAGCGAGAACGTGTAAGGTACGTTGTTCCTGACGGGATAAATTCATACTGAAGAACCTATTTAATCATCATGTGCAAAACGTGCAAACACACCGCGGTGTCCGCATTCGATTTCGGCGCATTGATAATCAGTCCGGCCTGAAAAGGTCGGGGAACTGATTATCGGATGATTACATTCTCCAGCATCAAAGCCTCGGGTTGAGTTGAAAGGTATTTACGGAGCGAATATTAACACGTAGTTATAGGAGGGATATGTTTCAGTAGAAAAAGTGTGATGTACTTTGGAAATTGAATGCCAACCCATTTACTGGAAAAGGCAGATGACACTGACGAATGCATGTTGAAGTACGCCTGAAATGGCCTCATCGGCTTTTCCCTTCGGGAGATTATTCTCCTTTTGTTAAATCCAGAACATAAATATGCTCACCCATCTTCGATGCTTGAAAAATTGAAGCCAATCCTGATAAGTAATTTTTTTGAAAGGGTATTTTCCGGATTCACACCGGCTTTGATGAGTGAAAAACCGTTCTCTTTTATTCAGTCAATCGTGGCGGTAATTGCTTCAATTGCATATCCCTGGCGAGCATAAGCGGGACTGATGGTATAGCCGAGCCAAAACACATCGCATTGCTGACGTAAATAGATATCACCAATCAAAACCTGCGTCATTTGTTGACAATGGCCAATTGAATATCGCGAGCAAGTGTAAGAACTCCCAGCAAGACCCTGTAAATAATTCTGTGTAACTGCCCACGATTAAAGGTGGCCGCTCAGGCGGTCACCGTATTCGATAATAAATGGGTCTGGAAAAAGTGCAGCATCTGGCAGCGTAATGCAGGTAGCCCAGTTCAACTCTCACTACCAGTATGATCCCAAGTTCGAGCGCGGAATGTATCTGTATGAGCATCGTCGCTGTTTCAATAACATCATCGACTACTGTAACTCACTTTGCTATCACGGTAAGTTGCAGCCTAAAAGAGGGATGGAAAAAGGACGATTTTCCCCGCAATGGGATATTTACATATTGATGGTAGAGGCATGAAGCCAAATGGAGGGAGCCGTCATAACCCTCTTGAAGCTGAAACAATAGCAGCATGGCTGGTGGCACATAAGGATGATATAGAGCGCCATTACGGGGAACCACTGTACAAAGTTGTTGGTGTTGTGACGCCATTTTCGGCGCAGGTTAATGCTATCAAAATGTCATTGCGTAAGCTGGAAATTAATGGCAAAGACGAGCAGGGTTTACTGACAGTGGGGACTGTGCACTCCTTGCAGGGGGCGGAAAGGGCGATTGTTCTCTTTTCTCCTGTCTACTCAAAACATGAAGATGGCAGGTTTCTTGATAGCAACAGCACTATCCTCAATGTTGCTGTCTCACGCGCTAAAGATAGTTTTCTGGTATTTGGCGATATGGACCTTATCGAGATGCAGCCCGCATTTTCGCCGCGAGGGTTATTGGCAAAATATCTCTTTTCTTCAGATAATAATGCGTTGCAATTTGAGTTTCAGAAACGACAGGATTTAATTTCCGCACATACACAAATTTCAACGCTGCATGGTGTGGAGCAGCATGATGAATTTTTGAACAAGACTCTTGCCGGAGCTCAAAAGAAAATAACGATTATTTCCCCTTGGTTATCCTGGCAAAAAGTGGAGCAAACGGGATTTCTGGCATCAATGGCTTTGGCCCGTTCCCGGGGCATTGATATTACCGTGGTGACGGATAAAAACTGCAATATAGCGCATGTCGATGATGATAAGCGTCAGGAGAAACAACATCTGCTGAATGATGCTGTTGAAAAGCTCAATAAGATGGGTATCGCTACGAAATTGGTTAATCGTGTTCACAGCAAAATTGTGATTGAGGATGAAGAACTGCTGTGTGTCGGATCTTTTAACTGGTTCAGTGCTACACGGGAAGATAAGTATCAACGATACGATACGTCTTTGGTGTACCGTGGTGAAGGCGTAAAAAATGAAATAAAGGCAATATATGGTAGTCTGGATCAACGTCAGCTTTAAATGTGATGAGCCGTTCATGATACAGGAGTAGTAAAGGGCATATTTTACCAATGTTAAGGCGACTTTCCGTTTTATTGCGAGTCGCCTTTCCTGATTATAAATCTTATTGTTTACCTAATCATTTTCCTTTGCATAATGCGCCTGGGATTAATGGCGGGTACTTTTAGGAATGAAAGAAAATGCAAGCAATAATATAATAATGGCCTAATTTCTTTGAACATCATTAAGCATATCATCATCGTCTATTTGCCAGAATCCGTCGACTTATAATCGCCAGAACGGCATATCAGGACGGTGCTGCGAACGCTGTGGCCCAAAACGTTCCAGTAAACTGTGTAGATGTTCGTAGATTTCCGAGCCATAATCGAAAAGGCGCGGATGTCTATTAAGGCATCCGGCTAATCTGTAAGCAATAACAACGGTTTATGCGGTGCGCGTTTTTCACCCTTGTGCCAGATTATTATATTGGCAATTGCCTGCTGTTCGAGCCCGCAAGTGAAGAGATATTACCTTGATCTCATTTGTTTTTTGTTGTCTACTCTGAGAACGAACAAGGACATCCCCCATGAATAAACTCCCCGCTCACCTTTCGCGCCAAAACTGCAAAATTGCTTCTACAAATCTGTCAGAAATAATCCCCCG
>OEQT01000125.1_pt1 | contig 20654 bp, 15 predicted proteins | sample 1539831 | NCBI WGS metagenome assembly OEQT01 (sample SAMEA3891243, study PRJEB23780) | metagenome | biome: terrestrial biome; feature: animal house; material: water of meat washing | place: Italy | collected 2015-05-12 | reverse complement strand
TATACACACTTTCCAGGCGTGCTCCTTCAGCCACTCGGACACCTCACCAAATTTTTGCTCACTGCTTTATGTGCTTGAGCTGCACATTCGCTGGCGGACCATGCCGCGGCGACGGGGCGTAATGTAAGGGATACGATGGCTTTTGGTCAATGCAATTTTTTACTTTTTGCGTTCGTTTGCTCAATATCCGAACCAAGTGACCAAAAATATGCCGTTTCGTATCCCTTTCAATCAATTTACTGCCGCTTCGTGCAAATGTTCACCTTTGAGCGCCTCTTCCAGCGAGCCGTAAAATTCCAGCTTGCCGGGCTGCGGCCGCACCTTGGCACGGGCCAGGGTCTTGAGCGGTTGGAACTGCAACTCGGCCACCCGCAACTCGACACCGGCTTTGGCCATCTGCTTGCCAAAGTGGAGGAAGGCAGACAGGCCGCCCGCATCGAGGATGGAGACCGCCTCCATCTGCAACACCAGCACCTTGTGCCCTTTCACTTGCGCTTCCAGCTCGGCAAAGACCCGTTCGGCCGCGGCGAAGAAGAGCGGGCCGTTGATCTTGTAGAGCAGGCCGTTGTCCGGCACCTCATGGGCATAGCGCTTGTGCTCGGCCAAATCGTGCAGTTTGGTCATCTTGGCGATTTCGCGCATAAAGAGCAGGGACGCCAGGATCACCCCGAAAGTGATGGCGATGACCATGTCGAAAATGACGGTGAGTGACAGGCAGACCAGCAGCACCAGCACATCGGATTTGGGCGCGCGACGGATCAGCTCCACCACCTTGTGCGCTTCACTCATGTTCCAGGCCACGATGAGCAGCAAGGCAGCCATGGCCGAGAGCGGCAACCAGGAGAGCCAGGGGGCCAGCACCAGAATGGCGGCCAGCACCACCAGCGCATGGACGATCCCCGAGATGGGGGACGTAGCGCCGGCACGCACGTTGGCGGCAGAGCGGGCGATGGCGGCGGTAGCGGTAATACCGCCAAAGAAGGGGGCGAAGATGTTGCCAAGCCCCTGCCCCACCAGCTCGGCGTTGGAGCTGTGTTTGCGACCGGTCATGCCATCGAGCACCACGGCGCAGAGCAGCGATTCGATCGCCCCCAGCATCGCCATGGAGAAGGCGGCAGGCAGCAGCCGCTCAACAGCCGCCAGGTTCCATTCAACTGGCAAGCCATCCGGTCCGGGCAAGGCCCAGGGCATCACCAGGGTCGGCGCGATGGGCGGGATCCCCATCCCCTGGGTGCCATCGGCCAGGGTATAGCTGAACTTGCTGCCGATGGTGGCCACATCCACCCCAAAGTAATGGAGGCCAAAACCCAGACCTACCCCGACCAGCACCGCGGGCAGGTGGCCGGGCACCGGCAGACGCAGGCGCGGCCAGAGCAGCAGCACGGCCAGCGTTGCGACCCCCACCAGGGTATCGCCCCACTGCCAGCTTGGCAGGGCGGCGGCCAGCGCCTCGACCTTGCCCAGATAGGTTTCCGGCATCTCGGGCACGCTCAGGCCAAAGAAGTCCTTGATCTGCAAGGTGGCGATCACGATGGCGATACCACCGGTAAAGCCCAGCGTCACTGACGGGGGAATGTACTCGATAAGGCGGCCAAGACGGGCCATCCCCATCGCCACCAGAAAGAGGCCGGAGATGAGCGTCGCCATCAACAGACCACCGACCCCGAACTGCTGGGCGACCGGATAGAGGATCACCACAAAGGCAGCGGTCGGGCCGGAGATGGAGTAACGGGAGCCACCGGTCACGGCGATCACGATACCGGCGATGATGGCGGTATAGAGACCGTGTTGCGGCGGTACACCGCTGGCGATGGCCAGCGCCATGGCGAGCGGGATGGCGATGATGCCCACCGTCACACCGGCGATAAGATCACGGCCGAAGCGGGCCATGCTGTAGGGTTCATCAATACAGGACTGGCGTAAGGCTATGGCGAGCTTCACGCTATTTAAAGAGGCTTGCTTGTGCATGTATATCGTAATACCAGAAGAGGGAGATAAAGGCCGGAGAGATCCGGCGCCCGATCATCATCAAGGGCCGGCAGGGCTGTCGACGCGGCGATGGTATCCTGCGTAACCTTACTCCAGACGGGCCATTTTTTCGATGGGCAGGATCAATGAAACGCGCGCTCACCCATTATTTGGCCTATTTGCCGCCAAATCGCCGATCTTGACTCCAGCTCTCCCCTTTTTAGCCACAAAGATTACCATTTGAGCCTCATCGAGTTGCCAGCACGTTCGCGACATCATGCTGGCATCATCAGGTTGATGCGAACCGAACAAATCCCCTCTTCACCGATCGACCAAGGTGATGGCAAGGGACTGATTGTGCTGAAAATAAACCGCAAAGCGCAACTTTTGGGCAAACAGTCCGAAAATCCGGTTTTCGGGAAATTCGCGGGTTGACACCCGCCGCCCTGGTCATTAATATTCGCCCCGTCTTAACGAGACAGGCAATTCCTCCTTAGTTCAGTCGGTAGAACGGCGGACTGTTAATCCGTATGTCACTGGTTCAAGTCCAGTAGGAGGAGCCAATTCCCTCGTAGTTCAGTCGGTAGAACGGCGGACTGTTAATCCGTATGTCACAGGTTCAAGTCCTGTCGAGGGAGCCAAATTCTAAAGCCCAGCCTTTTGGCTGGGCTTTTTCGTATCTGCTGTTCGCCCCCTTCCCTGTCACGCGCGCCCTTCAAATGCCCTCTGTCATAACGTCTCTTGTCTGCATGTGATGACCAACCTGCATACAGCTTGAATTGTCTATTGAGCTCCATCCCATAAACAATAGAGCTGGATTGACCAGCCCCTGTGTGTGTACCTCATCTCACTGCCGGATGCCGGGATCAGAAACGGTAGAGCAGACCCGTGGTGATGCTGGTGGCGCGAATATCGTAAAAGTCGATCCCGGAGTTTGCCGTGGCGTAGCTGGCGCTCAGGAGTGCAGAGAGCGGCGCAATGCCAAACAGCTGGTGCCAGAAGAGGGTGGCATCGATGGCCATGTCGCGGCTGTCGGCACGCTGGCCAAACAGCGGGTTGGCCTCGTCATAGTCGCGCTTGCCCAGATAGAGGTTGCTGACAAATGACCAGCGGGGCGAGGTTTTGGCGTAGGTGAGCTGCAACCCCTTGCTCACATAAGACTCGGCACTGCCCGCCAGATCCGCCTTCTGGTAGCGCAATGCTGGCTCGAGGAACTGATCGTCTGCCAGCCGGAACTGGTAGGAGAGCTCGGCGGAGTTGACCCGGCCATTGCGATCCAGCATCCCCATCACCGCGCGGCCATATTGCTCGCCGCTGGACTCCCCATCCACCTTGACGTCGCGGCTGGTGATGCTGCCACTGAGCGCACTGCCCCAGATGTTGTCCCACGCCAGACGGGCGCCGTGGGATCGCACATCACTTTCCTGACGTGCCACACCCACCGCAAAGGGATCGCGCCACACCTTGACCGGGGTGGCATTGAACACCAGCGAACCGGCCACGATCCCCTTGTCCCCCAGTTGCTGGCGCAGCCCGAACTGCTGGGTACCGTCGCCACGAATGGCATCCTGAATGAGGTTGCCCAGGAACAGCTGGCTACCGGTGGAGGCAAAGGTGTAGCGCAGATCCCCGTTGATCACCGGATCAAGGTGGCGCTGCTGCGCCGCAGCACCCAAAGCGTCAATACGCTCGCTACCTGCACTCCCCGTGGCAAAATTGGACTTGGTCTCGCCAACGCTGGCCCCCGCCAGCACACTGCCGGAAAAGCCAGATTCCTCAGGAATGGCTCCCAGAGCTTGTGCCTGAACCCCGCTTGCAACCAGCATCCCCATACTCAACAGCAGACCAATACGCATCGCAACACTCCTGGCAAGCGGCCACAAGAGTGGGCCGAGCCTGATAAATAGGAGGGAGGCAGTCGCCCCCCAGTATCGAGAAGCGGCATGTTACGGCAGGGAAAAATCACAAATAAGACAGCGGGATGCGGTTTTATTTTTTATGATGGCTTTTTATTTTTTTATAGGCGCAAGCAGGGGGCGACCCGGCATAATCAGTCCCCACGGCCTTGCAACGCTGCGGGCTGCTCGCGCCATACTCACTCTATTTACCCCTGTTCCCAACATCGGAGTTCTCATGCGTCGATTCAATTTCATGCTCAATGGCAGCAGATTGATGATGTTCCCCTTCTACATTGGCATTCTCATCTGCGTGGTATTGCTGATGGTGAAGTTTGCCATGCAGCTCTATCAGCTTTCTGTAAACATTTTCGAGATCCCCTATCTGGACCTCATTACCGGCGTGCTGACCCTGGTGGACTTTATACTGGTGGCCCAGATGCTGATCCTGGTTGCTATCTGTGGCTATGTGCAATTTATCCAGACGGAAGAGCAGCGCGCCTCCCTTAGCAGCAACTGGCTTAGCAAGATCAACTTTGCCTCCCTCAAGCTCATCGTCATCAACTCGCTGGTGACCATCGCCGGAGTGGAGGTGCTCAAGGCATTTCTCGAAGATGGCATCATCAATGAAGTCGATATGAAGTGGTCCGTGGTGGTGTTTCTCGCCTTCTCGCTGGCCGCGCTCATCTATGCGGTGACCGAGCGGATGGCGGAGCATAAATAGTCGAGCCTGATCACTGTGCTTGTTCAGCCTTGATTCACCAGCAATACAATTGATAACACTTTTCATTACTCTTACTGCGTTATAAACTTGCTCCCCCCGGGCTGCCCCGCCCGGGTGCTGGAGCCTTTATGACAAGCCTTTCTCTCTCACCCCGACAATTCTGGCAGTGGCTGGCCTACCACCATCAGGCCGCCGAGGGCACCCTCTATCTGATGTTCTTCTCCGGCCTGCTGCTGTGGGAACCGCTGACCCCGCTCTGGTCGCTGGCACGCTGGAATCTGTTTTTCCATGTGATGCTCTCGCTCACCCTGTTTCCCCTGCTGTTTGGCGCCTTCTGGCTCTCCCATCGCAGCTTGTTGAACCGCAGCAACAAACCCTTTTTGCGCACCACGGGGCGGATTATCGAAGCCCTGCTGCTGATCTGTCTGGCCAGCGGCCTGCTGCTGGTGCTGCACGGCACTCCGGGCGATGCCATGGGCAACCTCGCCAGCTGGGCCCACTGGCTGAGCGCGTTGGCGTTAACTCCTCTGGTGCTGCGCCACGCCTGGCGCTGGACCATCTTGAAATGGCGCTCCTGATCCCATGTTGAAGTCATCGTTCTCTGCATATTTGTCACCCCTGCTGGCCCTCCTCCTGCTGCTGGCCAGCCCCTTTGCGTTGGCCCAGCAGATGGGCGCCGGGATGCTCGCCTATGAGGAGGGAAGCGCCCCGCGCCTCGTCACCGCCAACCTGAGCGCAGGTTCCGTCACCCTGCTTGAGCGCGATAGCGGCAAGCGGCTCAAAGAGGTGCAGCTGGGGGGCGATCTGCGCCAGCTGGCCCGCGCCGATGACGGCACCCTGCTGGTCACCGACTACAGCGGCGATCGCCTGCTGCTGCTGGATGATGATCTCGATCTGGAAAAGGCGATCCCCACCGGCCATCGCCCCTACGGGGTCATCTTCGATGCCAAGCGGCAGTGGTTCTGGGTCACGCTGTTCGAATCCGCTCGCCTGCAGGCCTACGACACCGCGGGCAACCTCCAGCTGGATGCAGAAACCGCCGAGACTCCCCGTGGACTGGCCCTGACCGACGACGATCGCCTGCTGCTGACCCACGCCATGACCGGCCAGCTCGCCATCTATGATCTCGCCAAGCTTGGCCACGGCGCCAAGGGATCTTCGCTTCCCAAGCCCAAGCTCATTACCCTGGCCGAGACCCATAGCGACACGCCGAGCGACTCCCAGGGATTGCCGCGCCTGCTCGATGGCATCGCCCTCTCCCCCGATGGCAGCGAGGCCTGGCTGCCCCATGTGCTGTGGAGCTTCAGCCACCCCTTCCAGTTTCAGAGCACCGTCTTTCCGGCCGTCTCCATCATCGATCTCGATGAGGAGAAAGAGCGGGTCGATGAAAGAAAACAGCTCTTTTTGCAGATCAATCTGCCAAGCGTCGGCAACCGCAGCCAGATCGTCTCCAACCCGTTCGCCGCGCGCTTCGCCGCCGATGGCAAGCGGGTCTATCTGACCCTGGCGGGCTCGGAAGATCTGCTGGTGTTTGATCTCTCCCGCAGCGGCAAATCCAACAACAACCGCCACCGCCGCAAGAAGTTTCAGGGGGGCGCCAAGGCGACCCAGCTCTTGCGTCACCTGCCGGGCCAGAATCCGCGGGATCTGCTGATCGATGGCGACCATATTCTGGTGCACAACGCCATGGGGCAGGATCTCACCCGCCTCAATAGCGGCGGCAGCGGCCCGTTTGCCCGGGTCACCGTCGATGTGCCCCACTTCGCCAAGCTGGTAGAGACGGATCCGCGCCCCGAACCGCTTCAGCGCGGCGAGCGGCTGTTCCATCTTGGTAACACGCTTGGCAACAACGGCGCCAACTCACGCTTCCCCATGGCGGGGGACAACTGGATGAGCTGCAACTCCTGCCATCTGGACGGGTTCAACTTCACCAACCGCTATCTGATGGCGGCCCATCGCCAGAAGAGCGGCGACAACGCCATCAACGGCCACGCCAACCTCACCAACATGGTGGCGGGGGATTTTGTCGGCGAATACCTGCGCATGACCCAGCAGACCCAGGGCGGCATGGGCCATGACACCCGCGATGGGGCCGAGGCAGTTGACCCCGCGAAGCCCCAGCCGGAAGTGAAAGCGATGATGGAAGATCTGCACGCCTTCGTCACCGCCGATGGCAACCTCCCCTATCTCGCCAACTGGCTGCGACTCGATGCCCCGCGCACGGATCCCGCCAAGGCGCCGACCACTCACCCGAAGGAGTGGCTCAACTCCGCCTCCTGCCAGAACTGCCACCAACAGGCGTTCAAGGACTGGAGCGAGAGCAACCACCGGCTGATGGGCAACTCCCACCCCTACTACAAGGTGGTGCAGGCGCTGGCCCGCGAAACCGAAGGGGAAGCGTTCGGCCAGTGGTGTCAGGGCTGCCATATGCCCCAGCAGGTGATGACAGGCCAGCTGGATCTGCCCAAGGGCTCCCACATGTTCGAGCAGGGTGGCGCCTCGCTGATTGCCGCCCACAAGGCGGGCGAACCTGTGGTGGAGGAAGGGACCGGCTGCGTGCTCTGCCATCGCATCACCAAGGTAGAAGATGCGGGCGGCAACAGCGCCTTTACCGTGAATTTGAAAGACCGCGAGAGCTATGTGTTCGAGGATGCCCCGGGCGGCAGCCTCCAGCACTGGCTGGCCGAGCGGCAGATCAACGCCCGTCCGGCGGCCCACAAAGCCTCCTATCAGAAGGATTTCTACCGCGACGCGGCTCTGTGCAAGTCGTGCCACAACGAGTTTGCCCCGGGCACCGGCGCCAATATCGTCAACACCTGGGACGAGTGGGAAAAATCCAGCTTCGCCAAGGCCGAGGATCCCGCCAAACGGCGCACCTGCATCGACTGCCATATGAACCCGGAGCCGGGCAATGGCGGCGCACCGGTGGCGGGCCAGTCCACCGAAAACGGCACCATGAAAGCGCGGCTCTATCGCCACAACTTTACCGGCGCCCAGCACCAGCTGGTGGGGCTGCGCAATCCTGCGCTTGAACAGGAGAGTCTGGCCCTGCTGCGCTCCAGCGCTACCCTCTCCGCCCGTATCGAACAGGCTGCCGATAGTCAGCAGCTGGTGGTGCGGGTCGCCAATACCGGCGCGGGCCATGCCCTGCCCACCGGGGTGGCCGATTTTCGTGAACTCTGGCTGGAGCTGACCGTCACCGACGCCAGCGGCAAGGTGGTGCTTGCCAGCGGCCAGCCGGTGGATGGCGCCGTCCCAGAAGATGCGCGACTGTTCAGAAAAGTGTTCGGCGATGCCGAGGGCAAGCCGGTGGGGCTCAAGTTCTGGCGCTACGCCAAACTGCTGGAAGATACCCGCATTCCGGCCGATGGCTGGCGCGATGAAGCCTGGCCGCTACCCGCAGATGCCCAAGGGCCCTTCAAGGCCGATATCAAACTCAATTTCCGCACCTACCCCAAGTGGGTCAATGATGCGGTGCGCGCCGCCGAGCCGAGCTTGCCGGAGCCACCCATAGTGCAGCTAAATCGGTTGCAACTTACCCTGCAGCCTCTCCCCGTCACGCCCGCTACGGAGCCTCAATCCTGATGTTTGCAAGTTTTCTCATTACCCTGCGCGAGGGGCTGGAAGCCTTCCTGCTGGTCGGCATCTGCCTCTCCTACCTCGCCAAGCTGGGGGCGAGCCGCTACAACAAGTTCATCTATCTGGGGGTGGGGCTTGGCCTTATCGCCTCCCTTGTCGTCGCCTTCCTGTTCCAGGTGGTGGTGAGCCAGTTCGAGAGCGAGCGCTACAACCACCTCTTGATGGCGGGGATCCTCATCTTCGCCACCTTGGTGCTCACCTATATGGCGATCTGGATGCAAAAGCAGGCCAAATCCCAGGTGGGGGCCATGACGGCGCGCATCGATGCGGCCATCGATGGCGGCAACCTGTTTGGTCTGGTGCTGCTCGCCTTCCTGGCGGTGATGCGCGAAGGGTTTGAAACCGTGCTCTTCTTCTCCGCCCTGCTCTACTCCGGGCAAGGGGTCGATCTGCAATCCGGCCTGATGGGCGCGCTGGCGGGGCTGCTGGTCTCCATCGCGCTGGTGTGGGGGCTGCTGCGCTCCACCCGCAAGGTGGCGCTGGCCCCCTTCTTCCGCTGGACCGGCCTGCTTATCATCATCATCGCCGCAGGCTTGCTCTCGTCCGCCGTCAACATGTTGCAGGCGGCAGAGATCATCACCTTCTGGACCACGCCGGTGTTCGACATCAGCCACATTCTCGACGATCAGGGGGTATTTGGTACCTTCCTGCGCGCCCTGTTTGGCTACAATGCCTCACCCGCTGGCTTGCAGCTGCTGACCTGGGCCCTCTATCTGGCGATCTTCGTTACCCTCTGGCAGCGCAGCTATCGCCCGCAGGTGAGCGCCGCATCCAGCAAGGGCTGAGCCCGCACGCCCTGTGGCAACAAGGCCACGGGGTAACAACACTATTCGGGAGCCGCGCCTTGGCGCGGTTCCCTTATCTATCAAGCAGTTTCGGAATAGGTCATGAGCGATAACAACAAGAAAAGCATTGCAGTGCTGGGCGCTGGCCCCGCCGGTTTGATGGCGGCCTGGCGCCTGCGCCGCGCCGGTTTTGCAGTCACCCTGTTCGAGCAGGAGCCGGTGGTCGGCGGCATGTGCGCCACCCAGACCTTCAAGGGGCGCGATGGGGAGTATCGCTTCGACTACGGCGGCCACCGCTTTATCACCAAGAACCCCGAGCTGCTCGCCTTTATCGACGAGCTGATGGGGGACGACCTGCTCCACGCCGAGCGCAAGAGCGTGATCCGCTTTGGCGGGCGCACCTATGACTACCCCTTGAACCTGCCCAACCTGCTCAAGACGGCGCCGCTGGCCCTGATGGCCGGTGCGGTAAAAGACTTGCTGCTGTTGCCCTTTAGCAAGAAGCCGGATGATTTTGCCAAGGCGAGCTTTGCCGAGTGGATCCAGAGCCACTTCGGCCGCACCCTCTATCGCCAGTTCTTCGAGGGCTACACCGGCAAGCTGTGGGGCATCAACCCGGACAAGCTCTCCGCCGACTGGGCCGGTCAGCGCATCAGCCTGATCGATCTCAAAGACGTGGCGCGCCGCCTGCTGCCAAGACGCAACGGCAGTATCTCGGTGCGCACCTATGCCCGCAAATACCGCTACCCCAAATATGGCTTCGGCCAGATCTTCACCACTCTGGGGGAGCGACTGGTGGCAGAGGGCGTTGAGCTGAAAACCGGCGCCACCATCACCCGCCTTGAGCAGGCTGATGGCCGCATCGAACGGGTGTATTGGAAACAAGATGACGTTGAGCAGAGCGAGCGCTTTGATCAGGTGATCTCCACCCTGCCGCTGCCGCTCACCTGCCAGCATCTGGGCTTGCCGTGCGATCTGCACTACCGGTCGCTTCGCTTCGTCAATATGCCGCTCAAACAGGAGAACCTGTCGGACAACACCTGGCAGTACCTCTCCGACCCCCATATTCTGGCCACCCGCCTGCAGGAGCCGCGCCGCCGCAGCCCCTTTATGGCGCCCCAGGGCCAGACCTCGGTGATGCTGGAGATCCCCTGCAATCCGGGGGATGCCACCTGGCAGGCACCGCTCTCTGATCTGCGCGGTCGGGTTACCGCCGATCTGGCGAGCCTCGGCGTCGATACCGCCAAGCTTGGCGATGAGACCTTCGAAGCCCGCAGCGAGTACGCCTATCCGCTGATGGATTTGGGCTATCAGGCGCGCCGCAACGAAGCCATCAAGGCGCTGATGCCGATCAATAACCTCATCATGACCGGCCGTCAGGGGACATTCCGCTACATCTTCACCGACACCGCCATGGAGATGGGGATGATGGCCGCCGACATGGTGATCGACGGGGTGGACAGACGCCACGCCATCTTTAACCATCGCAACGAAAATACCGTGATTGAAACCCAGAGCGTGGCCTGAGTGCCGCGCCATTGGCATAAGTAAGGAGAACAGGATGACCATCCGCCCGGGTTTACTCGCCCTCACCCTGCTGCTGGCCCTGAGCGGGCAGGCGCAGGCTTACTCCTACGCCGCCGCCGGCAAGGAGCCACTGATCGACGCCCGCGAAGCGCTGCTGGGCGCCGCCACTGACGGCAAGGATGCCAGCGCCACCTTGAGCGAGATTGCCGACGAGCTGACCTATCTGGAACAGCACCACAAGGTGGAACTGCAAGGGCCGCTGGCCGCCGCCATCAAGGCCAAAGATGCCGCAGCCACCGCCGCCCTGCTCAACCGGGCCTACAAGGCGGAGATCGAGCGCCGCCTCGAAGGGGCCAGCCAGAATCTTGGCGACTACCAGACCGCCAAGGTGCTGGTGGTCAAGAGCAAGCGCTTCCTCGACTTGATCCTCCCCTCCCTCAATGAAGGGGATCGCAAGGCGGCCGAACAGGCGCTGGCCAAGGTGCTGGATGCCATCGGCAACCCGGGGGTATTCGGGGTGGGCGCCAAGCCCGCCGATGCCGCCGCCTTTAGCGATGCAGAAAAAGCGCTGATGGCCGTGCTGGCGCCGCTTTGATGGCCTCTCATCGATGATGACAGCCCCCCTCATCCCCAACCCTTCTCCCGCAAGGGGAGAAGGGGGGCGTCACCACGGCCGATTACGCTTCGCTAATCGACCCTACTTGCTGATCCTGCTGCAACTGGCCTGGCTCGGCTGGCTGCTGGCCTTCCCGGTGGCGCTCGATTCCGACGATGCCCTCAATTTCGCCCACGGGGTGACGCGCTTTAGCGTGCTGGAGTTCTCCCCCCACTTTCCGGGCTACCCCGCCTTTATCTGGCTGGCGCGGCTGATCAATCTGGCGGTGGACGATCCGGCCCGCGCGGTGCAGTGGGCAAGTCTGCTCGGTAGCAGTTTGCTGGCGCCGCTCGCTGCCTTGCTGGCGGTGAAGCTGTGGCAACGGCCAAACCTTTTGGCACCCGTCTGGCTGCTGGTGCTGGCCCTGCCGCTCACCCCGACGCTGGCGCTCTCCGGCCTTTCGGACGGGCCCGCGCTCGCCGCCTGGCTCGGGACGCTGCTGGCCTTGCAGCAGCGCAGAATTGCACTGGCGGGTCTGCTGCTGGGCCTTATGCTGGCGCTGCGCCCCTCCTATTTTGTGCTGGCGCTGCTGCCCCTGTGGCTCGGGATGGCGCAGAAGGGAACACGCATCAGATTTGTGCTCCCCATCGTGCTGGTGGGGCTTATCAGCCTGCTGTTTGTCTGGCAGGCCGATGGCTGGGCCTATTTCAGCGAGGGGCGGCGCTTTACCGACGGCCACTTTACCCTGTGGGGCAACACGGCGGCGGCCCACGGCGATCGGCTGCTGAGCTGGGCGCGCACCTTCAACGATCAGCTCACCCCGCTCTGGCCCTTGGCTGTCGGGGCGCTGCTGGTACTGCCGCTTTGGCAAAGATCAAAAAACCACCCTGCCGCCCTCCCCCCGCTCTGGACGCTCTACTGGCTCGCCCTGCTGCTCTGGACCCTGTTTGGCCAGAATCCCGACAATCCCCGCCATCTGGCCCCCATCACCCTGCTCGGTATCGTGCTGCTGGCAGGCTGGCTGCCACGTCGTGGCGAGTGGGTGGTCGCGGTGGCCGGATTGCTGCTGCTCGGCGCGACCTTCACCCTGCCCCGTCCGCCCGCCATGGTGCAGGCGGCAAGGCTCGCAGAGAAAAGCTGCCCGGCGCTGGTGACCCAGTGGGGCGTGCGGCTGCTGCGGGAAACCACAGCCTTGGCCGTCACCGATGGCTGGTACAAGGGGGATGCGGCGCTGGCGCTCTCTCAGGGAGCCTGCCGCCTCAGTCGCCGCCCCATCGCCGCGAGCGAAATGCCCACTGCGGTGCGCCAGCACTGGTTTGCCCCGCGCTTTGCCGCCGAGCCCGGACTCTGGCTCGCCATACCGGATCCATAGCCGCGACAAAACTGATAGACTGCTTTTTTCGCGCTTTTCAACCCGACGTTTCGCATCAACTGGACACCCTATGCCCCAATCGCCAACAGCTCAGGCTGCCGCCCTCTCCCCCCGTTTCCTGTTTATCCTGCTCGGCGCTCTGGCGGGTCTGACCCCGCTGGCGGTGGATATGTATCTGCCCGCCATTCCGGCCATCGCCCGGGATCTGGCCACCAGCATCGACGGCGCCCAGCTCACCATCAGCGCCTTTCTGGGCGGCTTTGCCATCGGCCAGCTCTTCTACGGCCCGCTGGCCGACAGCTATGGCCGCAAGCCGGTGATCCTGGCGGGGCTGGTGATGTTTGCCATCGCCTCGGTGGGCTGCGCCATGGCGGACTCCCTGCCCGAATTGCTGGCCTATCGGATGTTGCAGGCGGCGGGCGGCGCCGCGGGGTCGGTAGTGGTCAATGCCCTGCTGCGCGACCTGTTCGAGAAGGATGCGTTTTCCCGCGCCATGTCGTTCGTCATTCTGGTGATGACCCTGGCGCCGCTGGTGGCGCCTGTGGTGGGCGGCTATATCAGTGCCCACGCCGACTGGCGGGTGATCTTCTGGCTGCTGGTGGGGATCAGCCTGCTGATCTGTCTGGTGATGCAGTGGAAAATTCAGGAGACCCTGAAACCGGAGCACCGTCAGCCCCTTAATCTGGGCCAGATCCTCAAGAACTACTGGGGGGTGCTCTCCCATCGCGGCGCCATGGGTTATGTGCTGTGCGGCTCCCTCTCCAGCTCCGGCATGTTCGCTTTCTTAAGCGGCTCCCCTTACGTCTATATCGAGTACTTCAAGGTGCCGACCGAGCACTACGGCTGGCTGTTTGGCCTCAATATCCTGCTGATGATGGTGGTCACCTTCGTCAACAGCCGACTGGTGAAAGGGGTGGGCGCCGAGCGGATGCTGCAATACGGCCTGCTGGTGCTGCCCTGCGCGGGCGCCCTGCTGGTCTACAACGCCTGGAGCCAGACCGGCGGCCTGTGGGGCATCGTCATTCCGGTGGTACTGTTTGTCGGCCATATCAGTCTGGTGGGCGCCAACGCCATGACCGGCCTGATGGGCCACTTCCCGCAATCTGCGGGCACCGCCTCGGCACTGGCGGGCACCCTGCGCTTTGGCATCGGCGCCCTGGTCGGCATTCTGGTCAACCTCAATCCGCCCCACTCGCCGCTGCCCATGGCCATCGCCATCGCCTGCTGCGGCGTGGGTTCCACCCTGAGTTACTGGCTGCTGACCGGCAAGCGAGGCGATTGATCCCCCTCCCTCCTGTCAGGAAAACGAAAGAGGCTTCCGTCAACGGAAGCCTCTTTTCGTACTGGCGGCCAGACGTTCAGAACTGGGCACTGTTGAGCCAGAGGTGCGCCCCTATGCTCACCAGATAACCGAGCAAGATGGCAGGCAGCCACTTCAGGTGGCCAAAAAAGGTATACATGCCGTGGGCCTGTCCCATCAGGGCCACCCCGGCCGCAGAGCCGATGGAGAGCAGGCTGCCGCCCACTCCGGCGGTCAGGGTCACCAGCAGCCACTGCCCCAGCGCCATATCCGGGTTCATCGACAGCACGGCAAACATCACGGGAATGTTGTCGATGACGGAGGACAAGACCCCGATGAAGATGTTGGCCATGGTGGGATCCCCAGCGTCATACAACCAGTGTGATACCAGCTCCAGATACCCCATAAAGCCCAGCCCACCGACACACATCACCACCCCGTAGAAGAAGAGCAGGGTATCCCACTCCGCCTTGGCCACCTTGTTGAACACGTCAAATGGCACCACAGAACCCAGACTGCGCAACCGCACCTCATCACCATTGCGTTCATAGAGCGCACGCTTGCGGGCAAGGGATCGCGGCAGCGACTTGCGCAAATAGAAGCCGAAAAACTGCAGATAACCGAGCCCCAGCATCATGCCCAGTACGGGTGGCAGATGGAGGAAACTGTGGCATAGCACCGCCGTGATGATGGTCAGCAAGAACAGCGCGACGATGCGGCGGGCCCCCCGCTTGAGATCGACCACCTCGTTATCAGCCTCCGGCACATGGCGCGGCACCATCAGGCTCATCAGGATGGCCGGGACCAGAAAATTGAGCAGAGAGGGAATAAGCAGGGTGAAGAACTGGCCAAATTGCACCTTGCCCGCCTGCCACACCATCAGGGTGGTGATATCGCCAAAGGGACTGAACGCCCCTCCGGCGTTGGCGGCGATCACTATGTTGATGCAGGCAAGATTGACAAAACGCCGATCACCGTTGGCCACCTTCAACACCACGGCGCACATCAAGAGCGCAGTGGTCAGGTTGTCTGCCACCGGCGAAATACAAAAAGCAAGCCCGCCGGTCAACCAGAACAGGGTGCGCAAGTGAAAGCCGGATCGCACCAGCCAGGCGCGCAGGGCATCGAACAGCCGCCGATCCTCCATGGCGTTGATATAGGTCATCGCCACCAGCAGGAACAACATCAGCTCGGCATATTCCAGCAGGGTATGGCGAAATGCCTGCTCGGCGACAGGGCTCATCCCCTGCTGTGCATAGGCGATACCGATCAGGATCCAGATCACCCCGGCGGCCACCAGCACGGGTTTGGACTTGCGCAGTTGCAGATACTCTTCAGCCATCACCAGGGCGTAGGCCAACACAAACAATCCGACACAAAAAAGTCCGATTGAGGAGGATGTCAACAGAACAGGGCCACTACTGGCATGGGCGGGAGGGATAAACAGGGACAGCAGCAAAATAACAGGGGTGAGCGCAGACATGGTCTCTTCCTTTTAGAACCATCTGGCAATGATGCTAGCACCTGGATGAAAAGAAAAATTCATCCAGGTCAATTAACGCTTAATTGGTTTGCTGTCGAAACGCGGGATTATTTCTTGCCGAAACCCGACTGCTTGAGGGTATAGCCTGCGCTGTTTTGCCAGGCATCCAGACCGCTGCGGTTATTGCCCGCCACCAGACTGGCGGCCAGACTCGGGCTGTTGAACAGCTGATCGGCGGTAAAGACAAAGCCGCCCTGACTGCGGGGCACTATGACCCCCTTCTCCAGCAGTTCGTGACGCAGCTCGATCACCGCTTCACGCAAAGAGGCGGCATCCTCGCCATTGGCGGTGGAACCGGCCAGCACCATAAAGCCCGGATTTTGCCGCTTGCCCACCGGATAACCGTGGGCCTCGGCCCCTTTGCCGTTGAAGTGGTAGAGCTCGCGCTCCCCCGGCCGGTTGTCGGAGAGTGCCTTTTGCAGGGTCATCAGCTCGTTGTAGATCTCGATGGGGACGACGGCAGCCTGCTTGTTGCCCTTGCTATCGATGATAAAACTGACTTGCTTGTGTAACATCCTTGCTCATCCTGTGACCCATGGAAGCCCCTATTCTAACCACCTCGGGCAAGCGGGATCCAGCGAGGATCCACTGCTCTTTTGCCGCCTTGATCACTAACTGGCACTCTTGATCAACCGTAAGGGGTGTTGATCAATGCTGGCCGTGCTAGCGTACCAAGCATGATGAAAGCCATTGACCATCAAACGGTTATCCCATGCTGACCCTGCGCAACCTCTGCAAGAGCTTCGATAACGGCAGTGAACGACTGCCGCTGTTCCACCATCTCGATCTCGCCCTCCCCGCTGGCGAGATCACCCTGCTGCTGGGCCAAAGCGGCTGCGGCAAGTCGACCCTGCTCAATCTGATCGCCGGGCTGATTGCACCGGATGAAGGGGAGATCTGGCTGGGGGAGACCCGGATCGACACCCGATCCCCCGACGAGCGGGCGCGCCTGCGGGGCCGCCATTTCGGTATCGTCTATCAGGATTTCAACCTGCTGCCGACCCTGAACGTGGCCGAGAATCTGGCCCTGCCGCTCGCCATCAACGCTCTGCCACCGGATGAGACAAGGATTGACCAGTTGCTGCACCGGCTCGATATGAGCCACAAGCGCCATGCCTGGCCGGAGCAGCTCTCCGGCGGTCAGCGACAGCGGGTGGCGCTGGCCCGCGCCCTCATCCATCAACCCGGTTGGCTGCTCGCCGACGAACCCACCGGCAGCCTCGATGAGCACAATGCCGAACAGGTGATGGCGTTGATGGTGGCGGCGGTGCGCGATACCGGCGCAGGCTTGCTGCTGGTGAGCCACAACCCGGCCTATGCCGCGCTGGCCGACAGGGTGCTGCGCCTCGAAGGGGGGCAACTTATCGAGCTCAAGGGGCCCCGTCATGACTAAACAGCAACTGCGTCTGTCGGGGGCACGCTGATGCTGCCACTCAAAGCGCTGCTGCGCCTCTATCGCAGCCACCCCTGGTTGCTGCTGATGAGTCTGGCCGGGCTGGTATTGGGGGTGTCGCTGGTGGTGGCCATCGAGCTGCTCAATCACAGTGCCCGCACCAATTTTGTCGCCGCCCGCAGCCAGCTGGCAGGGGAAGCCAACTACCGGCTGGCCCCCGCTGGCGGGCTGGATGAGCAGCTTTACGTGCAGCTGGTGACCAGCCAGCCCGCCCTCGATGCCATGCCCCAGCTCCATGGCTGGCTCAAGGATGAAGAGGGGCGCAGCTTTCAACTGCTGGGAATGGATCTCTTCAACCCCGGCCCCCTGCGCCAGCTGTTTGGCGCCCGCTCCGCGAGTGAACCCGCCTTTTCCCTCAACCGTGCCGACAGCATCTGGCTGGCGGCCCCCGAAGCGCAGCGCCTTGGCTGGCAAGCGGGCCAGAGCCGCCGCTTTGTATTGGGCGGCAGCGATGGCGCCAGCGCCCGCCCCCTGACCCTGACGCTGGCGGGCACGTTTGAACCGGGCGCCGTGCCCATGGAGCGGCTGCTGATAACCGACATCGGCCTCGCCCAGCCGCTGCTGGATAAAGCGGGTCGGCTCGATCGCATCGTCTTCAAGCTAAGCGACGCCGAGGCTCGCACCCTGCAGGCCACCCTGCAAACCGATTACCCGAACCAGCCCTTGTGGCTTGAGCCCATCAGCCCGGCGCTCGATGCCAGCCAGCTTGGCGATGCGCTGGCCCTTAACCTGACGGCGCTCTCATTGCTCGCCATGGCGGTGGGATTGTTTCTGGTGTTCAACGCCCAGCGATTTGTCCAGAGCGTGCGCCGCCCCCAGCTGGCCCAGTTGATCATTCTGGGGATGGGGCCGAGTCGGGTGCTGCGTTGGCTCATCCTGGAGCTGCTTATTCTCGCCACCATCGGCACCCTGCTCGGGGTGCTGCTCGGCAGCCTGTTGGCGCTGGCGCTGATGGGGCAGCTCACCCAGGCGCTGGCCGATCTCTATGGGCCCAACCCCATCGATCTGTTGCGCCTCTCCCCTGTGAGCCTGCTCAAGGCGCTGTTGATCGGGCTGCTCGGCACGCTGGCCGCCAACCTGCCCGGCTGGTGGCAACTGCTGCGCCAATCCCCCCTCGAACTGCGAGCGGGAAGCAGCCGTCCCCCCGCTCACCCGTGGCGACGGCGCGTGCTGGCCATCGCCATCTTGCTGCTGTGCGCTCTGTGCCTGTGGTTGCCGCAAACGGGTCTGAGTGGCGCCCTCTTTATCGCCGGCGGCTGGCTGCTGGCCATGGCGCTCTGGCTGCCCGATGCCCTGCGCGGCCTGCTTGGCTGGTTGCGACGGCGCGCGGGCGGCCCCCTCACCGCCCGGCTCGGGGTGGCCGAGACCCTCTATCACCTCGATCGCACCGCCATCGCGGTGATGGCGTTGCAGCTCGCCATCGCGGCGGCCATCGGCATCGGGGTCATGGTGTCGAGTTTTCGCTCAAGCGTGGAGATCTGGCTCGGCCAGCGTCTGGCCGCCGATCTCTATGTCACCGCCCCCAAGGGGGTGGCGGGCAACAAGGGCACCTTGAGCGACACAACCCTTAAGACCCTGCTCGCCAATCCGCTGGTGAGCGCCGCCTCGCGCCGCTCGGTGCACCCCGCCCGCTGGCAGGGGCAGCCCATCGAGTGGGCGCAGATGGACTTTATCCCCCAGCTTAAAGCGGCCTATCCGCTGCTGGCCGGACGCTGGCCGACCCGCCCCGACGAAGTGCTGGCGAGCGAACCGCTGACGGTGCGCCTCGGGGTCAAGGTGGGCCAGACATTGGCGATCAGCGGCGAGCAGGGGCCAAGGCAGTTCACCGTCACCGGCGTCTATCAGGACTACGGCAGCGACAAGGGGCAGATCCTGCACGCCTTCGAGGCCGGGGCGGTGCAATCCCTCGCCCTCTTTAGCAACGACCCCGAGCAGCTGGCCGACCGCCTGCGCGAGCGCTTTGGCGAGCAGCTCAATCTGCTCTCCGCCCCCGCCATCCACAGCGCGGCGCTCAAGGTGTTTGACCAGACCTTTGTGGTGACCGAGCTATTGAAACTGCTGATCCTCGGCATCGCCTTTGTCGGCATTGGCTCGGCCTTTATGGTGCTGGGGCTGGCGCGCCGTGGCGAGCTGCAGACCTTGCAGAGTCTGGGCTTGAGCCCCCGCCACTGCCGCCAGCTGCTGGTGTGGCAAGGGGCGGGATTGGGGCTGCTCACCGCCCTGCTGGCCCTGCCGGTGGGGTATGGCCTCGCCTGGGTGCTGATCGAGGTGGTCAACCCCCGCGCCTTTGGCTGGCGCCTCGCCTTCGAGGCCGCCCCCCTTCATGCGGTCACCGCCCTGTTGCTGGCGCCGGTCTGTGGCGCATTGGCCTCCTGGTATGCAGCAAGGAGAGTGGTATGAGCCAACAACCGCGAGATACGCCAGCATGCTGGCTCTCACACCTGATACGCGGCGCATTGGCCTCCTGGTATGCGGCAAGGAGAGTGGTATGAAACAGATCAAAGGGTGGCCGCTGGCGCTGGGTATGCTCTGGACGCTCTATAGCGGGGCTATCGCTGCCAGCGATCTGGGCGCCCTGCTCGGCGGTGGCAACGACAGCTTTAAAAAGGTGCTGCCGGGGCAAACTATCAAACTGCCGGAGGATCACGCCGCCCACCCCGATTACCGCTCCGAGTGGTGGTATCTCACCGGCAACCTCAAGGATGAACAGGGGCGCGAATATGGCATGCAGTGGACCCTGTTTCGCCAAGGGATCGAACAAGAACTCCGCACCAGCAACCCCTGGCTCACCCCCCAGCTCTGGCTGGCCCAGTTTGCCATCACGGATCTCGACCGTGGCAGCCACCAGCAAGATGAACGGGCCAGTCGGCAGGGGCCGGGACTGGCGGGGGCCAGCGGCGGCCAATATTGGCTCAGGGAGTGGCGGCTTGCCTCGCAAGGGGCGGCGCTCTTCCCCGCCACCCTCAAGGTGCAGAGCAAGATTGGCGAGCTGAACCTCACCGTCACTGCCGCCAAGCCGCTGGTGCTGCAAGGCAAGGCCGGTTACAGCGAGAAGAGCCCGGGCAACGCCTCCTTTTACTACTCCTACCCGCGCCTCACTCTTCGCGGCACCCTGACTCGCGATGGCGAGACCCGCACCGTCACCGGACAAGGGTGGTTTGATCACGAGTGGAGCAGCTCGGTATTGGCCGAGTGGCAATCGGGCTGGGACTGGTTTTCGCTGCAACTGGCCGATGGCCGCGAGCTGATGCTGTTTCGCCTGCGCACCAAATCGGGCCGCGCTAATCCCGAAAACCAGCCCGAAAACCGCTACGGCATCTTGATTGAGCGGGATGGCAGCAGCCGGGTGCTCGCCCCCGACGCGATTCACCTTACGCCGGGCAACACCTGGCGCGGCCCCAAGGGGCAGAATTACCCCGTTGAGTGGCAGCTAAACGCCGCCGGAATGAGCCTCACCATCAAAGCCCGTCAGCCCAATCAGGCCATGACAGGTCGCTTTGACTACTGGGAGGGAGCGGTCTCTGTCTCGGGGGATGCCAAGGGGGTCGGCTATCTGGAGATGACCGGCTACTGAACACCCTCGACAAACGTGGCCGGTCTGCTCGATGACCCGAAACCCATAGCCCTTATAACAGGGCATCACAGTGATATTGCCCAGCCACTTCTGTCACTTGGCGCCAGTCGTCAAGGATGCCTTATCTGTTTATTTATCAAACACCCTCACCCACTCAACCCGCAGCCAACTTGGCTCAAGTCTGATCCTTGTCAAAAAACCTTTCAAAATCCGAGCGATAACTAACTTTTTACTCACTTAAATTGGTCACTGTTTGATATCTTACCCATGCGGCACCCG
>OEQT01000120.1_pt1 | contig 21381 bp, 19 predicted proteins | sample 1539831 | NCBI WGS metagenome assembly OEQT01 (sample SAMEA3891243, study PRJEB23780) | metagenome | biome: terrestrial biome; feature: animal house; material: water of meat washing | place: Italy | collected 2015-05-12 | reverse complement strand
GGAGAGGGCCAGGGTGAGGGGATGCGAGTATAAAACGCTGGCCATTCTGTACAGAGAGAACCGTTGGCAAAGCGCGCAGATAGCAGATAAAAGAGAGGGAGGCATCAGCCTCCCTCTCTTGTTTTCTACCGTTATCAGCGGCGTTTAACCGGTTCAGGCACTGGCCAGCCAGTTAAGCCAGGCATCCATCCCTTCGCCTGTGGTGGCGCTGACCTGGATCACCTGAATATAGGGGTTGACCCGTTTGGCGTTCTCGATGCAGCGGGCCACGTCAAAGCTGACGTAGGGCAGCAGATCGATCTTGTTGATCACCATCAGCTGGGCGGCGGCGAACATGTCCGGGTATTTCAGCGGCTTCTCTTCCCCCTCGGTGACGGAGAGGATCGCCACCTTGTACTTCTCGCCGAGATCGAAGCTGGCGGGGCAGACCAGATTGCCCACGTTCTCGATAAAGAGGATGCCCCCTTCATTGGCGGGCAGCTGGTGGCAGGCGTCGTGGACCATTTTGGCGTCCAGATGGCAGCCCTTGCCGGTGTTGATCTGCACGGCAGGGACGCCGGTGGCACGGATGCGATCCGCATCGGCGCTGGTCTGCTGATCCCCTTCGATCACCGCGCAGGGGCGCTTGTCGGCCAGCTGGCGCAGGGTTTCGCACAGCAAAGTGGTCTTGCCTGAACCCGGGCTCGACACCAGATTGAGTACCAGCTGGGCCGCCTCGTCGAAGTGTTCGCGGTTGTGGGCCGCCAGCGCGTTGTTCTTGGCCAGCACATCCATCTCGATGGCGATCAGCTGGCGCTGCCCCATGCCGGGCACCGACAATCCCGCTTCCCCTTTGCCGTAGTGCAGATCACCCTGCTGATGGTCATGGTCATGGTCATGGTCATGGTCATGGTCATGGCTGTGATCATGGGGATGCGCGTGGGAATGGCCGTGGTCATGAGAGTGGGCATGATCATGATGATGGTCGTGGGGGTGATCATGGTGGTGCTCATGGGGGTGATCATGCCCCTCATGGCTTATGGGAGCCCGCACCCCGTGGTAGTGGTGATGGACATCCCCCTGATGGTGATAGTGGTGGTGAATGATCAGGGTGCGCGGCGCACTCTGCTCGTGGTCATGATGGTGATGGGCGTCATGAGCATGATGATGGTCGTGCTCATGACCATGTTCATGGTGATGTTCATGTTCGTGATGATGCTCATGATCGTGCTCATGGCCGGCGATCCGCGCCTGGCCGCATCCGCATACGCTACACATATCAACTTACCTCGATGTCGGTGATGCGCAGGCTATCACCCTGCGCGACTCGTAATTTGTATCCGCCACACTCGGGACAGGCCTGCCCGCGCTCGGTGAGGGTGACCGTCTGGTTGCAGTCGTAACACCAGGCCTCTGCCGCCTGGTGCTGAAAGTGAAGCTGGGCCCCTTCGACGGCGGTGCCCTTGGCGGCCGCCTCGAAACAGAAGGCAATGGTGTCCGGGTCGACGCAGGAGAAGCTGCCGACCTCGAGCCAGAGGGCGGTCACCTTGGTAAAGCCCCGCTGGGTGGCCTGCTCGGCCGCCAGATCGATGGCGGCCATGGCCAGAGACATTTCGTGCATGGTGGCTCCTTAACCGATATGGGGAGGAGCAGTGACTCCTCCCTGTAATTGACGGAACGGCATGGCCGCTCAACAGATCCGCGGCAGCAGCTCCCCTTGCGGCAGCTCCAGATAACGGCGGCTGCCCCAGGGGTTGTTGAGGATCACCTTGTGGCGATCGCTCGCCTGCACCACGCCGATCTGGCTGGCGGCGGGGTTGAATTGCCGCAAGATGCCCAGCGCGTCCTGCGCCTGTTCGGCAGGCAGGGCCAGCACCATGGTTCCCTCGTTGGCGAGATCATGGGGCTCGAAACCGTAGAGCTCGCACAGGCCGCGCACCGGATCGCACACCGGAATGGCGGACTCCTCCAGCTCGATGGCAACGCCGGAGGCGCTGCTCCACTCGTTGAGCACGGCGGCAAGGCCACCGCGGGTGGCATCGCGCAGGGCGTGAGGGGTAATACCCGCTTTTAGCAGCGCTTCTACCTGCGGCCAGAGGGTGGTGCAGTCGCTCTTGAGATCAGATCCCAGTTGCAGGGCGTCACGGGCCATCAGGATGCAGGCGCCGTGGCTGCCGATATCCCGCGACACCAGAATGGCGTCACCGGCCTTGAGGTTGCGTACCGAGATGCCCCGGCTCTGCTCAGGCAGCGGGAAGGTGCCGACCCCGCTGGTGTTGATAAAGATCTTGTCGGCTGCCCCCTTGGGCACCACCTTGGTGTCGCCGCAGACGATGCGGGCGCCGCTCTTGGCAAGCTCTGCGGCCATCGACTCGACGATGCGGGCGAGATCGGCGTAGGGGAACCCCTCCTCGATGATAAAGCTGGCGCTCAGATACTCGGGCTTGGCCCCCATCATGGCGAGATCGTTGACCGTACCGGCGATGGCCAGCTTGCCGATATCGCCCCCCTCGAAGAAGAGCGGCGAGACGGTAAAGCTGTCGGTGGTGAAGGCGACGGGGCCGCTCACCGGCAGCAGGGCGGCATCTTCACCGCGCAGCAGGATCTCGTTGCCAAAGTGGCGAAAGAAGAGCTGGTTGATCAGCTGGTTCATTTCGACACCGCCGCCGCCGTGGCTTAACTGAATTTCTCTCATTGGATCCCCATATATCGGTAGTAGGCATTGCAGGCCCCTTCGGAGCTGACCATGCAGCTGCCCATGGGCTGGGTCGGGGTGCAGCCCCGGCCAAAGACTTTGCACTGGTTCGGTTTGGCCAGGCCGCGCAGGATATCGGCGCACTGGCACGCCTTGTGGTCATCGATGGGAGTCTGATTGAGCGCAAAGTGGCGCTCCGCATCGCGCTTGGCAAAGGCATCGCGCAGGCGCAGGGCGGAGGCGTTGATATCCCCCAGACCTCGCCAGCGAAAGTGCTCGCGGGTCTCGAAAAAGCGCTCGACCAGCCGCTGGGCGGCTTTATTGCCGCTGGCGGTGACGGCGCGGCTGTACTGCACCTCCAGCGCGTAGCGACCCTCCACCTTCTGGCGCACCATCATCAAGAGCGCCTCCATCACATCCACCGGCTCGAAGCCGCTCACCACCACCGGCACCTGATAGCGATCGACGATGGGCAGGTAGATATCGGCGCCGGTGATGACGCTGACGTGGGAGGGGCCGATAAAGGCGTTCACCTTGGCCACCCCGTCGGCCATCACCGCATGAATGGCGGGGGGCACCAGCACATGGTTGATATGAAACAGCAGGTTCTCAATCCCCTCAGCTTCAGCGGCAGCCAGCAAGGCGGCGGTCATCGGGGTGGAGGTCTCGAAACCGATGGCGAAGAAGACCACGGTTTTCTCCGGGTTCTCTTTGGCGATGCGCAGGGCGTCGAGGGGGTCATAGACCGGGCGGATATCGCTCCCCTTGGCCCGCTGCTGGGCCAGCGTGCCTTTGGAGCCCGGCACCCGGATCATGTCCCCCAGGGTGACCAGAATGACGTTGGGCTGGCGGGCCAGCTCGATGGCCTGATCGATGCGCTCTTTGGGCATGATGCAGACCGGGCAGCCGGGGCCGTGGACAAACTCGATGCTGGCCGGCAGCAGCTGGTGCAGGCCGTACTTCATGATGGTGTGGGTATGGCCGCCGCACACCTCCATCACCCGCAGCGGTTCGGGGAGTAATTTGGCCAGTTCGGTGATCTGGGCGGCGAGGGCGCGGATCACCTCGGGCTGGCGAAAGCCCTGAAACAGGTCATTCAAGGTCAGCATGGCAAGATATCCTGTTTGGGCATCAGGGCCACCATCTGGCGGAAGCTCTCGAGGCTGGCCTGCGCCTCCTCTTCGTCAATCTTGCTCATCACAAAGCCGATATGGAGCAGCACATAGTCGCCCACCTGGAGAGGCTCTTCGAGCAGCATGCAGCTGACGCGCCGCTGCACCCCCAGGGTATCGACGGTGACGCAGTTATCTTCGGGGTGCAGCTGCACCACCTGAGAGGGGATGGATAGACACATGAATTTCAGGACTCCGACAAGGTGGCACAGCCGGTGGTGACAGGCTGGTGCGTGGCAAGATGGTGGATGGCAAACCAGAGCTGACCGGCGGCGATGCCACCGTCATTGAGCGGCAGGGTTTCGCTGGTCAATACCTGCCGGCCGGCTGCTTCGAGTGCGGGCACCAGCTGGTCCATCAGCACCCGGTTTTGAAAGACGCCGCCCCCGAGCGCCACCGGATAGCCGGGGAAGCGCTCGGCCAGGGCGATGACCAGATTGCTGATGGCGCGGATAAAACCGGCGGCCAGGCTGGCGGTGGAGGTGCCTTTGCGCCGCTCGCTGACAAGGGTATTGATGAGCTCGGCCCACTCGATCTGCAGCGGCCCTTCCGCTGATTGGCTGAGATCAAAGGCGAGGGGGAAGGGCTGTTCATCGGGGGCCAGCTGCAAGGCGGCTGCCTCCAGCAGGAGTCCCGCTTCGCCCTCGTAATCCGGGGTGTCGATCACCCCCAAGAGCGCCGCCACCGCATCGAACAGCCGACCGATGGAGCTGGTGTAGGGGGCGTTGCGACCCAGCTGCCAGAGCTGGTGCAGGTTGCTGATCCGCTTAAGGGGCAGTTGCTTGATCAACGGAATATCGAGGGCGCTGATCTCCTCAGGACTGTGCGATTCAAACAGCAGCCCCAGCAGCTGGCGCACCGGCTCGCGAATGGCCGCCTCGCCGCCGATCAGCTTGAAGGGGGCAAGGTGGGCAACCCGCTCAAATCCCTGAACGTCTGCGATCAGCAGCTCGCCGCCCCAGAGGGTGCCGTCATCGCCAAGGCCGGTGCCATCGAAGGCAACACCCAGCACCGGGCCCGTGATGTCGTGCTCGGCCATCACCCCCAGCAGGTGGGCGTGATGGTGCTGCACCTCGAGGTGGGTGGCACCCTGATCCTGGCAATAGCTTTTGGCCCACTGGTGGCTGAGGTAGCCCGGGTGGCGATCCGAGACCAGCACTTCGGGTTTGAGATCGTAGAGATCGCGAAAGGTCGCCAGGGTCTGCTCGAAGTGCTCCTGCATCGGCAGGCTGTGCAGATCGCCGATATAGGGGCTGTAGATGCGCTGGCGGCCGAAGGCGAGCGCCAGCTGGTTCTTCTGCTGCGCCCCGACCGCCAAGAGCGGCACCCTGACCGCCTCTTGCAGGCTGGGGGTGCAGGGGGCATAGCCCCGGGCCAGCCGCAACGTCTGGCGTCGCCCGCCTGCCCACTGCACCAGACTGTCGTCGCACGGGTGCAGGATGGGGCGGTTGTGATCCAGGATGCCGTCAATCTCGCTGCCGAGTTCCCTGACCACCGCCTCGCACTCGATAAGGATCGGGCTGCCGCGACCATTGGCGCTGGTGGCCACCAGCGGCATGGCGCAGGCATCCAGCAGCAGCTGATGGAGCGGGGTATAGGGGAGCATGACCCCAAGGTAGGGGATGCCGGGGGCGATCCCCTCGGCCAGCGGCGCGGTTGTCAGTAGGGATTCTGAGAGCCGATCATCGTTAATGCGCTTGCGCAGCAAGGTGATGGGTCTGGCCTGAGAGGCGAGCAGCTTCCACTCGTCTTCGCTGCCGGTGACATGCAATTTGGCCTCGGCAAGGGAGCCCATCATCACCGCCAGCGGCTTGCGCGCGCGCCGCTTGAGCGTTCGCAATCTGGCAACACTCTGTTCATTGCGGGCATCACACATCAGGTGATAACCCCCCATCCCCTTGACCGCAATCAGCGCCCCCGCTTGCAGGGCGCTTGCAGCGGCCTGCAGGGCATCCTCGCGCTCGGCCAGGGCATCGCCACGGCCATTTCGCCAGCTGAGATGGGGCCCGCACTCGGGGCAGCTCACCGGCTGGGCGTGGTAGCGTCTGTCCAGCGGGTTTTCATAGGCCGCCGCACAGCGCGGGCACATGGCAAAGCCCGCCATGGCGGTGTGGGGGCGGTCGTAGGGGAGGCGGCGGATGATGGTGTAGCGCGGGCCGCAGTGGGTGCAGTTGGTAAAGGGGTAGTGGTGGTGGCGATCTTTGGGGTTGGCCACGTCCGTGGCGCACGCCTCGCACATCCCCTGATCCGGCGAGATGGCGACCGTGGCCGCGCTCTGCTGCTGGCTCGCTTTAATTCGAAACTGGCCATGAAATTGGCCATCGAAGTCGGGATCATGAGCGAAGGGCAGTTCCCGCTCGCTGAAATGATCGATGCGGCTAAGTGGCGGCGCCAGTTCCCGCAGTTCGCGGGCAAAGCTGGCGAGCTGCTCAGGCGATCCTTCGGCGCCAATGGTGACGCCGTTGGCATCGTTCAACACATAACCGGCAAGGCCGTGGCGCAGCGCCAGCCCATAGACGAAGGGGCGAAAGCCGACCCCCTGCACGATACCGTCGATATGAAATTCGCGGCGCAGCCGGTTGGCCACAGGATTGGAAGAGCCAGAGGGGGCGATGGTGGCGCTCATGCCGGCTCCATCTCATCTTGAGTCTGCGGCAAACGCAGCACCCGGCGCTCGTTCTCCTCGCGCCGCACCCAGCCATCCATCTCCATGCGCAGGCAGAACGGAATGGCGTATTTGCGCGACAAACCGGTGATCTCCTTGAGGGATGCCATGTCGATCAGATCTCCCACCTGCTGGCCCGCCAGCACGGCGGCGACCATCTGGTTGTAAAGCTCGGCGTCGTAGTAGATGGGGCCATCGAGCTGCACCAGATACTTGAGTCGCGCCAGATTGCGCAGCTGCTTTTGCAACGCGCCTTTTTGTAGCAGGCCCTGCTGCAGGGCCGCGGGCAGCTGGCGGGTGATAAAGGGATCCAGCTCCACGCCGCCGGGGCCCAGTTTACCGGGCTCGTAACCCTCCTTGCCTTGATCTCGCACCACCTTGAGCACCAGCTGCGCCTCTTCCCCCAGATCATCTTCCGACTCGCCGCTGCCCGGCTGCCACTTGTCATGGTGCAGGCGAACAAGCTGCTCGCTCTTGAGCTGCTGGAGCAGGGCCTGAATGACCGGCAGGGCGATGCCAAAGCGGGTTGCCAGCTCGGCGGCACTCAGCGGTTCGCTGGCCAGCGTGGCGAGCAGCTGGTCGCGGCTTTGGGCCAGCCAGCAGTTATCCAGCAGCCACTCACCGAGGGGGGTGACCTGCTCGGGCCGCTGGTCAAAGCGGCTGGCCAGCACATAGCCATTGAGCCCCAGTTGCAGGGTGGCCGGGTTGTAGTGCTCGAGCTCATCTGGCAGCTCGCCCAGCAGGGTGTGCAGCGCCTTGCGTCTGGCGGGATGGATGTCGCCGCACCAGACGATGCGGGCGCCGTGCAGCAGTTCGCTGCTGCCGTGGCGAATGATGGCGAGCGGCTGGCCGAAGAAGCAGGGGATGGGGCTGGTAAAGATCAGCCGCGCCAGCCGGGTATCCTTGATGGGCACGAAACGGGCCCGGCCATGCCAGCTGCCAAGGGCCACCTCGATCTCCTGCGTGCGCAGCGCCTTGCCGCTCAGGCTCTCGGCGTTGAGTCGCACGATAAGGTGGGTTGCCGCCTCGCACTGGCCAGCGGCGCTGGTAAGGCAGTGACCGCGGGCCACCTCCTTGTGGGGCACTTTTTTAAGGCCCACCGCCACCCGGCAGACGGCGCCGATCTCGTCGACGCTCTGGTGATAGGCCTGCAGGGAGCGCACCTGCACCTCCCGATCGGCGGGGTAGAGGCGCAGCTTGTCCCCCACCTTGAGGCTGCCCTGTTGCAAGGTGCCGGTGAGCACGGTGCCGGTGCCATTGGCGGTAAAGACTCTGTCTACATACAGTCGCGGGGCGCTCTGCTCGCGGGCAGCGTGCGATGCTGGCAGATCGGCAAGCTGGCGCACGATGGCGGCGTGCAGGGCAGCCATATTCTCGCCGGTTTTGGCGCTGACGCTGACGATATCGGGCACCATGCCGCTCTCGTCCATCACCCGCTCCAGCAGGCTCTCTTCCAACAGCAAAAGCTCGTCGGGGGAGACCAGATCGCACTTGTTGATGCAGACCAGCAGGCGCGGCACCCCCATCGCCTTGAGCAGGCGCAGGTGATCGCCGGTCATCGGCATCCACCCCTCGTCGGCGGCAATCACCAGCAGCACCAGATCCAGACTCCAGAGCCCCGCCACCATATTGCGGATATAGCGCTCGTGGCCGGGCACGTCGATGACGCCTATGGTGTTGCCCTGACCGTCGTCGAAGTGGGCAAAGCCGAGATCCTGGGTCATGCCGATGGCCTGCTCGTGGGCGCGGGCGGTGGTGATGCCGGTGAGGGCCTTGATCAGCAGGGTCTTGCCGTGATCCACGTGGCCGGCAAGACCGATAACGGCGCGATAGGGGGTCATGGGATCAGGGCTCCTCGGTCGCATTTGTTGCATTGAACGGGGCGGGCAGCAGCAACTCCCTGAGTTGGGCGATCAGCAGTTCCATCTCGGTCGGCAGCAGGGTGGCCATATTGAGCAGCACCTTCTGCTGGCGCACGGTGGCGATGACCGGCACCGGCAGTTCGCGCAAATCATCGAGCAGCTGCTGGGCCGGGCGCGGGTCGGTGCACTCCAGCGCAGGGGCCGGGTAAAACTCGTCCGGCAAGGTGCCGCCGCCCACCACCAGCTGGGCGGGGACCGGCACAAAGCAGCCGGGCAGGGCGGCCATCAGCTGGGAGGCTCTCGCCTGCATGGCGGCCGGGTTGCTCAAGGTGCGCTGGGCGATACCCTCGCCGACGGGAGATTTGTTGAGCTTGTGGATGAGCAGGCGTTCGAGCAGGGAGTAGACGATGCGGCTCGGGCGGAAGGTGCGCATCATGGGGTGTTTTTCCAGCCGCTTGATAAGGTCGCTGCGGCCGCTGATGATGCCCGATTGCGGGCCCCCCAAGAGCTTGTCGCCGGAGTAGCAGACCAGATCCGCCCCCGCCTTGATGTACTGGCGCACCGAGGTTTCATCCGGTGCAAACTCTTCGGTGGTCAAGCCGGAGCCCTGATCCACCGCCAGCACCACGTGCTCGGGCAGGGCGCGGGCCACCTCGCCGATATCGGGGGATTCGGTAAAGCCGCGAATGGCGAAATTGGATCTGTGCACCATCAGTACCAGCGCGGTCTGATCGGTGATGGCATCGAGGTAATCTTTGGCGGTAGTGATATTGGTAGTGCCCACCTCCACCAGTTTGGCACCGGAGAGGGCCAGAATATCGGGAATGCGAAAGCCGCCGCCAATCTGGATCTGCTCGCCGCGCGAGACGATCACCTCGCGCCCCTTGGCCACCTCCTGCAGCAGCAAAAAGAGCGAAGCGGCGTTGTTGTTGACCACCAGCGAATCCTCGGCCTGGGTGAGGCAACGGAGCAGGGGGGCGATCAGCCCCTTGCGCCCGCCGCGCTTGCCGGTGGCGAGATCCAGCTCCAGATTGTTGTAGCCGGTGTTGAGGTCACGCACCTCGTCCCACAGATCGGCACTTAACGGCGAACGCCCCAGATTGGTATGCACCAGGGTGCCGGTGGCGTTGATCACCCGGGTTTGACGCTGGCGCAACTGCTGTTGGCAGCGTTTGGCAATCAGCGCCTCGATCTGCTCGGGGGCAACGCCATGCTGGCGAAAATCTTCGCTCTGGCGCAGCTCGCTCAGGGTGTCGCGCACCGCCTGAGTCACCAGCGGGCGGCTCAGCGTCTCGATAAACCCGGCGAGAAAGGGTTGCTGCAGCAGCTGTTCCACTTGGGGCAGACGGCGCGTTTGTTGCTGGCTGGGCTGTTGCTGTGAATCTGGCAGTGAATCGTCGGCAGCCTGACCTGATGCGGGCTGGCGGTGGGGGATGGCTGGCGCGTGAGACGAGTTCGGCATGGGATTACCAGTGCAGTGCGTGGGTTCGGGATGCGCACCGGTTTGCCGATAGAGAGGCCGAGCTGACGGGTTATGGCACTGCTGGCGATTTGCGGATGAGTGCAAACTGGGTGCATCAATGAGCGGGTATAAATTAATGCTGCATCGATGCTGATAAATTAATTTTTGGCCAGCGAGATAACCTGAGTTCGGATTATATTGGCAAGCGGCAAGCACCTTTTTTAAGGTATTACTTCAAACATATTGAACAAACAATGGAAATAACATCCAGGCCGAAAAATTCAGCGAGAGAGTATTTGTTCAATAGATAAATTTGGCGGAAGAGGCAGGAATCGAACCTGCCAAAGCCTTCTCGGCTCACATCGGTTTTGAAGACCGAGGAGGCCACCAGACCCCATCAACTTCCGTAACGGTCGCCATTTTGTGGCAAATTTCTGTGACTGGCAACGCTTTTTTTGTCATAAAAAAGCGAGAGTTAGCGATTTTTTGAAAAAATCAAAGAACCTTGTTTTATATCAAGTTCAGCACAATTAGCCCGATGTTTTTAATTTAACATCGGGCCTCGATCACATTGCCGGAACCGTCGGTCAATAACGGTCGTTAACAACTCGATAAATAATCACCGGTTGGCGTTGGCAATATTCCACTGATCCAGTTTATCTATTAACAGACCGGTATCCCTGGCGGCATCAAGATGCTGATAAAGATAATCCATCGCCTCGCTCACCATCTCGGTCATCGGGAAGGAGAACGCCACGATGGCCGGTTGTACCCCGACAAAGATCACCTCGGGGACAAAGGTCTTGAGCTCGTCGATCAGGAAATTGAGCGGCATATTGTGGGTCGAGAAGATAAACATCTCGGCGATGGTCTCGGGGGGGATCACCTGCAGGGTTCCCGCCTTCTCGCCGATCTCGGCGGCATCCACCAGCACCACCCGCTCCGGTTGCAGCTCCCGCACCTTGTAGACCACATTTTCCGGCGCGATGCCGCCGTCGATATGGATCCAGCCGGGCAGGGGGGCGGCTTGCAGCTTGTCGGCGAGATAGGGGCCGGCACCGTCGTCCCCCATCATGGCATTGCCCACGGTCAACACGAGATTGCAGCCCATCAGCGGCTCCTTACCATCAGGTACATATGGGGGTCGTTAAAGAGGGCGGTGAGCTGATCCATAAAGGTGTTGGTCCAGCCCAGCTCCTGCTCATCGAGCAGATTGTCGGCTTTGCGCAGCCGGTCGAAGGCGCAGGCCAGCATATGGCAGTGCTCGCGATAGATGGTGATCTCGCCAAAGGTGAGAAATCCCTCCATCTTGCGGCGCGCTTCACTTCCCTCTGGCAGCTTGGCCACCCAGTCGCGATAACCGATCAGCGAGCAGACCAGGTCTGCTCGCAGGCAATCGACGATGCCGAGGTGATGGCCGATGGCGAGGCTGTAGTACATCACCTCCCTGGCCTCTTCCGGCACGTCGAACTGCTCGTCGACGAACTTGCGCGAGAGGCGATAGAAGAAAACCTCGTCAGCCATGCACCGCCTCTCCCTTGCCGGCCGCCCGGTTGAGGCAGGCGTTTGCGAGGTTGTTGACGATCTCCGAGAGGCGCGGATCGTCGTGCTGATCGAGGTAGCTCTGGATGCGCAGATCCACATCCTGCTGGGTCGCCCCTTCGAGCAGGGCCATAAACTCGTCGGCGATGATCCGCCCCTGCCGATAACCGGCCATGCGGCGCGCTTCGCGCTCGATCATCACCCGGATTTCATTGGGGATGCCGGTGTGGCGCAGCTCGACCCGCTCACCCGGTTGCACCTCGTGGCTGGTGGCTTTGAGTTTCTGCTCAAGCAGACCGAGCGCCACGGCAAAGCCGTAGATGGTGGCCGCCGGTGTCGGAGGGCAGCCGGGGATATAGACATCCACCGGCACGATCTTGTCGGTGCCGCCCCAGACGCAGTAGAGGTCGTGGAAGATGCCGCCGTCACAGCCGCAGGCGCCGTAGGCGATGCAGATCTTGGGATCGGGCGCCGCCTCGTAGGCGCGCAGGGCCGGTACCCGCATCGCCCGGGTCACCGCGCCGGTAAAGAGCAGGATGTCGGCGTGGCGGGGGGAGGCGACCACCTTGATGCCGAAACGCTCGGCATCGAACAGCGGGGTGATGGTGGCGAAGATCTCGATCTCGCAGGCGTTGCAGCCGCCGCAATCGACCCGGTAGACATAGGCCGAGCGGCGAATGTCCTTGAGCAGGGTCTTCTTGAGTTTGGTGATCTCGGGATCCTGTGCCAGCGGCACGGCGCGGGTATGGGCATGGCCGACAACCGGTTCTATGCCTTTGATCTTGCTCATCACATCCACTCCTTTTGTGCGGCCATCGGTGTGGCTATCGGTGTGATCAGGGCCGAGTCAGGCTGGCTCAGCATGCTCTGTTTTCGTTTGCAGTCGGGGCAGTGGTGCAGCCGCTCCGGGGTCGCGAGCGGTGTGCCTGCCTGCTTGAGGGTGTCCTCCACCAGCGCCACCAGCTTGCTCGGGGCAAAGTAGGTGCCGCACAGGGTGCAGGGGGCCAGCGCGAAGCGGGCCTCCTCATAGAGATCCGCCTTGTTGGTCACCGCCAGCTCGAACTCGGGGGAGAGGGCGATGGCGCGGGTCGGGCAGACCTCCTCGCAGCGGCCGCAGAAGATGCAGCGCGCCATGGAGATCTCCCAGCGCCGTTCGCCGGTCTCCATGTCCACTTCCATCACCAGCGCGTTGGCCGGGCAGGCCTTGGTGCAGGCGGCGCAGGCGATGCACTGATCCGCCTGATATTTCGGTTTGCCGCGAAAATCCCGGTTCACCTCGTAAGGGGCGAAGGGGTACTTGGCGGTCGGGGTGCCAGCCTTGAGGATGGTCTTGAACAGCTTGATCATGATGACCCCTTATTTCAGCGGAGAGTTTTTGCGATCGATGCCGTAGCGCTCGATCTCCTTGTAGGAGACCACGGTGGATTTGCCCTTCTTGGGGTCGACCAGGGTGACCCGGTCGGTACAGGAGTAGCAGGGATCCAGACTGCCGATGATGAGCGGTGCATCCGCCACGGTATTGCCGCGCAGCATGTAGCGCAGAGCAGGCCAGTTGGCGTAGGTGGCGGCGCGGCAGCGCCAGCGGAACAGCTTCTGGTTGTCCCCGGTCATGCTCCAGTGGACGTTCTCGCCGCGGGGCGCCTCGGTAAAGCCCAGCGCAAACTTGCCCGGCTGGTAGGTGAACCCTTCGGTCAAAAGCGGCCCTTCCGGCAGGTGCTCAAGACCAAACTCAATCATGTCGAGGGAGTCGTAGAGCTCGTGGATGCGCACCAGCACCCGGGATTGCACATCGCAACCCGCCTTGGTCTGGATCTCCATCGGCAGCTCGCGGTAGCCGGCAAAGTCGTGGACCCGGCGCACGTCGCGCTTGAAGCCGCTCGCCCGCACCATGGGGCCGACGCAGCTGAAATCGCGGGCAATTTGCGGGTCGAGCTTGCCGATACCGATGAGGCGGGAGGAGATGTTGGCGGTATCCAGCAGCATGGCCACCAGGGGTTTGAGCTCATCACGGAGCTCGCGCACCAGCTGGGCACCCTTGATGCGATCTTCCTTGAAGATGTCGCGGCGCACCCCGCCAATCAGGTTGAGGCCGTAGGTCTTGCGGGCGCCGGTCAGCAGCTCGGCCAGGGTCATGGATTTCTCCCGCACCCGGAAGAACTGCATAAAGCCGGTGTCGAAACCGGTGAAGTGGCTCGACAGGCCGATGTTGAGGATATGGCTGTGCAGGCGCTCCACCTCCAGCAGCACGGCGCGGATCATCTTGGCCCGCTCCGGCACCGGAATACCCATGGCGTTCTCCACCGAGGTGGTGTAGGCGACGCTGTGGGTAAAGCCGCAGATGCCGCAGACCCGGTCGGTCAGAAACGCCACTTCGTTGTAGCCCATCCGGGTTTCCGCCAGCTTCTCCATGCCGCGATGGACATAGAAGAGGCGGTAGTCGGCATCGATGATGTCTTCGCCATCGACGAACAGACGAAAGTGGCCCGGTTCATCGGAGGTGATGTGCAGCGGGCCGACCGGCACGATGCGGTTGGCATCACTGCCGAGCTCGTTGACGAAGGGGTAGGTCTCGGTGTCGGTGGTGGGCATCGGGCGCTGGCGATAATCCATGGCGTCCTTGCGCAGCGGGTGGATATCCTCCGGCCAGTCGTCCGGCAGTACCAGACGGCGTTCGTCCGGCAGGCCGATGGCGCGCAGGCCGTACATGTCGCGGATCTCCCGCTCGCCCCACACCGCCGCCGGAATGGTCGGGGTGATGGAGGGGTACTCCTGGGTATCGGCATCCACCAGCACCTTGACGGTGATCCAGCACTTGGTGTCGCCCTCCATGGAGAAGACGTGGTAGACGGCGAAGTGGCCGTTGAGGCTGCGCTCGTCATTGGCAAAGGAGAGCGGAAGCCAGCCCCCCAGCTGATGGAAGATCAGGCTGGCGGTCTCGACCAGACTGGTGGGCTTGACGGTAATGGTGGCCTGATCGGCGGTTTGCCACTCCTCGTCGACGATGGCGTGGGGCAGTTGGGCTCGCACCTGCTGGATGTAGTCGCAGCCGATGCGATCCGAAATGGCGATGGTCATGCAGTTCTCACTTTAATGTTCGGGAATGAGCATTCACAAATGATGAAATCGGAAAAAGTTGCTGTGCTGGCGGGCATGATTCAGATCCCGACCAGATAGGCGAGCAGCGCCAGCAGGGCCAGCCCCAAGCCGTAGCGGGTGAGCTTGTGGGTGCGCACGAACTGGGTACGGGCCATGGCGTTTTCGATGATGCCAGCCAGCAAAAAGGCCACCAGCAGCTTGCAGGCGAGGATCAGCGCCGCGCCGATGAGCGCAGGCAGACTCCAGTTGGCCGCCTTGCCGAAGGGGAGGAAAATCACCAGAAAGAGCTGCACCACCACCAGTTGCTTGAGGCCGATGGAGAGCTTGAGCAGGGCCAGGCCCGCACCGGAATACTCGGTGAGCGGCCCTTCTTGCAGCTCCTGCTCGGCTTCGGCGCAGTCAAAGGGCAGCTTGCCCATCTCGACAAACACCGCGAAGGCGCAGGCGGCGCCGGCCAGCAGGGTGGCAACCGGCGCGGCCAGCGGCTGGGTCGCCACATAGCTGCTGATATTGCCCAGATCCGAGCTGCCCACCATCATCGCCATGATGAAGCAGGCGAGCACCAGAATGGGCTCCACCAGAATGCCGAGGGTCAGTTCGCGGCGGGCACCGATCCCTGCAAACATGCTGCCGCTGTCGAGCCCCGCCAGCGAAAAGAAGAAGCGGAAGATGGCGAACAGATAGATATCGGTGATGAGATCCCCGGCGATGGGGAAGGGGGACTCGTGAGTCAGGGTCGGCAGCGCCATCCCTACCAGCAAGAGGGCGGCGATGAGCAGCGCAGGCATCAGGTTGAAGATGATGCCGGCAGGCTCGGGGGTCACCTCCTGACGGCGCAGGAGCTTGGCGATATCCCGGTAATCCTGCAGCAGGCCCGGCCCCTGACGGGAGTGCATCTTGGCCCGCAGCACCCGGTTGAAACCGGTGGCGAGCGGCGCCAGCGCCAGCATGGCGATGGCCTGGGTCAGGGCGAGGGCAACCATGCCCCAGCTCGGCATTTCAAGAACAGGCATATCAGACTCCTACAGCCATCAGGATAAAGAGCGCCAGCACAACACCGTGCAGCAACCAGCCGGTTGTCCCGCTGGTATCGCTCACCCCGTGCAGGGCGCTGGCCAGATCGAGCTGCGGCTGCTTGCGATAGAGCGGCGCGCAGAGTTGGCGCAAGGTGTGGGTGACACCGCCGGAGGTGAGGCTCATGCGCTCCTCATAGGCGTAACCACAAGCCCACGGGGTGCCAGCGTGACGACGACCCAGCTTGGGCCCCTTGAAGATGGCCAGTACCAGCAGCGGGATGAGGAACAGCCCCAGCAGGGTGATGGCGATAACGGGCGGGGAGAGGATCGCTTGTGAGCTGTCGAGTGGCAGCAGGGTGGCGCCAGTGGCCACGTTCATTTGGCCGCTTACCAAGGCTTGGCCATAGCTGGCGATATGGGGGGCAATCCAGGGGGCGCCCAGACCCAGCACCAGACAGACCGCGGCCAGCAGCAGGGTGCCTGCCACCATGGCGCCCGGCACTTCGCGGGCGTGGCTCGCGTGTTCGCTGCGCGGGGCGCCGCAGAAGCAGATGCCGTACACCTTGACGAAACACATCACCGCCATGGCGCCGGTTACCGCCAGCATCACTACCGCGAGCGGCGCGACGACAGAGGTGCCGAGTTTGGTCATGGAGAGCAGGGATTGGTAGATAAACCACTCGCTGACAAAGCCGTTGAGCGGCGGCAGCGCCGAGATGGCCATGGCACCGATGAGGAACGCCAGCGCGGTCCAGGGCATCAGCTTGGCCAGCCCCCCCATCTTGTCCATGTCGCGGGTGTGCAGGCGGAACATCACAGAGCCGGTGCCCATAAAGAGCAGGCTCTTGAAGATGGCGTGGTTGAGCAGGTGATAGAGGGCGCCGAGCAGCCCCAGCACCACCAGTGCCGGTTGCTGGTTGGCGATGCCGATCATGCCGATCCCCATCCCCATCAGGATGATGCCGATGTTCTCCACCGTGTGGTAGGCGAGCAGCCGCTTGAGATCGTGCTCGGCCAGCGCAAACAGCACCCCGAGCACTGCCGAGCAGGCACCGAAGATCAGCACCACATAGCCCCACCAGAGCTGGCTGGCGCCGAGAAAATCGATGCTGACCCGCAAGATGCCAAAGAGACCCAGCTTCACCATCACGCCGGACATCAGCGCCGAGATATGGGACGGCGCAACGGGCTCGGCCACCGGCAGCCAGCCGTGCAGCGGCACGAAACCGGCGCGCAGGCCAAAGCCGCAGAAGCTGAGCAGGAACACCAGAGAGGCCAATGCGCCCGCCAGATGGTGCTCGCGCAGCGCGGCGAACTCCAGCGAGCCGCTTTCGCGGCAGAGCAGCCAGAAGGCGATCAGCACCAGCGCCATGCCGATATGGTTCATCACCAGATAGAGGCGGCTCTGTTTGGCGGCCTCGGGGTTGGTCTTGACCAGCCAGTAGGTGGTGAGGGTCACCAGCTCGTAGCAGAGCAAGAAACCGAGCGCGTTGTCGGCCAGTACCATGCCCACCATGGCAAAGAGGAAGAGGTTCATCAGCGCGCCGATGGCCACATCCCCCTTGCCCTGATATTCGCGGATATAGGCAAAGGAGTAGAGGGCGACGGCGACGCCGACGGTGCTAATCACCAGCAGCATCAGCGCGGCCAGCATGTCGAGGTGCACCGAGCCCAGCAGCCAGAGCTGGCCGTCGACGGGGGCGCCTTGGGCAAAGATCTGGATGGCGGCGACCAGACCCGCGAGCGAGCCCAGCAGGGCAAAGCCGCTATTGAGGCGGTTGGCCAGTGCGGGCAGCTTTTGCAGCAGCAAACCGGCGGCAGCGCCCAGCAAAAAGAGCAGGAGCGTGGCCATAACAAGGGGGGACAACATCAGCGAACTCCCTCTGTGGTGGATAAATCGGATGCAGGGAGCGCCGTGGCAGGCGCCGAGAAGGCAGAGGCCCCTTGCGGGTTGGTGTCGGCCGCTTGCTGGCGACGGATACGGGCGGCGCGTTCGGTGTCGCCGTCATTGACCAGCTTCAGTGCCTGGGAGGGGCAGGCACCGACACAGGCCGGGCCATCGGCGCGAAACTCGCACAGGTCGCACTTGACCGCGATGCTGCGCACCCCCGGCTCCCAGCTCAGCAGATCCTCGCCAAAGCAGCGCAGGCCAGCGGAGGTGGAGGGGTTGCTGGAGCGGATGGAGCAGGGGATATAGGTGTCGTAACTGGTGGCCACGGCCACCGGACGGCTGCCGCCGCTCTGGATGGCGCCAAAGGGGCAGGCCACGGCGCAGAGATTGCAGCCGATGCAGAGCGACTCGTTGAGTTGCACGCAATCGCCGGTCTGGCGAATTGCCTCGACCGGGCACACCTTGATGCAGGGGGCATCGTCACAGTGACGGCACTGAACCGGCATGGTCGCCTGCTCGTGTCGCATAACGGTTAAACGGGGGGCTTGCTGCAAACCTTGCGCCTTGTGTACCTCGCTGCAGGCCGCCATACAGGTGCCACAGCCGATACAAAGCTTGGGGTCAGCGATAACGAAGCGGTTCATAGCCTACCTTGTCGTGTCGCGAACGGAGAAAGTAGGGGCAGGTTGGCAAGATACGGGCCAGATTGGTTTTTGCAGCGAAATTGGTTTTAAGTGGCTGTTTTTAAATAAATAAAAATATTCGTGTGGTTGGATGAACGCGCTGATGTGGCTGTCGAACTGTGACGTTCGTCACTTGTGACGAAGCCGCCAAGAGGGTTCGTCACCTTGGAAAACGCAGCATAAGTAGGGTGCAATGAACGCAGTGAATTGCACCGCTATCAAAATATGTTCGTGGTGCACGGCGCTGCGCTTGTTGCACCCTACGGTGGGATGTCTGTGGGGGCGATGTGGTTTGCTCCCTTCTCCCCTTGCGGGAGAAGGGCTGGGGATGAGGGGGCCGGTAACCGGGTTAACGGAAACAAGAGAGGGAGGCCAATGCCTCCCTCTCTATTTGCTGACGTTTTCTATGCCATTAAGAGGCCATCAACCCGCCATCAGATATCCACCTGCGAGCCCAGCTCGATAACCCGGTTGGGCGGGATCTCGAACTGATCCGGGGCGCGCAGGGCGTTGCGCTGCAGCAGCATAAAGAGCTTGCCGCGCAGATAGAGATACCAGGGGCGGTCTTTCATGATGAGCGACTCGTGGGCCATAAAGAACGAGGTCTCCATCATCCGGCAGCTCAGCCCCTCGGCGTTGCAGCGGTGGAAGATCTCCTCCACGTTCGGGGTCTCGCGCCAGCCGTAGCTTGCCACCACCCGCCAGAAGGTGGGGGAGAGCTGCTCGATGCAGACCCGGCGCACATTGTGGACGTAGGGCACATCCTCCACCCGCAGGGTGAGCAGGATGATCCGCTCGTGCAGCACCTTGTTGTGCTTGAGGTTGTGCAGCAGCGCATGGGGGATCACATTGACCACCCGCGACATATAGACCGCAGTGCCGGCCACCCGGGTCGGCGGGGATTTCTCCAGCGAGGCGATCATCGGCTCAAGGGAGTTGCCGTGCTCGTTCAGGCGGCGAATAAGCTGGAAACGCTCGCTCTTCCAGCTGGTCATCACGGTGAACATCACCGCGCCCAGGGTGAGCGGCAGCCAGCCGCCGGAGAAGATCTTGGCGAGGTTGGCGGCAAACAGCGGCACGTCGATACAGAGCAGCGCGGCAAACAGGATGGCCACCAGATACTTGTTCCAGTGCCAGCTGTTCTTGGCCACCGAGCAGGAGAGGATGGAGGTGAGCACCATGGTGCCGGTCACCGCGATGCCGTAGGCCGCCGCCAGATTGCTGGAGTGCTCGAAGCTCATGATGACGATCACCACCGAGATATAGAGCATCCAGTTGATGACCGGAATATAGATCTGGCCGGACTCCTGCTCGGAGGTGTGAACGATGCGAATGGGGGAGAGATAACCGAGCCGCACCGCCTGCCGGGTCAGCGAAAAGACCCCGGAGATCACCGCCTGCGAGGCGATCACCGTCGCCATGGTTGCCAGCAGCAGCAGCGGCACCAGCGCCCATTTCGGCGCGAGCAGGAAGAAGGGGTTGGCAATGGCGGCGGGGTTACTCAGCAGCAGCGCCCCCTGACCGAAGTAGTTGAGCACCAGCGAGGGCAGCACCACGATAAACCAGGCGAGGCGAATTGGATTTTTGCCAAAGTGGCCCATATCCGCGTAGAGCGCCTCCACCCCGGTGATGGCCAGCACCACGGCGCCGAGGGCAAAGAAGGAGGTGGTCTGGTACTGGATAAAGAAGCGCACCGCCCAGATGGGGTTGAGCGCACCCAGCACCTCGGGGTTGTGGATGATGCCGCGCAGCCCCAGCACCGCCAGCGTCATAAACCAGATCAGCATGATGGGGGCAAACAGCTTGCCCACCATGGCGGTGCCATGTTTCTGGATGGCAAACAGCAGGGTCAGCACCAGCACCGAGAGGGTGACGATATAGGGGTCGAGGGCGGGGGTGAGAATGCTCAGACCCTCGATGGCCGACATCACCGACATCGCCGGGGTGATCACCACCTCGCCATAGAAGAAGCTGCCGCCAATCAGGCCGAGGATGATCAGCAGCGGTGTCCAGCGGGTGGAGGCGTTGCGGGTCGCCAGCGACATCAGGGTGAGAATGCCACCCTCGCCGGCGTTGTCGGCCCGCATCACAAAGGAGAGGTACTTGACCGACACCACCAGGATCAGCAGCCAGAAGATCAGCGAGAGAAAGCCGAGAATGGAGGCCGGCTCGACGCCGAACCCGAATTGACCTGACAGGCACTCGCGCAAGGTATAGAGCGGGCTGGTGCCGATATCGCCATAGACTACGCCAATCGCCGCCAGCATAACGCCGGGAGTGGCTTGTTGTTTATCACAGTTCATGAGTTCATCTTGTCAGTTTGATGTTTACACGTTTGCCAACGCACAGCTGCCCGACCTACCAAGAGAGTCGTGATATTTAATCGGGAGAGAATTAATGGATTGCGATGGGAAAGGGCGCTAACGGAATAGTGATCTGCTTGTCATGGAACACAGTCTGTTCATCTGTCATTAAGCTTATAATGACACACACTCTGCGGGACTATGCTCAGTTATAAATAATCAAAAGTTCAATTTGAGTAAGAGAATTAATTATCCGGCGATTGAAATATAACGCGATAATGCAGGCAACTGTTTGTTTTATCTAGCGAAGTGGTTTGGCTAAAATCTTTTTCCAAAACGGATAATAAATAGACGATAAAGTAATCGCTAATTAATTGCTGGCAGGATGGCAAAGGGGATGCAGTTGGGCCGCGATGGAGTCGTTATGTGCCAGAGGGGAAAGGTAGGGTGCAATGAACGAAGTGAATTGCACCAAGTATTAAAAGAGGCAAGAGGTGCAATGCGCTGCGCTTATTGCACCCTACGGTAATTATTACTCTCCATGATAGTGCTTCAATAAAAAGTAGCGGTCAGGACTATTTTTAACGCCGCTCACTTTACCGACTATTTTAAATCCCATTTTTTCATAAAATTTGGGTGCCTGAAATGAGAGAGTGTCGACTTGAGCAGCAATACATCCCCGTTTTTTTGCCTCGCGTTCAGCAATCTCCATTAATTGAATGCCAAGCCCCTGTCCTCTCTTGTCATTGTGTACCCAAAGTACTTCGATCAACAGTTGATGATAAATAGTACGTCCGGCAATGCCACCGACAACTTCGTCATTATCATCATGAATGGCAACAATTAAAGGTTGGGAGCGTTCCTCACCCATTTTATCAAAGTTAAATTGTCTAAGGTTATCAACAAGTACATTTAAGATGTCATCTTTATGTTCATTATGGATTTTTATATTCATCAAATCTTACTCCATTAAAATGTAATCGTAGGGTGCAATGAACGAAGTGAATTGCACCAA
>OEQT01000101.1_pt1 | contig 23094 bp, 20 predicted proteins | sample 1539831 | NCBI WGS metagenome assembly OEQT01 (sample SAMEA3891243, study PRJEB23780) | metagenome | biome: terrestrial biome; feature: animal house; material: water of meat washing | place: Italy | collected 2015-05-12 | reverse complement strand
TGGATACCCGCAACGAGCCAGTCTTGGGTAGAACCCGCAGGTTTTACAAAGTGCCAAACTTCAGCAAAAGGTTGCGGTAAGCTGTTGAGGTCTTCACTTACTGTACCAGTAAAACGTACGCTAACCACGTATTGGCCATTTTCTGTCGCAGAGTCCGCAACCATCGCATTAAGGTTTGAAAACTCAGCTACATCTTGATCTTGGTTTGCCATAATGTCTTGATACATAGACTGGTAAAGATCAGGTGTTAAGTAACGCTGAATTTCAGAAATGTTACTTGCCGTGTTCATCGACTGAATATGATTGAAACGTTGACGAGCAATACGTAAGAAAGCCGCAGGTTCTGTACCGTCTGGCAGCTGACTACCACTATTGGTATAGGCAGCGCCAAAAGGTGCATTGTTTTGTGGTGTAGCAGCTGAACCACCTACAGACTGACCAAAAATATTGCTGTTGTCATTTGATGTACGTGGTGCAGCTTGTTGGCCAAACGGTGCTTGAGTTGAACCATTGTTTGGCGCGTATGGATTAGGTGCTACTTTTTTTTTTGCGCCCATTTTACGGAAAATGAAGAAGGCAACAGCAGCGGCAAGAAGAATCCAAATCCAGCTCGGAATACCACCTTTTTCTTCCTGTGCTTGCGCTTGAGAAGCAGAGTTATCATCTGCCAATGCATTTGCAGCTACAGCACCAATTGCAGCACCCGCTACACCAGCCGCAACCATACCACCGACGCCTGGACCAGATTTAGCTGGAGCTGTAGCGGGCGCGGTAGGTTGTTGAGCTGGAGTTGCTTGACGAGGTTGTTGATAAGACTGAGTTGGTGCAGCTTGACGGCTCATGCCGTGGCTTTTACCACCACCTGCACGTTTAGCTTCTGCGGCTAAGGGTGCAACTAAAAGAGCCGCTGTTAAAAAACCAGCAATCAAACCACGCTGTCGAACTTCCATCAAATTTTCCTACTCTATAAAAAATAAATTTTAACTCTACCTTTATGCAGTCTTTCATCCTAAATTTCAATAAAAAACGTGTTTATTTTATGAGAAATCCAAATGAATGGAATTTAGCTTAGTTGAGTTCGTCACTTAAGCTCATGGCTTCAGTGAGTGCCTCATGTAAGCGCGCCACAGCGATGACCTTCACCCCAGCAATGTCTTTTTGCGGTGCGTTGCCTCGCGGTAGAATAATGTATTTAAAACCATGTTTAATGGCTTCTTTTAAGCGTTCCTGTCCATTGGGGACTGGGCGAATTTCCCCAGAGAGTCCTACTTCACCAAAAACAGCCAGTTGTTGTGGCAGCGCTTTACCTCGCAGGCTAGAGGCACAGGCCAATAAGACGGCCAAGTCAGAGCCTGTTTCCGTGATTTTTAAACCACCGACAACGTTGACGTAGACATCTTGTCCAGATGTTTGCACGCCACCATGGCGATGCATTACCGCCAAGAGCATATTTAAACGGTTTTGTTCTAAACCTAAGGCGACTCGGCGCGGTTGACCATGTGCATCATCAACCAAAGCTTGAACCTCAACCAACAGAGGACGTGTGCCTTCACGGCTGATCATCACGATTGAGCCTGCAATGGCTTCATCATAACGACTTAGGAAAATGGCTGAAGGATTCGCTACTTCTCTTAAGCCTTTATCGGTCATGCCAAAAACCCCGAGTTCATTGACTGCACCAAAACGGTTTTTAACAGCTCGAATCATCCGATAACGTGAGTCGGACTGACCTTCAAAGTACAGAACACAGTCCACCATATGTTCAAGCACACGTGGACCAGCCAGTGCACCTTCCTTGGTGACGTGTCCGACGATGAACAAGGCTGTGCCACTATTTTTAGCAAAACGTGTTAGTAAAGCAGCAGATTCGCGAATTTGAGAAACGCCGCCCGGCGCTGACTGGAGTGTTTCGGTATATAGGGTTTGAATGGAATCTAAAATTGCCACGGCGGGACGCTCGTGGGCAAGCATTTCACATATCCGCTCAACACAGGTTTCTGCCATGACTTTGAGTTTATCTGTAGGCAGATCAAGACGATTTGCACGTAAAGCCACTTGAGAGAGTGATTCTTCACCTGTGACATACAATGCCGCACTGTTGGCCGCGGCCATATGCGTTGCCGTTTGCAATAAAATGGTCGATTTTCCGATGCCCGGATCACCACCAATCAGTACCACAGAGCCCGTGACGAGACCACCGCCAAGCACACGATCAAACTCACCAATTCCTGTAGCCAGTCGAGTCTCATGTGAAACTGAAATTTGATTTAAGGTGCTAATAGCAGCAGCTTGACCTGCATAGCCGCCCCCCATTTTGGGCTGCGCACGATGTGTGACTGCTGGTGCAATATTGACTTCAACTAGACTATTCCATTCTCCACATTCAGAACATTGACCCGCCCATTTTGAATGGTCAGCGCCACATTGTTCACAGCGGTAAACACTTTTTGCTTTTGCCATGCTTTATTTGATGCACTATTTGGAGTATTCGATGGTTCAACAGCATACAGAGGATTGGATTTGAAATGAATGCTCTGAATCAAAAAGCCACCCGAAGGTGGCTTAACGATTGCAGATTTTAAAAACTTGCTTTGAAAATAACCTTAGTACAACTCACCTGATTTACGCTTTTCGACAAAATCACGTGACTCTTTCACAATCACCGTCGACAGCAATAACAAGGCAATTAAGTTTGGAACCGCCATTAAACCATTAAAGGTATCGGCAAATAGCCAGACTAAATCAAGAGATGCCACGCAACCAATAAAGACTGATGCGATGTAAATGAGACGGTACAACAGAACATACTTTTCACCGAGTAAATATGTACAGCATTTTTCGCCGTAATAGCACCAACCTAAAATGGTGGAGTAAGCGAAGAACACAATACCAAAAGTCACGATCCAGCCTCCGACACCCGGCAGTAATTGGTTAAAAGTATGAGTGGTTAATACCGCGCCTGTTTCGCCACCAAAACTATTGCCCGCCATAATAAAGCCCATAACCAAAACGATCCCTGTAATACTACAGACGATAATGGTATCGATAAACGTACCTGTCATTGAGACTAAGCCTTGACGTGCAGGGTGGTCGGTTTTTGCAGCAGCGGCGGCGATCGGCGCCGAACCCATCCCTGCTTCATTTGAGAAGACGCCACGAGCGACACCGTAACGAATGACAGCACCAATTGCGCCACCTGCTACCGCTTCACCAGTAAAGGCATCACGGAAGATCAGTTCAAGTGCAGGCATGACGAGTTCAAGATGGTTGAAGATAATAATGAGGCCACCGAGGACATAGCCAATCGCCATAATCGGTACGATGAAAGAAGCGGCTTTAGAAATAGATTTAATCCCGCCTAAAATAACCAAAGCGGAGAATACCGTAATGACGATACCTGTGATCCATGTTGCAACTCCCGTACTGTTTTCAACAGCGAGCGCAACTGTGTTGGATTGCACTGAACTGCCAATCCCAAAAGACGCCAAGGTGCCAAATAGTGCAAAAATCAGTGCTAACCACTTCCATTTTAGGCCGCGTTCAATGTAGTACATTGGACCGCCAGACATTTCACCTTTTTCATTTTTGATTCGGTATTTAACTGCCAGTACGCCTTCACCATATTTGGTTGCCATACCGAACAGGGCTGTCATCCACATCCAAAACACCGCACCTGGGCCACCAAGGACACAAGCGGTTGCAACACCGGCGATATTACCCGTACCAATGGTGGCAGAGAGTGCTGTCATGAGGGATGCAAAGTGCGAGATATCTCCTGCATGAGAATGTGCTTGGTCATGTTTGCCAAAGACTTGTTTAAAGGCCAGAGGCAACATGCGAATTTGCCAGAAGAACAAGCGTAATGTGAGGAATATCCCTGTTCCGACAATGAGGACCAACATATAGGGTCCCCAGACCCAACCACTGATGGTTTCCATAAAAGTTTGTAAACTTTGTGTATTCATTTTTCTTTTAGTCCTCTATGTTTTAAAACTTGAAATTTCTAGAAAAATTTTGAGTTTTATTAAGCAATTGATATGCCACAGTCATGCTTCCTGCACGATTTTTTATTGATTTTTAGTCTTGTTGTATTTGTTACACGGAAATTTATTTTTGACAAGTGTTTTGCTGATTTTTTCAACAGGAACTTTTACGTGTCCTTTGTCGTGTTAAATATAAGAAAAATTAATTAACTTTTCAAAAGATGTTGAAAATATAGATTAATACAATTTTATTTTTATTTTTTTGTTCTTTTCGGGTAATTTTGGCGACTGGAAATAAAAGACGACATCAAGAATGAGTTTAGAAAATACAGAATCGACCTCTGAACAAGGTGATTTAAAACGGAGTTTATCCAACCGCCATTTACAACTCATTGCGATTGGCGGTGCGATTGGTACAGGTTTATTTATGGGGTCGGGGAAGACGATTAGTCTCGCTGGGCCATCTATTTTAATCATTTACATGATTATTGGTTTTATGGTGTTTTTGGTCATGCGCGCGCTTGGCGAATTACTGCTGTCTAACTTGAAGTACAAATCGTTTATCGATTTCTCTACCGATTTGATTGGGCCGTGGGCAGGCTATTTCGTTGGTTGGACCTATTGGTTATGTTGGATCACGATTGGTATTGCGGACTTATCAGCCATTATTTATTACCTTCAGTTCTTTAATGGAGGTATGCCGTTCACACCTGGGGAAGGGGTGATGATCAGTGTTGCGGCCATTGTGTTCATCATGGGCTTGAACTTGGTCACGGTGAAACTGTTTGGTGAGCTGGAGTTCTGGTTTGCACTGATTAAGATTATTGCCATTGTGGTGTTGATTGCCGTTGGTTTATGGATGATCTTTACAGGGTTCACTTCAACGACGGGTGAAATTGCATCATTTAGTCATCTTTGGTCACATGGCGGAATGTTCCCAACAGGCGTGACGGGCTTCCTTGCTGGTTTCCAAATTGCGATCTTTGCCTTTGTGGGTGTAGAGCTGGTCGGTACCACAGCTGCTGAAACCAAAGACCCAGAAAAGAATTTGCCTAAAGCGGTGAACTCGATTCCAATTCGTATCATTGTTTTCTATGTGCTGTCTTTAGTGATTGTAATGTCTGTGACACCATGGAACGTGATTGATCCGGCGGTTTCGCCTTTTGTGAACTTGTTTAGTCAAGCGGGTATTGCAGCAGCAGCAATCATCATGAACTTGGTGGTATTGTCTTCTGTGATGTCATCAATGAATAGTGGTGTGTTTTCAACGTCGCGTATGTTGTTTGGTTTGTCTCGTGAAGATCAAGGGCCAAAAGCATTTGGGCATTTAAACAAGCGTGCTGTTCCTGCAAATGCATTGTACTTTTCAGCAATTTGTTTACTGTTAGGTGCTGCACTACAGTACTTTGTACCAAATACTGTTGAAGCCTTTACTTTGGCAACTACACTGTCGACGATTTTGTTTATCTGCGTCTGGATCATGATTATCTGGAGCTACATTGTGTATTACAAAACACGTCCAGAGTTACATGCAAAATCGACCTTTAAACTACCAGGTGGTCTCTTTACCTGTTGGTTTGTGATCGTTTTCTTCATTGGCGTGATCTATGTGTTATCACTAGAAGCCGATACCATGAAAGCTTTAATGGTGAGTCCAATTTGGTTCATCATTTTGATTATTGGTTATTTTGGTTTCTACAAACCGAAACATAAATAATCGATACCATTTAAAAAAACGCCAGTCTTTAACTGGCGTTTTTTTTTAACTCACTATAATCTTTAGCGCTTAGTGGTTTGGTCATGTATGTTGATCAGGTTATACTTCTTCAAAATATCAAATAGGTGATCAGATGCGTTCTGTCATTTGCTGCATCAGTGTCTTGGTGATGAGTACTGCATTCGTCGGTTGTGGTCAGTCTGGTACATTACATATGCCAAATGATCCAAACTACGACAAGCGAGCGAAATATTTGCTTTATAAAGACGCAGCATCTAAGCCGTCTGCACAAAAGGAAGATACAGCGCCCGTGAAGCAAGAGTTTGCTGCACCTTCAGTTGAAACCAATCAGCCTTAATACCTTAAACGCTTCATAGAAAGGATACATTCATGAGTTTTACCCGCAATCATGGGGTTTTGCACGCTGAGCAATGCTCGCTGCAACAGCTTGCGCAGCAATTTGGTACACCACTGTATGTTTATTCAAAAGCGACTTTTGAAAAACACTTTACAGAGATGGATCGTGCTTTTGACTTTATCGATCATCAAATTTGTTTTGCGGTTAAGTCAAACTCAAACATTGCGGTATTGAATGTCCTTGCGAAGCTCGGTGCAGGTTTTGATATTGTGACGGGCGGAGAACTGGCTCGTGTACTAAAAGCGGGTGGCGATGCTTCTAAAATTGTCTTTTCGGGTTTAGGTAAAACTGAGATCGATGTTCAAAAAGCATTAGAAGTGGGTATTGCATGCTTCAATGTCGAGTCTCATGCAGAGCTGGATCGGATTCAAAAAGTTGCAGCGAAGCTCGGCAAAAAAGCACCCATTTCATTGCGTGTCAATCCAGATGTAGATGCGAAAACGCATCCTTACATTTCAACAGGGCTGAAAGAAAATAAATTTGGGATTCCGTCAGATACAGTTTTTGAAACCTATCAATATGCTGCAACGCTGCCGAATTTAGACATTATTGGGATTGACTGTCATATTGGTTCCCAGTTGACCGAAACACAGCCTTTTGTGGATGCGCTAGATCGTGTGATTGTGATGATCGATCAGCTTAAAACCATGGGTATTCAGCTGAAACACATCGATATTGGTGGTGGTTTAGGCGTGACCTATAAAGATGAAGTGCCGCCTACCGTTTTTGAATATGCCAATGCAATGAAGCCCGCTTTAGAAAAATTGGGCTTGAAAGTGTATATGGAACCGGGACGTAGTATTTCGGCAAATGCAGGGGTACTCCTGACCAAAGTTGATTTACTCAAACCGACTATTCACCGTAACTTTGCGATTATTGATGCAGCCATGAACGACTTGATTCGTCCTGCACTGTATGAAGCATGGATGGATATTCAGCCCGTTACACCGCGTTCAGATGTCGAGGAAAAAGAGTGGGATGTGGTTGGTGCGATTTGTGAAACAGGTGATTTCTTAGGGAAAGAGCGTGTGCTTGCACTCAAAGAAAATGACGTACTGGCGGTATTGGGTGCTGGCGCTTATGGTTTTGTCATGAGTTCAAATTACAACAGTCGCGGTCGTGCCGCTGAAGTGATGGTGGATGGTGAAAACGCACATTTGATTCGTGAGCGTGAAACCATTGAGTCGCTTTGGGACAAAGAACGTTTATTGCCTGAAGGATAATTCAAGATGTTATTAGAATTTACCAAAATGCATGGTCTAGGCAATGACTTTATGGTGGTTGATTTAATCAGCCAAAGAGCATTCCTTGATACTGTTACGATTCAGCGCTTGGCGGATCGTCATTTCGGCATCGGTTTTGATCAGTTGTTGATTGTTGAGCCACCTGATTTACCCAATGTCGACTTCAAATACCGTATTTTCAATGCTGATGGTTCTGAAGTTGAACAATGTGGTAATGGCGTGCGCTGCTTTGCACGCTTTGTACATGAGCGTCAGCTCACTACAAAAACCAAGATTAAAGTGCAAACCAAGGCAGGGATTGTAGAACCCGAACTCGGTCAAAATGGCTGGGTACGCGTGAATATGGGCTATCCAAAATTCTTACCACAGGAAATTCCATTTATTGCGGATGCTCCTGAAGCTTTGTATGACATTGCTTTGGCGAACAATGAGCAATTGACTATTGATGTGGTGAATATGGGTAACCCTCATGCAGTTACTATCGTTCCTGACGTGATTACAGCTGATGTTGCACGTCTAGGCCCTCAGGTTGAATCGCATGAGCGTTTTCCGCAGCGTGTGAATGCTGGGTTTATGCAAATCATTGATGAAAAGCATGCGCGCTTACGTGTGTTTGAACGCGGCGTAGGCGAAACCTTGGCCTGTGGAACAGGAGCTTGTGCGGCTGCGATTTCAGGTATGCGCCGTGGTTTACTCGATTCATCTGTTGAGATTGAGCTGGCAGGTGGTAAGTTGCATATCGAATGGCGTGAAGGTGATGTGGTTTGGATGACGGGACCAACCTCAAATGTCTACGAAGGACGTATCGATCTGAGTTACTATCAAAACTAAGTTTAGCGTCATAAAAAAAGCACTGATTCATCAGTGCTTTTTTTATGAAAAATGAAATAGGCATATAAAGAGCTGAGACAGTGCTACTATGCAAAAGAAAATCAATCTTCCACAGAATAGAACTATAGAGGCTGACTTGTGACTTTTGAGCCGATGCAACTGCTCGCGATGTGGTTAAAACAACGAGAAATACAAAATCAGTCTGCCCATACTTTGCAGGCTTATGAACGAGATGTGTCTGATTTTTTGCTATTTTGCGAACAGAAAAAGCTTGAGTTGGGCGATGTTGAAGCCACTGATTTACGCGAATTTATTGCGCAAAAAGTTGAATATCAACAGTTGAGCTCCAGTAGTTTACAGCGGATGTTGTCTTCTATTCGTCAGTTTATGAAATGGGCTGAGCAGGGGCAACATTTGGCTTTTAATCCTGCCGATGACTTTCAACTTAAACGTAAACCTCGCCCTTTACCAGGGCTAGTGGATATTGAAACTATCAATCAAATTTTGGATCAGGCCTTGCCTGAGAAAGAAGTCGAACAGCAAATGTGGTATCGAGACAAAGCTTTGCTTGAGCTGCTTTATGCCAGTGGATTACGCTTAGCGGAAGTGCAAGGCTTAAGAATTAAAGATATCGACTTTAACCGACAGTTACTGCGTATTACAGGTAAGGGGAATAAAACTCGGGTTGTGCCTTTTGGTTCTAAAGCCAAAGATGCGGTAATGAAATGGCTGAGCATTTATCCGCTATGGAATGGTGATTTTGTGCCCGATGCACAAGTTTTTATTACTCAAAAGGGCAATCCTTTGGGGATGCGCCAGATTGAAAATCGGGTCAAGTTTCAAGCACAGCGTGCAGGCGTAAATATTGATCTGCATCCGCATTTACTACGCCATTGTTTTGCTAGTCACATGCTGTCAAACAGTGGTGATTTGCGCGCAGTGCAGGAAATGTTAGGCCACAGTAACTTAAGTACCACCCAAATTTATACCCATGTCGATTTTGACAGACTGGCTCAAGTGTATGATCAGACACATCCACGAGCACAGCAAAAGGTGAAAACTTAGTTCATTCATACTTTAAAAATAGTGTCACATAATGCATGCACTATAGCGCTGTGTTTTAGGTTAAATGCCAAAGGTCAGAACAAACGGCGTAAACACATCCGTAGATAACTATTGTACGCATGTACGCACTAGGGCGGTCTGTGAGATTCGGCATTATTCTTGCTTTAATCAACTTGATCAATAAGTAGCAATGATCGCTCACTTTTGTTAGAAAAAGTGTGATTATGAACTTTTGTAGAATAATAAATCGGCAAAAAATAGAGTATAAACTTAAAAGAGGATGGGCTTAATGTTCCAGTTTAATGAAACGGTAGATTTAAGCTTATATTGAAGATGACAAATGTGAAAATAGGTCAGTATATGATTTCAGATATACAAGCAAAGTATGATCAACTCAGCTCCGCGCAAAAAGACATTTTTGCGGGCTATGGTTTGCGTCAGGTCAAACACTTTGTTGAAATTAGTTTAGCCAATATTGAACCTGTACTGCCTGAAAATGCATTTGTTCAAGGCGTCAATGCAGCAGGTAAAGTTCAGGCTTTTAATGCAGAGACTGGGCAATACTATTTATGGATTTCCGATTTACAGTGGCAAGCGACTGCACAGCCCTCAAATAGCATTGATTTAAAAGACGACTTTCTTGAAGTCTGGAAAATTTTTAATCTTGGACAATATGAATTGATTGATTTAAGTCATATTCATCGTGATTTTTTAGAAAGTCAGTTGGCTTAATGGCATAGAGCGTATGTCGAAGCAGTGGGCTATTTTGATCGAGTTTAGGATGATTAAAATAGCCACGATGTTGCATGCCGAGACGTTTCATTACCGCTTCAGAAGCCCTATTTTGAACTGCGGTAAAAGCAACAACTTCATCCAGTTTTAAAACCGAAAAAGCAAAATATAGGCAAGCCTGTGCAGCTTCTGTGGCATAACCCTGATGCCAAAACTTCGAGTCCAATCGCCAACCAATTTCGACACAGGGTGAAAAATCAAAGCACTCAGGTTGAGCATGTAAGCCTGTAAATCCAATGAACTCCTGACTATGCTTCAGTTCGACTGCCCAAAAGCCCCAACCATTTTGATTGATGAATTGCTGAAACGTTTGCACAAGGGCATCGCTTTGTGTTTGCGTGAGTGGACTAGGAAAATAACGCATCACTTGAGCATCGGCATTTAACTGCGCAAATGCAGGAAAGTCATCTGCGCGCCAAGCTCTTAGACGTAAACGCGCCGTTTCTATCGCAAAATTTAAATGCGCTGACATTAGATTTCATCAAGCGGGAGTTGGAAACTTTGTTTAATGATTTGACTTGGCAAGTCTGTTTTGACACTGGTAATGCCATTCTTTTTGGTCAAATGCGTGGATTGGAATTCACGATAGCTTTCTAAATCAGGTACTACAACTTTCAGCATTGCATCGCATTCCCCTAAAATAATGTAGCATTCCATGACTTGAGGGAGCTCTTTCATGGCTTCAATAAAGGTGTCGATGGTTTCGGCATCTTGACCGACCAGCCAAATACGCGAGAACAGAATCAGTTGAAGGCCAATTTTTTGTGGATCGACCACTGTAGTATAATTTTGAATAACACCTGCTTCTTCTAATAGTTTGACGCGTCTTAGGCATGAAGACGGTGATAGACCGATTTCTCGTGCTAAGTCATTATTTTGAATACGGCCATTGTCTTGTAAGTGGCGAATGATATTTTTATCAATACGGTCAAGTTTTATGCGCACAGACTTTGGTGATTGTTTCATATCTTAGAATATAATTTGAAAAATACGTTTTATTATAGAATAAATTGAAAGCCAATTTTGTATTATTTCGCACATACTAATTTTCACTTTCTAATGGATGAAAGGGGAAAGGAAATGTCTGTATATGTACTCTTTGCACTGACCGTGCTGCCGCTGATTTTTACACCTGGGCCAGATATGTTATTTATTCTGTCTCAAGTTATGGGCAAAGATGCAAAAGCAGGCATGATGGCGACTATCGGCGTATGTACAGGCTATTTACTACATTCAATTTTAGTGGCTTTGGGTATTGCTGCCATTATTGTGTCTTTCCCGCTTTTGTTTGAAACCATCCGCTGGCTGGGTATTGCATATTTGTTGTATTTGGCCTTTGGTTTATTAAAGTCGGTTTTTAGCACTAAAAAATTGCAACTAGACCGAAAAACGGAAAATAACCCGATCAAAAAAGGCTTTTTTACCGCACTATTAAATCCTAAAGGTATGCTTATCTATTTTGCAATCTTGCCGCAATTTATCGATAAATCTGCCAACACTGTCAGTCAAGGTTTGATTTTATCTTTACTCTTTATCGCGATGATTTTTGTGGTCTACTGTAGTTTGAGTCTGGTTTTTGCAAAACTGACACAGAAGGCCCCAATAGATGAACGTAAGCAAAAATGGATTGATGGCACTTCAGGTGGGCTGTTGGCATTGGCCGCGACATGGCTGATTGCCAATTAAACTCAGAGAAGCATGTCAAAATGGCATGCTTTTTTTTGAGGAAGTTTTTTAGATCGCCTAATAAAGCAGCAATATTGTGTCATCGTATGTCTAGAATAATGAGTATTTGAATCTAAGGCTGTCTGATCTATCTTAAATGACAGATTTGTGAAGCCTGATAAAGATGTGAACAGACAGTCAATCATCTATTTGATGGTGAATATTAGAGAAAAGAAATCAAATCTTTGAATAATGTAAATCAGATAAAAATATAATAAAAATCATAACTTAATCTGAGTGCGATTTTGTGCAAATATAGTGCGTACAAAAAAGTATGAACGCGTCGTTCAGCTAAATTTACGCATTTTTACAGCTCTTTGGTGAATTGTGACTTGACCGAAATGCCGTACACATTGCAAGATAGGGCACCTAAAAAAATTTAAGTGAAGAGTTAAACTAACTTTTCTCAACATTTACATTTGCTAAAACAGCCGAGGATTACATGAAGGCTCTTGTTGCTGTAAAACGTGTGGTTGATGCCAACGTTAAAGTTCGCGTTAAGCCGGACAACAGTGGTGTTGACTTAACCAACGTTAAAATGTCAATTAACCCATTCTGTGAAATCGCAGTGGAAGAAGCGGTTCGCTTAAAAGAAAAAGGAACTGTTTCAGAAATCATCGTTGTTTCTATTGGTCCTAAAGAAGCGCAAGAGCAAATCCGTTCTGCAATGGCGCTTGGTGCTGACCGCGGTATCTTAGTTGAAGCTGATGACAGCCAACTGGGTGCTTTAGAAATTGCGAAAGTGTTGAAAGGCGTTGTTGACGCTGAACAACCTCAGTTGATTCTTCTTGGTAAGCAAGCAATTGATGATGACTCTAACCAAGTCGGCCAAATGCTTGGTGCGCTTCTAGGTGCAGGTCAAGGTACTTTTGCTTCTGAAGTTAAAGTTGATGGCGACAAAGTACAAGTAACTCGTGAAATCGACGGTGGTTTACAAACTGTTGAACTTGCACTTCCAGCGATCATCACCACTGACTTACGTTTGAACGAGCCACGTTATGCTGCTCTTCCAAACATCATGAAAGCGCGTAAAAAACCGCTGGATACGAAGTCTCCTGCTGATTTTGGTGTTTCTACAACAACTAAACTTAAAACAGTTAAAGTTGAAGCGCCTGCTGAACGTAAAGCTGGCGTACAAGTGAAGTCTGTAGACGAACTTGTAGAAAAACTAAAAAATGAAGCGAAAGTGATCTAATACAGAAGGATAAAATCATGAGTATTTTAGTTATCGCTGAGCACGACAACAAAGCACTAAATGGTGCAACTTTAAACGTTGTTGCTGCAGCTCAAAAAATCGGTGGTGATATCACTGTATTAGTTGCTGGTTCTGGCGCTCAAGCTGTTGCTGATGCTGCTGCAAAAGTTGCGGGTGTAAGCAAAGTATTACTTGCTGACAACGCAGTTTACGCAAACCAATTGGCTGAAAACGTTGCAGCTTTGGTTGCAGATATTGCTAAAGGTGGTTTCAAACACGTATTGGCTGCATCAACTACAACGGGTAAGAATATTCTTCCACGTGTGGCTGCACTTCTTGATGTCAGCATGATTACAGACATCATTGCTGTTGAATCTGCAAATACGTTCAAGCGTCCAATCTATGCAGGTAACGCGATTGCAACAGTTCAGTCTGATGAAGCAATCATTGTTGGTACTGTACGTGGTACAGCATTTGACCCTGTCGCTGCTGAAGGTGGTTCTGCTGCGGTTGAAGCTGTAAGCGAAGCAAAAGATGCGGGTATCTCTAAGTTTGTTGCTGAAGAGATCGTAAAATCTGAACGCCCAGAATTAACTGCTGCGCGTATCGTGGTTTCAGGTGGTCGTGGTGTGGGTTCAGGTGAGAACTACCATACTGTTCTTGATCCATTGGCTGACAAATTGGGCGCTGCTCAAGGTGCATCACGTGCTGCGGTTGACGCTGGTTTCGTTCCAAACGACATGCAAGTAGGTCAAACAGGTAAAATTGTTGCGCCTGATCTGTATATCGCTGTAGGTATCTCTGGTGCGATCCAGCACTTGGCAGGTATGAAAGACTCTAAAGTGATCGTTGCGATCAACAAAGACGAAGAAGCACCTATCAATGCAGTAGCAGATTACTGGTTAGTAGGTGATTTGAATACCGTTGTTCCAGAGTTAGTATCTAAAATCTAATTCCTGACAACGTTTCAAAAAAACGCTTTTGTGCAAGCAGTTTAAGCAATGCTTAACTGCTATGTGCAGGAGCGTTTTTTATGTGCGTAAATCAATCTCAATATTATAAAAAATCAAAATCACTCGATATTTATTTTGTTATTTTAAGTCCTTGTATTCTGCAAATAATAATGAAAATTTAAGCATTTCTTAAGATGAGTGTGCATCTGAATATTCAGATTTATGATACTATTTGCCATCCATTTTTAAGCTTAACTTACATAAAACTTTTTTTGTTAAGTTGGGAGTTGTAATCTTGCTGATTGATACTCGCGTATCTTGGTCTGTTCTGATCCTTGCTGTTCTGTGTTTAATCTTTCCATTTTTAGCTGATCTACAGTTTCCACTTTTAGGTGGTGCTGTTGTACGTGGCGTGGAAAATATTCAAGCGTTACTTTTATTGATATTTGCTGTATTTAGCTATTTTTACATGCAACCGATGCATCTTCCTGAGGGTAAAAAGTATTTTTGGATCTGGGCTGTGCTGTGGTGGTTACTTTTGTTTGGACGTAGCACCAGTTGGGGTAGAGACTATTTCCCTGAAGTCCCAAAAGTATATTTTCGTGGCATCTCGGTAGTTTTGATTGGTTCAGTCGTATTTATGTTGTTGGTTAAACCATTGCGCCATGAGATTGCGATAAAAATGAAGAACATTACGATACCTGCTTGGGCAATGCTGCTCACGGTGTTGGGTTTGATTATTTCTGACGGCATTGAACACAGTCGCATTTATGGTGGAATTTTCTTACATCAGATTGCTTATAAAGACCTTATGGAGGAGCTATATGAGTTTCCTTTAATATTGGGCTTGTTTATGGTGGCATTTCATATTATGCGGCGCGATAAGCAAGAGATCGATCAGTAAGTCCAAAGATAGGCAAGACATGGCTTAAAGCTCTCAAAAATGAGGGCTTTTTTGCATTTTATGCAACGCTGATAGGGAATGTGATGGAGCTGTAAATGTACATCCTATACATGTGTAAAAAATAACCCCTAAATTAAAGAAAATTAACGAGATTAACTGTGGTGACGTGACACAAAAATCAGAGTGTTTATGCTATAATTTGCGGCTATATTTCAGTTTTTAGTTCAGTATTTTGAACTAATAATTTTGCAAGTTTTACGACATATAAATGCAAGCGGTTTTACGTTTGTAGAATAAGGAGTATGCATGAGCGTATCGGAAATCAGACCGATTGCGATTGAGGATGAACTCAAGAACTCGTATCTTGACTATGCAATGAGCGTGATTGTTTCTCGTGCTTTGCCAGATGTTCGAGATGGTCTAAAACCTGTTCATCGTCGTGTGCTTTATGCAATGCACGAATTGGGTAATGACTACAACAAAGCTTATAAAAAGTCTGCCCGCGTGGTTGGTGATGTGATCGGTAAATATCACCCACACGGTGATTCTGCTGTTTATGAAACCATTGTTCGTATGGCTCAAGACTTTAGCTTGCGTTATCAATTGGTTGATGGTCAGGGGAACTTTGGTTCGGTCGATGGCGATAGCGCAGCTGCGATGCGTTATACCGAAGTTCGTATGCGTAAGTTGACTCATGAAATCCTTGCCGATCTTGAAAAAGATACGGTGGATTGGGAAGACAACTACGACGGCTCTGAACGTATTCCGCAAGTGATGCCAACGCGTATTCCTAACTTACTGATTAACGGTACTACAGGTATTGCTGTGGGTATGGCGACCAATATGGCGCCGCACAACATGACTGAAGTAGTGAACGCTTGTTTGGCCTATGCTGAAAACCCAAATATTTCAATTGAAGGATTGATGGAATATATTTCGGGTCCAGACTTTCCTACAGGTGGCATTATTTACGGTAAAGCGGGCATTGTTGATGCTTACCGTACGGGTAAAGGTCGTTTGCATATTCGTGGTAAATACCACTTTGAAGAAGACCAAAAAACAGGTCGTACCACGATCGTTTTCACAGAAATTCCATATCAAGTCAACAAAGCAAGAACGATTGAGCGTATCGCTGAGTTGGTGAAAGAGAAAAAACTGGAAGGTATTTCTGAGCTACGTGACGAATCTGACAAAGACGGGATGCGTATTGCCATTGACTTAAAGCGTGGTGAAAACGCTGAAGTTGTGGTAAATAACTTATTCCAAAACACGCAGTTGGAAAACTCTTTCAGCATTAACATGGTGTGCTTAGACAACGGCCAGCCAAAGTTAATGAACTTGAAAGACATTGTTGCGGCATTTATTCGTCACCGCCAAGAAGTAGTGACGCGTCGTACCATGTTTGAATTGCGCAAAGCACGTGAACGTGGCCATATTTTAGAAGGTTTGACGGTAGCATTAGCAAATATTGATGCGATCATTGAAACCATTAAAACTTCTGCAAACCCAGCTGAGGCGCGTGAGCGTTTACAAGCAGGTGAGTGGGCAGCAGGCAATGTAATTGCACTGCTTGAAAAAGCAGGTTCTGTTTCTGTACGTCCAGACGAAATTGAAGGTGAAGACCCAAGCCGTCCGTTTGGTTTAGATGGTCAGATATATCGTTTATCGCCTGCGCAAGTTGGTGCGATTCTTGAGCTTCGTTTGCACCGTTTAACGGGTCTTGAACAAGACAAGTTACAAGCTGAATATACTGAAATTTTAGGTCAAATTGCTGAACTCACAGCGATTTTAAATGACTTCAATTTATTGATGGCAGTGATTAAAGAAGAATTAGCTTTAATTTTGCAACAATACGGCGATGCTCGTCGTACCGCAATTGTTGAGTCTCGTATTGACTTCTCGCGTGAAGATTTAATTCCTGAAGAGCAAGTGGTACTGACTGTTTCAAAAACAGGTTATGCGAAAACTCAACCGCTTTCAGACTATGCTGCGCAGCGTCGTGGTGGACGTGGTAAATCTGCGACCTCGATGAAAGAAGATGACTACATCCAGCATCTGATTGTGACCTCTAACCATGCCACAGTGTTGTGCTTTACCAATGTTGGTAAAGTCTATCGCCTGAGAGTGTTTGAAGTGCCTCAAGCATCGCGTGGTTCAAAAGGTCGCCCAATGGTGAACTTATTGCCACTGGATGCCGATGAGACAATCACAGCAATTCTTCCTGTGATTGATGCGCCGAAGAAATTTAAAGAACGCTTAGCTGAGTTCAAAAACTTTGTGCGTAGCAATGTCGCGACATTACGTGAAAATAGTATTATCGACGCGCATTATGAAGCGTTAAAAGCTTCATTCGATGAGTTGGCTGAAGATGCTGATGAACTCTCTGATGCATTACGTAAGCAATTGAAAGAGTTGGGTGTTGAGCTTTCAACAACAGATTTGGACAATGAAACAGTTGTTGAATTTGCTGATCTTGCAGAGAAAATGCGTAAGAACTTCTTTGTATTTATGGCAACAGCATCTGGTACAGTCAAGCGTGTTGAATTAGAACAATTTAGTAATGTTCGTTCAAATGGTTTACGTGCAATTGAGCTAAAAGAAGAAGATACCTTGATTGGTGTTGCAATCACCGATGGCGAACAGCAAATCATGTTGTTCTCAAATGAAGGTAAAGCAATTCGCTTCTCTGAAACTGATGCACGTGTGATGGGACGTACTGCAAAAGGGGTACGTGGTATGCGCGTCACTTTAGCTGCAGCTCAGGCCGAAGATGATGTTGAAACCGACACAGATTCAGATGATGAAGAATCTTCTGATTTAAATGTGGCGAGCCGTATTGTTTCATTAGTTGTTGTACCTGAAACTGGCGAAGTACTGTGTGCTTCTGCAAATGGTTATGGGAAACGTACGCCTGTTGATGACTTCCCAACCAAGAAACGTGGTGGTAAAGGTGTTATTGCCATCAAAACATCTGAACGTAACGGTGAGTTGGTCGGTGCGGTTGCAATTGATGAATCTAAAGAGTTGATGTTGATTTCTGATGGCGGTACTTTAGTTCGTACTCGTGCCTCTGAAGTTGCTAGAACGGGTCGTAATGCACAAGGTGTACGTCTGATTCGTTTAGGTAATGAAGAAATCTTGGTCGGTGTCGTTGCTGTTGAAGCAGTTGAAGTCGAAGATGATATTTTAGATGCTTCTATTGAAACAACTGAAGAAACTGTGGTTGACGAAGTAAATGTAGATGCATCTGAAAATACAACAGATACCAATACATCGAACGAAGACTAACTGAATGAAAAAGAAAAGGGCGCTTCGGCGTCCTTTTTCATATTGGCGATGACCTAGTGGTGGATAAGATTTTATGAAAGCAAAATTACTGGTTTTGAGTTGTGCGTTGGCTTTAACAGCGTGTGATAAATTGGGACAACAGGCATTGGATTCGATCCCAAATCCGAGTCCTGCTCAAGAGAAAGTAGCTCAGCAAGCTTATCAAGCCTTTACTCAGGGTGATTTTCCGCAGCTCTATACTTATTTTGAGCCAGAGTTACAGCGTGAATTTAAAACTCATGAAAAAGACATGCGAAAATTTGCAAAATCGATTCCTAAACAAGCCATAACGACTCAAAAAATTGTATCGAAACACATTGAAAAATCGACGGAAAAACCAAGTTTGTATGCAGTTACCTATGAGTATGCTTATAGCAATAAAAACCTAGTTCAATACGATGTTGGTTTTGACAAAGCCGGCGGAAGCACAAAAATTCGCAGCTTTGATGTCAAACTTTATGGGGCTTCAACGGATTAAATGGGTAGGATTGCTATCAATACGTTCTAAAATTTAGCGACGCTTGAGACGCCAATAAGCAAATGCTGCGCACGCTATACCAAACACAAAGAGATACAGTAGTTTCGGCAGAATAAGTGCAGTTGGTACACCCATTTGGTTCAGTTGAATAAACATTTGAATCCCTTGGGTCGATGGCAAAACATTGCCCAAGTATTGCATCCAAGCGGGCATTGCGGCGTGTGGCCATGCTGTTCCTGAAAGTAGAAATAGCGGAATAGAGGTAAATACAATGACATGTCCTGCACGTTCAGGCATATCGAAAAATGTTGAAATCAACATGCCTAAAGCCACGATACAGCCTATAAAAATCGGCACGGCCAGTAACATACCACTAAAATTTCCCCCATGTGGGTAGTCATTTAACCAATAAATAAAGCCAAATAAATATAAACAACCGAGCATACCAATGGTCAGAATGGCGCAAAAAATCGCAAAAAATTCCGTCGTCGTTGGTCGCCATTTCTGTTCGCGGTATCCGGCCAATAACATCCCTAAACCGAGCACGATGGTTTGATGAATAATCAGCGGAGCAATGGCGGGGAAAATATAACTGCCATAACCCGACATGGTGTTAAAAAGCGGCGTTTGATGAATGGAAATGGCTGGAGAAAAGTGCGAAATATTGCCAAATTTTTCCACGTGCTCGCGTACAGCATTTTCAATTGAGGTAGCGAGACCTAGTCCAATTTGCTTGGTTTTTAAAAAGTTTGCCGCGCTGAGATAGAGCCCAATCCCACCGACTTCGCCATGCCGAAGACTATTGGAAAGATTTTCGGGTAAGAGCAAAATACCATCGGCTTGCTGTTGTTTAATCATATTTTCAGCATCGAGGAAATTGCCCGTCACAGCTTTCACTTCAACATTTGGACTGAGCGAAACTTGCTGAATGATGTTATTGGTCACGATACTTTGTTCTTCATCCACAATTACAATCGGCAAAGCTTCTGCTTGCTGTGCTTTGTAGGCAGTCGGATAGAAAACACTATAGAAAATCACCGAGAGGATGAGCGTGGTTAAAATCGACTGATTGGCGATAATGTCTTTAAATGTCTTGAGGTAATAGTGCAAAAATGACTTCATGACACTGCTCCTTTGATTCTTTTTTTGAGCAGCAGGACAGAGGTCACAGCGTAAAAGACCACATAGAGGATAAGTATGAGTAAAGGCAACAGCGATGAACTGATTGGGCTACCAATGACCCATTGTTCGGTTTGTAGTTTGGCATAAGGTGTGTAAGGGATAATATTGGCCCAAAATTTGGTAAACAGTGGTGCGTTATTTAAGGGGAGGGTCACTCCTGCAAAACTGAGTGATGAGCCGCCGTACACAGCAATTAAACCAAAGGTTTTGGATAAGTTGTTGGTGGCTAAAACAATGGTGCTACTGATCAAGGCATAGGCACTATAAAATAAAAGCTGTGCCAACATGATCAACCAAAGTTGACCTGCAACAAACCAACCGCGAATCTCAATCAGCCAAAACATCCACGCCCATGTCCATAAGCTAAAAATTAGTACATAGGTCAGATTCTTAGAGAGGATGGCTTTAAAAGCAGATTGGTTGTTTAGCCAATTTTGCGTTGTATGAAACTTAAATTCTTGACCGACTGAAAATGCGACACAACAGCAGAGCAATAAATGCAAAATCGCAGGAATCATAAAGGGTTCTAAATAGAACTCATAACTCAAATTTGGGTTGTATAAGGTCGAAATTTTAACGTGTGGTGTAGGTACATCTAAATAAGGGATCGTATTTTCTAAATAGCTTTCACCAGCATAGTCTGCCATGGCTTCAACTGTGCTGAGTAACATGGCTGATGAAATGGTGTTCCCCACACTAAAGTAACTTTGGTTATAGGCAATGCTGATTTCAGCATCTTTAGCTTGAACAAAACGTTGTTCGGCACCATTGGGAATACTGACGTAACCCCAAACTTTGGTTTGGTTCAGCAGCTTTTCAACTTCGGTATTTTGATCACTGACGATGGCGACATCTAAAGTATGGTTGAGTCTCAAGTAGCGCTGTATGTTTTGGCTTAGCTCGCTTTGGTCCTGATCAATAATCGCAATAGGCAAATGTTCGGGTTTACCTTGGGCAAACATGCTGGAAAACAGTACGATAATAAACAGTGGGGCAAGCGTGACTAAACATAGATCCCACTTATGTTTGAGTAAATAGTTCAGTTCCCGCAGTAGCCCGCTTAGCATTATTTGCTCTCTTTGACTTTAAACAACACACTCATGCCAACTTTTAGGTCTGGAATGGCTTGCGCAGGCGTCAAATGAACTTTAAAGCTACGAATGTCATAGCCTCCTGTTTGGCGTGTGGTCTTAATGGTGGCAAATTCGCCTTCGGCATCAATATTCTTAATATTAAAGTTGGTATGTAGGTTTAAGGCTGGAATAAAGCCTTCAATTTGTTTTGCCTGATAGATGTTGGCGTATTGGTCTTCACGAATATTCAGTGATACCCAAAGCTCGCGATCTTGAATAATACTCACAATCGGTACCCCCATCGCTACCAATTCAGAGGGTTTGCCATAGGTTTTAGACACGGTACCGTCAATGGGCGAGAGTAGTTTGGTTTCAGCTTCAAGTGCATTGACTTCAGCAACAGCTGCTTTTGCAATTTGCACTTGCGCATCTGCTGAACTTTTTTGCTGTGGAGTGCTGCCACGTTCAGCCCGAGCATATTGTTGATATGCGGCTTCTGTCATTTGAGCAGCTGATTGTGCCGCGGCTTGCATTTCATCGCGACGTTGGCGTGAGATGACACCTTGTTGGTACAAGTTTGCACCACGTTGATAGGTGGTTTGTGCCAAAGTTTGCTGTGCTTTCAGTGCTTGCCAGTTGGCGTATAAACTCGCAATATTTTCTTCCTGAGAGCCACGGTCAGCGGTGGACTGGAGTGCTAAAGCAGCCTGTAAGCTGGCCAATGCTTGCTGTTTTTTGGCATCGACTTCAGGGCTATACAGTCGAACGAGTTCTTGGTTTTTACTGATCTTCTGTCCGTCATGGACATAAATTTCATCAATTCGACTTGGCACTTTGGTGCTAACATGGATCGTTTCTGCCTCAACCCGACCTTGGATTTCAACCGTTTTCGGTTGATAGGCCTTCCACAGTCCAAAAGCAATCACGATGAATAGAATAATAAGAGCAAGGCCCCCAATCAGCTTGATCGCTTTGGACTTTTGCTCGGTGTTCGTATTGACTGATGCTGGCTCAATCTGTTCGCTCTCAGTCTGTGCCTGCTCTTGAGTATCATTTGTGGTTAATTCCTCTGTTGATGGCACCGCTTGATCTTCTTGTTTTTCAGGTTTTTGCGGATCAGATTGGTTTTGATCTTGATTCATTAAATGGCTCTCATCAAAGAATTAACGAATAAATCGCGTATTGGGTTGCAGAAGATAAGTTTGGAACTGATGGATCGAACCATGACTTTGTAGAAGCGTCGCCAGTGACATGACATATTTATAGGCATTCAGTGCGGTTTCTGCTTTTAAAGCGCTGAGCATATTTTGTGCATCGATCACTTGGGTCGCTGTTCCCATATCTTCTTTAAAGGACAGTTCTTGTATACGTAAATTTTCTTGCGCTGCTTTTATATTTTGCTGTAATAACTGATCACTTTGCTGCGCTGTGGTGGCTTCGCTATACGATTTATAAATCACATTTTCAATTTCTTGTTTAGTCCGTGCTGTCATCAGTTCAGAAGCGTAGCGTTGTAACTCTGCTGCTTGGACATTTTTGTTTTTATCAATGCCTGAGAACAGATTGTACTGTGCGGCTAAGCCAACGATCCAGTTATTTTTATCGTCCAGACTGTATTCACCAAAGGCAAAAATATGTGGTTTCTTGGCGGCGTTTTGTGCGGTGACATTGGCTTGTGCCAGTTGAGTGTCCATTTGCAGTTTTTGTACTAAGGCCGATTGATCTGCATATGACCTGAGTAGGGTATTCAGATCTTGGTTTTGGGTACTGTTAATAAAGAGTGGTGTGGTGAGCTCAGTAATTTGGCTGCTTTGTAAAAGGTTATTCAGCTGAAATAAACTGGCTTTTAAATTGGCCTGACTGGCTTGCTCACTGCGCTGTGCATTGTTTTTTGCCACTTCAAATTGCATGCGCTGGCCTTTACTAATAAAGCCCTGTTGTTCAAGTTTAAGTGCATTGTCATAGTGTTTTTGCATTGCATGCCAATTATATTGGCTAGACGCGAGCAACTGTTTTTGCAGTTGAACATTGAAATAGGCTTGAATCAGTTCAAAGCGTTGTAGGTCTTGCTGTTGTTTTGTATTGAGTTCGCTACGTTTTGCTTTGATATTGGCGACTTGTTTCGCACTTGAGGTTAACCCACCTGTATAAAGCGGCATCATTGCAGAAATGGTCGGGCGTATGACTTGATCTTCTAAGGTAATTTG
>OEQT01000025.1_pt1 | contig 39570 bp, 47 predicted proteins | sample 1539831 | NCBI WGS metagenome assembly OEQT01 (sample SAMEA3891243, study PRJEB23780) | metagenome | biome: terrestrial biome; feature: animal house; material: water of meat washing | place: Italy | collected 2015-05-12 | reverse complement strand
TTCGAGCAGAGGGATCCAAGATCCGATCTGGCGAAGTCAAACACACTGGCGTCATCCCATTCTGGAAACACTATCAAACTGCAGTGAAATCCTGTAGTCAAGGTGGAACGAGATCTGGATCTGCGGCTATGAACTACCCAATGTGGCATCTTGAGTTCGAGAAACTGATCGTCCTCAAGAACAACAAAGGCGTTGAAGAAAACAGGATCCGCCAACTAGACTATTCGGTTCAGATCAACCGATTGATGCTGGAACGCCTCCGCGATGATGACTACATCACTCTGTTCAGCCCAGACATCGATGGCGGTCAGCTGTACTTGGACTACTTCGATAACCCAGAACGATTCAAGGCTCGATACGAAGAGCTCGAGAAGAATCCAGTTGTCCGCAAGAAGCGTATCAAGGCATCCGATCTGTTCGGTCAGCTCGGTCAAGAGCGAACTGGCACTGGCCGGATCTATGTTCAGTTTGTTGATAATGTCAACGCTCAGGGTCCATACATCGAGCCTATCCGGATGACGAACCTTTGTTCGGAAGTGTTCCTGCCTACATATCCATTGGGGACTCCAGATGCTGAGATAAGCCTCTGTACGCTGTCCGCATATAATCTGGGTCTCATCGAAGACTACGATGACTTCCTGAACGTAGCTCGTGCTGCTGTTCGCGGTCTGGACAATTTGCTTGACTATCAGGACTACCCTGTAGAAGAAGCTCTCAAGGCCAAGCTCCGCAGATCGTTGGGTATGGGAGTGACTAACTTCGCGTACTTCCTGGCTAAGAATTATGTCAAGTACTCCGATGGCAGCGCGAACAAGTTGGTCCACAGAACATTCGAGATGATGCAATTTGCTAACCTCGTTGCTTCTATGGAGCTCGCTAAGGAACGCGGAGCGAGTGAATGGCATCACAAGACGCGTTGGGCGCAAGGTCAACTGCCGATCGATTGGTATAACAAGAACGTTGACAAGCTCGTTCCGAATGATCTACAGTGTGATTGGGAATGGCTTCGCGGTCAGATCAAAGAACACGGTCTTCGTAACGATACACTGTCCGCTCTCATGCCATGTGAAAGTAGCAGCCAGTTGACGAACAGCACGAATGGCATTGAACCTCCTCGTAGTCTGGTCAGCGTCAAGAGTTCCAAAGATGGCGTCTTCAACCAAGTGGTTCCAGAGATCTTCATGCTCGGTGACGAGTACGAGACTGCTTGGGCAATGACCAAGTACGGAATGAAAGGATACCTATCACTTGTTGCTATTATGCAGAAGTTTGTGGATCAAGGGATCTCCGCTAACACTTATTCTGATCCGTCCAACACTGGCGGTAAGATCTCAATGGAAACAGTTCTTGAGGATATCGCGTTCTGCAGTCACTACGGGATCAAGAGTTTGTACTATAGCGTAACAAGGGACGGAGCTGACGGTTCCGAAGAATCCAAGTCCGATTGCGATAGCTGCAAAGTATAACCATTCACATACGTGGGACTTCGGTCCCACCTTAGAGGTATTATGTCCACAGTTTTTAACCAAGATGTAGTAGACCATATGGCCCAACCGATGTTCTTTGGCGAGGCAACCAACGTGGTTCGATTTGAAACGGTCAAGCACCAAGTGTTTGATGATCTTACTGAACGTCAGCTGTCATTCTTCTGGAGACCGCAGGAAGTGGATCTGACCAAGGATGCCATCGACTTCCAACAGCTATCTGCGCGCGAGCAACGGATCTTTACTGAGAACTTGAAGTACCAGAGTCTGTTGGACTCTATTCAGGGTCGCGGACCGAACCTCGCCCTGCTTCCAATTGCTTCTGACGTCGCGCTGGAGACTTGGATCGAGACTTGGAGCTTCTCGGAAACTATCCACTCCAGATCGTATACCCACATGATCCGCAACGTGTATCCAGATCCGTCTGCAGTGTTCGATCGGATCATGCTTACTCCGCAGATCATGGATCGTGCATCTGCAGTGACCAAGTATTATGACAAGCTGCTTGACGCGATCGTTGGTTATCAGTTTGCTCCGAGCAAGAAATCGATGACTGCTGCCAAGAAAGCTCTGTACTTGTGCATGCATGCTATCAACGCGTTGGAAGCAGTTCGATTCTACGTCAGCTTTGCGTGTACATTCTCGTTTGGTGAGCGGAAGCTGATGGAAGGTAGTTCCAAGATCATGAAGCTGATCGCGCGAGATGAGCAACTTCATTTGAAGGGAACGCAGTACATTCTCCGTCAGTGGCAGAACAACAAAGACGATAGCGAGATGGCTCAGATTGCTATCGAGTTGAAGGATGAAGCGGAAGCTCTGTTCGTTGAGATGGTTGGTCAAGAGAATGATTGGGTAGATCACCTGATGGTAGATGGTCCAATCCCGATGTTGAATGCATCTGGTCTGAAAAGCTACGTACAGTACGTGGCGAATAGCCGAATGAAATCTGTTGGTCTGGATCCGCAGTTCGAGAAGATTGCTCATCCTTATCCGTGGATGAATAAGTGGCTCAACTCTGACTCTGTTCAGGTTGCAGCACAAGAAGCAGAGCTCAGTTCTTATCTGGTCGGTCAAATGGATAGTACCATTCGCCCAGAGTTTATGAAATCCCTGGAAGTATAATATAAACCCACTTCGGTGGGTTTTCTTTTATCTGTTGTTGACATAGGTCGCGTCTACCGCTAAAATAGCCGCATCAACAAGATCAAGCACATCGCTATCGTTGACAAGGGTAACAAGGCATAATCCGCTGACATCTACTTCGACAACGCCACTCTCCTCTCTGGAAGAATCTGGTATCGATGTGAACTCCGGCCGTTGTTCCATTCGATACGCGACATTGGCTCCTATCGTGGGTAAGCTGACCAAAGCTGATACCGAGCTGCTTTCTTTGTTCGGTTAAGTTTATCAGCTCTCTAAATAGCGATACAATACAACGAGTCCTAGCGACTCGTTTTCTTTTTCCAATCACCTACGACAACGGAAAACTCAATGCAAGTACAAAAACGTGACGGTCGCATCGTCAACTTTGACCGATCCTTTATTGAAAATGCAATTTCACAAGCTCTGAAATCTGTAGAAGTAACAGATTTGGAGTTCCCTCACCACGCTTGTTCCGCAGCGTGTCAAAAACTGGAGAAATTCAGTCGCAGTATCGTTTCCATCTCTGAGATCCAATCCGCAGTTGAAAGTGTCCTCATGAAATCTCGCTACCCGAATGTTGCACGTGCATACATCGAGTACCGACACGATCGTGATCGAGCTCGCGAAATGACAAGTGATATGACCAAGCAGATCGATGGCCTCATGAATGTGACCAATGATGACATCATCAACGAGAACGCTAACAAAGACGGCAAAGTCATTCCTACCCAACGAGACCTACTCGCGGGCATCGTCAGCAAACACTACGCTAACCACATGATCCCGAAGCATATCATGCAAGCGCACAAATCTGGCGTTCTCCATTTCCACGATCTGGATTATAGCCCCATGTTCCCAATTTTTAACTGTATGCTCATCGACATCGACAATATGATGACCAATGGGTTCTGCATGGGGAACGCTAAGATCGAGACTCCAAAGAGTATCGGTACAGCGTGTGCCGTTACTGCCCAGATCATTGCTCAAGTAGCATCTCACATCTACGGCGGCAACACCATCAACCGCATTGACGAAGTCCTCGCTCCGTACGTAACTGCCACTCACAAGAAAAATATCAACTTTTTGACATACGCCAAGTGTCCTGACGTTGAACGTGTAGCGATGGAAAAGACTCGCAAAGACGTGTACGATGCTATCCAAGCTCTCGAGTATGAGATTTCAACTCTACACACCGCAAACGGTCAGACTCCGTTCTGTACGTTTGGGTTTGGTCTTGGCGATACTTGGGAATCTGAGCTGATCCAAGAAAATATATTGAAGGTACGTCTTGCTGGTATCGGAAAAGATAAGCACACTGCAGTATTCCCGAAACTGGTATTCGCTATCAAGCAAGGCCACAACGCGAAACCTGGCGATCCGCTATATCGGATCAAACAACTAGCTCTCGAGTGTGCGTCCAAGCGTATGTATCCGGATATCGTTAGCTACGAGAAGATCGTCGAGCAAACTGGATCATTCAAGTTCCCGATGGGATGCCGTAGTTTCCTGCATCGTTGGACCGACAAAGATGGCAAAGAGATTCACGAAGGTCGTAACAACCTCGGTGTAGTGACTCTGAACCTTCCGCGTATCGCGTTGGACTCTAATGGCGATCCAGTCAAGTTTATGGATCTGCTGGATGAGCGAATGGATCTGATCCGTCAAGCTCTGCAGGTTCGCATCGATCGGATGAAAAATGTGAAAGCTAAGGTAGCTCCAATCCTGTATGTAGAAGGCGCATGTGGCGTTCGTCTGGATCCAGAAGACTCTGTCATGAAAGCATTTGACAATAAGCGTGCGAGCATCTCTGCAGGTTACATTGGGCTGCATGAAGTCAGCGAGCTCATGGATCTTGGTGACGATCACGTATTCGATAGCCCAACCAAGCAGAAGTTCCTCGTTGATGTCATGGAACGAATGAAGTATTGGATCCAGAAATGGAATGACTCCAGCACATTCGCATACAGTTTGTATGGCACTCCATCCGAGAGTCTGTGCGATCGATTCTGCCGATTGGATAAAGCTGTGTACGGCGATGTCGTTCCTGGCATCTTCGAGAAGGGATACTACACCAACAGTTTCCATCTCGATGTCGATAAGAAAGTCAATCCATACGAGAAGATGATCTTCGAGAAGCAGTTCCTTCCGAGTACTACTGGTGGGTTTATCTGCTACGGGGAGTTCCCGAACATGCAGCATAACTTGGAAGCGCTGGAAGACGTTTGGGACTTTGCCTGTAAGCACGTTCCATACTACGGTACCAATACTCCGATCGACAAATGCTACAGCTGCAGTTATGCAGGAGAGTTCAACGCTACCTCCAAGGGGTATGAGTGTCCACAGTGTGGCAATCGCGACGATAAGAAGATGAACGTCATTCGTCGAATCTGCGGATATCTCGGATCGGTCGGGTCTAGGCCCGTTAACGCTGGCAAGCAGTGCGAGATTCAACGTCGAGTCAAACATCTGTAACGCAACAAAGGGGCGAAAGCCCCTTTTACTTTTTGGAGAGATCATGCTGATTTTAGATTACAAATCCTTGGACGTGCTCAATGGTCAGGGTACTAGATCGTCATTATGGTTGGCTGGGTGTAGCCACCAATGCGAAGGTTGCTTCGCTCAAAGTACTTGGACGTGGAAGGGTTCTACGCCAGAATCCATCGGGTTATATGACCGTGTAGAACGCGATATGAACGATCCTATCATCAAGCGGAAGGGGATATCATTGCTCGGCGGGGATCCGCTATACGAGCGAAATAGAGCTGGATTATTGGAGTTCTTGGTATGGTTCAAAACCAATTTCCCCACAAAAGATGTGTGGTTATGGACTGGATACACACACGAGCAATGTTTAGAAGACCCAGTAATGAGCAGTATACTGGAGTACGTAGACGTTCTTATCGATGGTAGATTTGAGCAAGAACGCAAGAACCTTAATTTACAATGGCGTGGATCAGAGAATCAACGCGTCATCAACCTCAAGGAAACCAAATGTTCGTAGAAATCTTTGGGTGGGATCCTGACCACCTCGTTTGCAAACCGTGTCTGAATGCGAAGAATCTCGTCAAGACTCGCAACATGGATCATGTCTTCTATCCGATGGCTAAACTGTCCGTGACCGAAGAACACAAGGTCAACAAGATGGAGCTCTCCAATCGCGCAGCCAAGCTGGGATTCGTAGTAGCTACTCTGCCGCAGATCTTCGTAGACGGCAAGCACATCGGCGGCTTCGACGACTTCAAGGCATACGCCAATGGCCTATGAAGCGTGTTTGATATGATCGAAATCTATGGCGTACCAGAACGCCTCTTCAAATGTCCTGGATGCATGGCAGCTGTATCATACTGTGAACAAAACGATCTGGAATTTAGATTCATCCCTATCCTGCTGGATGCGGATAATGAATTGGGATTCGATTACGATCGGCCAGCCATTGAAGAGCTGAGGATCAAAGCTGGCAAAGAAACTCCACCACGTCTGTATCCCCAGATCTTCGTCGATGGCGAATGGATTGGCGGATTCCAAACGTTCAAGGAGAAGTATGGCCACGAATGATAAGTTGACTGAAAAATCTGTACAGCGGATACTGGCGGCAGATCGAGACTTAGTTAAACGTCACGACGTCATGATCCCGAACTGCTTCACCTCCTATGACAACGAAGCGGATATGTTCTGTATTCGGAAGAGTGGGTTGTGCGATGAGATCGAGATCAAAGTATCTCGAGCGGATTTCAGAATCGATGAGAAGAAGATTGTGCAGATAGCGGAAAGCGTTTCGTTGTCTGGGAGAACAAAGTGGAGTAGAATCTCCAAACGGGAAGCACTTCAAGCTGGTAAGATGTCCAACTACTTCTGGTACTGTATGCCAGAAGGGATTGTGGATCCTAGCGAAGTCCCAGAATGGGCAGGATTGCTTCACATCGTGAATGGTCGAGTCAAGACGATCAGGAGCGCAAAGCGTTTGCATGGTGATAAGATGTCCTTCGAGGACAGATTCAAGGCAGCGCGTAAACTTGGTTATCGGTATTGGAATGAGGTCTTGGCATAAGTCAAGACCTTTCTTTTTATCAAGAGGTTACAATGAACACAGTTATTCTGGGCAACATCGTCAACGCGCGTATTATGGAAGCCCTTGAACAGAGTCGGGAAAAGGCATTCCGCGAAGGTCTCGAGGTCTGGACTGTAGACCCAGCTTGGCTGGATGTCCAAGTTGAATGGATGTACGAAGCTGTCGATCAACAACTCAGCAAAAATCGTTTGCGCGAGCACTTAGTTCAGTTTATACTGAGAGAGTTCACCGCATCTATTTTTGGAGTAGACAATGGCGTTGGTCGTTAACATATTACAAGCAGTTCCTGCAGCTGGTAAAACGAAAGCCATTCTTGGGTACGTGAAGTCGAGTAAGAAACCAACTATAATTGCATCGATCAGTTGTCAGTTATCCCAACAGAGCTACGACTACTATGTCGGGCTTGGTGGAACCGATGCAGTGGTAGTGGACTCGGATCATGTATCTAGATCCAGCAGTGTAACGGAAGCTATCGCTGAGTGTGTTGGCAAGCATCGTGTAATCTTCATTACGCACGCAGCTCTCATTCGGTTTCCAAACTACGATGATCTGGAAGGTCACGAGCTGTTTGTGGATGAGGTTCCTGACCTCATCCAACTCAACCAGATGAAGTTTACTGATTACATGGGGTTGTTGGGTCAATATTGTGATATGTCCAATGGGACTATGGTTTTGTTGGATGAGCATCGGGATGCAGTAGAGAAGATTGCACGCGATGGTCTAGCTGGGTTGGATGTTGTGTCCACCAGCTTGTTTGAGTTAGCGAGATCTCTACTTCAAGGCATTCCAGTATTGACCAAAGATGATACGGTGTACTTCATCGACGATAACACCACACAAAAGTGGACGGCATTCTCGAAGATCACGATAGCATGCGCAAACTTTTACGAGACGTTCACTGGGACTATTCTCAAGGAGTTCTGCGGGTGGAAGTTCCGAAACTCGGAGTTGACCAAGAAGCTAGACTTCATCCACTATCCGAACACAGCTCGCGTTGAGATTGTTCCGATGTTTGGTGGGATCTGGAGTCGGTATTCAGCTGACAAGGAGATCGGCGGGGAAAGTGTATACAACAAGGTCAAAGCATCGGTGTACGATATCACTGGGATGACTCCGTTTATATACACAACCAACAGCTATCGTGGAGCTCTGAAACAAGGTCAACGGGTGGCGTACAATCCTCATGGGTTGAACAACTACATGAGCCACACTACGGCAGTGTCGCTATTCAGCTACAATCCGACTCCGTGGCAAATCGATTTGCTCAAGTCATTGTCTCAATCCAGATCGATGGATCAGGATAAGCTGATGCAGTCGTACATTGTGTCGAAGTACTTGGAGCCAACGTTCCAGTTGTGTCTTCGTACAGACATTCGCAACCAGTATAGTAACTGGAAGGTGAGACTGATAGTTCCGGATCTGAGAGCAGCAGAGTATCTCAAGTCGCGGTATTTGCACGAAGCGATCATCGATATGGATCACATGATCGAACCGCCAGAGCGTAAGGTCAGAGCTGCAGAAACTGCACCGCGTCAGAAGAAGAAATCGTTCAAGAACCTTTTCAACTTCACGGATGCAGAGCTTCGGAAATTTTATCGGTACGTCAAGAAGGAAAATAAAAAGCTGGATCCGCTTGACCCTAGAGACTTCATGATAGTAAAATCGTGGATCGATAGCGTCAGAAGTTTATAGATGGTACGTGTCATTGTATAGTTCCTGCACAACTACAAGGAACCTTACAATGACCGTTTACGTCGATAATGTGGAACTATATAACAACATAGTTCTGTGGAAAGCTGAGTTGTCCGACAACCCAGCTACAAGGATCCCAGATAGTATTGGTCTGGCGATCATGAACATCGCCAATGGATTTACAAACTACTGGCGATTCTCGAGATATACCGAATCGTGGAAAGAGCTGATGGTCGGCGATGCTGTTGAAACGTGCATCAAATACCTAAAGAGCTTCGACACTGACAAATACAACAACCCCCACGCGTACTTGACTATGATCTGTGCTAGATGCTTCATCCAGCGTATCAGAATCGAGAAGAAACGCGAAGCTGCCAAGTATAAGTTCTTCGTTGAGCACGTCTACGATGAAGATGATGAAGATATGGCCAAGCTCGTGGATTACGACTTCTACAGCGACATGCTCGGAAAGGTTTCCGAATTTGAAGCTACTCAAAAGAAGCCGACAAAGAAGACGAAAGTCCAGCCAATTGGAATTTCGTGGATGGAGAGTGATGAAGATGAATGATCCAACCCACCCATCCGACAATATCACATTTTCAGTTCGATACGCCGACCTCCTTCAAGAATGTAACGGTGAGACAGATCTAGTCAGCTATATGCTCAAAATACACATGCACGAATTGCAGATACCCATCGTCATCGATCCTCTTTCAATTCGTTCTGATACTCTCGAAGTAATGCATGGCCGACTGACTTCGTACACTTACCCTCCCACAGGTACTACCTCATACATATGGACACCCAATGAATCCTGATGAAGAAATCTCCCAAGAGATTGAACAACGCAATGCAGCTATCAAGGCGATGGCCGACAAACAATCCCGCAAGTATCTCCGCAAGCACAAACGAGAGATGGACCGGTTACACGAACTAGCGAAAGATGCTCTGATCGCCAACCAACCAGACTCCTATAAGTATGCTGTTGGGAAGCTGAGATTCATCTCCCTCCAACCAGCATTGGACGCCGATACCATGCACACGATGTGGTTGACGTCCAAAACCCGCTGTGACGAGATGATCGAGGAGGCTATCGCGCACGAGCAAGGTCTCGTAGCTAATCCTGAAGAGATTGCGATCGATACAACTACTCCAGTTTGCTCATTGTAAGTACCAAGCCACCCTAGGGTGGCTTTTTGTTGACTGTCGTTCGGAAGTATGCGAAGCTACAGGTTCTGTTCATAGGAGATACTTAATGAAGCTCATTCTATGTGGAGACCTCCACACTGGTGCACGAAAAGACGATCCGTATGTCAATAACGCTCAGCGTCAATTCCTGACGTACATGTGCGACTACGCTATCAAACACAGCATCGATACCTGCTTGCAAGCAGGTGACTGGTTCGATCAACGTTCCGGTCTGACCCAAGAAACCCTCAACTTCCAACGCGAATTCGTTACTCCGCTAATGGAGAATGCCTTCCGGAAGATCGTGTTGATCGTCGGCAACCACGACATGCACTTGAAGAACAAGATCACTCCGAATAGCGCGTTCGAGGTATTCAGTCTTCGTCCGCAGTTCTATGTGATCCAAGAACCAACCACTATGCTGTTCGGCAATACTATGTGGGATCTGTTCCCATGGGAATGTGACGAGAACAAAGAAGCTATCCACAAATTCATTGAGGAGTCCAACTCCGAATACTCTCTGGGTCACTGGGAGCTTGATGGGTTTGAATTCTACTCCGGCGTCCCATCTACCGGCGTAAGTCGAGAATTCCTCGAGAAGTACAAGCGCGCGTATTCTGGTCACTACCACACTATTAGCCAGAAAGACAACGTGCAGTATCTCGGCACTCCGTATACGATTACGCTGGGCGATGCTAATGACGTCCGTGGGTTCTGGGTGTTCGATACCGATACCGGCGAGCACGAATTTGTGGCAAACCCGATGATGTGGCACCACAAGATCGTGTACAATGAAGCGTTCGATGTGTCGTCAATATCGAAATATGCCGACAAGATTGTTCACATGACCATCCAGAAATCTGACGATCGTCTGGACAATGTGCTGACGCAGCTGGAGACCATCTGCTACAAGTTTGATACCACCCAGACCGAGACTCTCGCATTCTCTGCCGACGAAGATGTTGAGCTCGAAGGACTGTTGACTACTGTGAATAAGTACGTTGACTCTTTGGAGGAAGACGCGGAGACTATCAGTCGAGTTAAACGATATATTAACGAACTGCACGCGGAGGCATTGGCCGGAAAATGAATGTAGATTTCAAGTGGATTGAGTATAAGAACATACTCTCGGTGGGCGCAAAGTCTATCCGAATCGATCTAGAAGGGTACAAGAAAACTCTGATCACTGGCCACAACGGTGCAGGCAAGAGTACCTCGATTGAGGCTCTCACCTTCCTGTGGTTCGGCAAAGCCTTCCGCGATATCAAGAAAGGACTTCTGGTCAACACCCTGAACAAGAAAGGACTCTTGGTCGAAGGTGAGATCCAAGTTGGCAACAAGCTGATCTACGCTAAGCGTGGGATCAAACCTGACGTTTTCGAGATCTCAGTCAATGGGACTCCTGTCGATAAAATGGCGTCCGTGACAGAGTTCCAACAGTATCTCGAAACTGAGCTGCTCGGATTCTCGTACGATAGCTTCAAACAGATCATCGTTCTCGGGACAGCTGGTTACACTCCATTCATGGAACTGCCAGCAGCTCAACGTCGGAGTCTGGTTGAAGATCTGCTCAACGTGTCGATCCTGGGAACTATGGACAAGGACAACAAGGCAGCTCTCAAACGGTGTAACACCCAAGCTGAGATATTGTCCAACCAGATGGACAGCCTTAGTCGCGAGCGGGACACTGCGGCATCCAGTATTGCATCGCAGAAGGCTCAGATTGACGGACTGATCAACAAGAGCACCGCAGAGCTGATCGAGCTCGTTGGAACGGTCAAGACTCTCAAGGCAGATCGCGATGTGAAGGCTGCGGAGATCGAGGGGCTCAAGTATCCGAAGTTCGATCAGTACCAAGAGCGGATCGATGAAGTCAACATGTCCAACGAATCTGATGACATCCTGCAGGGCATTGCTCACATTGAAGAGCTGATCGCAAACGATCCGAACGTAGTGGCTCAGGAGATCGCTAAGCTCGGTCCAGAACCTATATTCGATGAGGCTGCGTTCAATGCCATCATTGTTCCTACGGATGCAGATCTGACTGCTGCCATATACGAACTGACCAAAACTGTTCCGGATGAGTACGTCAGTCGAGAAATCCCAGCTCCAGAGCTGCTGAGCGTTGACTACGATTCGATGTTGCGTCAAGCTAACGACACTCGATCTCGCACCAAGATGAGGATCGAACAGATCCAGGAGCGTCAACGTCTGCTCGCGAATGGAGTGTGTCCGACCTGTAACCACGAGATTGACGCTAGCTGTAACCACGAGATCGATGACGAGTTGAGCGATCTCAGTCAACGGATGGACGACAATCTTCTGGTCATTTCCGACACAGAACGAAAGCGTGACGATCAAAAGGCCGAGAATGAACGCCGTATGCAGGCTCATCGAGATGCTGTGGCAGATAATGCTACCAAGCTGAACGAATATCAGCGAGCTACGGCTGCATACGTCGAGAAATGCAAGACGATGGAACGCGATCATCGCGATCTGGTTGCTGCACGCGAACGCGAACGAGAAGATCTGGTCCGTGCATTCGATACCTCCAAGATGGTGTGGAGTTCCAACAAGTTTGGGATAGAGAATGTCCACCAGTCCATGATCCTGTCGTGGAACAGCAATCTGAATAGTTACAGAGGACGTCTGCAGTTCCTCGAACGCGATAAGTCTGACAAGATTACCGCTATCAATAACGAGTACGAAACTGCGAAGACTGCAGTTGATCACCAACGTAGTTTGATGGAGGTAAATCTTGAGTCTCAAGAAAGACGTATTGAGTTAGAAACGACTAGAGCTCGATCTATCAAGACGCAGATCGATGAATGGAAAGCAACTGTGTTCGATGAGAGTGCAGTTACTGAAATTGAAGATCAGATCAAGATTGTCCAAGCTGCCCGAGGAGAGACTCTTGCCGAGAAGCATGCCCGATCCATTATCGGAAACATGTTGAAAGACAATGGGATCAAGGCTCACATCGTGCGGAAGTACATCCCAGTATTCAATAAGAAGATCAACGAGTATCTGACCATTTTGGGCGCAGACTACTGCTTTGCGTTGGACGATAGCTTTAGCGAGACCATCAAATCCAGAGGTCGCGAAGAGTTCTGTTACGCATCGTTCTCGGAAGGCGAGAAGGCTCGGATCAATCTCAGTTTGCTGTTTACTTGGCGAGATGTCTCCAGTATGGTAAGTGGCGTGCATGTCAACATGCTGTTCCTGGATGAAGTGTTTGATGGTAGCTGCGATGAAGCTGGGTTGAAAGGTATCAACAGTATCTTGGCCAAGATGAAATCTAATGCTTATGTCATCTCACATCGTCCGGATGCATTGGATGACTCCTTCGACCGTCACATCGTCATGCACAAACAAGGTCGATTCACTACCATGGTGGAATAAGTGTTTGACAATATAGAGGAGACGTTCCCAGATGTAGAGTTCTGGGTTCTCTCCAGCAAAGTAACCGAGCACGAGATTGCGATTACGCGTGCTCAGTTAGTTGAGACATTCGGAGAAGACCGATTGGTCAAGATCCATAACGGATTTGACAGATATTGGGCGGCGTGGAAGCGATGATAGATCGAATAATTTTGGGATTGTTGTTCGTTCCGTTATGGATAATAATCCTAGTTTACTTCTGCGTTAGATCGTGTAAGATGAGCTCTCCTGAGAGACGTAAGACAAAAGCTCGTTTGAGCTCATCACTCCAACGTTACACAAATTTTATTATGAGAGGTTTATAATGGCTGTTACTACCGAATCTGCTGCATTCTTTCACAAAAATCTGGCTCGCTCTGCACTGAGAGCTCTTTCAGCTCAACTTCGTGCAACTACACAGTTCATGACGCGTGACGAACGATTTGCATTGTACAATGAACTAGATGAACGCATCGTTCAAGAAGCTGTTCGCCTCTCGCAAGAACACAAACAAACCAATCAGAACAAGGTCGAGTTCGATCTGTTCTTCCCAACTGCTGCTGCCAACGTCGTTGACGCATACACCAAAACAGGAAACTAAATGAAACTGTCCAAATCTACTATGGAAGTGCTGGCTAACTTTGCAACTATCAATCCGTCAGCAATGGTCAAGCCAGGCAAGTTTATCAACACCAAAAGTATCAACAACGTGATCTACGCAGAAGCGACTCTGGAAGATGAGATCGACATTACTGCTGGGATCTACAGCTTGTCCGAATTCCTGGGCATCGTTGGCATCGTCGGTTCTGATAGCGTGGTGACTGAAGACAAAGAATTCATCACCATCGCTGCTGGTCGTTCCAAGAGTCGTTTGAAAATGGCAGATCCGTCTACCATCGTGCATCCGAAGAAGGCTATCAATTTCCCCGTAGCGGACGTAATGTTCGAGATGGGCGAAAGCGAATTCAACCAGATCAAGAGTGCCGCTTCTGGTATGGGCATGACCACTCTGTGCTTCTTCAACAAAGATGGTCGCATCTTTGCTGGTGTGTCTAGTGAGACCAGCGAGAACAGCTATCAGGTTGAGCTGGCAGACTACGATGGCACTGCAACCTTCGAATTCGTCCTGCAGTTCGCGAACATGAAGATGATCAAAGGCAAATATCAGGTCATGATTGCCAAAGAAGGTGCTGTCATGTTTAAGGGCGAGCGTATCAATTACGTAGTTGCTCTCGACGAGAAATCCAAGTACACTGCTTAATCCGTCTACGAGCCAGGCAACTGGCTCTTTATTATCCAGAGGAATAGAAAATGATTAGTGTTGATACTTCGCAATGGATGTGGGAACAGAAATTCCGTCCACAGAGCTTAGCTGAGTGTATTCTCCCAGCTCACGATCTGGCTGCCTTCAAGGGAGCTATTGAGTCAGGTCGCATCGCACACACTCTGCTGTATTCAAAGAAGCCAGGAACTGGTAAGACTACAATGGCTCACGTATTGTGTGCTGAGATTGACGCAGAAGTGATGTTTATCAGTGGCGGCAATCTGCGTATCGATGACCTTCGTGGGGATCTGACTGCATTCGCAAGTACCATGACCACCAAACCTGGCGGCAAAGTTATCATCATCGATGAAGCTGATAACAAAGGCATGAAAGCGGTACAGGAAGAACTTCGATCTTGGATGGAGGCTTATAGCCATAACTGCTCAGTCATTATGACTTGCAACCACATCGAAGCCATCATTCCGCATCTGCAGTCACGTTGCGACACCATCGAGTTCGGCAATCCGACAGCCGAAGACAAGAAGCGGATGATGATCGAAATGGTCAAACGCTGCATCGAGATGTGCAAAATCCAGGAAGTTGAAGTTGAGAATAACAAGATCATTCTGGCATTGGTTCAGAAGAACTTCCCAGACTTCCGGAAGACTGTGACTGAGCTCGGTGGGTACGCTAAGTGTGGGAAGATCGATGCTGGAGTTCTGACTCGAGCAACCCAAGCAACTGAGGATCTTGATGAGCTGATCATCATGCTCCGAAATAAGAAGCTGGGTGACGTTCGTGGAATGGTTCCGAAGTTCACTGTCGACTACGGTAACTTCATCACTAAGCTGTACGAGCGTCTGTTCCTGGAAATCCAACCCGCAAGCATCCGGACGTTAGTCAAGATCGTGGCAGAGAACCAGAAGTACGCCAACGGCATTCCGAATCTGGAAATCCATCTATTCGATCTCCTGGCAGACGTCGCAATGGAGTTGACCTGGAAATGAGTCTAGCCTTCTTAGGCGAAGAACAACTGAATGAGCACGAAATAGCATGGCGGTCCAGAGATTGGGCCGCAGTCAAAGAGCTTGCTAAGCAGTTCAAGGTACCTGCTGAGCGTAGCCTATTTGATATCATCGCTAACGTAACTCAAAAGACTGGTCACAAACCGGTTGAATGCTTCGCAGAATATGACCAGCACAACATCAATCTGGCTCTCAGTCAGCATGTATCCATGAGTGGGTATGCATCAGAGCTGAATCAGATGGAAGGGTATATCTCAGATCAGATGCACTACGACTATCTGTATTTCTCTGTGCGAACTGTTACTCTTCCAAGGATCAAATTCGCTAAATTGTCGGAGGATTGGGAGTACAAGATCATGATCCGAATGATCGCACGTCACTTCCAAGTATCTGTACCGCGAGCACAAGAGTATCTGTCTGAGTTTTCAGAAGAGCAAGTTGCACACCTCAAGAAATTATTTGGACCGATGATCACTGGTCCAGATAGCGAGTTCTTGAAGTTCCTTCCAAATAAGACCGAGCGGACTAAGATGCATTCGAGCATTAAGTCGTCTTGGTAAGGAGTTGTTATGCTAGAGATTAAACTGACTGATCCGGATTGCTTTTTGAAGATCAAAGAGACCCTGACACGTATGGGGATCGCAAACGGTCAAGAACACAAGCTGTATCAAAGCTGTCACATCATTTTCCGTCGCGGAAAATACTACATCGCTCACTTCAAAGAATTGTTGGAATCTGACGGGAATACCGTTGACATTTCCGCCGAAGACCTCGATCGTCGTGATGACATTACACATCTACTCGCAGAGTGGAAACTGTGTACAATCGTTCGCGACTTCCCCAGAGTTGGCAACAACTTCTTCAAAGTCATTTCGCATCGCAACAAAGGCGATTGGGAACTGATCTCCAAGTACCAATTTTAATTCGCGAGCTCCTCGTAAGAGGGGCTCTCCTAGATGTGAGCTGTTAATAGGCCACACTAACACAGGAGCTTTAATGTACTACACCAACGTAACTACGAACGGCAGTCAGATTCTCGAACGGTATACCGACGACAACGGCAAAGATTGTTATCGGAAGGTAGACTTTGCTCCATCGCTGTTCAAGCACAGTCCAACTGGCAACCTGAAAGACATCTACGGTAAGTCAGTTCAGGAAGTAGAGTTCGAGAACATGGCTGGCGCTCGAGCATGGATGAAGAGTATGAAGGACATTAACCGAGAGTGTCTCGGTCAAGATGACTTCATCCTGCAATACGCGTACAATACGTATCCAGATCGCATCAACTACAACACCAAAGATCTCGACATTGGGTTCTTGGATATCGAAGTGCCGACTAATGGTCCTTTCCCAAAGCCATCAATTTGTAAATGGGAAATCGATGCAATCTGTCAGTACAGCACCAAGCGTGATACTTTCCACCTGTTTACCACGCGTCCGTGGGATAAGGCGAAGAGTGTTCTGATCAAGGATGATGATGGCAAGGACTGTGATATTCTGGATCGCGTAGACTATCGATTCTACGCAACCGAGAAAGAGATGCTGATCGGATATCTGCGGTTCTTCCGTGAGTTTACTCCGCACGTCTTGACTGGCTGGAATACGGAGAAGTTCGATATTCCGTACATCGTTCGACGTATGAGCATCGTGCTTGGCGAGAAGTTTGCTCAGAAGCTGAGTCCATGGGACAAAGTCAAAGAGAAGCTGATCATCGCAGAGGATGGTGACGAGGACGATGAGAACGATCAGACATTCACGTATGACATTACTGGCGTCAGCTGTATCGACTATATGAACGCGTACAAGAAGTTTACATTCACGACTAGACCATCTTATAAGTTGGACTACATCGGGATGATCGAACTCGGGATGCGTAAATTGGAGATGAGTCACAAGACGTATCTGGCATTCAGTCAAAATGATCCACAACGGTACATCGACTATAACATTCGAGACGTTGATCTGTTGACACGACTGGATAACCGATTGAGCTTGTTCGAGCTGATCATTTCTATCGGGTACTACGCAAAGATTAACTTCGCGAACACATTCAGTCCGATCAAGACGTGGGATGCAATCATCCACAATAGTCTGATCGTCCAAGGGATTGTAGTTCCGGAGAACAAGACTGAGGTCAAGCAACGGTATGCTGGTGCATTCGTTAAGGATCCGATCATGGGATTCAAACGTTGGATCTTGTCGTTCGACTTGACGTCTCTGTATCCACATGAGATCTTCCAGTACAACATCAGTCCGGAAACTTTGGTTGATCAGTATCCGATGACACGCACATTCGTCAAGGACCGATTCGTTACGGAATTGACTGGTATGGGTTTGGTGGACGGCACTTGGGTAGTTCCTCACGAAGGGTATTCATTTGCTCCGAACGGTTGTCGTTATCGCAAGGACAAACGTGGCATCCTGCCGATCGAGATCGAGAAGGTGTTCTTGCAGCGTAAAGCAGCTAAGAAAGCTGAATTCCATGCCGATAAATTGGCATCAGCAGCGTACAACATCATCGTGGAACGGACAGAAGCTGGGATCACAGTACCGGAAACGGTTCAGTACAAGGCTCGGTTTGACTTTACCGACGAAGAGCTCCGTCAGCTGACTAACGCTCAGTTGGAACAGTTTATCAAGGATGCTCGTCACGAAGAGAAGATGCAGAACGTTATGCAACAAGCTCGTAAGGTACTGATCAACAGTGCTTATGGTGCTTGCGGATCTGCTTTCTTCCGGTACTACGACACTCGTCTGGCTGAGAGTATCACAACTGGTGGTCAATTGTCCATTCGTTGGATCATGCGCAAGATGAACGAGTACATGAACAGACTGTGTAGCACCGCGGATGTGGACTACATTGTGTACGGTGACACCGACTCGATATATGTGAACTTTGAACCGTTTATCAATATCATGGCTGCTAAGAAAGGATGCAAGCCGGAAGACATCGAGACTATTAAATGGGTTGACTTCTTGGATAAGTTTGCCAAGACCAAAGTCGAACCGTTTATCAATGAGTCGTACGAAGAGCTGGCAGTCTATATGAATGCCTACGATCAGCGGATGTTTATGGATCGAGAGATCATCGCGGATACAGCATTCTGGACCAAGAAGAAACGGTATGCAGCTAACGTGTGGGATTCAGAAGGTAAGCGTCAGTATGACGAACACGGTAACGTGGTTCCGAAATTGAAGATCATGGGTATCGAGACGCAACGGTCGAGTACTCCGGTGTTTGCTGGTAAGTCTCTGAAAGAAGCGATCAAGATCATCCTGACCAAAGGTGAGAAGGCTCTACAGGATCACGTGGCAGAAGTCAAGGCTGCTTATCCGAAGAAGGACTACAGAGAGATTGCATCTGTGTCTAGTGCCAACAACATTGAAAAGAACCACAACAACTACGTTCCAGTTAGTGGGTGTCCTGGCCACATCAAAGCAGCTCTGGCGTACAACAAGACTGCTGCATCAGCTAACGTGTCTCCGATCGCTGACGGCGAGAAGATTCAAGTTATCATGCTGAAAGAGCCAAATAAGTTACATTCTCCGACTCTGGCATTTCCGTCAGGAGAAACCATTCCAGCGGAGTTTGGATTGGATATTGCACGGACAATCGACTATATCGGGATGTACAACAAACACTTCCTGAAACCGATGGACGTGTTGTGTGGGGCTGTAGGTTGGAATAGTTCCAAGGTAGTCACGCTCAGTTCAATGTTTGACTTCTAATTCGTAGTTTAGACCGCTTTCGGGGTGAGCGATAATCACCCCACAACTGATAAAGGAAACAATCTAATGGCAAAAGCTCCAACCGAAAAAGCGCTGAGCGCACTAATCTCTAAACTGTCTGGCACATCATCCAACAAGATGAGCGCTGTTCTGAGCGAGAGTCAATTTTTTGACGGCAAAGATGTGATCCGCACACGCGTACCTCTTTTGAACCTGGCGATGTCCGGTGAACTGGATGGTGGTATCACTGCTGGCCTGACTGTATTTGCTGGTCCGTCCAAGCACTTCAAATCTAACCTATCGCTGGTGAACATCGCAGCATATATGCGGAAATATTCCGATGCAGTATGTCTGTTCTTCGACAACGAGTTTGGTAGTACTCCAAGCTACTTCGAATCTCAAGGGATCGACATTAGCCGAGTGATCCACTGTCCGTTCAAGAACATCGAAGAACTGAAGTTCGACATGATCAAGAAGTTGGAAGCGATCAAGCGTGGCGACCGTGTCATTTTCTTCGTGGATTCTGTTGGTAACGCTGCATCCAAGAAAGAGATCGATGACGCTATCGATGAGAAGGCCGTATCGGACATGACTCGTGCCAAGCAGATCAAGAGCTTGACACGAATGATTACTCCGTACCTAACTCTGTTGGACATTCCGTGCATCCTCGTGGCACATACATATGATACACAAGAAATGCACTCCAAGAAGGTGGTTTCTGGCGGTACTGGTATCATGTACTCTGCAGACACTGTGATCGTGATCGGACGTCAACAAGAGAAGGAAGGTACCGAGATCGTTGGGTACAGCTTCATTCTGAACATCGAGAAATCTCGCTTCGTGAAAGAAAAGAGCAAGTTGCCATTGACAGTAACTTTCGAAGGTGGTATCAACACCTACACCGGTTTGCTGGACATCGCTACCGAGCTGGGATTCGTTGTGAAGCCTTCCAATGGGTGGTTCTGCCGAGCGTTCCTGGATCTCGAAACTGGTGAGATGGTTGCCGAAGAGAAGAAATGGCGCCGCAAGGACACCGACTGCCTTGTGTTCTGGAAGAAGCTGTTTAACCACGCTCCATTCAAAGATGCATGTCGCGATCGGTACAAGCTCAGCTCAGTTTCCGTCAGCGATGAAGTGCTCAGTGAAGTTGACGATCTGTTCTCCGGATCCGACGACGAAGAGGCTATGCCACTGCGCGAATCCATGCCAGTATCAGACAACGAGGTTGACCAATTGTTCGATAAGGACGATGATCTCGAAGAAGAGTTTGAAGACGAAGATGCGTTATACGCGAAAATCGAAGATTGACATAAGGGGCGCAAGCCCCTTTACTTTTATGCGGAGATAGCGTAACGTAGTATAGATCACATGGAGAAACAAGATGGTTTTCGATGAAAAGTATTGCGTTCGGTGGCATGACGGCAAAATCTCGTATCACACTCTGTACGAGCTGATGACCACTCCCAAGTACCGTCGATTCAAACGCTTCGGTATGATCCACCACCCAATTTTGCGGTCAACGTTTGGCTTCAATGCAGAATACGATCGGTACCAGCAGGTGGAGGTCAAGGGGCTGAAATATCAGTTCCGTCATCAGGTTTTCATAGAGCCTGATCGTGTATGGAATCGGTATGGGTATTACGAAACCAAGCACTACGCTGTGTACGAAGGAGTCATCTATGACGGTTTCGATCGTCCTATGGATCCGCGTGCCATTGTAGCTGCATTTGACGCGATCTATACCCACAAAACCAAAGAACCCAAGAGTCGCGGTCGCTGGAATAGTCGAGATTACGGCGCTAAGCGTGGAGTATACGGTTACCGTCATAAGCGTCGTGTGCGTCGTCACATGGAGGATTACCTCCTGTCGAAGTATCACGATAGCTCCGTTCCGCAAGAATTTATGGACCTCCCTGCAGAAGAATGTCGCGTCAACTGTTTCGAGCAATTGGATGATGCTTGGGATCACGTTCGCGAGCCGAAGATTCGTCAGACTAGTGTGGTCGCGTCATTCTATCGGTGGGACGCTTGGTGGGATTCCAAGCCGCGAGACATCGAGAAGAGCTGGAAATACCAAAGCAAAAGGAAACATCAGTGGAAGGCATAAGCAAAGAGCGCAGCTACAAGGATGTGCTGGAGGACGCCCTTCGGGGCGTCAAGCAAGAGTTAATGATTCTCGTTGACGGGAAACCGTTTATCACGTACATTCATGATCTTCAAGTTGTAGATAACAAGATCCACATAGATTGGAGTACACCTCATGATGAAACAGAAATTGACCGCGATGAACTATTCCATTGCGTTCAGCAAGCTATTAACGTCCAACTCACAGAAGGATTACAATGTCAAACCAAATCAGCCAAACCATCCTCACGAACCTCCTCTATAATGAAGAGTATTTTCGGCAAACTTTTCCGTTCCTAAAGGCTGAATACTTTCCTCGCGGAGCGATCCGGATTATCTTCGAGCTGATCCGAGATCACTATAACCAACACAGCAACATTCCAACCAAGAACGCTTTAGCAATCTCTCTGGAGCAGAAAACCAATCTGAGCCAGATCGATCACGATGAGGCTCTGGAGGGTATCGGAGAGCTGGAAGGGGTTCCAGAAGATCTTGCATGGCTACTGTTCGAGACTGAGAAATTCTGTCAAGAACGAGCTATGCACAATGCTCTGTCCGAGGCAATCCGAATCCAAGAGAACTTCGAGAAGCCGTTAGACGAACGCGACAACAGGATTCCTGGGATTGGATCTATTCCGGACATCATGAAGGATGCTCTGGCAGTCTGCTTTAGTACTGCAGTAGGTCACGACTACTTCGATGACATGGAACAACGTTGGCTCAGTTACAAGACTAAGAGCAAGAAGATTCCATTCGGTATCAAGATCCTGAACCTGATCACCAAGGGTGGCGTAGAACGTAAGACGCTGAACGTTATTTTGGCTGGTGTGAACGTGGGTAAGTCATTGGGGTTGTGTCACTTAGCTGCTGACTACATGCTCCAAGGTTACAACGTGTTGTACGTCTCCATGGAGATGGGGGAAGAGGTTTGCGGTAAGCGTATTGATGCAAACTTACTCGACGTCACGATGGATGACATTGACGACGGTTTGATCTCCGAAGCCGACTACATGAAACGGTTTGCTGGGCTGAAGCAGAAGAACTGCGGCAAACTGATCGTCAAGCAGTTCCCGACTGGTGGCGCAAGCGTTAACCATCTGAACAACTTGATGATGGATCTCAAGATCAAGAAGAACTTCGTTCCAGACGTAGTAATTGTTGACTACTTGGGGATCATGGCATCCAAGCGTATGACGGCTTATTCCGAGAACTCATACACGATGGTGAAAGCTATCGCAGAAGAGCTTCGTGGGTTTGCGATCGAACACAACGTTGCAGTTTGGTCAGCAGCTCAGACTACACGTGCTGGATGGGATAGCTCAGACATCAATATGTCAGATACCGCAGAATCTGCTGGTCTTCCTGCGACTTGTGACTTCTTGTTGGCAGCAATGGAGACAGAAGAGCTGGCGGAGATCGGTCAACAGTTGTTGAAGCAGTTGAAGTCTCGGTATGGCGATAAGAACAAGAACCAGAAGTTCAATATGGTCGTACATAAGGGCAAGCAGCGATGGTCCGAACCTGATAGTCAGTGCACTGGGGAATTGAAAGGTGCAAACGATCGGATGAACCAGAAACGGAAAGACAACATCGAAGAGCAGCGCAAAGAATCTATGACTACCGCAGGTAAGATGGATGCGTTGGCCGAGCTCGATGATGTGAACGGCATTCCAGATTGGGGTGTGTAAATAGTAGAGCCACTTCGGTGGCTCTCGTCGTATCTACATAGGAGATGAAAAGATGGGTGCAAAGAGTTTCATGGATGCGATCTACGCATACCGTGTAGTCATGCTGATGGGAAAACCATTCTCCAGCTGGACTGCCTGCAAGTTGGGGATTATAGATCGCAAAGGCAACGTTCTACGTAAGCCGGAGACTCCTCGAGAAAAGAGTAACTACACGAAGTTCCACAGTATCATTCGGACTATCAAGCAGACTGTGTCTCAGAATACCGCCAATGTTGGTCCGCTATACTTGGCTATCAAGTCCGCTTGGAAGGCATTGCGCGAAGACTACAACGTCGAGTTGTCTGACGTCAAGACGCACATGCTGAGCGAAAGCGTTGAGGGATCTGATCTTGAACGGTTTGTCCGTTTCGTTGAGATGGTCGGTGGGGATTGCGGAGGCGATGCAAACGCAATAGCATCTGGCAACAATAGCGGTGATGTGGTTGGTAAGGGTCCATCCACGATGAAAGTCAACGCCAAGAAGAAGAAAGAGCAAGCCACTCCATGAGTGGCTTTTCCTTTTAGCGGTGTAGAACGGTGTATAAACTCATTCTATGAGATAGACGGTAGATCGCTCAGGACGAAACGAGGGTCGTTGATAGCGGATATTAAACGGGTTATATAGGGGTAGTGCTCAATGTCGATCGTTTCTGTCCACCCATCTGGAAATAGTTCTTTTGATATTGCTGGAGGAAAATTCGATAGATGTCGCTCGATGGCTGGAGGGACAGAACCGTCTGCAAATTGGATGCACACAACCTGCGTTGGGGCGTATTCGGTAGATTGGGATTGTTGATATAAGCGTCTCCTCGGATTGGACGTTATTCCATACTTGATAAACTTATGACCTCCGAGCTCCCAAACATACAAGTAGAACCATCCTGGGGATGTTGGATCGTATCCAGATTTCGAACATCCTGGGCAACTAGTTTTGGCGTGCATGAAGTTGTCGTATGTAGGGCTCCAACTGTGACCCAAATCGCACGACATCGATAGCCTAGTAAGCCCACCAATCCAACCATCGTGACCCAAGTAGTTGTATTGATGCGCTTCGCACTGGGCACGCACACGTTCAATAGCTGTTTGCTCATCGAGACGAAATCTGACTATTTTCCGGAGGCGGTTGCACTCAGGACATCCAGTTTTGTTATTGATCATTCTTGTAGCATCAACGCTCCACCGATGACCCTGATGGCATACGCAGTTAGCAATTCCATCAACGACAATGGATGTGTATTTCCCAACTCCGATCCTGTTTGATCTCAACGTTTGTTGACTATCATTCCATCGATAGTTTTTACTGCATGCACACGGAAGAAAGCCGGAGGTCAACCTAGCTTTCGTTGTGGGGTACACTGATAACCCATTCAGTTCCGGATCGGTAGCACATAAGCGACAACGAACGTGATATATTTTACACCCATTGGGCGACTTGCCATCCCATCCCACCACTTCCAAGTGGCCGATAGTAGTTCCACAGAAATCATCTTGATTCATAGCATCTCCTTTTTTGAACACCATTATACATCATATGTGGAGCGTAGCGACACTCCCCGAAGGGGAGAAATAGAATCTCCTTATACCCTTTAAGAGACTCTATAAGTCCCCTCGCTACGCTCGGAAAGCTGCGCTTTATTTTCATTTCAAAATGCTATACAGTGATTGTCATTCAACAGGAGAAGGGTATGCTATTTTTAGAACGCGAGATGGCTCGTCAGATTGCTTTCGTACTTCCGATGTTTTCTGACCACTCCCGTCCAGATGCTATCAAGCTCAACTTCCGGTGTCCGATATGCGGAGACTCGAAGAAGGATAAGTACAAGTCTCGTGGATGGTTTCATGAGCACAAGGGTCATGTGTGGTACGGATGCTTTAACTGCAACGTCAACATGTCTCTCGTCAACTTCATGAAGAATTATCGCGAGGAGATGTACAAGGAGTTCCTGAAAGAAAAGTTCAGGGATTCGGAACCTTCGAAGCCAACTAAACCGGTGGAACCGACTCGAAAGCTGGTAACGCAAGCTGAACTGGAGAAGAAATTCAGCCTCGATCGGTGTGATCTGGTCAAGCGATGCGATCTACTTCCTCTGGAGCATCCAGTTATCAAATGGATGACAGGTCGTGTTATTCCTCGGGATAAGCACTATCTGTTCTATTTCACTGGAGCGTGGAAGGAGTTGACTAATACCGTCAAACCTGATACGTACCGTAACGTGGAGCCAGAGTACAGATTGGTCATTCCGATATACAATGCTGATGGATCGTTTAGTTGTATGCAAGGACGAGCTCTCGGTAACGTAGATAAGAACCAACGGTATTTGACGGTCAAACCGGACGACGATGTCAACAAATTGTATGGGTTGGAGCGGATTGATCCGACCAAGACTGTGTACTACTTTGAAGGTCCAATCGATAGCGTGTTTATTCCAAACTCGTTGGCGATTGTTGGTGGCGCTATGGCTATTCAGGATGCACCGTTTAAAGAAAAAAGAGTCTGGGTTCTTGATAATGAGCCGAGATCGAAGGATACTATAGAACGCTTGGAGAAACTGATCCGAGCAGGAGAACGTGTTGTTGTGTGGTTAGATTGTCCGTGGGCTGACCAGAAGGACATCAACGACATGATACTGAAATCTGGCGCAACTGCTGAGCTCATCCAACAATATTTGGTTGAGAATACTTGCAGCGGTTTGAGCGCACAACGTAGATTAAGCGAATGGAGAAAACTGAATGAACCGCAAAAAAGAAAGCATGATCGAGTTGATCACTCTGCCTCATTACGATGGTCTGGAACTGCCGAAGTTTGAAAGCACTGATGCAGCTGGTGTCGATATCCGAGCTGCTCATGCTGAGGATGTCGTCCTGCAACCTGGCGAATCTATGGTGATTCCGTCTGGCCTCAAAATGCACATTGGTTCCCACCACATGCACAGTATGTTTGTGGAATTGGGCGTGTATGGTGAGATCGTTCCACGTTCCGGTTTGGGGTTCAAGCACTTTGTGCGTCTGGCCAATACCGTGGGCGTAATTGATGCCGACTACCAGGGTGAGATCTTTATCAAACTGCGCAACGAAGGTGACGAACGTATTACCGTTAAGCGTGGCGATCGGATCTGTCAGATGATCTTCAAACCGTACTTTAAGGGCATCCAATTCGATGTAGTTTCAGAATTTACAGAGATTACCGATCGTGGCGCAAAAGGTATCGGTAGTAGTGGGGTCAAATAATGGCCGAGAAAATCTACACAGATTTTATCATTGACTTCGAGGCGCTGAGCATATTCGCTAACTCGAATGTGGTGGATCTGTCGGCGTTGACGTTTGTCGATGACTACATGAACGTTCCGAAGTTTAGTGACCTGATCCAACAAGGGATCACCGTCAAGTTTGACATCACTAAGCAGCCAGGTCGTCATCGTCTCCCTTCCACTATGAATTGGTGGAAGACTCAGGATCCGGAAGCTCGTATTGCCCTTCGTCCATCCACCAACGATGTGACTCTCGAAGATGGTATCATGAAAGTGTACCAGTATTTGAAGGCTCAAGGCGTTGACTATTGGAAATCCAGAGGTTGGGCTCGTGGGCACACCTACGACTTCCCAATTTTCTACAATCTGTTGTCTCTGGCTCTTGGCAAAGAGGACGTTATCGATGATGATGTAGTTAACTTCTCTCGTCAACGTGATATCCGAACAGCTTTGGAGTGCTACATAGGTCGTGGGCACAATACTTGCCCATTGCCGAAGGGTACTCTGGATGGGTTTATCAAACACAACTCCGTCCACGATTCGGCTAAGGATGTCATCATGTATCTGTACGCAAAAAGATACGCATTTGGTGTTGAAGAACCTCCGAAACCGGAGGATGCTGATCCCCTGTCATTACAACAACGGTCATAAAGGAACAAAGAATGCAAACAATGTTCGTACGCAACATTACTCAAGTGGACTTCGCTTACGTCAACCACGATGGTGCTATCATCGGCGATAGTGTGAATCTCAACGCCAACGTTACTGGCTCTGTGGATGACGCAGAACAAGTAGTCATTGACTTCAGTGCATGCAAAAAGCAGATCAAGCACATCATCGATGATACTGATCTGGGCATGGATCACAAACTGGTCGTGTTCAATGGTTGGAGCAACTACTCCAGTCAAGTACAACGCGACTCCAAGTTCGTGGTTGACACTCATCTGGTTTGTGTGACTGCCGAGAGTTCTCGCAACGTTACCGAGATCGATTGGGTTGGGACCTATGAGCTCAGTCTGGTCAACTATCTCAACAATATGCTGAGTGCGCAACTGAGCGAACTGCACGGTCGCGAAGTGATTGTTGAGTGTGATCTGAATCACATCCTGGCAATGCCGCCGTTTGTCAAGACTTTTGCTACGTTCTCGTATGCTCATGGTCTGAAAAACAGCTCATCGTATGGCTGTCAGAACATCGCTCACGGTCACTTCTCTTACGTTGGCGTCGATGTAATGGATTTCACTGCTAATGCACAGATCGTCATGAACAACATCGCGAAATATTTCCACGAAGCTCTGTTGATTAACGTGAACGACGTATCGGACGGTGTATTGGCTTATACTGGTATGACTCGCGGTAAGTTCAGTCTGGATCTGAAACGCAAGCAGCACAAAGTTATCTACATGGATACCGATACCACCGTAGAGAACATCGTCAAGTTCGTGTACAGTCTATTCGAACAAGACCTGAAAGACATCGGTGCTACCAAACTGTGGGTATCCGAAGGTTTGTCCAAAGGCGCAGTAGTCGAAGTCAAGTAATATCCAATCTGGGGCAGATAATTCTGCCCCCACACCAAAAGGGTAGTATAATGAAAACCATTACCGAAGAACAGTACTTTGCCATTCTGAATGACCAGACTCGTAAGATCGTAGAACGTACCTCTTACGGTCCTGGTACCATGACCACTGGCCTGTACGACGAAGATACTGGCGAGTTACTCGCTGTCCGCGAAGTATCCGAATTGGGTACTGAATACTATCAAGAAACCGACACCAAAGGTGCTAAAAATGTTTGAACAATTCATTGAACCGTCTATTGACGACCAAACCCTGATCAATAACTTTGACCGTCGAGTGTACCTGCTGATCGAAGCTGGTTTCCAACCAAGTGACCTGATCGGTCGTATGGAGCATTCTCGCACTCCGGAAGGGTTCGATCGCGATGCTCGCGTAGAGCACATCGTACTGTCATACCGCAAGGCTCGAGGTCTGTAATGTTCAAGCAGATCCTGGTATTGTCTGAAGTCGCTAACCGCCGCACCCAACATAAGGTGCTCGGGAAGTGTACAGAAGAGCTCGGAGAGATCGCGACCATTATCAACAAGCCGCGCAAGATCCACGCTGAGGCCATCGAGTTTGAGGTGGCTGATCTGATCGTTGCTGCTACCGATCTGGTGTACGTTCACTACAAAAAGAAAGGGGTCGATCTGACTATCGATCAGATCAACACTATGCTGACTGACGCAGTTGCTAAGAAAAATGGCAAGTGGGCAGGGCAACTCCAACAAAAAGGCTTGATCTAACTGCAATTAGTAGGGATACTCTCCCTACTATTTTATTTGAAGAGGAAAACACTTTGACCACTCCTGTAGACTTTCGAATCCTTTCGGACAAAGAGGCTGCTCTCCAGAACACTGATATGTTCATTGGATCCGTTACCACTGAAACCCATGAGGTTTTAGTTGACGGCAAGTTTGTACAGCTGCCTTACGTTCCAGGTCTGGTAAAGATTGCGGATGAAGTGATCGACAACTCAGTGGACGAAGCCATTCGAACTGAGTTCGAGCACGCCAACGTTATCGAAGTGACCATCGAAGACAATAAGATCACTGTGACTGACAACGGTCGTGGGATCCCACAAGACATGATCCGGACTCCAGAGGGCGAAAGCATTCCACGTCCTTTGGCAGCATGGACAAGGGCACGAGCTGGTAGTAACTTCAACGCAGATCGTAAGACTGGCGGTAAGAACGGTATCGGCTCAGCTCTGACTAACTGGTTCTCGGACTCATTTGTAGGCATCACGTGTAACGGTAAAGATGTAGTTACTGTTAATTGCACTAATAATGCAGATAATGTGTCATACAAGACGACTAAGGGTAAGACCAAAGGCACGTCAGTAGCGTTTGTTCCAGACTTCGAGCAATTTGACGTTCGTGGACTGGATAGCAACTTCGAAACTGTGGTCCGCAGTCGTCTGAACATCCTGGCTATTGCCTTTCCGAAGGTGAAGTTTAAGATGAACGGCAAGACTGTGGATGGCAAATTCAGCAGGTTTGTTAGCTTGTTCGGTCCATCCGTATCCGATTCATCTGAGAACCATAGTCTGTTCCTGGCAACATCTGATGTATTCCGTCAGGTGTCGTATGTGAATAATATCCATACCAAACAAGGTGGTACTCACGTCAACGGGATCATGACAGCATTGACAGATGAACTGATCCCGATGATCAAACGCAAACATAAGATCGAGATCACCAAGGCTCAGATTGCCGAGCGACTGATTCTGGGTGTATTCTTGCGATCGTTCGTTGCGCCGAAGTATGATAGTCAGACCAAAGAGCGTTTGAGTAGCTCGTGGGCTCAGATTCGCGATCATATGAACGTGGATTATAAAGCTCTGGCGAAGAAATTGCTGGGGTCGGAAGATCTGATCATGCCAATCATCGAGACGGCATTAGCGAAGAAAGAGGCTGCCGATAAGGCTGCTGCTACCAAAGCTCAGAAGAAAGCGAAGGGTGCTGACGTACCTAAGCACGTCAAAGCGAATGACATTGGTCGTCGCAAGTGCACGCTATTCTTGGCAGAAGGCGACTCAGCTATCGGTCCGTTTGCTCAGTTCCGAGATAAAGACACGCAAGGTGGTTTCCCTCTCAAGGGTAAGCTGCTGAACGTGTGGGATCTTCCAGATCACGAGGTTCTGAAAAGCAAGGAAGTATCCGAGATCATTTCTATTCTCGGAGTCGGGTTGCGTTCCACCGAGAAACCAGCATATGATCAGATTGCAATCTTCACTGATGCTGACTTAGACGGTCGCGGTTCAATTTGTCCGCTTGTCATTGGATTCTTCTACAAGTACTGGCCTCACTGGTTTGCAGAGGGTCGGATCCTGATCGCGAAGACTCCAGAGTACATCAGTACTGATGGCAAACAGACTGTGTGGTCGTACGACAAAGAAGAGTTCCAGAATCAAAACTTCAAAGGATCCAAATGGACGCATCGTCACATTAAGGGTCTTGGTACTCTGACTACCGATGGAAAGAACTCTGAATATGCGCAGTGTTTGAAGAATCCGGTATTCGAGCAAGTTGCCATCGATGATGAAGCGGCTGCGTGTCTGCAAATGCTTCTCGGTAGCGATTCTCAGTGTCGGAAAGATTGGCTCGGATACGAAACAATCGATGGAGATGAGAGCGACGATGAATAAAGAGATCGAACGGAAGTTTGCTGTTAAGGAGGTCCCTCCGGACCTCCCCAATAGCATCAAAGCTGAGTTCGTCCAGACGTACGCAGTTGGACTCAGATTCAGATCAAAGGAAGCTAACGGTCACGTTGTATCGTTTGTGACTTACAAAGGTCCAACATCTGAATCTGGAATGACTCGAACCGAGATCGAAAGGGTATGTCCCAACTGGATTGCTAGATTGGTACACATACTCAGCAAGAAGACGGTACACAAAACTCGGCATTATTTGCCAATCTACACTAGACGTTTGGGGTTTCCTATACTAAGGTGTGCAGAGCTAGACATCTATCACGGTGCAAACAAAGGTTTGATGACTGTTGAAGTTGAGCTAGGAGATGAAATCGAGGAGATTAATCCTCCCGACTGGTTTGGCGAAGAGCTGACTGGTATCAAGAAGTACGACAACGCTTCACTGGCAACCAATCCATACACAACCTGGAACTGATAATGAACTCTAATTCAATGACCCGTAATCTTGGCGATATCAGCAAAGTGATCAAACCTGTATTCAAAATGGGTGGTGTCCAATTCCTACGTGAAAAATTCATCCGGTTCATGGATGGAAAGTTTAACGAGTGGGAAGCGTATTGCAAAGATAACGATCTGGACATCTTGATAGAAGTCAAGACTGAGATCGAGAAGTTCCGCCACGCCCTCCGCGTAGAAGCTGAAGTAACCAACAAAATGTTCAATCGGACATTGGTCTTTGGTCGCGATGAAAGTCTGGAAGAGTTGGCCAATCGTTGGTTTGACGAATACCTGTAAGCTGTTGACTTATCCACTGGAGGTAAGAGATCCTTACCTCCTACTAATTCGCAATCTGAGGAATACACGATGATAGCAAAACTGTTAAAACTTCAAAGAGGAAATAATGAGACTTCATACTGTCGATACTCCCGTTTATGGTAGTTCAAATCTGCAAACTACCGGATTCAAGATTGCTACGAGTGCAAAAGCATTTCGAATCCTGAGCTCCAACCTGTACAAATACAAGAAGCGTGCGATCATCCGAGAACTCTGCTGCAACGCGGTAGACGGTCACGTAGCGCTTGATCTGTCTGGCGTTACTCCAAGATCGACATTTGATGTAACTCTGCCCACAATCTTTGATCAGCAGTTTAGCGTTCGAGATTACGGTATCGGTCTGAGTCGCGAATCCGTCATGAATCTGTACACTACGTACTTCGCGAGTACCAAGTCCGAGTCTGATGAATTTGTCGGCGCTCTGGGTCTGGGTTCGAAGAGTCCGTTCGCGTACACCGACACATTCTCTGTGACTTCCTGGTTCGATGGTATCAAAACCACGTACAGCGCATTCATCAAAGATGGCGAGCCAAATATCATGGTCGTCAACGAGGAAGAATCTTCCGAACCGAATGGCGTGGAAGTAACCGTTCCGTGTGGCACTAACGATACCAGCGAATGGATCGAAGAAGCTGAGCGCGTATTCATCAGTTTCGACAAATACCGTCCAAACTTCGTGAACAGATCATCCACTGATATCAAGTACATCGATTTCTCGAAGGATCGAGTCTACGTGACCGATCGGACCAAGGAATACGGTTGTGGTGTGTTCGCTGTGATGGGCGGGGTAGTTTACCCAATTCCGAAGCAGTATTGGGATGGATCATTCATCTCTCTGTGGGCAAACGTCAAAGCGTACTACGTGAAGTTTGAGCTCGGTGAGCTGGACATTACTCCGTCGCGCGAAGAGCTGAGCTTGGACGATGATACCATCGCCAACATCAAAGCTCGCATGGCTGGGATGAACACTAAGTATGATCTGGAACTCGACGAGATCTTTGCAAAGTCTCCGGACATCTTTGATCTGCGCCGTCAGCTGTGTTCCAAGTATCCTCACGAGGTTTGGAATCGTATCGTGAACAATCGAGTGTTCAAGGGCAAGGCTATCCACCACTGGAAAGAGCAGCACGAGACCTTCATCACCCACGATGCGAAGAATATCGTCGAGGTTACCACTAACTCAGACAATGCTATCCGTCGGACTGAGATGAAGCAGCGTCATTATCGCAATGGGTCGCCGAGTCAAGGGATCGTGCGGTTGACTGAGAGTTTTGTTCCAGTAATCGTGAATGACATCAAGACTGGCTACAACGACATCATTCGCGGTCTGCACGTCTTGGGTAAAGTCAACCTATATGCTGGCAAGGCGTACGTGTTTGATGTGAATGACACCAGACTGATCAATCCGAAAGAGCCGAAGATTGGGACGTACGGTGATGCTCACACATTCAACCTGAAACGCTATCTGGGGTTCTGGCCAAATCGGATGAAGGTTGGGAAGGTATTCATTCTGTCCCAGATCCGAGACGCGATCAACGCCGAGTTGAAGGCCAAAGGTCTGGAGAAAGTCAAGAAGCCTCGTACTGGGGTCCAGCACAACGTCACTCGCTATGATAAGTCAGGAGCTGTTGACATCAAGATGTATGCAGAGGACATCGATGAGTTGGATGGAGCATTCTGGGTGGGTCGCGCGTCTGATAGACCATGCCAAGTAACTGCGGTCATGAAGAATGTGACTGACAAGAAGGGCGTGGTATCACAACGGTACGACAAAGCAACGACTGACGCGATTGCATCGGATAATGGATTTACCATTATCCAACGGTGGTGCGAATTGACTGATAACGTGTGCTACTCATTCCGGAGTCCGCAGTTCCGGAGAGCGTTGGCTAACCCGAACATCACTCAGATTCGAGACACTCTGAAAGAGGATGTAGTTGAGTTCGCCAAGACACTGACGCCAGATGATGTTCCGATGACCAATATTCCGTCTTGGGTAGCTCGCCTGAATAAGCACCCACTGACTCAGCCGTTGTACAACAAGCTGATCCAAACTCAGCCAGGCAACATTGCTTATCTGATCGTTGAGCAGGCAAGTAAGTATATGTACGGCGATTTCAAGGCACCACTGGGCGTCATGATTTCGAAGCTGCGACAAACAGCACAAACGTCAACTGGTCAGGTTCAAACTGATTTCATGAAGAACAACCATGTGATCTACCGTCTGATGAACAACATCTATGACCTCGATGACAGCACTGCGAAGAACATCGTAGAGCTCGCCAAGATCTAAATAACTCCGGCTTTTCGAAGCCGGAAGTTTAGACCACCAAAACGAAGACGTATCATAATCAAACAATCCAAAAGGAAATCAAGCAAATGAAAACTGTATCCAAAGAACTGCACACCAAGATTCTGGCCAAACAAGTTGGTCGTACTGCTCTGGCTAAAGAGCTGAAAATCACCGAGAGCCAAGCTCGCAAGCTGATCGAAGACGTTCGCGCCGGCAAGATCAAGCCCGTAGAACCTGTTGTAGTCAAGCCAGTTGCTGTACCGCAACCGATTGCAACCAGTCGTCATGAAGCCCAATTCAAAGAAGTTGGTGCCGCTGTCAAGAAGCGTGATGAAGAAGTCATCGGTCTGTACAAGACCACTTCCATGACCATGGAAGAGATTGGCAAGAAAGTTGGCATCGGTCGCTCCACCGTTGGCGAGATCCTGAAACGAGCTGGTGTTCCGAAGCGTGGTCCTCAGACTGTTTCCGTTCCGAAAGTCAAGGTGACCGAAGTTCCAACTGACTCCAAAGAAGACATCAAGTGGGTCATGGGTCCAACCTTCCTGAACATCTACGCTGACGGCAAGACGTTCACCGCGAGCAAAGATCACGTGAACTTCACCGTTGCTGCCAAGCTGTGTATGGATGGCAAGATTCGCGAAGCTCTGGACAAGATCAACGTGGCCAAAGCTGTTAAGTCGTACAGCAAAGGCGACATCAAGATCGATGGCGAGACTGTGTCTTACAAAGGTCTGGTAGTGGATCTGGGGATCACCAAGCGTATCATCGCCGCGATGAACGAAGGCAAGCCGTTTGAGAATCTGGTTAACTTCCTCGAGAAGCTGATGCTGAACCCAAGCTACCGTGCAGTGCAAGAGCTGTTTGGTTTCCTGCAACACAACGACATCGAGCTGACTCCAGAAGGCGACTTCCTCGCATTCAAGCGTGTGAATACCAACTACACCGACTTCTACACTGGCAAGATGGACAACAAACCTGGTGCCAAAGTATCCATGCTGCGCAACACCGTCAACGAAGACAAGAATCAGACCTGTTCCAGCGGTCTGCACGTTGCTGCGAAGAGCTACATTCCGAAATATCATGGCGGTCAAGGTAAGATCGTTGTATGTCGCGTCAACCCGAAAGATGTTGTGTCAGTACCGACTGACTATTCAAACAGCAAAATGCGCGTATGCGAATACATCGTCGAGAAAGATGTGACTGCTACTTTCAGCCACTACAAGTAATCAACAAAGCCGCCTTCGGGCGGCTTTCTTTTTTGGAGATCGCATGAGATCGATAGACATCAGTGGGTCAACGTACAATAATGGCAAACTAATAATTGTCCGCAAACTACCAAAGATTGGAAAGATTTCGTTATACGAGTGTCATTGCACGGAGTGCGCCAAGGATCCAGAGCTTAACGGTCAGGCGCTGTATAGCATTCGCAAAGGAGAGTTGGACCGAGGTAATATCCCATGTGCTTGTGGACCTCGTGTGAATTGGACGTCCGATCAGTACAAGATTCTACTGCGCCGTAAGTTGGGCGATGGTGTTGATGTTAATGTCCCTGCTGTTTGTCGCGCAGCGACTAAAATCGAATGCACGTGTAGCGTTTGTCTGCACACGTGGCACCCGGTTGTCAGCAATGTAATTCATCTCGATAGTGGGTGTCCTAAGTGTGCGGGGAATGCCCCACTCGATGAAACTGAAGTTCGATTCGTCCTGCAGAATAGAGGGTTTGATCTGCATAGCGTTGGACCAATTAGGAATAAATCTAAGGTGACTGTATCTTGTCAATATGGGCATACGTGGACCCCGATTTTGAGTGATATCGTTAACGGAGGTTGTGGGTGTCCGCATTGCGCAGGGAATAAAAAGATATCGGAAGATACTGCTATCGAGACGATAGCTGCAGTATGCAATGCCAATGGGTGGAAATTCAATGGGTGGAAGACTTCATGGACCGGAGTTGCCACTATCCTGAATCTATCGTGCTCGTGTGGATGTAGTTGGAATCCGTGGTATAGCACCATTGCGTCAGGTCGCACTGGATGTCCTAAGTGCTCTAAGAGTGGATTCGATCCGTCATCTCCTGGTTGGGTGTACGTCTATAGGTGGGATCATCCTCAGCTTCCTCCATTCTTGAAGTATGGTATCACCAACTATCCAGACCAAAGATTGAAGCAACAGTTATCCAAAACAAAACATACGCCAACAAAGCTGCACCTTATAGAGTTTGACATCGGATCGGATGCACAGCTGGTGGAGCGTAGTATCAAGAATTTATATCTTCCTATTGGCGCGACCAAGAATGCATTTGCTGATGGTTGGACGGAAACTGCTAGCGTCGAGTCCTTGAATGACATAGAGCGTTGTCTATCCATGCACATTGAGCGACAATGAGGCTTCACAACAACTGTAGGTATACGAAATGTCAATCTTCCATCTCACCAACTTAGCAACATCCAGTATTCACGCTATCACCCATGTGGGGAATCTGTTCAGTGGCGTCCGCAACTTCCAACTGAAACTTGCAGACAACTTCGACGTCAAGACGCCTGGCTTCTACTTCATTGTAGTTGGTGGAGTAGTCAAGCACGTCTCTCATGCCGGTATTCAGAAGCGTCAGATTGGGTTCCGTGAGGTATTGAATCGTCTGAACTGCCCCCGCACCCTCCAGAACAGAGATTTCAGCCGTCAGCTGACAAAAGATATGTCAACTTCCGTTGTCAAAGTATATCATATGAGTTATGCTGCAATCCGCGCTACTCTTCAAATTGATGAGTATAGCGCACAAAACAACGGTTTGCATATGTTGACTTTGCTTCGCGAGAAGTATACAATCGTTGGCCGTAACCAGTCATAAGTAAGGAAGAAGATGAAGCTCCGTACAATTTCTAGCATTGTTAACAAAGAGTGTCGCGAATACGTTGAATATACCGTCGAAGAGCGTGCTCTGCCGAGTATGATCGATGGGTTGAAACCGGTTCAACGATACATCGTGTTCAGTGCGCTGAAAAGTGCAACCAAAGATTTCAAGAAGATTGCTGCCATTGGTGGGGTCATCTCGGACTTCGGTTATAACCACGGTGAAGCTGCTGCTCTCGGTACAGCTGCTCTGATGGCCAACACTTGGACCAACAACTATCCGATCCTTCATGGACAAGGCAACTTCGGGTCTCGGATCGTGAACGATTGCGCAGAGCCGCGATACATCTTTGCAAAAGCTCACACCAACTTCTTTGATATGTTCAAAGATATGGATCTGCTGGAACCATCTGCAGTCGCTGGTAGCGATCTACCAAAGTATTACTTGCCAGTCCTGCCAATCGTTCTCATCAACGGTGTGTCTGGTATTGCTTCCGGTTACTCAACCAAGATTCGTCCTCACTCGGTTGAGAGCGTAAAGCGTTGTGTGCAGCAAGTACTGGACACTGGCACATGCGACGAGCCGGAGATCAGTTTCCCACAATTCATTGGCAAGATCTCAACCGCTCCTGGCGAGAAGTGGTACATGGAAGGAACTTACGAGGTTATCGGGAAAACTCGTCTGATTATCAACGAGATTCCGTTGAAGTTTGATCGCGTCAAGTACGTGGCTGTTCTGAACGCGTTGATCGCAAAAGACGTCATCCTGCGCTATGATGAGGTTGACGGCGAGGGCAACTTCTGCTTCAAGATCGATTTGAAGCGAGATTTTGACACCAGTCATGCTAATATCGTCAAGACCTTCAAATTGAAGCAAGGGTTTGGTCAGCACATTAACGTTATCGACGAGAATGGCAAGCTGAAACCTTATCGTAATGCATCCAGTTTGATCGTAGACTTTGTCAATTTCCGGACTGCCGTTCTCGAGAAGCGGATCGCTAAGAAAATTGTAGACACCAAATCAGATTACGAGTACGCTTACGCGAAAGTAGATTTCATCAAGAAGGTGATCGCTAAAGAGATCGTCTTTGATGGGAAGACTCGAAAACAGGTTGTAGATATCATCGAAAGCTACGATAATCTCAAAGCTCACTCTAGCGATCTGGTTCAGATGAACTTGTATCACATGACAGCTGACGAGATCGCTAAGCTGGAGAAGATAGCTGCTGAGATCGCTAAAGAACACGAGTACTGGAAATCCACTACTCCCAAGAAACAATTCATCAAAGACCTAAAGGACATCAAATGAACATTATCTCTTTCTTTCTGCGTGCTAAGCGTATCATCCGTCGTGACGTAGAAGAGGTTCAAGTTGGACCGCGTCTCCTGTCCGACATCATCGGGACCATGGAACAGACTGGCCGCGAACTGGAAGAACGCATCGCGTTTGATAAAGACACCATCGTGACTCTGGAAGCTCGAGTTGCAGCTCTGGAAGGCCAGAAGCGCGCCAAGGCATCTGATATCGAACGCGCTGGCCGGATCGTTTCCAAAATCAACGACTTTGTAGCATAAGTATGCTGCTCGCAACCAAACTGAATCGCCAACTCAAGACGGAGTTGGCGGTCTTCAAAGTAGCACGAAATACGTCTATAGCAGTCACCGTCTGGCTGCTGGGAATGGCTTGGGTGGTCGATCCATCGCTTATGTCCAAGATGTACTACATCTCGCTGGCGTTCATGGCAGCCACTACGTTTGGTTGCATGGTATACATCGAGCGAACTAGACCGATCAATTGCGGTAACAAGTACGGGGACTTTGTGATCCTGTATCACCTGTCATACAAAACCAGCAAAGAAATGGGAGAAATCTCGGATCGGGTTGCTGAGGATTGGGATCGACTTCCTACTGCCAAACGCGAAGAAGTAGTTCGAACCCTGACCGGATTCACCGCAATGTCCTACGCTGCATGGATTGCGATCCTAGCTTGTGTTCCGGATCTTGTCACTGCGTTGTCTTCTCTGGTAAATGCTGGATAATGATCACATCAAAACAAATTGCAGATCTGGAGATCCAAATGAACACGAACAACTTCGTAGCCAAACACGCTCGCGAATTCAACGTAGCGGTTGTAATGACCGATCGGAAGAAGGAAGAACGGAAAGGTTCTGCTCGCAAGATGAAACACAAGGGGCGTCAAGAATGGTAATCTACATTCGAGGTAAGGCTGCTTTGATGTTGAATGTGGATCCCGAGACTACATGTCTCGGTGATCTGAGCACAAAGCACGCGAAGACTCTGGCCGAACACATCGTTCTCGTTAGGGACAATGGTACAGTCGAGGTCATCAAGAGTCAGTCTGACTACATCCGTAGCGTGGGCAACTACTTCGGCATCCCAGAGTTTTTGACCGATCTGGAACAATATTCTGGAGTTCAGTTGACTGGATTTAAAACTGTGTACTCAGTATCCGCGGCGTTGAATCACTTGAATACTGGATGGTAACCCACGGACACTACAATCAGCACTCGAAACTGCTGGCAAATCTGCATAACAACAAGAGATAGTTAAAAGGCCCAATAGGGCTTAGGAGAATACAGTGTTTAAACAACTTTTGGTTACAGGCTCCGTTGTAGAGGCGAATCCGCCTCAGTGGGAAGAAAACGCTGTAAAAGAACCCATTCAAGTTGACCTTTCTGAATATCAGATGACTGAGGTCGATGTTACTCTTCAGCGCAACAAACACAACGTCGTTACATCCAGTACCATTATTCTGAACGATGGGATCATCGTTCGAGTCAAGGGCAATGTACTCCAAAGCGAATCGATCGTTATTCGCGATCTGGGATACGAAGCATGAGCAAGAAAGTAGAGTTACTCAAGGACATAGTTGCTGCTATCTCTGTCATGGTTAAACTTGGAGTGGAAGGGGAAGTCCTCGATACCCAAACCAACTTGATCGCGTTTCTAAGCGAAGCTGGATTCACGACAACTTCCGGCAAGCCGCTGACCCAAATGAATTTCCGATACATGTTCGGGAGTTGTTCTCCAGAAGAGATCAAAGATATTCTCAGCGAATTCAGCGCACAGGATGCATATGACCTGATCGCGAGTATGTCGCACCAACGAACAAATGATGCCTCCGCATCGCTAGCTGGATAAAGAAAAAGCCACTCCTAGGAGTGGCTTTCTTATTTTGCGGTGTCGTGATCTTCTTTCAGATATTGTGGCTGTATTCAACTCCCCGATGGAACCATTT
>OEQT01000006.1_pt1 | contig 65544 bp, 60 predicted proteins | sample 1539831 | NCBI WGS metagenome assembly OEQT01 (sample SAMEA3891243, study PRJEB23780) | metagenome | biome: terrestrial biome; feature: animal house; material: water of meat washing | place: Italy | collected 2015-05-12 | reverse complement strand
GCCCGCACCAACCTGGTTTGGGTCAAGGCTGGCTGGCAGACCAATATCGAGATCGATCCCCAGACTCAGGCCATCGTCGATACGGTGGAGCGGGTACTGGCGGCGCGCGGGGGTCACTGAAAGGAAACGGCTCGGTGTCAATCGCCTCATAAGCAAGGGCCTGCAGTGTGCAGGCCCTTGTTATTTACATGGTGAAAATATCCACTCAACTTTCTATGACTCGCAGTCACAACATCTGCTCAGCTCTTTGCGACTTGCAGGCAAAACAGCTGCTCGGCCTTTTGTGACTCGCAATCAAAACAGTTGCTCGTCGTCTGCATCCACAAACAACTGCAAACAGTCGCGGGCTTCGTCGCGGTGAAGCCGCAGGTGGATCGGATTGCAACAGGCCATGCAATCTTCGTAAAACTCCTGATCACCCTGGCTGGCATCCAGCTCGACCCGGGTATGGTGGCCGCAGTGGGGGCAGACGATGCGCTTGCTGGTGTACTCGATCATGATAACCTCCTCGGGCCCTGAGGCCGCCTATCTACCCTGATTCTAGTCGGGCTGCAGGGGGTTAACCGCGAGCAAACGCACGTTTATGACAGAGATCAAGCCTGAGGGATGGCAAGGTGCAACCGGTTGGACTGGTCGTGTGCGAGAGGAACAATCTGGTTGTGAATGACGGGTGAAAAGAGGGGAATTGCCAACGGTTGTTTGGCAATCACAGGGGGCTGGATGCCCCCTGCGGATATGAGAACGCGAGCGCAGCAAGGCGCCGATAGGCGCTACTTGACCCAGCTGGCCAACATGTCGGCATTCAGCTCGGCCAGCGAGCCGAGCTGGTAGTTGGCGATGGCCAAGCGTGGGTCACCCACTAAAGCGGGATCCGGCACGATCAGCGCTGTCATGGAGGCCGCCTTGGCCGCCAGCAGGCCGGTAAAGCTGTCTTCGATGGCCAGACAATGAACCGGCTCTACCCCCAGTTTCTCGGCGGCGTGGATATAGACATCCGGGTGCGGTTTGCCGAAACGCTCCACCTCTGCGGAGTGCACCGCCATAAAGCGATCGCGAATGCCGAGTTTGCCGAGCACCGCTTCTACCATCGCAAAGGGGGAGGAGGTGGCCAGACCCACTTTCAGGCCGCGGGCTTCGATAAGGTCGAGCGCTTCCAGCACACCGGCTTTGGCCTGACCTTCGGAGAGGATCAGGGCGTTGACCCGATCCAGAATGCGCTGTACCACCTCTTCCTGACTCGGGCCGCTCCACGGGCGCAGGCGATACCAGTGGGCAACCAGCTGATCGATGCGCACGCCGATGGTCGACTCACAATCCTCGACGGTGTGGGGGTGACCCAGTTCGGAGAAAACGGCGATCTGGGCCCGTTGCCAAAAGGGTTCCGAGTCGATCAGAACACCATCCATATCGAAGATCACGGCAGCTAACATCTTGTACTCCTGACAAATTTGAAGAGGGGATTATAAGCCTGACGGGGAAATGCAAAAGGGGCATTGCCATGCCCCTTGCGCCCGATCACATCGGCAAACGTTTGTTTTGCTGTGGCAAAAAAGCCCTTAGAACAGTACTTCGACCTTGGCGGCCACGGCTTTGGCTTTTTCCACCGCATCCTGGCAATCCGCTGCGCGGGCCAGCGCCACGCCAAGACGGCGGCGACCGGCGATCTCCGGCTTGCCAAACAGCCGCAGCTGGGCGCCCGGCACCAGCGCCAATGCCTCACCAATCCCCTGATAGCGGATATTCTGGCTGTGCCCTTCGCGCAGTACCACGGCAGAGGCGCTCGGCCCGTACTGGGTGATGGTGCCGACCGGCAGCCCCAGAATGGCGCGCACGTGCAGGGCGAACTCGGAGAGATCCTGCGAGATCAGGGTCACCATGCCGGTATCGTGGGGGCGCGGCGAGACTTCGCTGAACCACACTTCATCGCCTTTTATAAAGAGCTCGACTCCGAACAGGCCGTAACCACCGAGGGCCTCGACCACCTTGGCCGCTACCTCTTTGGAGCGGGCCAGCGCCAGCTCGCTCATCACCTGCGGCTGCCAGGATTCGCGGTAGTCGCCATCTTCCTGACGGTGGCCGATCGGCTCGCAGAAGTGAATGCCATCGACGGCGCGTACCGTGAGCAGGGTGATCTCGTACTCGAAGGGAACGAAGCCCTCGACGATCACCTTGCCACGACCGGCGCGGCCACCCTCCTGGGCGTAGGTCCAGCTCTCATCCAGCTTGGCGAGATCGCGCAGTACGCTCTGCCCCTTGCCGGACGAGCTCATCACAGGTTTCACCACGCAGGGCAGGCCGATGGCCTCGACGGCGGCGACAAACTCCTCCTTGCTCTGGGCAAAGCGGTAGGGGGAGGTGGGCAGACCCAGGGTCTCGGCGGCGAGGCGGCGGATCCCTTCCCGGTTCATGGTGAGCTGGGTAGCGCGGGCGTTGGGCACTACCTTGACCCCTTCTTGCTCAAGGGCAGCAAGGGTATCGGTGGCAATCGCTTCAATCTCGGGGATGATGAGGTCGGGTTTAACCTCGGCAACCAGGGCACGCAGGGCGTTGCCATCGAGCATGTCCAGCACGTGGGCTGCGTGGGCCACCTGCATGGCGGGGGCATTGGGGTAGCGGTCGGCGGCGATCACTTCGATCCCGAACCGTTGCAACTCGATGGCGACCTCCTTGCCAAGTTCGCCGGAGCCCAGCAGCAGGGCACGGGTGGCGCCGGGGCGGGTTGCGGTTCCAAACATACGATCTCTCCTGATGTCGATGGTCATTGTTGATGATCGCTATCGCACGAATAGCGGACAAAAAAAGAGGCACGCATGGCGTACCTCAGGAAACGGGTTTGTGAGCGCGCTGCTCCAGATGGGTCAGCAAGGTAATGGCGCCAATGATGATGGCGGCGCCAAGCCACAGACGGCCGGGGGGCGCCCAGCCAAATACCAGCCAGCCCGCCAGCACGTTCATCGGCAGCTTGGCAAAATCGAAAGGTTGTACGAAGGAGGCCTCCGCCACGCTGTAAGCGCGGGCGATGGACATCTGGGCCAGCGCCGTCAGCACGCCGGAGGCGGCTACCAGCAGCCATTGGCTCTCGCTTGGCCACTGCCACTCCGGCAGGGCCAGCATGACGTTGAACGGGGTACTGAAGATAAGCAGATACACCACTATGGTGTGGGATGATTCGTTGGCCGCCTGATAGCGCACCATCAGGGAGTAACCTGCCCAGAACAGCGCCGCCGCCACCGGCAGCAGGGAGGCCCAGTTGAATTCGTCAGTCCAGGGGGCGAGGATCAGCATGGCGCCGGCAAAGCCCGCCAGGGTGGCCAGAATGCGGGCGCGGCTCACCTGCTCCTTGAGCAGCAGGGCGGAGCCCAGGGTGGCAAACAGCGGTGAGGTCATCAGCAGGGCGATCCCCTGCCAGATGGGGACGGGGTACGCCAGTGCCCAGAGCCAGAGCTGGATGCCGATCACCGCCAGCAATACCCGCAACAGGTGCAACCGGAACTGATTGGTCATCAGGGATTGGCGCAGGCCGTGGCGAACCAGCCAGGGCAGCAGGCAGATCAGGGCGATCAGGTATTGATGGAAGGCGACCTGGGTAGAGGCAAGGCCGAGTTTGAAGCTGACATACTGGCTCAGGCTGTTGACGGCGGCGAAGCAGAGTCCTGCCACCATCATCCAGACTGCACCGGCCAGAGGAGAGTGCCTGCGCGAGGGTATCATGGGATCCGGGTCGCTGGAAAAAAGTGCGGCGGATCATAACGGCAATCGTTTGTTCTGCCAAGGGTTGAAGCGCGGCCGCAGGGCTGGCTGGCGAGGAAGTGGCCTTGCATCAAAAAATTTGAACAAGTTGAGCATCTATTTTCGCTATCAGCAAATAAGCACAATGTTTAGAGTGACCTCCATCGACAGCAACGCTGTTCAACCGACAACCAAATGGAGTTTCACCATGGCCAATATCCTCGTACTCAAATCCAGCATCCTGGGTCAATATTCCCAATCCAACGCCCTGATCGACGGCTTCCTGGCTGACCATCAGGATGATGCCGTCACCGTGCGTGATCTGGCTGCCCTCAACCTGCCGGTGCTGGATGGCGAGCTGGCCTCCGGCCTGCGCGGTGGTGACAACCTCAATGAACGTCAACTGGCGGTGATCGCCCAGTCTGACGAGCTGATCGCCGAACTCAAAGCGAGCGATCTGGTGGTGATTGCGGCCCCCATGTACAACTTCAACATCCCGACCCAGCTGAAAAACTGGATCGATCTGGTGGCTCGCGCTGGCGTCACCTTCCGCTATACCGAGACCGGTCCGGTCGGTATGGTTGAAAATACCCGTGCGCTGGTGATCAGCCCCCGCGGCGGCATGCACGTCGGCAGCGCCACCGATCTGGTGACCCCCTACATGCGTACCGTGCTCGGTTTCATCGGTATCAAAGAGGTGGATTTCATCTACGCCGAAGGGATGGGGATGGGCCCGGATGCCCAGAGCAAGGGGATGGAAGCGGCCAAAGCGCAGCTTGAGGCTCTGGCTATCTAAGGGCTCTCTCTATAAGGGCTATCTATCCCGTCAGGGGTTATCTCTTCAAGGGGTTGCCCCGCCAGATACAAGAACGCAGCCATCAGGCTGCGTTTGTTTTTGGGCTAGATATGATTGCGACAGATGTTGCTGCTACAGAGAGTATCGCGGCAAGCGGTCGGTATAGACGTTCTGGCGGAGTCACTACTCCATCATAAAGCGGCGACAACCACGCACCAGCAGCAATGCCACCGCGACCAGCAGGCCAAGCAAGAGGGTGGTCAGCCACTGTTCGGTACTTTGCGGCAAGTGGGGCGTGAAGAGGCTGATCATCAACAGGGTACAGAGCGTGATCAACAGGCTCTGTCGGGTCATCAATATCATGGGGTCATCCTTGGTTTGCTCACCTGAAACGATTTTAATGCCCTCTTGTGACAGGGTGATGTATCCGTGCATCACCCTGTTGGGGCTCTTCAGACCATATCAGGTTTTTACCGCAGAGCCAGCGCCATCACTGGCGCTGTGATCCCGATCCCGCTAGCTCTCTTTATCTGAACTGTTTCTGCGCTGGCTGGTAGTGAAAATCGCCGCTGGCGAGCCGCGCTTCCAGTGCAGCCTGATCGATCTCCTGCGCCTTGCAGAGATCATCCAGATCGTCATAGCGATCACGCAGCTGCATATTGACGACGCTCAGCAGCATGTTGATGTCCATGGTGGCGAACTTTTTCAAATCCATGATTATTTCTCCCGATCCAGTGATTGCAGCTGCTCGATGGCGGCGCTGACGCTGTGCAGATGCTGGCGGATCGCCTCGCGGGATTCGCTCGGCAGATAGTCGGTCAGGGTATGTTGCCAGCTGCCCGCTTCACTCTTGAGCTGCAGGAAGAGGGCGAGCCCGGCATTGGTGAGGGAGACCAGGCTGATGCGTTTGTCCTGCTCGCTGCTCTCGGTAAAGATGATCCCTTTTTCGACCAGACGGCGGATCTCGCGGGAGATGCGCACCTTGTCCATGCCGCTCGCCTCGACCAGCTCTTTCTGGCTGATGGGGTAGTTGGGGCCGAGCACCATCATCAGGCGCCATTGCGGCACGGTCAGCTGGTAACGCTGTTCATAAAACTGTTCGAAGGTATCCCGTAGCATCTCGGCGGCATGTACCAACTGATAGGGCGGGTAGTGAGCGAGTAACGCTATGATTTTTGACATATTACACCCTGCTGTGACGGCTGCATCAGATGCAGTTTCTTTTGATACTTTGACATTGATGATACGAAACTCAAGCTGATTTGTCTGACCCGGTTGCGATGAAATGTGCGGTGGCGCACGCCCTCAAGGAAAAACCGGGTCTGACCGACGGGATTTTAAGCCAACGCTGTTCAGCCTTTACGCAACCAGATGAGGGCGTTCTGCTTGAGCCAGGCCTCGCGAGTGTGGATAGCGTAGAGCGCGGCCTCGTCGCGGCTGCCCGCTTGCCAGCTTTGTGGCTCCTGTTTGGGCAGCTTGCGCTGACCCAGCAGGCAGGCCGGAATGTGCGGGTTGGCCTCGATGGCGACCAGCAGATGGGGCTTGGCTGCCTCGGCACCCTCGGTGGCAAAGACCATCAGCGCCTTGTTATAGAGCAACCAGCTGGAGGCTTCATCGAAGCGCACCAGCAGGGCGGCCAACGCCTGCCAATCCCCTTGCAGTGCATAGAGGGTGGAGAGGTTGTAGCGGCAACCCAGCTCATCGGCCATGCAGATTGTCAGCAGCGCCAGATACTCCGCTTTGGCCTCGCCCAGCTTGCCAAGGCGCAGCAGGCAGTCGGCGCGGCCGGCTCTGGCGGCCAGCAGGGGGCGCAGCTCGGGGGCACTCCAGCCGTGGCCGGCGATTTGCTGCCAGAAGGCTTCATCAAAGAGCGGAGTGGCATCGGCGATGATCTTCTCGAACCAGCCGAGGCGGGCCTGATGATCGCGGCAGCTGTCGGCCAGCTCGAACCAGGTCTGCCACTGTTGGGCCTGCTCGCCATTGAGGGCCACATCAGCGCTGGGGGCGGCCTGATACTGGTCGAGGTTGAGCAACTGGTTGAGGGCGGTTTTCATGTTCTGGCGCTGGCGTTTGCAGAACTCGACAAAGGGGAGTTCGCTGGCGGCGGCGCTATAGAGCATCTGGGCCATCTGCTTGTCGCGAAACAGGCTCAGCTCGGCGGCCAGACTGAAGCGGTACTGGGTGGTCGGGTCGTTCAAATCCTTCGGCTTGGGCCAGGTGGCAAAACCCATGCTGAAGCCATAACACCATTGACCGAGGGGGTGGCTCTGTTCGAACACCTGCTCGGGGTTATCGCTGGGCAGGCGGCACTGGCTGGGCAGGGCCAGCTGGGCGTCGTCGGCTTGGGATTCCAGCTCGGCGATCAGGTGGTTGAGGGCTTCTGCGCTTTTTTCATCCAACTCGGCATCCTGTTCCAGCAGACCAGCCAGCGGGCGTTGCCAGTCAGGGCTTTCCGGCCCCACCAGACGAGCACAGAGAAAACCGTGCAGGGCCGGGTAGGTCATGTCCTGATCGCTGTGGCTCTGGATCCATTGATTAAGATGGCGGGTACGAGTGGATGGGTTCATCGACAGTTCCTCTGGATTTGAACAGCCGCGAAGTCTACCTAAAAGTGGGGTTATTTGCAGCAAATGGCCGCCTGTTTGGCGATTTAATCACCATTGGCGGATAAGATAGGGGCGAAAGGGCGGCTCGTGGTGGCTTGGGGACTAGGCCGGATCACCGCTCTTGAGGTAACATGCGCGCCCATAGGGGCCATGTTCAGTTGGCCCATCCGGGTAATGAAAAAAGAGAGCACCATGATACAGATTGGCAAGATGAACACCCTCACCGTTGTTGAACTCGAAGACCGTGGCGCCTGGCTTGCGGCCGATGAGTACGGTGAACTGCTGCTGCCCAAGCGTCAACTGCCGGAAGGGGTGAAAGAGGGGGATAGCGTGCAGGTCTTCCTCTATCTGGATGCCGATTGCGAGCCGGTGATCACCACCGACAAGCCATTTGCCATGGTGGACGAATTTGCCGGTCTGAAAGTGGTCAATGCCAACAAGATTGGTGCCTTCCTCGACTGGGGCATGAAAAAGGATCTGTTTGTGCCCAGCCGCGAGCAGAACAAGCCGATGCAGGTGGGCCACGTTTATCTGGTGCGTCTGCAACTGGATAACGAAGGGCGCATGGTCGGCACCAGCCGCATCGAGCGTTTCCTGACCCCGGCCGGCAGCAACTTCAAGGTCGGTGACGAAGTGACCGCGCTGCCGGGGGAGCACTCGCCCCTTGGCATCAAGGTGATCGTCAACGGTCAGTATCCCGGCATGCTGTTCAAGAACGAGGTGTTTGGCCGGGTGATGACCGGTCGGCCGCAAACCGCCTGGGTCAAGCAGGTGCGCGAAGATGGCAAGCTGGATCTGACCCTGCAAAAGCCGGGTCTGGCGCGGGTTGATGACGCTGGTGAGCGCATTCTGAGCCGGATGAAAAAGCAGGGCGGCAGTCTGGCGGTGGGTGACAAGAGCGAACCCGAGCTCATCTACAAGCTGTTCAGCATGAGCAAGGGCACCTTCAAGAAGGCGATCGGCGGCCTCTACAAGCAGGGCAAGATCGTCATCGAAGATAACGCCATCACTCTGGTGGCCACAGAGACCGACTCGGCAGTGGATAGCGAATAAGATGCCGAGCCCCTGTGTTGGCCTCTGCAAGGCGAAAGATGGGCTTTGCCTTGGTTGTGGCCGCACCCTGACCGAGATCGGCCACTGGTCGGCGATGGATAGCAAGGCCCAGCTGGCGGTGATGGCCGAGCTGAATGGCTCGAAAAGCACCCACCGCTGCCCGGGTTGTGGCGAACCGGCCTATTGCGCCGTCTCTGCCGGTCAGACCATCGCCCAGTGCTGGTGCAGCCAGTTGCCGGTATTGCCGATGCAGGAGGCCAGCGCTTGCTGGTGCCGCCGCTGTCTGGCCAAGGCCATCGCGGCGCAGGATTAGCAGAGAACAGCAATAAGAGTGCACAGAAACAAGAAAGGCGCCGATGGCGCCTTTTTTATGCCTGCTGCTGGCGATGCCAGCGCACATGCACTTGATCTTCGGTCAGCAGACGGGGCAGCAGGAAGGTGGCGAAGATCACCTCAAACTCATCCTGATGATCCAGCAAACCGACCCACACTTCGACCCAGCGCTCCATATCGACCGGCTCACCCAGCTCGGTCGACCAGTCGGCATTGGGCAGAGTCGCCTCCACGGCGCCACGCTGCTCAAACTCCAGGGTGATGTCGACTATTTGTTCGGGGGCCAGCATATCGGCGGCCTGCTCAAGAAACTGATCATAGGCCCATTCGACCAGCTGATCCGGGGTACGCTGTTCCATGAAATCACTCCAGATACATCGAGGTTCGCTACTGTAACAATTATTGGCTGTGGCGGCCAGACCAGTGCGCCGGGCGTGCCTGACCTGTCCAAGTTGCCGTTGGGGGAGTATGGTTAAGGCGCGGATCATCTGGCAGGGAGTAAGGGGATGAAGCAGCGGGGACGGCGGCAACAGATCAAGCGACGGCGCGAGGCCTGGTGGTGGCACTATCTGCCGCTTCACCGCGAGACGGTGGGCGGCCATCTGGGCCCACCGGAGAAACCCGATGAGCCCTGAGGATCAGTCGGCCTGATGCACCCGATTGAGGGTGATCTGGCCCAGTTGCCCCATCTGGCGGCGGATCCAGACCGAGCGCTTCTGCACATAGGGTGAAGGGGGCTTGACCCGATAGCGCCACGGATTGGGCAGGGCGGCGGCCAGCAGGGATGACTCGTAGCGGGTCAAGCGGCTGGCCGGTTTGCCAAAGTAGGTGCGGGCGGCGGCTTCGGCGCCATAGATGCCGGGGCCGAACTCCACGATATTGAGATAGACCTCGAGAATGCGGGCCTTGTCCCAACCCAGCTCCATCAGCAGGGTAAACCAGGCCTCCAGCCCCTTGCGCAGGAAGCTGCGATCACTCCACATAAAGAGGTTCTTGGCGGTCTGCTGGCTGAGGGTGCTGGCGCCGCGCACCCGTTCGCTGTGCTGGTTGTGCTTGAGCGCGGCGTTGATGGCATCCATGTCAAAGCCGTTGTGCTCGGCAAAGCGCTGATCCTCGGCGGCGATCACCGCCAGTTGCAGCTCTTTGGAGATGGACTCCAGATCTACCCATTGATGGCGCACCTGGGTGATCTTGGCGGGCGGAAAGAGGGCCCGCTCGATACGCCAGCTCCACATCGGCGGATCGATAAAACGCAGCAAGGCGACCGAGCCGACCGAGCAGAGCAGCCCGGCCAGCGCGATCTTGCCTGCCCACCTCAACACCCGGCGCCCAAACGATGCAGATGCGCGCACGGGGGCCACGGCGTCAGGGTCAGACTCCCACTGATAGTGGCTGGGATCATCGGGATCCGGAATTATTGGGGCAGCCATTCGATGTGGCAGAACTTCTCGTCAACACGGCGGGAGAGCAGCATGCGGGCAAACAGGTGCTCATACTCTTGTTCTTCATTGCCAAGGCCTACCCAGATCTCGGCATAGTCGGTGTCGCTCACCGCAAAACCCACGTCCGCTTCCCAGTCATCGGCCGGGTCGGTTTCGGCCAGCAGGCCGCGGTCGTTGAACTCCTGATTGAAGCGGGCGATCTCCTGCTCCGGCAGGTTGTCAGAGGCCAGCTCCATAAAGAGTTCGAGGGCGGTATCGAGCAGTTCCTCGACGCTGTGCATTTCGTCATTCATAGACATAAGCGGTCTGTTCCAGAAAAGAGAAAAAGGTGCCGCGCAGATCACTGCCTGCGGGGCGGCGCTATTCTAGCGGTCGGCAGACCCCTTGGCGAGATGAGGCGAGCCGCTGTGGCCTGTTTTTGTGCCAATAAAAAACCGGATCCAGTGACAGGATCCGGTCTTCATTGGGGGAAGGGGTCACGCATAGGGCGTCAGCTCATCCCTTCTTGTCATCGGCGAAGGTGATGTTGAGCTCCAGTACCGACAGCTCATCACTCTTCTGATCCAGTTGGACGGTTATCTTCTCCGGATCAATGTTGACGTATTTGCGGATCACATCGAGGATATCCTGCTTGAGCTGGGGCAGGTAATCCGGCCCCCCTCTGGATGAACGCTCGTGAGCAACAATGATCTGCAACCGCTCTTTGGCCAGTTGTGCGGTGTTCTGTTTCTTGTTGGAACGAAAATAATCCAATAATGACATGTTTAACTCCCGAACAGTCGGCTAAAGAAGCCCTTCTTCTCTTCTTCCAGAAAACGAAATTCCTTGGCATCGCCCAGCAGGCGGGACACCGCATCTTCGTAGGCCTGACCGGCATCGGACTCCTTGTCCAGAATGACCGGTTCGCCGGAGTTGGAGGCGCGCAGCACCGCCTGGGACTCCGGGATCACCCCGAGCAGCGGGATGGCCAGGATCTCCTGCACATCCTGCACGCTCAGCATGTCGCCGCGGTTGACGCGGGTCGGGCAGTAGCGGGTCAGCAGCAGGTGCTCCTTGATGGGGTCTTCGCCACGCTCGGCGCGGCGGGACTTGGAGGCCAGGATGCCAAGGATGCGGTCGGAGTCACGCACGGAAGAGACTTCCGGGTTGGTGGTGACGATCGCTTCATCGGCAAAATAGAGCGCCATCAGCGCGCCCGCCTCGATCCCCGCCGGGGAGTCGCAGACGATGTAATCGAACTTCATCTCCGCCAGCTGATCCAGGATCTTCTCGACCCCCTCACGGGTGAGGGCATCTTTGTCCCGGGTCTGGGAGGCGGGCAGGATAAACAGATTTTCCGAGCGTTTGTCCTTGATCAGCGCCTGATTGAGGTTTGCTTCCCCATTGATGACGTTGACGAAGTCATACACCACGCGCCGCTCGCAGCCCATGATGAGATCCAGGTTTCTCAGACCGATGTCAAAGTCAATGACCACTGTCTTGTGACCACGCTGGGCTAAGCCGGTGCTCAGGGCCGCACTGGTTGTGGTCTTGCCAACGCCACCTTTACCCGATGTAACGACTATGATTCGCGCCATTCTCGCTTCCTTGTAACTCTATTTGATACGGTCTATTCGGAGTTGTTCGTTGTCCAGCCGGACGTGTACCGGTTGCTGGATCAGGCCTGCCGGCAATGCATCGCTCAGCTGGAATGTGCCCGCGATGGAGAGCAGCTCGGCCTGTAATTGCTGGCAATAGATCCGGGCCTGGGTGTTGCCCCGGGCGCCGGCAATGGCTCTGCCACGCAGGGTGCCATAAATATGAATGCTGTCGTCGGCGAGCACTTCGGCTCCCGGACTGACGGACCCCAGCACCACCAGCGAGGTGCCGGCGGCGTAAATCTGCTGGCCGGAACGAACCGGTCCCACATGTACCTTGCTCGGGATCAAGGGGGCGGGTTCGGGCTCGGGAACCACCTCAGGGGCGGCTGGCGCGGGGGCAGGCTCGGGTTCCGGTTCGCTCTTGCGACTCTTGCCCGAGGCCATCACGGCCAGTCCCACCGCCTTGGCGGCTGTCTTCATCTCTTCACTGCGCGCACCCGTGATGCCGACCAGCACAAACTCTTCGGACTCCACCAGCTCCTTGAGCTGTTCGAAATCGGGAATATGTTCCAGTCGGGAAACATTGATCACCAGCGGCGCACAATTAAAAAAGTAGGGTGCCTGGGCCACTTTTTCGGCCAACAACTGACGTATCCGCTCAGGCTCGCCATCGCTGATATGCAACACAGAAATAGTGAAGGTGGTCCCTTTCAATTCGTTATCGCGCTCAACCATGAATCTTCCCCGAGGCAGAGATGCTAATCCGTTATTGTTATTCAATTCCTGATGTTATAGTTTGCCCCCATCAGAGGCAATAAACTCGTCGGATTATATCAATTTCCATGTTGTGTGCAGTCTATAAAAGTCGCAAAAAAGCCGAGACCTACCTTTTTGTTGAAAAAAGAGAGGATTTCTCCCGCGTTCCCGAGCCATTGCTGAGCGCATTCGGGCGTCCCGAGCTGGTGCTGATGACCAAGCTGGATCCGGCCAAGCCCTTGGGGCTGGCTGATGTCGGCAAGGTGATGGCCGCGCTGACCAACCAGGGGTTCTACCTGCAGGTGCCGCCGCCCCCTGAGAATTTGCTGGAGCAGCACAAGGCCAGCCTGAAAAAACCATCCTGAATATCCAGCCCCGTTGTGTGTTCTGCCCAGCGGGGCTAATTCTTTGTGACTCTGCATGACGCATTCCGGCCCCGGAGAGGTGGCCTGCGATAATCCCGTGACAGGATCTGGCCAAATTAAACCCTCCCTTTGGTGATATTCACTTTTCGCTGTTTAAATAGAAAGTCAATCTGCTCCCAACACCATATCCTCAACCTTTGCTGGCGCTCACAAAAATAGCGAGTGGCGCGTACTCATATCCTCCATTTCAACGGCTATTGGCCCATTCATCGATTATTTTCAGCCTCTTCCTTGGGCGCTTTTTTGGCCTCCACTGCGTGATGAGTTGTCCATCAAAGGGCGCGTAAAGAGGGCGGTGATAACTGTGCTAAAACCAGTTTGCGCGATGCGCTGTGGCCAAAATGATGAGCTAACCCCCTGTTTGTGTACTTGATTGTTTGCCCTGATCACGAAAGTGCCACATAGGAGGCAATCAATGTGGCGGCGTGATAATCCGCAGGGTGAGCGGTAACCGCGTCTTGCCAAACAAGGGTATGCCCAAAGGGGAGGGGATTGAGCTGAGGGGCCATCTCGATATCGATTAGTTGTGAAATCGTGACCGGGGCAAGATAGCAGGTACAGGTTTCATGTAGGGGCGTAATGTCCCTCTCAATGCATTGAGAAGAGTTAATCAAGGTATGTAATTAGAGAGGTATGCAGACAAGGCAATCCGCATTGCGGTGGCGTAGCAGGGGTATATCAGCGACGCCCTACAGTGAAATGGTCGGTATGCCGGTATAAGTGCCCGGCATCCCATTCGGGCAATAAAAAAGGCGGGATATCCCGCCTTTGTTCAGATGAGGGTCGCAACCCCTATTTATTCGCAGGCAACCTGCATCACCTTGATGGCCAGACCGCCACGGGAGGTTTCACGGTACTTGGAGTCCATGTCCTTGCCGGTGATGTACATGGTCTCGATCACCTTGTCCAGGGAGACGCGCGGCTTGGAGGTACGACGCAGGGCCATACGGGAGGCGTTGACCGCCTTCATGGCTGCGATGGCGTTACGCTCGATGCAAGGCACCTGTACCTGACCGGCAACCGGATCACAGGTCAGACCCAGGTTGTGTTCCATGCCGATCTCGGCAGCTTCGCAGACGTGCTCCGGGCTACCGCCCATCAGCTCGGTCAGACCGGCAGCGGCCATGGAGCAGGAGACACCCACTTCACCCTGACAGCCCACTTCGGCGCCGGAGATGGAGGCGTTCATCTTGTAGAGGATGCCGACGGCACCGGCAGCCAGATAGAAACGGGTGTACTCGTCGCGGCCAACCGGCTGGATGAACTTGTCGTAGTAGGCCAGTACGGCCGGGATGATACCGGCAGCGCCGTTGGTCGGGGCAGTGACCACGCGGCCACCGGCAGCGTTCTCTTCACTCACGGCCAGAGCGAACATGTTGACCCAGTCAACGATGTTCATCGGGTCGCTCGAGAGGTTCTCGTTGGTGTTGAGCTGACGGTAGAGCGGTGCGGCACGACGGGGTACGCGCAGCGGGCCGGAGAGAACGCCTTCGGTACGGCAGCCGCGCTCGATACCTTCGCGCATGGTGTTCCAGATCTTGCCGAACTTCTTGTAGATCTCTTCCGGAGTGTTGAAGCACTTCTCGTTTTCCATCATCAGGGCAGAGATGGAGAGACCGGTCTGGCTGCAATGGGCAACCAGCTCGGCGGCGCTCTTGAACGGATAGCGTACGGACATGTCGCCGCTGTCAGCCTTGCCGAAGTTCTCTTCGTCAACGATGAAACCGCCACCGATGGAGTAGTAGGTCTTGCTGTAAACCACTTCATCTTCGATCAGGGCAGTCAGCTTCATGCCGTTTTCGTGCAGCGGCAGGGCTTCGTCGTGGAATACCATGGCGTCACGCGGGAAGCTGACGGTGTGGCAGTGCAGGCCGATCGGCAGGCGCTCGGTCTGCTCAACACGGGAGATAAACTCGGGGATGGCATCGATATCGACATTTTCCGGCAGGTTGCCAGCCAGGCCCATGATGATGGCGGTGTCGGTATGGTGGCCTTTGCCGGTCCAGGAGAGGGAGCCGTAAACATCGACATTGATCCGGGTTACATCGCGGATCTTGCCGCCCGCGCGCAGCTCGTCAACAAACTGTTTGGCCGCTTTCATCGGGCCAACAGTGTGGGAAGAAGAGGGGCCTACACCGATTTTGAAGATATCAAAAACGCTGATCATGTCACTATTACCTCAGGGTAGAAGGGGGCGGCATGCCCACTCACAGAAATTTGGGAGATCCATGGAACGCGCTTGTCAGCGCAGGTCACAGAACCAGATAACCGTAGTGTAACGGCTCCAGACCTAAAAAAAGTTGAAATAGATCTATTTTTGTTGAATCTGAGGCGCGAGTATAAAATTTATTTTTGTGCTTATCCATTTTGTTAAGCGTTTGCCCATAAAAATACCCGGCGATGCCGGGCATTTCGGAACCAAATGGAGTCATTTGCCGTTTTTTAACATTCGGTAATGTTAACGGCGAGGCCGCCACGGGCCGTCTCCTTGTATTTGGTCTTCATGTCGTTGCCGGTCTCCCACATGGTCTTGATCACCTTGTCCAGCGACACCTTGTGCTCGCCGGTGCCGCGCAGGGCGAGGCGGGCGGCATTGATCGCCTTGACCGCCCCCATGGCGTTGCGCTCGATGCAGGGCACCTGCACCAGTCCGCCGATGGGATCGCAGGTGAGGCCGAGATTGTGCTCCATGCCTATTTCGGCGGCGTTCTCCACCATGGCCGGGCTGCCCCCCAGCAGTTCGGTCAGCGCGCCAGCCGCCATGGAGCAGGCGACACCCACTTCTCCCTGACAGCCCACTTCGGCCCCGGAGAGGGAGGCGTTCTTCTTATATAAGATGCCGATGGCAGCCGCGGTGAGGAAGTAGCGGATCAGCGTCTCGTCATCCACCTTGTGCACGAAGCGATCGTAGTAGTGCAGCACGGCGGGGATGATGCCCGCAGCGCCATTGGTGGGGGCGGTGACCACCCGGCCACCGGCGGCGTTCTCCTCGTTGACCGCCAGCGCAAAGAGATCGACCCACTCCATCACCATCAGCGGATCCTTGTTGAAGTTGGTCTCGCAGCTTAGCTGGCGGAACAGCCCCGGGGCGCGGCGCCGAACCTTGAGGCCGCCCGGCAGCACCCCTTCGCTTTTGCAGCCTCGCTCGACGCAGCCCTGCATCGCCTGCCAGATCTTGCGCAGCCCCGCTTTTATCTGCTCATCGCTGCGAAATACCCGCTCATTGGCCAGGATCAGCCCCGAGATGGAGAGGCCGCTCTCCTGACAGTGGGCCAGCAGTTGGGCGCCGCTGTCGAACGGGTAGGGGACAGGGTGTTCGGCATCGGACTTGGCGGCCTCCTCCTTGGCGGTGGCAAAGTGGCTCTCTTCAATGATGAAGCCGCCCCCGATGGAGTAGTAGGTCTGGCTGAAGCGCAGGTTTTCCTCTTTATCAAAGGCCCGCAGAGTCATGCCGTTGGTGTGGGCCGGCAGGGTTTTGCGGCGGTTGAAGATGATGGCACCGGTGCGGGGAAAATGGCTTGGTTGTTCGCCTGCCAGCTGCAGGTTCTGTTCCTTTTCCACTCGAGCCAGAATGGCGGGAATCGCATCGATATCGACCGATTCCGGTTCAAAGCCCGATAACCCCAGAATGATTGCCTTGCCGGTACCGTGCCCTTTGCCGGTCTGGCCCAGCGAGCCGTAACACTCCACTTCGACCCGCGTGACCTGTGGCAGATGGCCTTGCAGCTTGAGCTGCTGGACGAAGGCATAGGAGGCACGCATGGGGCCGACGGTATGGGAAGAGGAGGGGCCAATTCCGATGGAAAACAGGTCAAACACGCTGATCATGACATCAATCCGGTGATGGTTTATGTCTGTTTATTCTAGGATTTTTGCCGTGGATGGAAAGCGGGGATGTGCGGTGCTGTGACATGGACACAGATAATGGGGCTGGGGATTGCCCAAGAAGGTTGAAGGGGCTGATCCCCTTCAACCGGCCTGATCAGTCGAGAAATTCGCACAGGTAGGCGGTGGGGGTTTTCACTTCCAGTTTGAAGGAGGAGTGACCGGCCACCAGGAAGGATTCACCCTGGCTGTAGGTGTGCCACTCATCTTCATCAGCCAGCTGGATGGTGAGGGCGCCCTTGATCACTGTCATCCGTTCGGGGGCGGCGGTGTTGAACAGGTAGTCACCGGCGTTCATCACCCCGACGGTTGATTTCTCGCCTTTTTGTTCGAAACCGATGGATTTTACATTTCCGTCGAAATACTCGTTAACTTTCAGCATCTTTACATCCCTGTGTGTACGTTTGTGCAGCCAAACTAGCACAATCTTTTGCCAGTTGTCATGGGGGATGAGGTAAAAATCGCCGAGACCGCTTTGAATCTTCACTTTTTCGCAAACTTATTAATAGCCAAGGTTAATGATTTGCTGATTTAAAACAGCAATTAAATGTGAGATAACACGCGCAAACAGGGGAATGGGCAGCCGCTCATTCCCCTGTTTGGTTAATTGCACTGGGAAAAGTGTGAATTTTGCTACATAAAGGAACATATTGTGTTAACTAAAGGACTCATTAAAAACATCGGCTTCCAGGTTGTGGTCGCCATGGTACTGGGCGCAGTGGTCGGCGCGTTCATGGGTGAACAAGCCACCGTGTTTGCACCGCTCGGTACCCTGTTTATCCAGCTGATCAAGATGCTGGTGATCCCGCTGGTGGCGGTTGCCATCCTCTCCGGCGCCGCCAATCTGGGCGCCAGCCCGGCTGCGGGCAAGATCGGTGCGGCTACGCTGGCCTTCTTCCTCGTGACCTCCGCGTTGGCCGTGTTGCTGGCGCTGGTGATGGGGCAGATCTTCAAACCGGGTGTCGGGGTCGATTTCGCTTCCGTCGCCTCCATGTTTGGCGGTGACTACGCCGATAAAGGGGCGCTGCCGGATGCAGTCGCCACCCTGCTTGGCATGATCCCCACCAACGTCTTCAACTCCCTCAACGAAGCGAACATCCTGCAGATCCTGGTGTTCTGCATGTTCCTCGGCATTGCGCTGGCCAAACAGCCGCGCGAGCGGGCCAAGCCACTGGTCGATGGGCTCAATACCCTGGTGGATGCCTTCGTCTGGATGATCAACAAGGTGATGATCATCGCGCCGCTCGGGGTGTTCGGTCTGATGGCGGAAGCCATCGGTACCTATGGCTTCGACGTGCTGACCCTGGTGCTCAAGCTGTTCGTGGTTTATGTGGCTGCCATCCTTATCTTCGGCTTTGTGGTCTATCCGCTGCTGGTGATGATGTTCTCCAACACGCCGGTGATGAAGTACCTCTCTGCCATGAAGAAGCCGCAGATCGTGGCCTTCTCCACCGCCTCTTCCATGGCGACCCTGCCGGTCAATATGGAGACCTGCGAGCATGATCTGAAAGTGACCAACGCGACCGCCTCCTTCGTGTTGCCGCTGGGTGCCACCATCAACATGAGCGGCAACGCCATCTATTACGGTCTGGTCGCCATCTTCTTCGCGCAGGTTTACAACATCGATCTGAGCGTCGGTGCCTGGGCGGCCATCATTGTGACCTCCACTCTGGGGGCGATCGGTCAGGCCGGTGTGCCGGGCCCAAGCTTCCTGGTGGTTGCCGTGCTGCTGGCGGCCGGGATCCCCATCGAAGGGTTGCCGCTGCTGTTCGCGCTGGATCGTCTGTTCGACATGATCCGCACCTCCCTCAATATCACCGGCGATGCGGCCTGTGCTGTCATTGTTGACCGCTTCAGCCCGGAATATGACCCAGAGCGCTGGAACAAGGCATAACTGCTTTGAGCTGGACTGAGATATAACAGCCCTAAGCTGACACTGCGTAACGCGAGCCCCTGCCATGATGGCGGGGGCTTTTTTATATCTGCCGGACAAGTATCAGAGCAAAGGTGTGCACAAGAGATTGCTGACGGATTTAGCTGTGTTGAATGGAGAGTACAGGAGGGGAAAACATCAGTTGTGGGCATGGGCCGTATGGCGTCAACCGGCCTGTTGTAGATGCCGGGGTAGGGGATTGTCAAACGGCGGGTAACAAAAAGGGGAGCCTTGCTCCCCTCGGATATGATCTGCTGCTGGTTCTACTCCATCAGGCCATATGGTTAAACCATCCTGGTTACACCCTTGTGGCGAAAGAAACAGCGTCAACGTGATGAAATCATATCTATGTTGACCATCTCGGCATTATTACTGAAAAGCGCCAGTTGGTGGCGATTAAACAGACATGGCAAAGAGGGTCGGTCCGGATTGATGCCTCTCTATCCGGCTCAGAACTGTGACAGTGAGGGCAGAGAGACAGCAACCAGGGTGAAAAACACCGTGAAAACGGCAGTAACGACAAACTCTTTCATTTTTCTCTCCCTAAGTTGTTGGTTGATGTAGTCAAGATACCATAACAAGGGGGTAAAACAAGGTGTAAGTTGATAAAATGGCTGCTTTATGTGCGTGGTTGGTTGAGATGGCTATTTTTGTCATATTGAGCTGATTTTATCACCTGCTCTGGCATGCCAGGCATTCAAGATTCTGTTTTTATGGTTATTTCATTTAAATTCAATTAGTTGGTGAGCTGTTGGTTGGTTTGGTGAAGGGTTTTGTATGGAGCTCAAGTGGCGTTTTATAAGTTTTCACCCTCGTAATAGTGTCATTGAGGCCATAAAAAGTGCGCAAGGCAATGATTTGACGATTCCTGACGTAGATAGCCCATCCAAAAGAAGTCTATGGAGAGAGTCTGGTTGCCAACCCTTGTCACACCATCACTTTATCAGTCCGGAGTCTCCGCATTTTTACAGCAATACACTGGGTTCATAGGGAGGAGAGCCGTGCATCGGGGGGATACAGAGTAGCAGCTGGCTGTTTTATCACCGCCAATTTCCCCGTTGGCCTCGGAATAGACATGGCCGCAGCAAGAGTGAGGTGCGCAATAGGCCAGAGGCGTATTCTCTGGCTGGGCTGGGTGCGAGCAGCGATTTGCGTGGGCGATGCATCTGCGTGAGTCATGTGAGTGCAATACGAGAGCAGCGCCGGAGCATGGTTGGGTAAGATATCTGAATCCCTTCTACAAGATTGAGATATAAAAAGCGGCGTATGACGAGGAGGCTGAACAAGCTCGTTTCAGGGTCGACAGAGCACAGGTCAACGCAATCCGGTTCGCAGTGATAAAACATCCACGACAATACCGGAACTCTGTTCGTAGGCTGAAGCCGGTTGCTGTGAGGAGAGGAAGGCTAGTGATCAGTCAGATGGCGCAAGGGTTGGTAATCAGGCAACCCGTATGGTGAGGGCCACACAGCGTGCCGATGCACCCGTTTTTGTAAGATATTAAAAAACCCTCCGATGGAGGGTTTTTGTCATCAACAGCCGGTAAAAAGCCGCGAGGCTTAGAACAGGGTGGTGGAGAGGTTGTAAAGCTCCTGATCGAACGGACGCTTCATGTTCTCGATGCAGTCGATGATGTCGTGGTGTACCAGCTCGTTGCGCTGGATACCGACGCAGCGACCACCGTGACCAGCCAGCAGCTGCTCAACGGCGTAAGCACCCATACGGCTGGACATGATGCGGTCACGGGCAGTCGGGGCACCGCCACGCTGGATGTGGCCCAGGATGGTGGCGCGGGTTTCACGACCGGTCAGGGCTTCGATGTCTTTAGCCAGTGCGTTCACGTCGGTAACGTGCTCGCAGATGGTGATGATGGCGTGCTTCTTGCCCTTGGCTTCGCCTTCCTTGATCTGCTTGAGCAGCTTCTCTTTGTCGAAGGCTACTTCCGGCACGATCACATACTCGGCACCACCGGCAACGGCGGCAGACATGGCCAGATCGCCACAGTGGCGGCCCATGATCTCGACCACGGAGATACGGTGGTGGGAGCTGCAGGTGTCGCGCAGACGGTCGATGGCGTCAACCACCACGTTCAGAGCGGTATCAAAACCGATGGTGAAGTCGGTACCGGCGATGTCGTTGTCGATGGTGCCCGGCAGGCCGATGCAGGGGAAACCCTCTTCGGTCAGCTTCTTGGCACCCATGTAGGAGCCGTCACCACCGATGACGACCAGCGCATCGATACCGTGCTTTTTCAGGTTTTCGATCGCTTCGGCGCGCACTGCGGGGTCTTTGAAGGCAGGGAAACGGGCGGAGCCGAGGAAAGTACCACCACGGTTCACCACGTCGGAGACGCTGTGACGCTCCAGCTTGACGATGCGATCCTGGTGCAGACCGAGGTAGCCATCATAAATACCGTAAACTTCCAGGCCATGATGCAAACCGGCGCGAACCACGGCGCGAATGGCTGCGTTCATACCCGGTGCGTCGCCACCACTGGTCAAAACACCAATACGTTTGATTTGTTTGGTCATGAGTGCCTCTGGATCTGAGTTGTCAAATACGAATGTTTAAATAGACAAGCCACTTTTACTATATCGGCTTTCATATGGGATGCGGGGGCCACCATAGGAAAAGCGATACAAGAGAGGGGACGAGCCCCTCTCTTTGCCGTAATCAGCGATTACTTGGCAGCGCCAGCGATGATCTGGGAGAAGTCGTCCACTTTCAGGGACGCACCACCGACCAGGCCACCGTCGATGTCCGGCTGACCGAACAGGTCGGCTGCAGTGGCGCCAGTGACGGAACCGCCGTACAGGATCTGTACTTTGGCAGCAACGGCGGCATCAAAACCGGCCAGGTACTGACGGATGTGAGCGTGAACGGACTGAGCGATCTCCGGAGTGGCAGTCTTGCCAGTACCGATGGCCCATACCGGCTCGTAAGCGATAACGGCGTTGTTGAAGGAGGCGATGCCGCAACGGTCGATAACGGCTTTCAGCTGGGTCTCAACCACGTTCTTGGTCACGCCGGCTTCGAACTGCTCCAGAGTTTCACCGATGCACAGAACCGGGATCAGGCCGCCTTTCTGGATCGCTTCGTACTTGGCAGCAACCACGTCGTCAGTCTCTGCGTGCAGGGTACGACGCTCGCTGTGGCCGACCAGAGAGTAGGTGCAACCAAAGGCTTTCAGCATGGAGGGGGCGTTTTCGCCGGTGAAGGCACCAGACTCGTGAACGTCAGCGTTCTGGGCACCGTAGGCAATCTTGCTGCCAGCGGTCAGTTGCTCAACCAGACCCAAAAAGATAACCGGCGGGCAGACGGCGACTTGCACAGAAGGATGAGCGGCAGCAGCCGGGGTCAGTCCTTTGATCAGAGCTTCTACAGAAGCTTTGGTGCCGTTCAGTTTCCAGTTACCCATTACCAGGTGCTGTCTCATCTTGTATATCTCCTAGGCATTTGATTGCGCGACATTATATGAATTGAACCGAGCCCAAGATAGCTGACCCGGCGGCAAATGACGTAATTTTTTTTCGCTTTCCTGATCCAAATCAGGAATGAAACGCTTGATCGCTCATTCGTTAACCTGCCCCCGCAAGCGAGCCCACCATACCCCAATCCATTCGTGGATGGCAGCTTCGGAATACATCAAATAACGCCCTTTGGGTAAATAACTGTAGAGGGGCTGGGGTACCTGGCTCTGCTTGGCGGTGTAATCGGTGGGGGCCGGCACGGCATTGAGTCCCTGACCCTGATAGAGGGCCATGGCACGTGGCAAATGAGTGGCCGAACTGACCAGCGCCACCTCTTTTCCTTTCAGATGGCGGCTGATACTGACCGCTTCATCATGAGTGTCTTTGTTGTTTTCAAACAACGTCATCCGCGAACGGGGAATGCCGAGGCTCTCGGCCATCCGGGCATTGACCTCGGCATTGGAGAGGGTATCCCCCGATACATAGCCGGAGAAAACCAGCTCGGCGTCGGGATAGGCCTGGGCGAGGCGAACCCCTTCGAGAGTCCGTGCCAGCGAGATATTGTTCTGCCAACTGCGCATCGGCACCGCCGGGTCGCTGACATGGCCATTGCCGAGCACCACGATGGCGTCGATGTTGGGATGCTGGCTCACCTCGAACGGCGGGTAGGTCTGCTCCAGCCCGCGGGCCAGTTCATAGCTCACCGGCCGCATCCCCATCAGCGCCACAATGAGCAGCGAGAGAGTGGCCAGCAGTTTGCCGGTTTTCTGAAAACGGGTGAACCAGAGCAGCAGCAGGGCGACCAGCAGCAGGGAGAGGGAGAAGGGGAGCGGCATCAGCAGCTGACCCAGCCACTTTTTAATCACAAACACGGCAGACACTTCCTTGAGTTTTCAGCAAATTCGGGATGTGACAGAATACCTCTCTTTTTTGGGATGGCCACAACCCTGTGGCGCTAATGTTGAGTTTCTCCTTGAAGCACGATCAGAGTTTTGACGGGCGCGCCGACAAGTTCGCCCGCAACATTTACGACTCCACCAAGGGGCGCATCCGCACCACCATTGTCTGGAGCGACATCGAAGCCTGCCTGGCCCGCCTTGGCAACCGACCGCTGCGCATCCTCGATGCGGGGGGCGGTTTTGGCTATTTCGCCCAGAAGCTGGCGGCCATGGGCCATCAGGTGGAGCTGTGCGATCTGTCAGCAGAAATGCTGGAACTGGCCCGCAGCCAGATCGCCGAGAAGGGGCTGGAAGACAAAATCCGTCTCATCCATTGCCCCATTCAGGATCTGAAGCAACACGTGACCGGGACCTTTGATCTGGTGCTCTGCCATGCGGTGCTGGAGTGGCTTGCCGAGCCGCGCCAGACCTTGCTGGGTCTGTTCCCTTTCGTCAATGCCGGGGGCATACTGTCGCTGCTTTTCTACAACCGTCATGGCCTGCTGTTCCAGAGCCTGGTGGTGGGCAATTTTGACTATGTGCGCCTTGGCCTTCGCAAGAAGCGCCAGACTGCGCTTACGCCCACCAATCCCCAGTTGCCGGAGCAGGTCTATGACTGGATTGGTCGCGGGGGGCTGCGCATCATCGGCAAGACCGGGGTGCGGGTGATCCACGACTATATGCGTCACAAGCAGGATCAGGTGGAGAAGTTCGACGATCTGCTGGCCATGGAGCAGCAATATTGCCGTCAGGAGCCTTTTGTCGCCCTCGGTCGCTATATCCATGTGATGGCCCAGAAGCCGGCCAGCTGATTGCTCGCGGTTCACGTCGATGTGAACCATGTTTTCGATGCTACCGGATGTAGCCGCGCGCACGATTTTGCGCCCAATACAACAACGAGATGACAACATCATGATGAGTACATCCCGTACCCTGCCAGAGCGTTCTTTGCCGGAGCTAGTAGGGTGGGTCAGGCAGGAGGGGTTGGCGTTGAGCCTGCCGACCGACCGGCTGGCCTTTCTGATTGCAATCAAGACCCTGTCCGAAGATGAGTCGGACCTGTCGGAAGCGGCGCTGCACGATGCCTTTGGCTATGTCAGCAGCGCCTTCGGCCAGATGGACGAGACCCTCACCGGTCGCGCCAACAACGCCATCAACGATCTCATTCGCCAGCAGCTGCTGTCGCGCTTCAACACCGACATGGTGGCGGGGGAGAGCCTCTACCGCCTGTCGCGCCTGGGTGTGAGCATCGTCGACTTCTTTATGGATCAGCGTCAGGTTGACTCCATCAAGCTCTCCATTCTGCTCGAACACCTGGCTGCCGAGCTCGACACCGCCCGCAAGGCGGCGCTCGAGACCAACACCCGCGAGCAGTGGGATGCCGAGGTGCTGCCGCGCCTCACCTTCTCGCTGGAAGAGACCCTGGGGCGCATCGATCTCACCCAGCGCGCCATGGATGAGCAGCAGAATCAGGTCAAAAGCGAAATCGCGGCCCTGCTGACCCAGAACTGGGTCGATGCCATTCACAGCTGCGAAAAGCTGCTGCACGAGACCGGCCAGACCCTGCGCGAGCTGCAGGATACCCTGGACGCTGCCGGCCACCGCCTGCAGGCGGGGCTGCTCAACATTCAGGAAGCGGCGCAGGGGCGCGACGATCTGTTCCACGTCGAGGAGCTGACTCACGCCTTGCAGGGGCGCCTTGACGTCATCACCAGCTGGGGTCAGCAGTGCATCGAGCTCTGGTCCCGCTACGACAGACACGTCCACAAATTTATCCGCAACGCCATCGACATGGACAAGAACCGCGCCTTCAGCCAGCGGCTGCGCGAGTCCATCCGCAACTTCGAGCAGCACAACTGGCAGCTGCGGGTGGCCGAAGAGCCCCGTCTGCTGGAGCTGCGCGACGAAACCATCGCCATCCACGACGAGGAGGTGACCGGTGAGGTGCCCCTCGAGATGGAGTACGTCGAGATGGTGGACATCAACCAGGAGCTGGCCGAGCGCATCGAGCGCTATCTGGCCCGCTACCCCGAGCAGGGCCAGCAGCTGGACTTGGCCGATGTGCTGCGCGAATACCTGCTGGACTACCCGGCTCATGCCCACTTCGATGTGGCGCGTCTTCTGATCGACCAGGCCGTGCGCCTGGGCCATGCCAGCGGCGAGCGCGAACTGCATCGCCAACCCGCATGGAAACCCATTAACCAAGCTGGATCCAAGGTTCAGGCCTATGTCATTGATCAATACTGAGTTTCCCTTGCCGCTGCGGCTCGCAGAGGCGATTGCCAACCCCTTGTTTCCGCGCATCGACACCGCCTTGCGCTCCGGTCGCCACATCAGTGCCGACGAGTTCGAGCAGCATTCGGCGCTGGTCGAATATCACAGCGAGCTGGAGATCTTCTACGGCCGCTATCAGGTGGAGCTGATCAAGGCGCCGGAAGGCTTCTTCTACCTGCGTCCGCGCCCGAGCTCCGACATCGGCACCACTGTGCTCTCCGAGCTCGATATGCTGGTGGGCAAGGTGCTCTGCTACCTCTACCTGAGCCCGGATCGTCTGGCTTCGGAAGGGGTATTCGCCATGGCCGAGCTGCAAGAAGAGGTGCTGAGCCTCGCCGACGAGAAGCAGCTGCTGCGGATGGTCAACAGCCGCTCCGGCGGTACCGATCTCGACAAGAAGAAGTTGCTCGAAAAGATCCGCACCTCCATGCGCCGTCTGCGCCGCCTTGGCATGATCACCGCCCTTGGCAACGGGGATAAATTCCGGGTCAACGAATCGGTGTTCCGTTTCGCCGCTGACGTGCGCTCCGATGAAGATCCGCGCGCCGTTCAGCTGCGGATGATCCAGGAGGGTGAAGCCATCTTCCACGACGACGAAATGCCGAGCAGCGACTCGCTCTTTGATGACATCGAGGCGGATCTCGATGAAGAACAACTGGATCTGGAGGTATAACCGGTGCGAGGCAAGTTCAAATCCCTGACCATGGTCAACTGGAACGGCTTCTTTGCCCGGACCTTCGATCTCGACCAGCTGGTCACTACCCTTTCCGGCGGCAACGGCGCGGGCAAGTCCACCACCATGGCGGCCTTTATCGCGGCGCTCATCCCCGACCAGTCACTGCTTCACTTCCGCAATACCACGGAAGCGGGATCGAGCAGCGCCTCCCGTGACAAGGGGCTCTACGGCAAGCTGCAGCGCGGCCACTGCTATTCCCTGCTGGAAGTGATGAACAGCCGCGAACAGCGGATCTGGGTCGGCGTCCACCTCGAACAGGTGGCCAACCGTGACAACAAGGTCAACATCACCCCGTTTGCGCTGGTGGATGTGCCGGAGAATCTGGCGCCGACCGATCTGCTGCTGGAGAAGCTCGATGGCGGCAAGGGGCGGGTACGCGCCTTTACCGATCTGAAAGGGGCGGCCGCCGAGCTGGGGGCGCTGAAAGTCGCCAAATTCAATACGGTGACCGACTATCACAACTTCATGTTCGAGTTCGGCATCACCCCGAAGAAGCTGCGTGATCAAAAAGATCGCGGCAAGTTCTATCGCCTGATCGAAGCCTCCCTCTACGGCGGCATCTCCTCGTCCATCAGCCGTTCCCTGCGCGAATACCTGCTGCCGGAGAACTCCGGGGTGCGCAAGGCGTTTGCAGACATGGAGGCGGCCATCTATGAAAACCGCCGCACGCTGGAAGCGATCAAGGAGACCCAGGGTCAGCGGGATCTGTTCAAGAACCTGATCACCGAGACCACCCACTATGTGGCGGCGGACTATGTGCGCAACGCCGCCGAGAAGAGCCGTCTCTCCGAGCTGGCCCTCAAGGCGCGCCAGGAGCTGGCCGACAAGCGCCGCATTCTGGCCGAAGAGAAACAGCGCGCCATCTATCTGGCCGACGAGGTGGAGCAGCTCACCAACCGCGAAAAATTGCTGACCGACGAGCTGGAGTCTGCCTCCGAGCATCTGGCCAAGGTGATGGCGGCCGTCAGCTTGCAGAAGAAGATCGAGATGTACCGCGCCGATCTGGCGGATCTCTCTGACAAACTCGAGCAGCAGCAGGCGGTAGTGGAGGAGATCCACGGCCAGCTGCTGGAAGTGGAAGAGCGCAAGGAGCTGGCGCAGGCAGAAGTCGACAGCCTCAAGACCCAGCTGGCCGACTACCAGCAGGCGCTCGATATCCAGCAGACCCGCGCCATCCAGTACCGTCAGGCGGTGCAGGCCCTCGATGCTGCCCGCGAGCAGTGCGAGCTGCCGGGGCTGACCGCCGAACAGGCGAGCGACACCCTGCACCAGTTCCGCGCAGCCGAGCAGAGCCTCACCAGCCGGGTGCTGGGGGCCGAGCAGCAGCTGGCGCTGGCCAAGGCGGCGGTGGCCGAGCACGAAGCGGCGCTGGCGCTGCTGCTCAGCATCGCTCCGGAAACAGTGCGCGAGGCCGCCTGGCCCACCGCGCAGGCGCTGCTCAAGCGTCACATCGAAGACAAGGCTCGCATTGCCCAGGGGCAGGGGCTGCGCGCCGCGCTGGCTCGCCTCGAGAAAGAGAGCGAAAGCCAGAAGAGTCTCTTCAAGCTGCGTGACGAGCTGCAGCAGGCCTCTGGCCAGCTTATCGCCAGCAGCGATGAGCTGGAGATCTTCCTCGAAGCCCAGCGCACCCGTCAGGAGGAGCTCTCCGAGCAGCAGGCGGAGGTGAATCAGCGCCGCGCCAGCCTCGAGCATCAGGGCACCCAGCTGGGCCGCGATATTGCGGAGCTCACCAAGCTGGCGCCGCGCTGGCTGAAATCCTTTGAAAAACTCGAGCAGCTGCGCGAGCAGAGCGGTCTGCCGCTGACTACCGCCGAAGAGCTTTCGGCCGGTATGCAGACAGTGCTCGACAAGGAGCGCGAGTTCGAGCAGGAGAGCAACCGCATCGCGGCGCAGAAACAGGCGCTGGAGCTGCAAATTCGCAACCTGCAGCTGGGGGCAGGCGAGGCGGATCCCCGTCTTGCCCGCATCGCCGAGCAGGTGGGGGGCGTGCTGCTCTCCGATGTCTATGACGACATCTCCATCGACGATGCCCCTTACTACTCCGCGCTCTACGGCCCGGCTCGCAGCGCCCTGGTGGTGCTCGACCTTGAGGGCGCCATCGAGCGGCTGAAAAAGCTGGAAGATTGCCCGGAAGATATCTACCTGATTCAGGGCAACCCCGACTCCTTTGACGAGGATCTGGTGGAAGCGGACGAGCTGGGGGACGCCGTGCTGGTGCGCACCAGCAAGCGTCAGGTGCGCTTCTCCCGCTACCCCGAGCTGCCGCTGTTTGGTCGCGCCGCCCGGGAAAAACGGATCGAGCAGCTCGACCTTGAACGTGAAGGGCTGATCGAGGGCTACGCCAAGGCCGCCTTCGAGCAGCAGAAGTACCACCGTCTCTACGGTCACTTCCGCGACTTTATCGGCCAGCATCTGGATATCGCCTTCCGCCCCGACCCGGAAGCCGAAGTGCAGGCCAAACAGGCCGAGCTGCGCGCGCTGCAAGGAGCCATCGGCGAGTGCGACAAGCAGCTGAGTGATGCCAAAGCGGCCGCCGCCCAGCTGACCCGCCATATCCAGCTGGTGCAGGGGATGCTGCCCTTTGCCCACCTGTTTGCCGAGACTGATCTGGCGGCCCGCCTCGAGGCGGCTCACGCCGATGTGGAAGCGCTGAAACAGGCCGAAGCCTTTATCGCCAAACACGGCAAGTCGCTGGAAAAACTGGAAACCATGGTGCAGGTGCTGCGTCAGGATCCGCAGGATCTTGCGGCGCTGCAGGCAGCTTACGATGAGGTGAGCGACCTGCTGGCCGAGCAGAAGCGCCGTTGCTACGCCCTCGATCAGCTGGTGGCCCGTCTGCCGCACTTTGCCTATCAGGATGCGCAAGACCTGCTGGGCAAGGCCTCCGAGATGAGCGAGCGACTCAAAGAGAAGCTGAAAGCGGCCGAGCTGGCAGCCCGCACCGCCGGCGAGCAGCACAAGCAGATTGCCCAGCGCCACACCGAGGCGTTGCAACTGCGTACCGCGCTCAACTCCAGCGTCGAGGCCAAGCGCCAGACCCTGACCGAGTTCGAGCAGGAGCTGGCGGCCATGGGGCTGACCCTCTCTGACGATATGGAAGAGAAGGCGCGCGCCCACAAGAAAGAGATTGAAGAGCTGCTGATCCGCACCCGTTCCCGTCGCACCAGCGCCGAGGCCCAGTTGCAGGTCACCAAGCGCGAGATCGAATCCCTTGGCGGTCGTCTCAAGCTCGAAGGCAAGGATTACTACAGCGCCCGTAAATCCCTGGTGGGTCACAAGGCGAGCTGGTCGCGGGTGGTGCGGCTGGCGCGGGAGACCGACGTCGAGAAGCGCCTCAACAAGCGCGAGCTGGCGTATCTTGACAGCGACGAGCTGCGCTCCATGTCGGACAAGGCCCTCGGCGCCCTGCGGGTGGCGGTGGCCCACGACGAGGCCCTGCGCGATGCGCTGCGTCTCTCCGAGGGCAACCGCAGCACCGAGCAGAAGGTCGCCTTCTACGTGCAGGTCTACCGTTACCTCAAAGATCGCATCCGCAACGACATCATCCGCTCCGATGATCCGGTGGAGGCGATCGAGGAGATGGAGATCGAGCTGGCCCGTCTGGCCGACGAGCTCAAGCAGCGGGAAACCCATCTGTCGCTCTCCTCCCACGAGGTGGCGGCCAAGATCACCAACATCATCCGCCGCGAGCAGAACCGCATCCGGGTGCTCAACCAGGGCTTGCAGAACATCGCCTTCGGTCTGGTGCGCGGGGTGCGCCTCAACGTCAATATCCGCGAGGCCCACACCCGTCTGCTGACGGCGCTGGCCGATCAAACCGCCATGCACAACGATCTGTTCGCCGACAAGGAGCTCAGCTTCTCCGAGGCGATGGCCAAGCTGTTCCAGCGCCTGAACCCGCAGATCGAGCAGGGGGATCGCAGCTATCAGGTGATGGGCGACGTGCTGCTCGACTATCGCAACTATCTGGAGCTGGAGATCGAGGTGCAGCGCGGGGCCGATGGCTGGCTGCGGGCCGAGAGCGGCGCGCTCTCCACCGGCGAGGCGATCGGTACCGGTCAGGCCATCCTGCTGATGGTGCTGATCAGCTGGGAGGAGGAGTCCCGCCGTCTGCGCGGCAAGGATATCGCCCCCTGCCGTCTGTTGTTCCTCGACGAAGCGGCCCGTCTGGATGGCAAATCCATCGCCACCCTGTTCGAGCTGTGCGAGCGGCAGGATATGCAGCTGCTTATCGCGGCGCCCGAGAACATCAGCCCCGAGAAGGGCACCACCTACAAGCTCATCCGCAAGGTGCAGGGCAAGCACGAGCACGTGCATGTGGTGGGTCTGCGCGGCTTCGGCTTTGCCGACGACAAGCTGATTGCCTGAGAAGTCTCTGGCCCATCCGACACGGGATGACCGGTAACTAGTTGAAAGGGAGGCATTTGCCTCCCTTTTTACATGGAAGATATGGCAAAGTAGCCGCACCGTCGCTGCTGCCTGACAACAAGGCGAGTAACATGGTGAGTGCCTTGGAGCTATGGCAAGGTGAGAGCTCCCGCCTGCAAACGTGTCGCCAGCGTCACCGGCCGCATCGAAGATGCAAAAATAGCGCAGAGTGGAAAGAAGAAGAGAGGAGAGGGGAAAGGTGCAACATATCCAGAAAGGGCTGCTGTTATCTCTTTGCCTGCTGCTGGCGGCCTGTAGCAGCCGTTATGACGAGAGTCACGGCGGCAGCTGGCGCGGCTATAGCGAAACCGGCTATGCCAGCTATTATGCCGACCGCTATCACGGCAAAAAGACCGCCAGCGGCGAGCTCTATCGCAACAACCTCAATAGCGCCGCCCATATGGAATTGCCCTTTGGCTCCATGGTGCGGGTCACCAACCTCGCCAACGGCAAGAGCGTAGTGGTCAAGGTCAATGACCGCGGCGCCTTTAAAAGCGGGCGTATTATCGATCTCTCCAAATCTGCCTTTAGCACCATCGGCAATATTCGCGATGGGATTATCAAAGTAAAAATAGAGGTGCTCTAGCAGTCCACTTGTTCAGTGGCGTGAACAGAGTGTCCGTTCTGTATGGCTATATCCTGCAAGTCTGCCCTCTTACACTGCTCCGTATCCAAGAGGTACACCCAATCGAAATACTTGAATGATTGATCTGATAACGGAGCAGATGAAGATGAATGAAGAGAAACTGGTGTCCATTGCAGTGCTTAAAGCTAGAGCCGGTATGAGGGAGCAGCTGCGCCGGGAGTTGATCAAGCTTATTGAGCCTACTCGGCACGAACCGGGTAACTTGGACTATGTGCTGTTTGAATTGCGGGATGAGCCAGGCACCTTTTACATGCGTGAGGCATTCGTCAGCCAAGCCGCGTTGGATAGCCATTGTCAGACTGACTATTTTCAGGCCTTTGCCGCTCAGGCTGAGTCTCTGCTTGCAGAGCCACTGCAGCTTATTTTCCTGGATGAGGTCAGCTACTCTTAATCCATTCGGGCCAGGGGGCCCGATTTTTTATTCATATCTCAAGTGCGAGATAAGATGCGTTTCAAGCAAGTTATCACGCCAGTCTTTTGCCAGCCTGCATCTACTAATCCTCTGATTTTTAATTACTCTCTCCTGTTTATATCCAAGATGTTTTCATCTTCCTGTTAACGGATAAGATATCCAAATGAGAATTTAATTTGGGCTCAAGTTCAGTGGTAGTGGTATAACCTGCTATCGCAGGAAGGCATACCAAACGATGGTGCTGACCATCAGCGCGTCGATATGAGGTGGGCAGGGAGGACGAGGATGGGTATTGAGCTTGTAGATGTACCGCAAAGTGAATTTGAGCAGGTCTTTACTGCCGTGAAACAGGGGATTTTTCCCTATGTTGAGGCGCTCTTTGGCTGGGATGACCAATTTCAACGCGAGCGACTAACCAGCTCATATCTGCCGCAATGGTTTTCGTGGATCCTGCATGGGGGAGAACGCATTGGTCTGTTATGTAGCAAGCCATATGAGGATGCCCAGCATGTTCATCTGCTGATCATTTTCCCTCAGTATCAGGGGCGGCAGCTTGGCGCTGCCGTGATGGAACGGCTTCATCAGGAGGCTGAGCGTGAGGGGAAATGCCGGGTCACCTTGTCCAGCTTCACAGAGAACCATGGGGCGATACGGTTTTATGAGCGCCTTGGTTACAACGTGGTCGAAGAGGATCAAGAGTTTGTCTCCATGTCCCGGCCGTTGGGCTGTGACCTCGGATTGAAAAAAGTGGTTAATGGAGAGTTGTGATGGCGATTTTGAATATTTTGACGACACCAGACCCCAGGTTGAGGCTCAAGGCCGAGCGAGTTGAGGATATTGCTGCCGTACAGGGGCTGATCGATGACATGCTGGAGACCCTGTATGCGACGGAAAACGGGATTGGTTTGGCCGCGACTCAAGTCGGGCGTAAAGAGGCCGTCGTTATTATCGACTTGTCCGAGAGCAGGGATCAGCCGCTGGTTTTGATTAATCCACAAGTGATAAGCGGTACTGAAAAGGTGCTTGGACAAGAGGGCTGTCTCTCCGTGCCGGATTACTACGCGGATGTCGAGCGTTACAGCTCGGTGGTGGTATCTGCACTGGATCGAAAAGGCAATCCGATCACCATCGAGAGCAGCGATTTTTTGGCCATTGTCATGCAGCATGAAATTGATCATCTGGATGGCAACTTGTTCATTGATTACCTGTCACCGCTCAAGCGGCAGATGGCACTCAAACGAGTTAAAAAATCTCTCAAGTCCGCCAGTTAACATCTGCGGATAGTGGCTGGCCGTTTTAGTTATGTGGAGAGCAGGCAGAATGAAAGTGGCAAGATGGAATGTCAGGGCACTGTTTGGCCGCAATAGCAATGAGGTGCGGGGACGTTATGGGCTGAAGGCTCTGCTGTTGCTGGGAACATTGTGGGTAGCTCTCACTGTATCAGCCGATGAAGAGCAACTGCCGGCCGAATATCGCCCCTTTGTGCAGCAGTTGGTCGATGCGGCAGAAGCCCGGGATCATCAGGCCCTTGCCAACCAGATGAAGTACCCCTTCAAGCAGGAGTATCCCATTCCCGCCATCAAAACCCCGGCGGAGATGCTGACCCGTTTTGATGAGGTATTTGATGACGCCATATTAAAAAGCATCGCTACCTCCCGGGTCGGGCAGGATTGGCAGACCATGGGCTGGCGCGGCATCATGCTGGGCAGTGGCGAGGTCTGGATGGATTTTGATGGCAAGGTGATCGGTATCAATCATCAGACGGCGCAGGCCGCCAAATTGAAAGCCGAGCTTATCGCCAGGCAGAAGAGCGGTCTGCATCCCAGTGTGCGGGAGTACAAGAGCCCCGAGCTGATGTGGCAGACCGAGAAATTTACCATCCGCATCGACGAGCTGGACGATGGCCACTATCGCTACGCCTCCTGGGCCAAGGGCAAGACGCTCGCCGACAAGCCGGATCTGGTGCTGAAAAATGGCACCGTCAGGGTGGAGGGGACGGGGGGCAATCATACCTATCTCTTCACGAGCGGCCCCTATCGCTACGAGTGCGTTGTCACCGTATTGGGTGAGCGAGGCGTGCCACCGGGTGAGCTGGTGGTCTATAAAGACGACGTCGAGATAGTGCACCAACCGGTGATCAAGGTGCTGTGACAGCAAATCCACATAAAGAGAGATCAAAGAGCGGCCAGGTGCCGCTCTTTTGCTTTCGCAAACTGAGGGATGAGCTGCGCTAGCTTTGCGGCACCCTGACCCCTTTATCGAGATAGAGGCTGCTGTAGTGGGCGCGGTGGGTGACAAACATCACCTGATGGCGGCTGCCGTCGGAGAGGATAATAAAATCCCCCGCCTGAGCGGGGCTCTGCAAGGTGATCTCCTGCTCGGGGGCGGTCAGGCGATCGACATCTTCCTTGAAGGTGAGGGTGTAAGAGTACATATGGCGCTCCACTGCTGGCTCATATCAAACACTCCGTTGAAGGTAGTTGCTGGCATGGGCGCGCGCGGCGCCCGATTGGCGCTGTTAGACCAAATATCAGCGATGAGAACGTGCGTGGCTTCAGTCGGGTTGTTCTGCTGAGGTGCGCTTGAGGCGTTTACATCAAGGCCATTGGTATCAAAACGATGGTAAAGGGGCGAAAGGGGGATGAAAAAACCGCCTATTGGCGGTTTTTCTTATGCGATGGGCCCTACTTCAGGGCCTTCTTCAGCTTCTTGATCTTGCCTTCATGCTTGGCAATTTTCTCAAGACGAGCGGCGATCTTCTTCTTGATCTCTTTCTTGCTTGCTTTGGCCATCGGTGGCGCTCCTTTGCAGTGGGGACACATGAGGTGTCAGTGTGGGTCTTCCCTTTGACGTCCCAGAGTGCCACAGGGCTCCTTTGTGAACCAGCACTCTGTTGCTTTAATAGCCAGCTCGCTATAACTGCAAGGGGCTGAGCCAGCGCAGCAGTTGCTGGCCCACTTGCGGGCTGGCGAGCAGGGCCATATGGCTGGTGCGATAGACAATCAGGGTATGGGCAGGAAGAAAAGCCAGCTGATGGCGCGCTTCGTTGTGCTGACCGAGGGCGCTGCGTAGCGGCACCAGTCCATCGCCAATCAGCCGGTCGGCCAGCAGGCTGCGCTTGGCGGCAGTGGTCGCGGCAATGGCATAGCAGTTGACGCCGCAGGGGAGGGGAAGCGGCTCGCGGGGATCGCGCAAGGGCGCGGCGGGGTCGGGTTGGGCCACTTCATCGATCACCTTGCCGTGGCGCAGATCCTTGATGCCTGCACTGCGCAGCCGCGCCAGTCTGACGAAGGGTTCGCTGTAGGCGGTGGCGGGCAGCAACTGCTCCAGCCAGTGACCGGCATGTTCGAGCGGCGCGCCGTGGTGTGGTGTGCCGAGAAATATCAGGTTGGCAAGGTGCGCAGGCCAGGTGAGCCCGGCCACGCCGGCATGGTGGCAGGCGCTGCGGGCAACCAGTCCCCCCATGCTGTAGCCCATTATCGTTATCTCTTTGAGCTCTCCCGGCCAGTGGGCGAGCAACTGCTCCAGCAACAGGGCAAGTTGCTGCCCGTTTTGTGCAATGGGCAGGCCCGAGTTGTAGCGCAGGTAAAGAGGCTGATAGCCAAGCGCGTTGGCAAGTTGCTCCCCGTGATTGACCGGCTTGCCTTGATGCTCGGTCTGCCACTGCAGATCGTTCATGCAGAGGCCATGGATCATCAGCAGCACCCGTCCCTCGCGGGGTAGATCCTTTGGCATCGCCTGCCAATCGAGGGGCTTGCCCTGATAGCGCAGGGTCATGGGGGTGGCGAGGGCATTGTGGTGCTCGACCAGCTTGTCCCCCAACACGCCGTTGAGCGTGGCGATCAGGGCCGCACGTTTCGGGGTTTCGGGGATCTGGTGGGGCGGCGGTGTGGCTGGCAGGCGGCTGAGCAGATGGTTGATGCCGCTGCCCAGGGTGTTGGCGGCGCCATGTACCCCCTTGTAGACCAGCCCGGTGATCCCGGCTGTTTTTCCCTCATCCCGTCCCTTGAGCCCCATACCGCTCAGTACCGCCTGATGTACCGCTTCGGTGATCTCTACCGCGGCGGGCAGCGCCAGAGTCAGCAGGTGCGCCAGCTCGCGGATATCCGAAAGATGCCAGGAAGAGGATGGCGATGGGTCTGTGGCGTCGGTCATGGCAAGCCCTTGTGAAAGCGGGTATCGCGTTGTCGTGCCGCGAAGAGCGCAGCGTATCTCTATATCAAACCAGCTTGCGCCCTTTGTAGCGGGTTTACCAGTACGGGCCATGCATGGCGGGGCTGATAAGAACCGCTTGCGAAGCCGGTCACGGTAATGACAGGGAAAATCACCTCTACTTCGTCATATGAAGCCACATGGAGAGGTGAGGATGTCGCTGTTTGATGAGGTGCGGGTACAGGATTTGTGTGCACGGTTGCTCGATAGCCAGAACGGAAAGGGCTGCTCCCTTGAGAGTCGGCATGGCCGCGAGTTGAAGGATCTGTTGCAGGCAGTGGCCGGGATCAAGCCGGTTGGCCGAGGTGCTCATTATGTGTTGACCGACGCGGGGCGGACTTTTCTGACCGGACAACTGGCACGGGCTGCGCCCCCCGAACCGGACAAGGGGGAGCATCTGCAACGTCTGGGAGTGAGTTTGCCTGCACGGCTCAATCAGGCCTGCTTTTATGCCCTCTGGCATGGGGACAGCAAGCATCCGCGATCAGCATCCCTTGCCGCGCCACTGCTTGCGGAATTGTCGCTCACGCAGGATGAGGTGATCCGCATCCGTACCCTCGAACCGCTCTCGCTGGTCGATCGGCAGGGTCAGCAGCACGATATGACGGCAATGATGGCGCTGCTGGGGGAGTTGGCGTTGCCGGAGCGGACTCTGGGCACGCTGGCGGCCATCGGCTGGCAAGGGGAGCGGGTCATTACGGTGGAGAACAAGGGGGCCTTTGTCGACTACCCGCTGCAACCCGGGCAACTGCTGCTCTTTGCCCCCGGTCGCAATACCACCCTGGCCAAACAGCTGATCCCGCTGCTGCCTGCGGGCGTGCAGTGGGCCCATTTTGGCGATCTCGATCAACGGGGTATCGATATTGCCATCGAGCTGGCGCGCGAGCTAAATCGACCGGCCATGCTCTGGCTTCCCTGTGAGCTGCAGCCTTATCTGGAGCACTATGCCCGTCCGGTACGCACCTTTGCGACGGACAGTGGCAAGGTGCCCTGGCGTGTGACGACGCAGGCTGATCAGGTCGATGGTCATGGCACGCTGGCAGGCGTTCCCTGGCTCGATAAACTGATCACAGACGGGACTTGGCTGGAGCAGGAGGTATTGATTCTGGCCCCTCACTGGCGGAGCTGGTCATTGGACGCGATGGGCAATCAGGGGTGAAACGGGGAGCCCGCGCTCCCCGTCATTTCGTGGTCAGCTGTTTACTTGGCGTTGATGGGCCCCTTGGTGCCGGCATCATTATCGACCCAGCCATCTTCACCCTTGATGCGGCGATCCCCCTGAATGGTGTAGATGACCATGCCATCCTTGAACACCAGCGCGCCATCGGATTTCTTGGCATTGACCTTCTTGTCGTTGACCCACACCTGATCCTTGCCATCGATGCGGATATTGGCCACGGTGGCGCCGGTTTGGGGGAAGGTGGCGATCCAGTTGCCCGCATAGGGGCTGCCGCTGGTTGCCGCGGCCGGAGCATTGCCAACACCGGCAGCCGCGTTCTCAGCCTTGGTTTTGTTGATATCGCAGCCATTGAGCTCGCTCACCTGAGTGCAGCCCGAGCGCTCCAGCTTCTGCTCATAGCTCAGATTCAGACCGCCCTCCGCGGCTGGGGCGGCCGTGCCAAATCCCGCCTTGGCATTTTCCGCTTTGGTTTTGTGAATGTCACAGCCCTGCGCCTCGGTGACCTGGGTGCAGCCGGATCGCTCCAGCTGCTCGGCATATTTGGCACTGATGGCGTGGGCAGGGGTGATACCGAGCAGGGTCAGGGTGATGAGCAGAGCAGCATTCCTGGACATAGATAATCCCTCAAAGATGTAAGTCATGCAGGTTCATCCGCGCAGTTGCGGCAGTGAACGTCGGCCTCTTCTGAGCATCCGAGACAGATGCGCAGCTGGCGTATTCACGTTAGCACCTTGGGCCAACCGCGCCCAGCGATGTGGCCGGAAGATAAGGCGAGAGGTGATACGGGAGTGCAGGGGAGGCGAGATGGCCGAGACATTTCTGCAGAAGAGGTCGTAACAAAAGATTAAGTCGCTGCACGGCATTATCATAATGATAACGACAGCCCCGCTGATATCATTTCAGCCCTTGAAACTGACCTTTGATGATAATTCTCACCGATGCCGAGATATCGCCTCTGATTATTATCACTCGGCTATTTTATGGCTTGGCTGATCCGCTCACCTTTTTATGGAATAAACCGCTGAAATAGCCGCTGATTTTGTGGGTGGCATCACACACTTTCGCCATTTATTAATATCTGCCTGCATTTTATTGGTTTGGCACGGTTATTGATTGCCTCATATCGACGCTAACCGACGCGCTCACCCACAACCGGGATGCTGGTGACATCGTGAGTGAAAGGGGAGCTATCCATATCTCATCCAATGATTGGGGCGAACGATGAAAGCAGTTAACGAATTAATCAAAGAGATCAGAGCACTCAAATCCAACCTGCATGAAAAAGATTTTCTGCTGACCTGGGAGCAAACCCCTCAGGAGCTGGAGCTGGTATTGAAACTGGCCGAATCCCTCAAGACCCTGCGCGCCGAAAATATCTGCACCAAACTGTTTAACAGCGGGCTCGGTATCTCGGTTTTCCGCGATAACTCCACCCGAACCCGCTTCTCTTACGCCTCTGCCCTGAACCTGCTCGGTCTGGCCCAGCAGGATCTGGATGAGGGCAAATCCCAGATCGCCCATGGCGAAACCGTCCGTGAAACCGCCAACATGATCTCGTTTTGCGCCGATGCCATCGGGATCCGTGACGACATGTTCCTCGGTGCCGGTAACGCCTATATGCGTGAAGTGGGCGCGGCACTGGATGAAGGGTTCGAGAAGGGGGTGCTGCCCCAGCGTCCGGCACTGGTCAACCTGCAGTGCGACATTGATCACCCGACCCAGTCGATGGCTGATCTCGCCTGGTTGCAGGAGCACTTCGGCAGCCTGGAGAGCCTCAAGGGCAAGAAGATTGCGATGACCTGGGCTTACTCCCCGAGCTACGGCAAGCCGCTCTCCGTGCCGCAGGGCATCATCGGCTTGATGACCCGTTTCGGTATGGACGTGACCCTGGCCCATCCGGAAGGGTATGACCTGATCCCGGACGTGATCGAAGTGGCCAAGGAGAATGCCAAGGCCTCCGGCGGCAGCTTCCGTCAGGTCACCTCCATGGAAGAGGCGTTCAAGGATGCCGATATCGTCTATCCCAAGTCCTGGGCCCCCTACAAGGTGATGGAGCAGCGCACCGAGTTGCTGCGTGCCAATGACCACGCCGGCCTCAAAGAGCTGGAGAAACACTGCCTTGAGCAGAACGCCAAGCACAAGGATTGGCACTGCACCGAGGAGATGATGAAGCTCACCAAGGGGGGCGAAGCGCTCTATATGCACTGCCTGCCGGCCGATATTTCCGGCGTCTCCTGCAAAGAGGGCGAAGTAACCGAAGGGGTATTCGAGAAATACCGTATCGCCACTTACAAAGAGGCGAGCTGGAAGCCCTATATTATCGCCGCCATGATCATGGCCCGTAAATTCTCCGCCCCGGCAGAAACCCTGGAAAATCTGATTAAAGAGGCGCAAAAGCGGGTGAAATAAATAACGGCAGGGCAGGGTGAATATTCATCCTGCCCACGCTGTCGAATCCATTATTTCGAGTTTTCTCCCCGTGGTATCTGAATAACGGATCTCCCGGCGAGGCAGCTCTTTGTCAGGTAACGCCTAGTGAGGTAAGCATGTCCCAATTTTCGCTGAAGATGGATATTGCCGATAACCGCTTTTTTACCGCCGAGCCATCTCCGCTGTTTTCTCGCGCCGAAGCACAAAAGGCTCGCGCTTTTCATAAAAAACTGGCCGGTTATGAACCGACCCCATTGTGCGACCTGAAAGATCTGGCCGCCTATATCGGGGTGAAAAATATATTGGTCAAGGACGAGTCAAAGCGCTTTGGCCTCAATGCCTTCAAGATGCTGGGTGGCGTTTATGCCATCGCCAACCTGCTCTGTGAAAAGTACGGGGTGGCCATCGAGGATTTCTCCTTCGATCTCATCAAACGCACCATCAAGGAGCCGATGACCTTCGCCACCACCACAGATGGCAACCACGGTCGCGGCGTTGCCTGGGCCGCCAAGCAGGTGGGTCAGCATGCGGTGGTCTACATGCCCAAGGGCTCTGCCCAGGAGCGGGTGGATCACATCCTCAACCTCGGTGCCGAGTGCATCGTCACCGACATGAACTACGACGACACCGTGCGCCTGACCATGAAGATGGCCGAAGAGCGCGGCTGGCACATAGTGCAGGACACCGCCTGGGAGGGTTACACCAAGATCCCGACCTGGATCATGCAGGGTTACTCCACCCTGGCCGACGAAGCGGTCGAGCAGATGCAGGCCATGGGCATCAAGCAGCCCACCCACGTGCTGCTGCAGGCCGGGGTCGGGGCGCTGGCGGGCGGTGTGCTCGGTTATCTGGTGGACTGCTTCGGGGCGAAAAACCTGCACAGTATCGTGGTCGAGCCGGATCAGGCCGACTGCATCTACCGCTCCGGCGTGGCGGGGGAGATGGTCAACGTGGGGGGCGACATGCGCACCATCATGGCCGGTCTCGCCTGCGGTGAACCCAATCCGCTTGGCTGGCCGCTGCTCAGAAGCTGCACCACCCAGTTCATCTCCTGCCACGACAAGGTGTCGGCGCTGGGCATGCGGGTGCTGGGCAACCCCCTTGGCAATGATCCCCGCATCATCTCCGGCGAATCCGGCTCGGTCGGTACCGGCGTGCTGGCGGCGGTGCGTCACCACCCGGATCGCGCGGCGCTGATGGCGCGCCTCGGGCTGGATAGCAACTCGGTCGTGCTGATCATCAACACCGAAGGGGACACCGATGTGACCCACTACCGGGAAGTGGTGTGGGAAGGCAAACATCCTGCCTGCGATTAACCCCGGCTGTGAGTAATCCCTGCGAGAGCAGAGACACGAATTGAAGCATTGATCGCGCCTCGCCAACGGGGCGCGGTAACGGGCACAGGGCGCTGCCGACGAACAGGCCGCGCACTCTCAGTTGTTATGGAGAATCACAATGAGCAAGCAAATTCCGTTTGAAATGGTGTTGGAGAAGGCCTACCAGTACAAGGCCGAGATGAGTCAGTTCCTGCGCGACATGATCGCCATCCCGAGCGAGAGCTGCGATGAAGAGCGCGTGGTGCTGCGCATCAAGCAGGAGATGGAGAAGGTTGGTTTTGACAAGGTCGAGATCGACCCCATGGGCAACGTGCTGGGCTATATCGGCCACGGCCCGCACCTGATCGCCATGGATGCCCACATCGATACCGTCGGTGTCGGCAACCGCGCCAACTGGACCTTCGACCCCTATGAGGGGATGGAAGATCACGAGATCATCGGTGGCCGCGGCGCATCTGACCAAGAAGGCGGCATGGCCTCCATGGTCTATGCGGGCAAGATCATCAAGGATCTGGGGCTGGAAGATCAGTACACCCTGCTGGTGACCGGTACCGTGCAGGAGGAGGATTGCGATGGCCTCTGCTGGCAGTACATCATCGAGCAGAGCAAGATCCGCCCCGAGTTCGTGGTCAGTACCGAACCCACCGACTGCCAGATCTACCGTGGCCAGCGTGGCCGCATGGAGATCCGCATCGATGTGCAGGGGGTCAGCTGCCACGGCTCCGCGCCGGAGCGCGGTGACAACGCCATCTTCAAGATGGGCCCGATCCTCGGCGAATTGCAGGAGCTCAGCCACAACCTCGGTCATGACGACTTCCTCGGCAAGGGCACCCTGACCGTCTCCGAGATCTTCTTCACTTCGCCAAGCCGCTGCGCCGTGGCGGACAGCTGCGCCGTCTCCATCGACCGCCGCCTCACCTGGGGCGAGACCTGGCAAGGGGCGCTCGACGAGATCCGCGCCCTGCCTGCGGTGCAAGCCGCCGGTGCCGAGGTCTCCATGTACCAGTACGACCGTCCGGCCTACACCGGTCTGGTCTACCCGACCGAGTGCTACTTCCCGACCTGGAAGGTGGAAGAGGATCACATCACCGTCAAAACCCTCTCCAAGGCTTATCGCGAGCTGTTCAACAAGGAGCCGGTGGTGGACAAGTGGACCTTCTCGACCAACGGGGTCTCCATCATGGGTCGCCACGGTATTCCGGTCATCGGTTTTGGCCCGGGTAAAGAGCCGGAGGCCCACGCCCCGAACGAGAAGACCTGGAAAGAGCATCTGGTCAAGTGCGCCGCCATGTACGCCGTGATCCCCATGCTCTATCTGGCCGAGCTGGACAAGTAAGGGGTCTGCCGGGTGGTGACTGCCATCGCCGCCCGGCTGTCGCAAGTGTGGCAAGTGCCCCGTCTGTGTTGAGGCGGGGCCTTGCTGTTTGAAGTGATGTTCGAGGTGGTGGGGATGAAACGGCTGATCAAAAACGGTGTGCTGGTCGATGCGCAGGGTGAATATCGTCAGGATCTGCTGATCGAGCACGGGGTGATCCGCGCGCGCGCCGCCGATATCCAGCCCGATGGCGAGACCGAAGTGATCGATGCCAGCGGCTGTTACGTGATGCCGGGCGGCATCGACGTCCACACCCACTTCAACATCGATGTCGGGATTGCCCGCAGTTGCGATGACTTTTTCAGCGGTACCCGTGCCGCCGCCTGTGGTGGCACCACCACCATCGTCGATCACATGGGATTTGGCCCGGCGGGGTGCAATCTGCATCACCAGCTGGCCCGCTATCACGATTACGCCGCCGATCAGGCGGTGATCGACTACAGCTTTCACGGCGTGATCCAGCATGTGGATGACGCCATCCTCCACGAGATGGCCGCCATGGTGCAGGAGGAGGGGATCAGCAGCTTCAAGCTCTATCTCACCTACCAGTACAAGCTGGGGGACCATGACGTGCTGCGTGCCCTGGCCCGCCTCAAAGAGGTGGGGGCGCTCGCCACCGTCCATCCCGAGAACGATGCCGCCATCGCGGCGCGCCGTGCGGCCCTGCTGGCCGCGGGTCACCATGAGCCCTGGTATCACCCGCAAAGCCGCCCGCTGGAGTGCGAAGCCGAGGCGGTGGCCCGGATGATCAATCTGGCGGGGCTCGCTGGCAATGCGCCGCTCTATATCGTCCACCTCTCCAACGGACTGGGGCTGGAGTATCTGAAACTGGCGCGCCGTCAGGGTCAGCCGGTCTGGGTGGAGACCTGCCCGCAATATCTGCTTTTGGATGATTCCTGCTACTACCGGGAGAACGGGGTCGACTATCTGCTCAGCCCGCCGCTGCGCTCACGCCGCGAGCAGGACAAGCTGTGGGTCGGCATCGCTGCGGGCGACATCGACACGGTGGCGACCGATCACTGCAACTTCTCCCACGCCCAGCGCATGACCCTCTCGGGCGGCGATTTCAGCCGCTGCCCCAACGGCTTGCCGGGCGTCGAGAACCGGATGCTGCTGCTGTTTGCCCACGGGGTGCTGGGGGGGCGCATCTCGCCGTCCCGCTTCGTGGCCCTCACCAGCGCCAACCCGGCGCGCCTGTTTGGCCTCTGGCCGCGCAAGGGCAACTTGCAAGCGGGGTCTGATGCCGATCTGGTGCTGATGGATCCCCGTGGCGAGACCCTGATCCGCCATGCCGCGCTGCATGACAACGGTGACTACAGCCCCTACGAGGGGATGCGCTGCCCCGGCCAGATCAGGATGACCCTCAGTCGCGGCGAGATAGTCGCTCGCGATGGCGAGTTTCTGGGGCGGCGTGGTCATGGCCGTTTTCTGGCCAGAGCGCCCTTTGATCCGGCCTTGGCGCCGGAGCTGCACGAACAGCAATCAGCACAGCAATAGACAGAACAACAGAGTCGGTATGACACCGGCCCACCCTTATCATCGGAGAGCACAAGATGAAACAGCGTATCGTACTGGCCCTGGGGGGCAACGCTCTGGGCAACAACCTGCCCGAGCAGATGAAGGCGGTGCAGAGCACGGCGCACACCATCGCCGACCTGATCGCCCAGGGGCACGAGGTGGTGGTCACCCACGGCAACGGGCCGCAGGTGGGGATGATCCAGCAGGCGTTCGAAGTGGCGGCCCGCCACGAGCCAAAATCCCCCCATCTGCCGATGTCGGTCTGCGTGGCCCTGAGTCAGGGCTACATCGGTTATGACCTGCAAAATGCCCTGCGCGAAGCCCTGCTGGAACGCGGCATCCACAAGCCGGTCGCCACTCTGGTGACCCAGGTTGAGGTGGATAAAAACGATCCCGCCTTCCTCGACCCGAGCAAGCCCATCGGCGGCTTCTTCAGCAAGGAGGAGGCCGAGGCGCTGATGGCCAAGGGCGAGCGGCTCAAAGAGGATGCCGGTCGCGGCTATCGCCGGGTGGTCGCATCCCCCAAACCCGTCGATATCATCGAGAAAGAGACCGTCTCTGCCATGCTGGCCGCCGGTCAGGTGGTGATCACCGTCGGTGGCGGCGGCATTCCGGTGCTGCGGGAGGGCAATCACCTGCGCGGTGCCAGTGCGGTGATCGACAAGGATTGGGCCAGTGCCAAGCTGGCGGAACTGATTGACGCCGACATGCTGATCATCCTTACCGCGGTAGAGAAGGTCGCCATCAACTTCGGCAAGCCCGATGTGCAGTGGCTCGATACCCTGAGCGTGGCCGATGCCAACAGCTTTATCGCCCAAGGGCAGTTTGCCAAGGGATCCATGTTGCCCAAGGTGGAGGCGGCGCTCTCGTTCGCCACATCCTTGCCGGGGCGCAAATCCCTCATCACCCTGCTGGAGAAGGCCGCCGAGGGGATCGCTGGCAAGACCGGGACCGTGATCAGCCTGTAATCATGCGTACTGATCCACAGGGGCATCCGGCCCCTGACAGAGTGTGGAGCCTTGGCTCCACACTCAGTTTTATTGGGATGGCTGTGACGGATCATCACTGTCGATCGTGTTCTGCAGGCCAGATGAACCGCTCTGTGGGAGTGGCAATGGGGCTAGTTGGAGTGGCAGCCGGTTTTTGTGGATGGCAGAAACCTGTAGAGGCCGATACCGGCGAGCAAACCAATCATCGCCAGCAGCAGCCAGATGACTGTGGCGGGGCGGCTGCCCGCATCCCCCAACATAAAACCGATGAGCAGGTTGCCAAAGAGCGCCATGCAGCCCCCGGCGCTGGCATAGAAGCCGTAGTAGCTGCCGAGCTGCTCAGGGGGGGCGTAGCGGGGCAGTTGGGCGGCAAAGAGCGGGAAGCAGAGAATGGATCCGAGCGATAGCAGGGCTACCTGCGTCAACACGCCTGCCGTCGGCCAAGGTGCCAGCAGCGGTAGAGCCAGGTAGCTCAAGCCCATCATCCCGATACCCAACCCCATGGCGAGCGGCACTCCCAGGCGCCTCTCTACCAGACGGGAGGCTGGTAGCTGGAGCAGGACGCCGATCACCGCCGAGAGGGTAAAGACGCCGCCGAGCAGGTGGGTGGCGTCCGGCAGGCTCTGGATATGGGCGGGCAGGGCGAGATAGAGCTGGTGGAACAGGATCTGGTAGCTGCCCGCCAGCAGGGTAAACACGATAAAAGGGCGCTGGCGCACTATCTCTCTCCATTGGCGCAAAATGGCGCCACGCGGACTCTGGTGGCTCACCGGGCGTTTGGGCAGCACCCGGTATTGCAGCACGCCGAGCAGGGCGAACAGACTCGCCGCCAACAAGCCGGTCAGGGTATAGCTCTGCTGGGTCAGTGTCAGTCCGACCAGGGGCCCGAGCAGCATGCCCGCCTCGCTGGCGAGATTGTGCAGGGCAAAGGCGCGCTGACGCTGGCTCGGGTTGTGGCATTCGCTGGCAAGATACGCCTGGGCGCAAGGGGTGAACAGGGCCCCCGCAAAGCCGGTGAGGGCGGCGGCCAGCAGCAGGATGGGCAGGGACTCGGCCCAGCCGAGCAACACGAAGCCTATGGAGCGCACCAGGCAGCCCCAGACGATGGCGGGGTGATAGCCGATGCGATCCCCAAGGGTGCCCCCCAAGAGAAAGAGCCCCTGCTGGCTGAAGACCCGCATCCCCATGACCAGGCCACAGGCCCAACCGGCGAGACCCAGCCCGCTACCCATGTGCTGGGCGAGGAAGGGCATCATCATGTAGAAGCCGAGGTTGAAGGCCAGCCCGTTGGTGATAAGCAGGCGGGCAGCCGGGCTCATGCCCTGCCAGTCCCGCCAGTAGGAGGCGCCGTTCATCTTCGCCTCCCGCTAGCATGTCGGGAGGGGGCCGCCGGGGTTGTACTGCGCTGTGTCATGACGCCTTTCGCACGGTTCTGAGGAAGGGGATGCCGCTCTGATCGTGGCTTATCTCCACCGGTACGTGGTAAAGGCGCTCGATGAGGGCCGCGTCGAGCACCCGGGCGGGGGGGCCGAAGGCCTGCAGATCGCCCCCTGCCAGCACGATCAGCTGATCGGCAAACTGGGCGGCGAGGTTGAGATCGTGCAGCACCACCAGGGTGATCCACTGCTGCTCGCGGGTCTGCTGACACAGGTGCTCCATCAGTTGCATCTGGTGGTGCAGATCCAGGGCGCTGACCGGCTCGTCCAGCATCATGATGCGGGGATCGCGCAGCAGCACCTGGGCGAACAGCACCATCTGCCGCTGGCCGCCGCTTAAGGAGTAGAGGGGGCGATCCGCCAGATGGGCGATGCCGAGCGCCTGCAGGGCGCGACCCGCCGCCAGGATGTCCTCGTCCGCCAGACGCATGGAGAGGCTGTCGAGGCGCCCCAGCACCACCACTTCGATGACGCTCAAGTCCAGCTCCAGCTGGATGTTCTGGGGCATGTAGCCAAACTGCTGGCGCCACCTGGCCTGCGTCATCTGGCGGGCACTCTGGCCCCCCAGGCGGATATCGCCGCCATCCGGGGTCAGTTCACCAAAGAGGGTGCGCATCAAGGAGGTCTTGCCGGTCCCGTTCGGGCCGATGATCACGTGGACCTGACCCGGATGCAGGGTGAGGTTGAGCTCTCGCAGCAGGGTCTGCTGGCCGAGGGAGAGGGTGAGTCGGGATATTTCAAGCACGTTTACGCCCCCTGCCGAGGATCAACCAGATGAAGAAGGGCACGCCAATCAGAGCGGTGACGATGCCGATGGGAAAGAGGGCCCCCGGAATGATGGACTTGGAGAGCACCGAGGCCGCCGAGAGCATGCAGGCGCCGCACAGGGCCGAGAGCGGGATCAGAAAGCGCTGATCTTCCCCCACCAGCATGCGAGCGATATGGGGCGCCACCAGGCCAACGAAGCCGATGACACCGACGAAACTGGTGGCGGTGGCGGTGAGCAGGGCGACCAGGATCAGGGTCTTCATGCGCAACCTGTCCACGTTGACCCCGAGGCTGCGGGCGCGGGCTTCCCCCAAACGCAGGCTGGTGAGGGCCCAGGCATCCCGGTAGATGAGCAGGGTGCAGATCAGGGTGACGGCGGCGGTGATGATCAGGGAGTCCCAGGTGGTGCGCATCAGGCTGCCAAACAGCCAGAACAGGATCTGCTGGTTGAGCTCGGGGGAGGAGAGAAACTGCAGCAGGGAGAGCAGGGACTGGAACAGGAACAGCAGGGCGATGCCCGCCAGGATCAGGGTCTGGCTGCTGACATGGCGCATCATGGCCAGGCCAAATAAAAGGCTCGCGGCAAACATGCAGAGGATGAAGGCGCCAGCCGGAATGGCAATCAGGGGAGGGAGCCCAAGACCGCCGGTATAGAGCGCCAGTGCGGCACCGAGCCCCGCTGCGGCAGCGAGCCCCAGGGTGTAGGGGCTGGCCAGCGGATTGTCCAGCAGGGTCTGCATCTGGACGCCGCCAAGGCCCAGCGCCGCACCGACCACCAGCGCCATCAGGGCGATGGGCAGGCGCATGTCATGGACTATGGTGCGGGTCATGGGATCGGCCTGGGCGGGGGAGAGCAGGGCATCGACCACTTCGCCCAGTGGCAGCAGAGAGGGGCCGGTGGCGATGTCGAGCACCAGGGTAATGCACAGCACCAGGGTGAGCAGCAGGAGCCAGTGCCCGCGACGGCGCTCCCGTTGCCGCTGGCGGGCGAGGGTCTGCTGCAGGGCAGCCAAATCATTCATGATGACAATCCTGAAACGGGCGCCATGAGAGGCGCCCACAAGGGTGAAAGAGGGATGAAGAGGGCTCTGCCTAGACAGGCAAAGCCCGAACGACCGGATTCAGTTTGCGTCACCCTGCTTGATGCCCAGCATAAAGGTGCCCTGGGGACGGATGGGCAGATAGCGCTGGTAGAAGCCCTGATAGGTGGCCAGGGGATCGAGATCCTGGAACAGATCCGGGTAGAGGGCCTTGGCCATGAACTCGATGAGAGCTGCATCCATGATGCTGCGGGTGGCGCCGTGATAGACCGCATAGAGGCGACCCTGCTGCACTGCGGGCAACTCGCTCCAGCCCGGACGGGCGGCAAAGCCCTGCAGGCGCTGGCGCACCGTCTCGGCCGACACATCCTGGCCGACCTGCATCGCCTCTGCGCTGCTCACGCTCTCGTAGCCCGCCATCAGGATGACCTCGGGTTTGCTCGCCAGCAGTTGCTCAGGATGGATGGGGCCCCAGCGCTCGACGAAGGGAGCCGCGACGTTGTCACCCCCGGCCAGCAGGGCCATCGCGCCCCACATGTCCTTGCCATAGGTGTAGCTGTACTCGGCCGGGCCCTTGTCACCCAGCTCGATATAGACCCGAGGGGGCTGGCGCTTCGCGGCGGCGATGCGGGAGGTGATGATGTCAATCTTGGCCTTGTATTCGTCGGCCATCTGTTGGGCACGAGCTTCCTGACCTGTCACCTTGCCCAGCAGCAAGGTGCTCGCCATGTGGCGCTCCAGGGTCTGGGCGTTGTAGTCGATGACCACCACCGGGATCCCGGCCTGTTCGAAGCGTGGCAGATCCGGGCCGAGGGCCTCATATTGCCACTTCGCCAGGATCAGCAAATCGGGCTTGACCGCCAGGGTCTTCTCGATGGAGAAGCTCTGATCCTGCACATTGCCAAGGTCAGGCACCTTGGCCAGTTGCGGCAGGCTGGCCACATAGAGCGACCAGATGGCGGGGCGGGACTTGACGAACCAGCCACGGGACATGCCCACCAGCCGATCGGCGCCGCCTTCACCGGCCACGGCCAGATAATCCTCGGGATAGAAACCGAGCACGATACGGCTGGCCGGCAGGCTGAGGGAGACCTTGCGGCCCATCACATCTTCTACTTCAACCGGGGGATTTGCCTGCGCCATCCAGCTCATCAGGGCGAGCTGACCGAGCAGCAGCAACTTTGCCAGGGGGTGACGAAACATCTTGTGAAAACCTTGAACGGATTTTGGGGTGAGAAGTATTAGCATTTGCGTTTAATGATGGCAATCGATTTTACCAGGGGTCAGATAAGGGACGTATATAGCGTGTTGGTCGTTCGAGGCCCACCTTGGCAAGGTTCTTCGCCAACGCCCCTCTTCAGGGGGAGGGTAGGTTTGGGCTGTCGGCCCCCACAAGAGTAAGATGGTTCATTTCGGGGCTGGTTAGCCCGGCATGCAGGCGCACAGGCGCCAAAAAGGCAGAGTAATGAGCACAAAGATCAATATGGCGGCGCTGGGGGGACTGGTCCTGCTCACCGCCATCTGGAGTTACAGCTGGATCGTGATGAAGCAGGTGATGCTCTACGCGGGGGCCTTCGAGTTCACCGCCCTGCGCTGCCTGTGCGGATCCCTGGTGTTGTTGCTGGTGCTGGCCCTGCGCGGGCGCCGTTATCTCAAACCCACCCCGTTTCGCTATACCCTGGCCATCGCCCTGTTCCAGACCTGCGGCATGGTGGGGTTGGCCCAGTGGGCGCTGATCAGCGGCGGGGCGGGCAAGGTGGCTATTCTGAGCTACACCATGCCGTTCTGGGTGGTGATCTTCGCGGCGCTCTTTCTCGGCGAGCGGATGCGCAAGCTGCACTATCTGGCGGTCGGGGTGGCGGCCTGCGGGCTGCTGTTGGTGATCCAGCCCTGGTTGCTGCATCTTGAATCCCTCAAGAGTGCGCTCTTGGCGATCCTCTCCGGCATCTGCTGGGGGATCAGCGCCATCATCGCCAAGCGGATGTATGCCCGCCATCCCGGGGTGGATCTGATGTCCCTCACCACCTGGCAGATGATCTACGCAACCATAGTGATGGCGCTGGTGGCGGCGCTGGTGCCGGAGCGCCCCATCGACTGGCAGCCCTACGTGATGGGGGCGCTGGCCTATAGCGCCATCTTCGCCACCGCCATCGCCTGGAGTCTCTGGCTGTTTGTGCTGAAAAAACTGCCAGCGGGTATCGCCAGCCTCAGCACCCTGGCGGTGCCGGTGACCGGTGTGCTGCTCTCCTGGTGGCTGCTTGGGGAAAATCCGGGGCCGGTGGAGGGGAGCGGCATCGCCCTTATCGTGCTGGCGCTTCTCGTCATCAGCCGCAAGGGCAAGCGCTCCGTGGTGTCGGTGGCGGGGGAAACCCGTATCAAGCACGGTTGAGTGGTGACTGGGCTGCCAGTGGCACGATAAATGGCACTCAAAAGAGCCCGCGACAGGGGACCAGCCCCTCGTTACAATGGCGTTACATAGCTGTGTTGATGCGCAGGTATTTGATTCATTGTGATTATTTCAACAAACGTAACGGCAAGGATGAAACCGTATGATGACGCTGGTGTGGTTGGCTGTAGGCCTGGTGTGTCTGGTGGTGGGGGCCGAATCTCTGGTGCGGGGCGCATCTCGCCTCGCCACCATGATGGGGATATCGCCACTGGTGGTGGGATTGACCATAGTGGCCTTTGGGACCAGTGCTCCCGAGCTGGCGGTGAGCATCCAGTCTGGCCTCGAGGGGCAGGCAGGGATAGCGGTGGGGAACGTGGTCGGCAGCAATATTTTCAACGTGCTGTTTATTTTAGGTATTTCGGCACTGATCGTACCGTTGACCGTCTCCCAGCAACTGGTACGTCTCGACGTTCCCTTGATGATAGTGGTCTCTTTTCTGGTGTTGTTGCTGGGCTACGATGGCCGTATTGCGCCACTGGAAGGGGCGCTGCTGTTTGCCGGCATCATCGCCTACACCGGGTTTCTCTTTGTCCAGAGTCGACGGGAAAACAAAGCGGTGCAGGCGGAGTACGAGCAGGAGTTTGGTACCCGTGAAGCGAGTACGGCGGGCAACTGGTTGCGCAATCTGCTCTTTATTGCCGCAGGTCTGGGTCTGCTGATCCTCGGCTCCCGCCTGCTGGTTGGCAGTGCAGTGGAGATTGCCCACTACTTCGGGGTGAGCGATCTGATCATCGGCTTGACCATAGTGGCGGCCGGTACCTCCTTGCCCGAAGTGGTGACCTCCATCGTTGCAGCCCTGCGCGGGGAGCGGGATATCGCGGTGGGCAACGTGGTCGGCAGCAATATCTTCAACATCCTCTGCGTGCTGGGGCTCACCTCCATCGTCACTCCCGGTGGGCTTGAGGTGTCGGCCACCGCCCTTCAGTTCGATATTCCGGTAATGATTGCGGTGGCGCTTGCCTGCCTGCCCATCTTCTTTACCGGTTACACCATCGCCCGCTGGGAAGGGGCGCTGTTTCTGGCCTACTACATCGGCTACACCTGCTGGCTGATCCTCCACGCCACATCCAGTCCGCTGCAAGGTCAGTTCAGTGCGGCGCTGACCGGTTTCGTGCTGCCGCTGACCGCTATCACTCTGACGGTGCTGGCATATCGTGCCTGGCGTTTGCAACGAACCCGGCCGTGACGCAGGTTTCCCTGAGGTAAAGGGAGCGGCATCAACCGACCGGCCGAAAAAAGCCCCACCATCACGGTGGGGCTTTTGCTTGGCGCTGAGGGGGGACGCGCAGAGCCTTTATTGGCGCTTGGCCAGATGCATTCTGGCTTCCAGAACGGCGCCGCTAATTGATAACGCGGGCCCTGCCGACAGGTTGTGAGTCGGCCTTCATCTGCGCTGGGCCAGGTGCATCATGGCTTCCAATACGGCGCCGCCGATGGCGCGGGCCTTGTCAGAGACGGTGGTGGCATCGGCGCGCTCGCCACGCGGGTCGATATCGCCAATCTTGAAGCCGACGGGCACCTCGATGCCATCGCTGAGCAGCCCCCGCACCATGCCAGAGAGCGGCGCGATAATGGGAGCATCCCCCACATGGGCAATCACATCCCCCTCCTGCACCAGATCGCCGAGCTTGATCAGGCTCTTCATCACGCCGGGGGCGGGGGCGCGTACCACCCGGCGGGCGGAGTGCCCCTCGATCACCCCGGGAATGCCGGTATTGGGCTGGGCGGGGCCCTGATAGATGACCCGCCCCAGATGGTGACCGCGGTTGGTTTCGATCACCGCATCGCAGTCGCGCCCCGCCTCAAACCCCGGGCCAAGGGCCACCGTAATGGGGGCCATCTCCTTGTGGGTGCCGAGATTCTGCTTGGCGAGGATGGCATCCACCAGATAGCGGGGCTTGAGCTCGGCGAGGGTGGCGCAGTCGGGGTCAACCAGCAGCGGAATGATGCCCCGATCCAGCTGCTCGAACGCCTGCTCGACGCTCTCGACCCGCTTGGCGCGCACACCCTCGACACTGGTTTCGCCATCGAACATCCCTTGAGCGAAGGCGACGGTGCGGCGGATCACCGTGGGCTTGTCGAGATCCAGCATCACCACCTTGAAGCCGGCATTGTGCAGGCGCAGCGCCACCCCGGTGGCGATATCGCCGGAGCCGCGCATCACCACCAGTTGATCCCGCTTGAGGCGCACGTCATCCTGCATCAGCCCACCCGATTTGCCGTTTTTCACCTGCAGCAGCTCGGCGAGGATGCTGATGGCGATCTCCTCGGGGGTCTCGGCACCTATGTTGTAGCCGATGGGGGCGTGCAGCCGCTGCAACTGCTCCTGACTCACCCCTTGCTGGCGCAGGGCCTGGGTGAAGGTCTGTACCTTGCGCTTGCTGGCGAGCAGCCCCAGATAGGCGAGGGGACGGCTGATGAGCCGCTCCAGCGCCTCCTTGTCCTGATGGTTGGTGGCGATGATGACGAAGTTGGCGGGCTCGATGGCCAGCGCCTCGATCACCGCGCTGATGGTATCGGCCTGTTTGAGATGGGTGCCGGCGGGGAAGTGATCGGGGTTGAGGCTCCCTTCAAAGCAGTCGCCCACATGGATATCAAAACCCAGCGGCGCGGCGGCATGGGCCAGCGCCCGGTTGACGTGACCGGCGCCGATCAGTACCAGACGGGGGCGCAGGCCGTAGACATCGATATAGACCGACATGGCGCCGCCACAATCCGACCCCACCGCATGCTCGCCGTTGCGGGCCATCCTGCCATGGAAGATGCGCGGCTTGCGCTCGGCAATGGCGGCCATCGCTTCCTCGATCACCAGCCGCTCGATCATGCCGCCGCCGATGGTGCCGAGGATCTGGCCATCGGCCATCACCAGCATCTGGGCCTGATGGCGCGGGGTGGAGCCCCGGCTCTCGATGATCTGGGCCATGGCAAACGGCGTGTTCTCCTGTTCCAGTCGGGCTGCGTGTGCAAACAGATTCATAAGGTACCTCTTCTTATCCTTAAACCATCATGGGCGAGGCGGCTGTGCCTCATCCTGAGCGAAGTAACCGAGTGCGTGGCGAATGGGCTGTGGCTCGCGAACCGCCCCCTGCCAGATGGCATGGATCTCGGGGTGGCGGCTATGCAGCTTTATCAATTCATCGAGCCACGACGCCTCATTTTGATAATCCCCATTGATAAACCAGATCCGGCGCGCCCTGGCCGGGGTGCCCTTGAACAGCCCCTCGGGGTGGGAGAGCAGCTGGTGAAACAGGGCCCAGTCGAGGGGGTCACCGGCCTCTATCCCGCACAGGGCCTGAAGCTCTGCCCAGCGGTGGATCTGCTGCGGGTCGGCCTTGGCCCCCACCATGGCGCCGCCCGTCAGGGCGATCACCCAATCACTGCTTTGGGGAATGCAAGGTTCGTGCAAAGCGGGCACTTTCAATAACTTGTGATGGGCGCCATCCGCTTCGACCAGGATGAGATCGAAGCGCTGCTGCCCCTTGATGAGATCAATCTGCTGGGGCGTGGGGCCCGCCACCTTTCCGGTGCGCTCGTCGAGATGGCTGAACAGGGCAACCAGGGTCGGCTCATCGGGCAGTTGCTGACAGCGGGTCAGCTGGCGGACGGGATCGGCTTCCAGGATCAATTCCCGATAGTGTGACGGGGCAGGCAGAAACATCCGGGTGGTGGTGGTAATTAGCACCCTTTTACCCTGTTTATAAAAATATTCCGCCAGCCAGAACAGGGTGCTGGTTTTTCCACCGGCCCCGCAGAGGCTAATTAAGGTGGTATGGCTATCAATATTTTTGGTGAGCGGGTTTAATAGCGGATCTATATCTGGAAATGCGACAGCAACAGCGTGTGGGTGCGACATAATGACGACCAAAATAAATATCGAAGGGAGTGGAAAACAACGTTGCCAGGAACAAGTGCAGTGTGACTGTATAATAACGGCGGCGGGTTTATCTTCCCGAATGGGTACCTGGAAAATGATGCTACCTTATTGCCAGGGGACAATGCTTGATGCAAGTCTCAAAAATGCCCTGGCCTTTTGTCAGCGGGTTATTCTGGTGGTGGGCCATCGTGGCGAGGAGCTTCAAGCCCGCTACGGATCACGGCCGGATATTGTTGTCGTCCACAATCCCGACTATCGGCAGGGGCTGGGCAGCTCCATCCGCTGCGCCCTGGCGGCCAGTGACGCTGACTACCTCTTTATCAGCCACGGGGATCTCCCCTGTATCCCGCGCGATGTCTATCAACAGCTCTGGCAGGCACGGGGCTGTGAGGCTCTTTTTCCCACCTGGCAGGGGGAGGCGGGCCATCCGGTGTTGCTGCCCAAATCCCTTGCCCGCGAGCTGGCAGCGGCCCCGGTGCAGCCATCGGTACGGCGCTGGTTGCAAGGGCATCCGCACCGTATGGTGCCAGTTGACAGCCCCGCCATCCTGTTTGATGTGGATACCCCGGAGCGCTATCAGGCGCTGCTGGGTGGCATTCTTGAAAATGAGAGCGAGCCCACGAAATAACCCAGTTTAAAAAGATAACGGGGAGATAAATGGCGTATCAAAGTGATATTTCTCGCACTTGATCTGATAGGGCGAGTTCTTTTTGAACTGCTCATTAAGTAAATTCCAGAGTGATTGATAACTACTCGCAATACCCATAATGGTGGCATCGTAAATTCTCTCCATTAATTGGAGCTGTCTCACGCTTTTACCGTAAAAAATAGTTTTGTAACTGTAGTGGCCTGATTGTTGCTCTTCTCCTTGCCAAGGGGGAACACCCGTGCGGGATACCCCATTTATTCATGCTGCCAATGGGCAGAACAGCTGCAAGGAGATAGCCATGGGCGATATTATGCGACCCGTTCCGTTCAAGAACCTGCTGACCCGTATTTTTGCGGAATATAAAGAGAGTCAGAGCATTTTCGGTATTCCCGCCGCGCAATTCTATCGCAAGCAGGACGAGCGCAAGATCAAGGTGTTCGGTGAAACCTGCGAGACCCCCATTGGCCCGGCAGCCGGCCCCCATACCCAGTTGGCCCAGAACATCGTCACCTCCTGGCTGACCGGCGGGCGCTTTATCGAGCTCAAGACGGTGCAGATCCTGGACCGTCTCGAACTGGAAAAGCCCTGCATCGATGCCGAAGACGAGTGCTTCAACACCGAGTGGTCTACCGAGTTCACCCTGCCCAAGGCGTTTGACGAGTATCTGAAAGCCTGGTTTGCCCTCTACCTGCTGGAAGAGGTGTTCGACCCGCGCCTCGACGGAGAGGCCAAGTCCTTCATCTTCAACATGAGCGTGGGTTACAACCTCGATGGCATCAAACAGCCACCGATGCAGCAGTTCATCCACAGCCTGATGGATGCAAGCCAAAGTCCGAAATTTGCCGAGTACCAGCAGGTGCTGCGCGAGCTGGTGGCCGACGAGCAGTTTATCGCCGAGCTGGGACTGGGGGCGCGCCGCGATCGCCTGCAACAGCTGGTGGATCGTATCCCGGCCAATCTGGTGCACGGCGTCACCCTCTCTACCATGCACGGCTGCCCGCCCAACGAGATTGAGGCCATCTGCCGCTACATGCTGGAAGAGAAGGGGCTCAACACCTTCGTCAAACTGAACCCGACCCTGCTGGGCTACCCGCGGGTGCGCGAGATCCTCGATACCTGCGGCTTTGATTACATTGGTCTGAGCGAAGAGTCGTTCGATCACGACCTCAAGCTGGATCAGGCCAAGGCGATGCTGACCCGTCTGATGGCGCTGGGGGCCGAGAAGGGGCTCACCTTCGGGGTCAAGCTGACCAACACCCTGGGCACCATCAACCGCAAGGGGGCGCTGCCCGGCGATGAGATGTACATGTCCGGCCGGGCGCTGTTCCCGCTCTCCATCAACGTGGCCGCCGTGCTGTCACGCGCCTTCGATGGCAAGCTGCCCATCTCCTACTCGGGCGGCGCCAGCAAGTTCAACATTGCGGAGATATTTGAAACCGGCATTCGTCCCATCACCATGGCCACCGACCTGCTGAAACCGGGTGGCTACCTGCGCCAGATCGAGTGCCTCAAAGAGATCGACGCCTCTGACAGCTGGGGCATGAGTCAGGTGGATGTGGCCAAGCTGGAAGCGCTTGCCGCCAAGGCCCTCACCATGGATTACACCCAGAAGGAGTGGAAGTCCGACGATCGCATCGAAGTGGGTGGCGGCCTGCCGCTGACCGACTGCTACGTGGCGCCCTGCGTCACCGCCTGCGCCGTGCATCAGGATATCCCCGAGTACATTCGCCTGATGGGCGAGGGGGAGTATGTGGCAGCCCTTGAGCTGATTTATCAGCGCAACGCCTTGCCCGCCATCACCGGCCATATCTGCGATCACCAGTGCCAGTACAACTGCACCCGTCTCGACTACGACAGCGCGCTCAATATCCGTGAGCTGAAAAAAGTGGCGCTGGAGCGCGGCTGGGAAGGGTACAAGGCCCGCTGGCACAAACCGGCAGGCAGTGGTGACAAGCACCCGGTTGCGGTTATTGGTGCAGGCCCGGCCGGTCTCTCCGCCGGTTACTTCCTGGCCCGTGCCGGTCATCCGGTCACCGTGTTCGAGCGCGAAGCGGATGCCGGTGGCGTGGTCAAGCACATCATCCCCGAGTTCCGCATTCCGGCCGAGCTTATCCAGCACGACATCGACTTTGTCGCCGCTCACGGGGTCAAGTTCGAGTTTGGTTGCGATCCGGCGCTCACCGTCGACAAGCTGCACGCCCAGGGCTTTACCTATGTCTTCGTCGGCATCGGCGCCGACAAGAATGGCGGCATGCGCCTCGAAGGGGGTCATGATCGGGTCTACAAGTCCTTCAACTTCCTGCGCAGCTTCAATCAGGGCAAACCGCTGCCGCTGGGCCGCCATGTGGCGGTGATCGGCGCCGGTAACACCGCCATGGACTGCGCCCGCGCCGCCCTCAAGGTGCCGGGTGTCAGCGATGTGACCGTGATCTACCGTCGCAGCGAAAAAGAGATGCCCGCCTATCGCGAGGAGTATCTGGAAGCGGTGGAGGATGGGGTGCGTTTCTGCTTCCTCACCAATCCGGAGCGCTTTGACAAAGATGGCAAGCTCACCGTGCGGATGATGGCGCTGGGGGATCCTGACGAGCAGGGCCGCCGCCGTCCGGTGCCCACCGAGCAGACCGAAGTGATGCAGATGGATGCCCTGATCACCGCCATCGGCGAGCAGCCTGACTGCGAGGTATTGAAAGCGATGGGCATTCCTCTTGGCAGCGATGGCTGGCCCGAGGTGGATAGCCAGACTGGCGAAACCAGCCGTCGCAACGTCTTCCTCATCGGTGACGTGCAGAGCGGCCCGTCCTCCATCGTCGGTGCCATCGGTGGTGCCCGCCGCGCCGCGGATCTGGTGCTCTCTCGCGAGCATATCGCCAGCCAGCAGAGTGAAGTGACCATCCAGCCGTCGGGCAAGGATGAGATCTACCGCCGCAAGGGGAGCATCGCCGTCACCATGGTTGACAAGAGCGAGCGCGATGCCTTCGTGGCGCAAGAGGCGCACCGTTGCCTCGAGTGCAACTACCTCTGCAGCAAGTGCGTGGATGTCTGCCCCAACCGGGCCAACGTCGCCATCGCGGTGCCGGGCTTCAAGGATCAGTTCCAGACCCTGCACCTGGATGCCTACTGCAACGAGTGCGGCAACTGCGCCCAGTTCTGCCCGTGGCAGGGCAAGCCCTATCAGGACAAGGTCACCATCTTCAGCCTGCCCGAGGACTTCGACAACAGCCGCAACCCCGGTTTCTATCTGGCTGACGGTGGCGAACTGCGGGTGCGTCAGGATGGCGAGACCTATCGCCTGACCATAGACGCCCAGAGCCGGATCAAGGATGCGCCAGCGGCCCTTGGCGACATGTGCCGGATCATCAGCCATGTCCACGCTCATCACCACTACCTGCTGGGGGCCGTCGAGGCCTGAGCGAACCACGAATAAGCGAAGGAGCAAACCATGTTTATTCTGAAGAACGTCACCGCTGTCCAGCTGGAGCCGACCCGGGTGCTGGAAGGGGTGGATATCGCCATCGAAGGATCGCTTATCAAAGCGGTGGGGCCCAATCTGCGGGCCCTCTACCCGGAGGCCAACTATCGGGAGATGGGGGGCAAGCTGGTGATGCCGGGCATCGTCTGTGCCCACAACCACTTCTACTCCGGCCTGTCGCGGGGGATCATGGCCAACATCGCCCCCTGCCCGGATTTTATCTCCACCCTGAAAAACCTCTGGTGGCGGCTCGATCGGGCGCTCGATGAGGAGTCCCTCTACTACAGCGGCCTCATCTGCTCGCTGGAAGCGATCAAGAGCGGCTGCAGCGCGGTGATCGACCACCACGCCTCGCCCAACTTCATCAAGGGCTCGTTGAATGTATTGCGCAAAGGGTTTGTGGAGGCGGGTCTGCGCGGCATGACCTGCTTCGAGACCACGGATCGCAACGGCGGCCTCGCCGAGCTGCAGGCCGGGGTGGAGGAGAACATCCTGTTCGCCCAACAGATCGATGCGGCCAAGGCCAAGGGGAACGAACCCTATCTGGTGGAGGCCCATATCGGCGCTCACGCTCCCTTCACCGTGCCCGACGAGGGGCTGGCCATGCTGCGCGAAGCGGTGCAGGTCACCGGTCGCGGCCTGCATATCCATGTGGCGGAAGACCGCTACGACATGGCCCACGGCCACCACCACTATGGCAAGGAGCCCATCGCCCGGCTGGACGAGTTTGGCCTTATCGACAGCAAGTCGCTTGTCGCCCACGGCATCTACCTGAGCCCGTCCGACATCGAGCTGCTCAACAGCCGCGATGCCTTCCTGGTGCACAACGCCCGCTCCAACATGAACAACCATGTGGGCTACAACATGCACCTGCCGGAGTATCGCAATCTGGCGCTTGGCACCGACGGCATCGGCTCCGACATGCTCGAAGAGCTCAAGTTCGCCTACTTCAAGCACAAGGATGCCGGCGGCGCCCTGTGGCCCGACAGCTTTGCCCGCTTCCTGTGGAACGGCAACACCCTGCTGGAGCGCAACTTCGGCGCCAAATTTGGCCGCCTGGAGCCGGGCTACAAGGCCGACCTCACCATTTGCGACTACGACGCACCGACCCCGCTGGCGCCGCGCAACCTCGGCGGCCATCTCGCCTTTGGTATGGGATCGAACAGCGTCAACAGCGTGATGGTGGAGGGGCGCATGGTCTATCAGGATCGCGAGTTCCCGTTCGATGTCGCGCCCATTTATGAGCAGGCCAGCAAGGTGGCGAGCCGCCTGTGGCAACGGATGGATCAGCTGGCCTAAGGCCACCTTCCACAGTTTTGGACCGGATTGCCCGCCCTGTGGATCTCCCCGGCGGCGGGCAGCAAGAGTAAGGACGACACATGATTGAGCAATTCTTCCGACCCGAGCAACTGGGTCAGGCTTTGGAACTCAAGGCCAGCTTCGGCAACGACGCCGTCTACATGGGGGGCGGCAGCAAGCTTAACGCCGCCCCGACCCGCACCGACAAGAAGGTCGCCATCTCGCTGGAGAAGCTGGGGCTTGACCAGATTGAGCAGCAGCACGGCCAGCTCCATATCGGCGCCACCGTCACCCTGCAGACCCTGAAAGATGATCCCCGTACCCCGGCCGCCCTGTGCGAGGCGCTGGGGTTTGTCTACTCCCGCCATCTGCGCAATCAGGCCACCATTGGCGGCGAAATTGCCTGCCAGCAGCAGGACTCCCCCTTGCTGCCGGTGCTGCTGGTGCTCGAAGCGGTGGTGGTGCTGGAGAACAACCTGCTGCAACCCATCGACGCCTATCTGGCGGGTCAGCGCAATGCCCTGGTGCTCGGAGTTGTGCTGCCGGAGCCCGAACTGCGCTGCGCCACTCGCCGCATCAGCCGCAACGCCGATGGCTTGGCGGTGATGACCGCCGCGGTAGCCCTCGACAGCATTGGCGAGATGCGGGTGGCCGTCGCTGGCGTCACCCCGCAGCCGATGCGCCTGCGGGATCTGGAGCGCCGCGATCTGCACGATGCCGCGCTGGAGGCCGCCGTGAGCGAGCTGATTGCGCCCCGTGAGGATTTGGCGGGCAGCATAAGTTACAAGCGGTATATCACCGGCGTGGTAGTGGCGGATCTGCTGGTGGACTGCCAGCAGCAGGAGGTGCAAGCATGATGGAACTCAACTTTACCCTGAACGGTGCCCTGCGCACCGTCATCTGCAAGGCCGGTGACAATGCCCAGCGGGTGCTGTTCAACCAGTGCCGGATGCACTCGGTGCGCAACAGTGACGACGGCTTCGGTTTTGCCGGCTCCGACGCCATTCTCTTCAACGGCAAGGTGATCAACGCCTCCCTGCTGATCGCCGCCCAGCTGGATGGATCAGAGGTGCGCACCGCCGAGTCGCTGGGCAGCTGGAACCAGCTCAGTCTGGTGCAGCAGGCAATGGTGGATGTGGGCGTGGTGCAGTCCGGCTACAACGATCCGGCCGCCGCGCTCATCGTCACCGACCTGCTTGATCGCCATCCCGAGCCTACCCGTGATCAAATCGACGATGCCCTCTCGGGCCTGTTTCACCGCGATGGCGGTTATCAGCAGTTCTATCAGGCCATCGAGCTTGCCTGCTCACGGATGAAGGATCCCGATTACCTGTGCCAGATCGCCCCGGAGTTTCGCGACGATCTGCGCCATATCGGCAAGAGCTGCCCGAAAGTGGACGCCGCCAAGATGGTGCAGGCCAAGCCCTGCTACGTGGAGGATCGGGTTACCGACGATGCGCTGATCATCAAGATGCTGCGCAGCCCCCATCCCCATGCGGTGATCACCAAACTCGATGTGAGCCGCGCCGAGGCGCTGCCGGGCGTCGTGCATGTCATCACCCACCTCAACTGCCCGGATGTGTTTTACACCCCGGGTGGCCAGAGTGCCCCCGAGCCGTCACCGCTCGATCGCCGCATGTTCAGCCGCAAGGTGCGCCACGTAGGTGACAGGGTCGCCGCCGTGGTGGCCGAGAGCGAAGCCATCGCATTGGCGGCCCTCAAACTCATCGAGGTCGAGTATCAGGTGCTGCCAGCGGTCATGAATATCGATGAGGCGATGGCCCCCAATGCACCGCTGGTGCACGACGAGCCCATCGTCTACATGGCCGGTGCGCCGGCGGATCTCGAGCAGCAGAACGCCTGCTCGGTACGCCGTGGCGACGAGCACATGATCATCAACTTCCCCATCGGCTCCCGCCCGCACGAGAACCTGGCCGCCAGCGTCCATGGCCAGATCGGCGATGTGGCCAAAGGCTTTGCCGAGGCGGACGAGATTGTCGAGCGCACCTACGAATCGACCCAGGCCCAGCAGTGCCCGACCGAGCCGCACATCTGCTTCACCTACATGGATGGGGATCGTCTGGTCATTCATGCATCCACCCAGGTGCCGTGGCACGTGCGCCGTCAGGTGGCGCGTATCGTCGGCCTCAAGCAACATCAGGTGCACGTGATCAAGGAGCGGGTAGGGGGCGGCTTTGGCTCCAAGCAGGATATCCTGCTGGAAGAGGTGTGCGCCTGGGCGACCAAGGTCACCGGCCGTCCGGTCACCTTCCGCTACACCCGTGAAGAGGAGTTCATCAGCAACACCTCCCGCCACGTGGCCAAGGTGAAGGTGAAAGTGGGGGCCAAGAAAGATGGCACCATCACCGCCATCGAGATGGATTTTCGTGCCAACACCGGCCCTTACGGCAACCACTCATTGACGGTGCCGAGCAACGGCCCGGCGCTCTCCCTGCCGCTCTATCCGTGCGACAACGTGCGCTTTACCGTCAACACCTACTACAGCAACATCTGCCCGACCGGCGCCTATCAGGGTTACGGCGCGCCCAAGGGCAACTTCGCGCTGACCATGGCGATTGCCGAACTTGCCGAGAAACTGGGCATCGATCAGCTCGACATGGTGGAGCACAACCGGGTGCACGAAGGGGACATCCTCAAGGTGCTGGGTGCCATCGGCGAGGGCAAGATGCCCACTTCGGTGCCCCATGCGGCCAGCTGTGCCCTCGAGCCCATCCTCAAACAGGGTCGCGAACTGATTGCCTGGGATAGCCCCAAACCCGCCGACGGGGATTGGCGCATCGGTCGTGGCGTCGCCATCATCATGCAAAAATCGGGGATCCCGGATATCGATCAGGCCAACTGCATGGTCAAGCTGGAATCGGACGGCACCTTTATCGTCCACTCCGGTGGCGCCGATATCGGCACCGGCCTCGATACCGTGGTGGCCAAGCTGACCGCCGAGGTGCTCGGTTGCCCGCTCAGCGATGTGCATGTGATCTCTGGCGACACCGACCACGCCCTGTTCGACAAGGGGGCCTACGCCTCGTCCGGTACCTGCTTCTCCGGCAACGCGGCCAAGATGGCGGCCGAGAACCTCAAGGCGAAGATCCTGTTCCACGGCGCCGCCATGCTGGGCGAGCCGGTGGAGGATGTGGAGCTGGTTCACCCGGGTATCGTGCGCGGCAAGCAGGGGGAGGTGAGCCTCGCCAAGCTGGCCCACAAGGCGGAGACCGGTACCGGCTTCGGTATTCTGGTGGGCACTGCCAGCTACATCACCTCGGAGCTTGCCTTCCCGTATGGGGCCAACTTCGCCGAGGTGGCGGTCAACGTCAGAACCGGCGAGATCCGGCTCGACAAGTTCTACGCCCTGCTCGACTGCGGTACCCCCATCAACCCGGAGCTGGCCCTCGGCCAGATCTACGGGGCGACCATGCGGGCCATCGGCCACACCATGAGCGAGGAGATCTGCTACGACAGCAAGGGCATCCCGCTCACCCGGGATCTGAAGAGCTATGGCGCGCCCAAGATTGGCGACATTCCGCGCGACTTCCGGGCCTTCCTGGTACCGAGTGACGACAAGGTTGGCCCTTACGGCGCCAAGTCCATCTCGGAGATCGGGGTGAACGGCGCGGCGCCTGCCATCGCCACCGCCATCCACGACGCCTGCGGTGTCTGGCTGCGCAAGTGGCACTTCACGCCGGAGCAGATCCTGCGCGAACTGGGCAAGCTGGAGCAAAAAGTGTCGGCATAACAAAAGAAAAGGTGAGGGGCGGGCGCCAGCTCGCCCCCAGCGCCTGACGGCGGAATGAGTACTCCGCCTACATTCTGTGTGATGGGACAAACACGATGTCTAAAACAACACGCAAGCACTCGGATCTCATTTACGAGCTGGAAGACAAACCCCCGTTTTATCAAACCCTGATGGGCGCAGTGACCCATCTGCTGGCGATTTTTGTTCCCATGGTGACCCCGGCGCTGATCGTCGGCGGCGCCCTGGGCCTCTCCACCGAGATCACCGCCTATCTGGTCTCCATGGCGATGATCGCCTCCGGTATCGGCACCTGGCTGCAGGTGAATCGTTATGGCCCCATCGGTTCGGGGCTGCTCTCCATCCAGTCGGTCAACTTCTCCTTCGTCACCGTGATGATCGCGCTCGGCGGCGCCATGAAAAAAGATGGCATCCACGAGGAGCTGATCGTCTCGACCCTGCTCGGGGTCTCCTTTGTCGGTGCCTTTCTGGTGATGGGCTCCTCCTTTGTGCTGCCCTACCTCAAGCGGGTGATCACCCCGACCGTGAGCGGGGTAGTGGTGCTGATGATTGGCCTGAGCCTTATCAAGGTGGGGATCATCGACTTTGGCGGCGGCTTCTCCGCCATGAGCAGCGGCACCTTTGGCAAATACGAGAACATCGGGCTGGGGCTTTTGGTGCTCTGCGTCATCGTCGCCTTCAACTGCAGCCGAAGCCCGCTGCTGCGGATGAGCGGGATTGCCATCGGTCTGATGGTGGGCTATGCGGTGGCCCTGATGCTCGGCATGGTGGATTTCTCCGCCCTTGAGAACCTGCCGCTTATTACGGTGCCGATCCCGTTCAAGTACGGTTTCTCCTTCGATTTTCACGCCTTTATGTTGGCGGGCACCATCTATCTGTTGAGCGTGCTGGAGGCGGTGGGGGACATCACCGCCACCGCCATGGTCTCCCACCGGGATATTCAGGGCCCCGAGTTTCAAAAACGGCTCTCCGGCGGCGTACTGGCGGACGGTCTGGTATCGGTGATCGCCTCGGCCCTCGGCTCTTTGCCACTCACCACCTTTGCCCAGAACAACGGCGTCATCCAGATGACCGGGGTGGCCTCACGCCATGTGGGCAAGTTTATCGCCGTCATTCTGGTGCTGCTGGGGCTCTTCCCGGTGGTGGGGCGCTTCTTTACCACCATACCGTCACCTGTGATGGGGGGCGCCATGGTCATCATGTTCTCCATGATCGCCATCGCCGGTGGTCGCATCATCATCAGCCACGGTTTCGATCGGCGGGAGACCCTGATTGTCGCCACCTCGCTGGGTCTTGGGCTCGGTGTCTCCTATGACCCGAACGTCTTCAAGGTGCTGCCGGCGGGTATCTACATGCTGGTGGAGAACCCCATCTGCGCCGGCGGCATCACCGCCATCATCATGAATCTGGTGTTGCCGCAAAGCCGCAAGCGCAAGGCGGCCGTCAGGGATGCCGAGGCGGTGGAGGTGATCCAGCTGAGCGACAAGCCGGATGTGATCTTTACCGCCCGCAGTGCGGGCCAGCCATTGGCCAGCAAGGGGGAGGGTTCACCAGAGCCAGTGCCCGGGCAGGCGGTGGCGCCACAAGTGGAACGGATCTGACGGTTAAACCGGCAAAAAACGTCAACAGAACAAGAAAAACAGGGAAACGGTTATGAAAAACGACAACTCTGTCAAAGCGGTACGCGGCAGCTTCTTCGATATCACCCGGGTGGTGGATCAGCCCGAGGAGATTGAGTCCAACGCCCGCCTTATCGAGGATGGTCTGCTGATCATTCGCAACGGTTGCATCGACTGGTTCGGTGAGTGGGAGGAGGGGAAAGATCGCATTCCGGCCGAAGTGCGGGTGCGCGATTATCGCGGCAAGATGATAGTGCCGGGCTTTGTCGATACCCACATTCACTATCCCCAGAGCGAGATGGTGGGGGCCTATGGCGAGCAGCTGCTGGAGTGGCTCAACCGCCACACCTTCCCGGCCGAGCGGCGCTACAACGATCTCGAATATGCCCGCGAGATGTCCACCTTCTTTATCAAGCAGCTGCTGCGCAACGGCACCACCACGGCGCTGGTGTTCGGCACCGTTCACCCCGAGTCGGTGGATGCCCTGTTCGAGGCGGCCAGCCGCATCAATATGCGGATGATCGCGGGCAAGGTGATGATGGATCGCAATGCGCCCGATTATCTGCTCGATACCGCCGAGAGCAGCTATGTGCAGAGCAAGCAGCTTATCGAGCGCTGGCACGGCAACGGTCGACTGCTCTATGCCATCACACCACGATTTGCACCCACCTCGACACCCGAGCAGCTGG